>Ga0070728_10002722_pt1 | contig 21104 bp, 19 predicted proteins | sample tdDd471_FD_66723 | JGI IMG/M metagenome (GOLD analysis project Ga0070728, IMG submission 66723) | Marine sediment microbial communities from the Atlantic coast under amendment with organic carbon and nitrate - tdDd47.1 | ecosystem: Environmental > Aquatic > Marine > Coastal > Sediment | place... | reverse complement strand
TACGCCCTTTGGGCAGGTCCGAACTGGGATGATTTCATCGCCGCGTGGACTACCCTCAGCGATCAGGGGTTGCGGCTCGTGGATTTCGAGACCTGGAAGGAGGGTGGTACCTGGCGGTATGCGGGTGTGTTCAGAGCAGGCACCGACGGCCACGCTCTGTGGGCGGGCGATACCTGGCCGGGCTTTGTCCAGAAGTGGCAGGATCTCGCGGCGGTGGGGCTTCGTCTCATCGATCTGGAGACCTACGTCCAGGGCGGCATGCGGCGGTATGCCGGTGTATTCCGCTCCGGCGTCGCCGGTTATGCGCTGTTGAACGGGATCGACTACGAGAACTTCCTCTCACAGTGGAACAGTCTGGCCGGGGTCGACGAGCGTCTGATCGATATGGAACGTTACCCCGGATGTTCCAGTTTCTGTGCCAACAAGGTCGTCGCCCCGGATTCGTACAACTACACGGTGACCGGCGAGATGACCTACCGGTGGCCGGTGGACGCCAGCGCGGTTGGAAATTTCGTTCGGCTGTCGGCGGTCCACTTCCAGGTGACCCCGTTTCTCAGCTTGCCGTTCAGCGACCCGCAAGTCAATCGGATTGGGACATGGCGGTACCACAATGACACGTGGCACCACGCGATCGACTACTTGAGAAATGACTTTCTCACGTACTCGGTGAATGCCATGGCGCCGGGCGAGGTTGTCCACGTGGGCTGGGACAACTGGTCGGGCAACACCGTCATCGTGAGTCACAACGTCGATGGCGTCGCCGACGCATTCCGCACCCTCTACATGCACCTCCGTGACGGCGCTGACGCCGACTGTAACCGCGCCTGGGCAAACTCGGTTCCGGCGATCTCCGATCCGGTGGCCGAGGCCGAGTACCGCGCCCACCTCAACGCAACCGGTTGTCCCGAGGATCCGAGCCTGCGCAGCCCCGATCCGAGCTTCTGGGGAACCAACGCAGAGACGATCCCGGTGTCCATCGGTCAGTCGGTTGCCCGGGGACAGCAGGTGGCATGGGCGGGTAACACCGGGCCCGGTGGAAAACGTGGAGTTGGCGATCCCAACAGCCCGAACACCCATCTCCACCTGTTTACTGCTCGACGTGACCCGACCGACAACAGGTACTACTTCGTCGATCCGTACGGTATCTATGCCTCGCCGTCCTGCTATCCGGCGACTCCCGGCGTCCAGGCGGGAGGGCCGTGCGCGAGATACCCGAATCTCTGGGGCGAGGGTGGTTCATTCACGGTGTTTCAATCGGCGTTCGAGTGGGGAGATCTCAGCGGATGGAGCAGCGTCGTCGGTTATGAAGACCCGATGCCGTAGAAACCGGTCCCCCTCGGGGCCGCTCCTGCGAACTCGGTGGAACATGCTGTAGGGGAGGGTTTTACACCCTTCCGGTTGGACATGGAATCTCCTCATCTCCGGCCTTCTGGGACGCACTGGCGTCCCAGGGTCTAACCCGTGGAGTTCCCGGTGTCCCGGTCTGCACAGCGTGGTGCCATTTGTTGCATTGTTCGGCGGCGATACTCTCCGGCTACGGTGAATCGTTGTTGCCGATCAATGCAACGGGTGGCACCGGAGAACTCGTCACGTGCGTTCCTCGACCAGGCCGTTGAAGAAACCACCTAAGCCGATTCGGACACGGGAATCTCTCGTCTCCGGCCTTCTGGGCCGCTGTGACGCGTTGGCGTCCCAGCGACCCAGCGTCGCACCATCGGCGTGGTCGTTCGTGGGTTGATTTGGAGGGCTGCGACCACGCCGATGGCACGCCGGCGGCCTGCTACTGAGCCGGGACACAGTGGAAACTGCGTTTTACCCGAGTGAGCCAGGTACGGCATTGTGCGAAAGGTGGTGCGGTCCGGAAAAGAGTGCCGGCACAATGCCGGACCTGGCACCCCGCCAGGGCGACGCCTTTTTTTGAGGTTGGGAGCTGTTGCGGTTTCGGTTGCGGTTCACGGCCACGGACGCGGACGCGGGTTCAGCCCCGTTCCGTCAGCGAGACCCCCGCGATGACGAGCACCGTTCCGACAACGAGCCCCAGAGTAATCGGCTCGCCCAGAACTACCGCCGCGGCGACGGCGGTCATGGGCGGGATGGCGTAGAGATAGACCCCGACCTTCTGCGATTCGGTCTTCTGCAGGGCGGTGAAGTAGAGCAGCACCGCGAGGAAGTTGCAGGCGGCGCCCAGGAAGATGACGGCGACCCAGGCGGTGGGAGTGATCTCGGTCAGACTGAACGCGGTGCGATGAATCTCGAACCACCCGACCGGAACCATCCAGGTGGCTCCGATGAGGCTCACGGTGGCGGTTACGGTGAGGGCGCCGAGCTTATCGGTGAGCTTTTTGCCGAGGACCGTAAAACAGGCCCACATGACGATGGAGGCGAAGACCAGGATGTCACCGATGAGATTGCCGTCGAGAGAGAAGCCGGCGAGGGTCTCAGAACCCATGACGACGAGAACCCCGGCGATGGCGATGACAATGCCGATGACCTTTCGGCCGTTGAGCTTTTCGCCGAGGAAGACCACCGCCAGCAGGAGAATTGTGATCGGTCCCGTGGCGACATAGACCGAGGCGTTGGAAGCGTTGGTGGTCTGGAGTCCGACGGTCTGGAAGCCGTAGTGGAGCCCGGCGCCGAAGAGACTGAGACCAAAGAGTTTGAGGAGGGTCTTGCCATCGGTGATCCGGCGCCAGCGACCGGTGAAGACCAGCAGCGGAAGAAAAAAAACCGAGGCGATGAGCAACCGGAGCGAGACCACGGTCAAGGGCGGGATCACCCCGAGGGCGATCTTGGTGGCGACAAAGGAAATCGCCCAGAGAAAGCAGGCGCCCAGCAGGGCCAGTCTGGTGTTGGTGTTCAAGCTGTCCGGCCCCGTTGAAGGTCGATGGCCGCGCGGATGGCGCGGATGTGGTCGGGGCCGGTGCCGCAACAGCCGCCGATGACGGCGACACCCAGATCCATGAGCTCGCCGACCCTGGAGGCCATGTCATCTGGTGATTCCGGGTAGTGGAGTCCGCCGGCGCCGTCCTCGGGCAGCCCGGCATTGGACTGAATGGCGAGGGGAACCGTCGCATGGGCGGCGAATTCGCGTGCGAGTTCGACCATGGTGTCCATCCCGTTGCCGCAGTTGGAACCGACGAGATCGGCGCCGGCGTCGGTCAGCACCGAGCAAACCTGGGCGACGGTGTTGCCCATGGTGGTGAAGAAACCGCGTGGGGTCTGGTTGAAGGTCACGGTGGCGACGATGGGGACCGAGGGCGAGCGCTTGCGGGCAGCCTCGACCGCGAGTCGCGCCTCCTCGAGATCCATCATGGTTTCAATGCAGATGAGATCGGCTCCGGCCTCGATGAGCGCACCGATCTGGCGGTTGAAACCGTCGGACATGACCTCGGGATCGGTGTCACCGTAGGGGGTGAGAATCTTGCCCGTCGGACCCACCGATCCAGAGACCAACGCCCGGCCCTCGATCGCGGGCTGGATCGCCTTAACCGCGGCGTGGTTGATCTCATCGATACGGTCGGCGAGTCCGTGGGTTGCCAGGTTGAGAGGTGACGCGCCGAATGTGTTGGTGGTGATGAGCTGGGCGCCCGACTCGAGATAGCGTGCGGCGATTTCGGAGAGAATCTCGGGTCTTGTGAGGTTGATTCCCTCAAAACTGTCACCGGGTTTCAGCCCGCGCGCCATGAGTTGGGTCCCCCACGCGCCGTCGCCGCACCGGGTTTCGCCGTCGGTGAGTTGCGCCCGCAGACCGGTGGTCATGCGGTCCCGAGTAGGTGCTTGACCAGCCCTACCGCGGATCCTGCGTTGTAGCTGTAGCCGTCGGCGCCGATCTCGGCGGCGCTCAAGCCCGAATCGATGGCCTGCCGGGTCAGCTCGGCAACCGTGTGATGATCGCCGCGCTGCAGGCTCTCGCTGATGTTGTTCAGTATCTCCACCGCCGTCCTCCCAACAGATCCCGGGCTTACCGAGTCCTGGTCGCCGAAGGGCGCAGAATATCAAGACCCGGCAATACCGTCAGATCTGAAAATACAATGATCTGCGGAAAAGCGGGATGAATCCGTTCCGAAAACGGCGAATGTCCAAGTGACGATCGGAACACCGCATCCCGCTCGCCGGCGGCATTTGACCTACAATGGATGCCGAGTTGGAAGATTGAAAGTTCTCATTGCCGGTTCGTCTCGATCGTCAGTCGAAGCCCTGATGGGAGAGATCCGCCTGCTCGGACTCGAGCCCAGGTTCACCGTGGTGGGAGACGAGCGGTCGCTCTCCGATGGTCTCGGCGCAGAGAGCTGGGATCTCGCGCTGATCAATGATGATATTGACGGTCTCTCAACGGCGAGAGCGGTGACCATCGTTCACGCCGCTGACACCGGTGTCCCGATCATCGTGGTGTGCTCCCGCGAGTCGGAAGAAGAGGCCATCGCAACCATGCGCATAGGCGGCCGAGACTACCTCCTCCGAAACGATCTTCGGCGGTTGGGTCCGGTAGTCCTTCGGGAACTCGCAGATTCGTCGATCCTGCGTGATCAGGGGAGGGTCGAACGCGCCCTTGTCGAGAGCGAGGCTCGGTTCCGAGCGATAGTCGAAGATCAAACCGATTTCGTTGTGCGGTGGAAGCCGGACGGAACACGTAACTTTGTCAATCGTGCTTACTGCGAGTACTTTCACGGTTCACCTTCGTCCCTCATAGGGACGAGTTTCATGGACGGCATGCCCGACCAGCACCGGGGATTCATCGAAGAGACCTTGGAAAAAATGTCGGTGGAGAGCCCCGTGGTTGTTTTCGAGCCGAGGGTGCCCCGACCCAACGGCGAGGTGGTATACCACGAGTGGATCAATCGGGGTATCTTTGACTCGGAACGCAGGCTCATCGAGATTCAATCGGTCGGGCGCGACATCACCAAACAACGCAAGGCCAACGAAGCCGAACGGCAACAACAGCTGCTGGTGGAGGTGCTGCGTGATACCTCGGCGGCTCTCAATACGACCCTCGATCTTGACGAGGTCTTCGATCGAATTCTCGCCAACATCGGGTGGGTGATCCCGCACAACGCATCGGCTATCTTCTTTGCCGAAGGGGAGACGGCCCGGGTGATCCGGCTGCGTGGCTGGGAAGAATTCGGGGTCGATTCCATGCCCGAACAGGTGCCCCTGACCGCCGCCGAGATGGCCGCCTTGACCACAATGATGAGCATCGGCAAACCCATCGTGATCCAGGATACAGCTCTGGACGGGCGCTGGCAGCCGGGGACACGCCGCCTCGAGTGGGTGCGGTCTTTTGCCGCCGCCCCGCTCTTTGACGAGTCAAAGCTCTTCGGCGTGCTCGCGCTTTTCTGCAAGGAGCCCAATTACTTCACGAGCGTCCATCTCGAACTCCTCGAGGGTTTCGCGAGCCAGGCGGCCACGGCCAGCCGAAACGCTCGTCTCTTCGAGACCGTGTCCAGGAGCCGGTCCGAGCTCCGGGAGCTTTCGACCCAGATCGTCCAGGCGCAGGAGGATGAGCGCCGGAGGATTTCCCAGGAGCTCCACGACGGCGTCGCTCAGACCCTCACGGCGGTCGTCATCAATGCCGAGCTTCTGATGACCCAGATCGTTATGACCCACGACGATCGCCTGGTTTCCCGTCTCCGGGATGTCGCAACTCTCGCCAAGCAGACTCTTCAGCAAATCCGGGATCTTTCGCACCGTTTACGGCCCGCCATGCTCGATGAACTGGGTCTCGTTGCCACCGTTGGTTGGTTCACGAAACGTTTTTCCGACTGGTCGAAGGTTGAAGTCGATTTTCGGGTGACCGGGATCGACGAGGAACGGCTCGAACCCGCCATTGAAACCGGACTCTACCGAGTGGTGCAGGAAACTCTGACAAACGTCGTGCGGCGTTCCGAGACCGGCCGCATCGTGGTCGAGTTGGTTCGGGAGGCCGATCGAATGATCGTTCGCATCGAGGATGACGAGAGCGGCGGCGAACCGACCGGATGGCGCGATTCGGAAAACGATCAACCGGGTACCGAACTCCTCGGCATTAAGGAGCGGATGACCGCGCTCGGTGGCAGCCTCACCGTGAGTCGATCGGGGAGTGGCGGCATCAGGCTCGATGTCGAGGTTCCGCTGGTGGATGCGGCGGGTTGATCGAGATCCCCTACAGGATTGTTCAAGATCTCCGGACAGACGTGGCGGACCCCCGCTCATATCCTGAATGGGTGATATCTGGGGATCTCGACAACGGCAGCAGCCGAGACCCGTCCGTAGTTCGAGTGGAAAAAAACTAATTTCATGCCGGCGGGGAGTTCAGACCATGGCTCGAATTCTGGTGATTGATGACAGTTTGAGTGCAGTCGAGAAAGCGCGGAAGGTCCTCGAAGGGGCGGGACACCAGGTCGAAACTCTCGAACTGCTGATCTATCTTCCCCAGGCCGTCAAGACCGATCCGCCCGATCTGATTCTTCTCGACCTGAGTATGCCCGCCCTGTCGGGAGTCAACGTCGCGAAGTTCATTCGGCGGTATGAGCAGAAGCCGATCCCCATCGTGCTCTATTCCTCCCGTTCAACAGAAGAACTCGTCGAAACCGCGAAGTCTCTCGAGGCTGCGGGGTTTGTCCAGAAGGACGAACCCGACAACGTCCTGCTCTCGACCATCTCCAAGGTTCTGTCGAGCGGTCGTTCAACGAGAGGGTGATCGGGTCGAACCATGACCGAGAGCCAGGACCCCGTCGCCGTTTTTGAACGGGTGCGCGAACTCGAAGCCGAGATCGCTTCGTTGGTCCGTGGGCTGGACCGAGAAACGGCGATTCGGGAGGAAGACGCCGAGTTCACCGTCCTTGAAGTCGAGGTCGACGAGTCGACGTATCTGATCCCCATCGATCAGGCGCGCGAGGTTGTTTCAATGGCGTGGCCCGAGGTCGTGGTGGGTGCTCCTTCCTGGGTGATGGGTACGGTCTCATTCGGTTCACAGCCGGCGACCCTCATCGACATGGCCGAACGCCTCCACGGTCACGCGACCAAACTGTCGAGTGAATTGCTGATGGTGATTCTCGAAGGTGCACGGTGGCTCGGGTTGGTGGTCACCGATGTTGGGAATCTGCGCGAAATCAACGCGAACGACCTGACGACCCCGGGATCTGAACTGCCGTGTGCGGAGTTCCTGCTCGGAACCGTGTGCGATGACGAAGGCCGGACCTTGCCCGTGCTCTCTACGCGAAGGCTGGGCCATGACATCCATGGCTGAGTCGCCGATGAGCAGCCCGGCGATTCTCGAGGGATCGGTCCTAGTCGAACAGTTGACGGGAGTCGTGGTTCCGGAGTACCGCCAGCCGTTGCTCCGCGCCGAGTTCGAAAGGCTTGGCGGACCAAGCGGGGTCAGTGGCGGAATCGACCGGGTCATTTCCGGCGATTCCACCGCAAGATCGCAGCTCATCTCAACCGTCACGATCCCTGAAACCTATCTCTTTCGTCACTTCGGCCACTTCGAGATCATCAAAGAGATGGCCATGCAACGAGCCGAATCGGGAAAGGGCACACGCGTTCTTTCGGCGGGTTGCTCCACCGGCGAGGAGGTGTGGTCGTCAGCGGCGATTCTCGCCGCAGTCCCATTCACTCCCGGGGTTCGCCACGAGGTTGTCGGCTGGGAGCTCTGCGGCGAGCGTTTGCGGACCGCTCGCGACGGACGCTACACGAAGTGGTCGTGCCGAAGCGGACTCAGGGGGTTTGATCGATTCTTTGAAGAACGAGACGGTGTGACCGAGGCCGGCAGACACCTCCGTGAGGTGGTGAGTTTCAGCCAGGTCAATCTCGTCGATGACACCCTGCCCGCAGTCGGAACTTTTGATGTTGTTCTTTTACGCAACGTGGCCATCTACTGGAGAGAGAAGACCTCTGAGAGCGTGTGTTCCAAACTCGCATCAATGATCGCGGATGACGGTCTTCTTCTGGTGGGCCCGAGCGATCCGGTCCAGCTTCCTGCCAATGAGTGGGAACACCGGATCACCCACGGCGTTCGAAGCTACCGGCGGAGACCGGCTGAATCGAGCGAACCGCAGATCAAGAAGCCTCCGGTCTCGAGTGGGCCCGAGCGAATCCCGGCGCCGTCTTTGGCGCCCACCATTCCGGCGAGCCCGGCAGCGGCGATGATTTCCGAGACCGCGAGTCGAATCAGGATGCCCTCGCTTCTCAGCAACCCTCGGCACGGGAGACCGAATGGGTCGGATCGGCGGATCGAGGATTGGATCACCGATCCATCGACCGATGCTCCGGATCGGAGTTGCCTCGATCTGGCACGCTCGCTCGCTGACGTCGGCGAGTACAGGGCAGCACTCTCTCTGCTTGAAAACGATGATGAAGGTCAATCCGTGGACGGCAAGCTGTGGCGGGGAATCCTCTCGCTCTCGCTTGAAAAGAACACCGAGGCCGTCCGTCTGTTCAGACAGTGTGTCTTTCTCCGACCGGAGGTTGCGGAATACCACCGCTGGCTCTCGGTCGGGCTGGAAGCCGCCGGCTGGAACGAAGAGGCTGAACGGTGTCGAAAGAACGCCGTCGAACTCGGTGATCAATGATGTCTGTTCAAGATCGATTGCAACGCCGTTTTGATCAGGCGCGGAAGCGCATGAACAGGACGGAGGAGATTGATGTCGAAGAGCTCCTCCGTCAGCGATCACGCTCTCTCGCCGCGCGGGAACTCGAGCCGAGAACTCCCGATGTCTTTTCCGACGTTGTGCTCGTTCAGCGGGCTGATCTGATTCTGGCGGTCCCCGTGGGTCACTCTCGCGAAGTGCGGAGGGTCGATATCACCGGTTTGCCGGGGTCGAACAGCCACGTCAACGGCGTGTTTCAGATACGCGGCAAGGTTCTGTCGCTTGTCGACCTCGGGTCGTTCTGCGGCGATGTTCAGGCGCTGGAACACGGCGACCAGACCCTAGTGATCGTGATCGGGGCGGATGATCGATTCCTCGGATTGAGAATCGACGAAATCCACGGTTCCCGGACCATTCTGAATGACGAGATCGATCTTGAGTTTCACGGACGTGAATTGCCGTTTGTCGGGTGCGTCACCCGGGATCTCGAGCACGTTGTCGATGTCGAAGCTCTCCTGGAAGCGCCCGAAGTCCGACTGGATCGATAGTGAAGTCACGGTGGAGGAAAGAAAATGCTCCAGAAAATGAGTTTATCGCGAAAGCTGGCGATGATGGTCGTGATCCCGCTGCTGGCACTGATCTGGTTCGCCGGTTCGGATCTCCTGCGTCGGTTGGAGACCCGCTCCGAAATGGCGGCGCTGTCGGATCTGACACTTGTCGCCATGGAGGCGAACAGCGTTTCGAGTGCACTGCACAATGAGCGCAGCCTGACCGCCGGGATGCTCACTGCGGCGGGGACGTCGTCGCTCGATCTCGAATCAGCCTACAGCAGGACCGATGAGGCCATCGAGATTCTCGTTGATCATATCGAGAACCTCGATCCGGCGGTGGCGGGCAGCGCAATGGTCGATGAACTCGCCGCGGCGGCTGCCTCACTCGAGGGCATCGTCGCCCACCGCCAGGAGATCGCCGCGGGAGACCTCTCGACTGCGGCGGCTGTGTCGACGTACAACCAGCTCACCAGGGAGCTCCTGCCCATCGTCTCTCGGGTGGCGAAACGAACCACCAACACCGAGATCCGGACGATGCTGACGAATTTGAATCTCCTCGCCCAGCTCAAAGAGAGCGCCGACCTCGAACGAGGAGCCCTGAACGTCGCGTTCACGGCCGATGACATCAGCCCCGGTCTGCTTCAGGCGGTGGTGGAGATGATCGCCCGGCAGGAAACCCTCGAACAGGTGCTCTTTGCCAACGCTCCGACAGACTTGATCGACGCATACATCGCCCAGGTTCAGCAAGAGGCTCTCGAGGAGGTTGCCTCCATCCGTCTCGACGCCCTCGAGGGGGTCGGCCTGGAATCACTGGGCATCACACCCCAGCGGTGGTGGAGGGCGAGTTCAGTCCGCATCGATGCGATCTCCGACATCGAGAACGAGTTGGCCGATCAGGCCATGGAGAGAGTCGAAACCCTGAGGGGACAGGCGGCGACTGCGGCCGGTTTCGGGGCGCTGACAGCATTGCTCGCTGTTGGTGGCGCCATCGTTCTCTCGACCTGGATCGGGCGGGGGGTCAACCTGTCTCTCACCCGGGCAACCGAAACCATCAGCGAGGCGGTCAGCCAGATCTCGACATCGGTGCAACAATTGACCGCCTCGACCGGTGAGACCGCGGCGGCGGTGACCCAGACTTCGACCACCGTCGGCGAACTCCGACAGACCTCGGAGGCGGCCGCCAAGAAGGCTGACGCGACCTCGGCGTCCGCCGAAGAGAGCCGCGGCGCCTCGGCAAATGCTCAGGTGGCCTCCGAACGTGGGGTCGACGCCATGCAGAACATCCGTGGTGAGGTTGAAGGGATTGCCGAGCGCATCGTCGAGCTGAGCGAACGCAGCGCCCAGATCAGCGACATCGTTCAGAATGTCAACGCCATTGCCGAACAATCGAATCTGCTGGCCGTCAATGCTTCCATCGAGGCGGCCAAGGCCGGTGAGCACGGGAGGGGTTTCGCGGTCGTCGCGTCCGAGGTCAAGACCCTGGCCGAGCGCTCCAAAGAGGCGACCGAGGAGATTCGGAGCATTCTCGCCGAGATCCAGCGATCCTCAAACAGCGCGGTCATGGTAACGGAGCAGGGAGTGAAACGGGTCGATGAAGGGAACAACGTCATCAACGAACTCGGAACGGTCGTCGCCGGGCTCGCGGTCACCATTCAGGAGAGTTCCGATGCCTCGAACCAGATCACGTTGATCGCCAACCAGCAGCTCGCGGGGATCCAGCAGATCACCGAGGCTCTGAGAAGCGTCGAACAGGCCGCGAGCGACAACGCGGCCGGCGCACAACAGCTCGAAAAGGCGGCGACGGATCTGGATCGGGTCAGTCGGCGGATTTCCGACCTCGTCCGTGGGGAGGCCAATACCGACGATGGGCGTTGACACCGAACTCTTCGATATCTTTCGCGCCGAGGTTGCCGAGCAGATCGAGGATCTCTGCGACCTGCTGGAGCGACCGCCCGAGCGCTGGCGGATCGAGAGGCTGTTTCAGATCTCGCACAACGTCAAGGGTGCCGCGAAGATCGTCGGAGTGGAGTCCATCAGAACCGTCGCACACGCCCTGGAAGATCTCTTTGCCTCCGTTCGCGACGGTCGCGAGCTCGATGAAGACGGGACCAATCTCGCACGCGCCGGGGCAGAAGAGTTGGCTGCGGGATTCAAATCCATGGAGGGCGGCGGCGAGTACGACGGAAGCGGCTATCGGCCCTTGGTCGATGGGTGGCTTTCCGGGGAGACCAATTCGGGCTCAGCTGCAGGCTCGGCAGAGCCGGCGACTCCCCCGAAGAGCGATACAGTGCCGGAAACCAGCGACGACGTGGCCAACAGAACAGAGGCTCGGTCGGAGAACGAGGGCGCCAGCCAGCGAGAGACCACCCTTCGTGTGGCCACCGACAAGGTCGACGCCCTCATGGGTTTGTCCGGTGAATTCGTTTCGTTGGTTTTCAGATCCGAACGGCACGGCACGCTGGCGCGTGGGCTCGCTTCGCGCCTGCTGGGCCTTCAAAAGAGCCGCCCCGACCTCAGGACCGACCCCGATGTCCGTGAGGCGCTTCGCCTGAGCCGATCGCTGGTTCGGGAGTTGATCGACCACGCCAATGATTCGCTTGCGGTGTCCGATGAACTCCAGGGATCGGTGAGAGCGCTGAGGATGGTGCGTGTCGACGGGCTTCGCACGTTGCTCAATCGGTCGATCAGAGAGGCGACGACCACTACCGGGCGGAAAGCCGATCTACGGATCGTCGGTGGTGAGACCGAGGTCGATCGGGCGATTCTCGAGCAACTGCGCGATCCCCTGATCCACCTCATTCGCAACGCCGTGGCGCACGGCACCGAGGATCCTGCCGACCGCGTCGCCGCGGGTAAGCCGGAGGCGGGCCGAATCGAGCTGGTGGCTCGGACAGCCGGGCCGTGGGTCGAGATCGTGGTGCGCGACGATGGTCGAGGGGTTGATGTCGAGGCGGTTCGGGAACGCGCCCTGCAGCAAGAGATGGTGACGCGGGAAGACCTCACGGAGACGGCACCGGACGAGATCGTCGGGCTTGTGTTTCGCTCCGGTCTGAGCACCGCTGACGAGATCACTGAGTTGGCAGGTCGAGGTGTCGGACTCGATGTCGTCAGAACCCGTTTGGCGGACCTCGGCGGCCGATCAGCCATCCGCTCCAAGGCCGGGGAAGGCACCGAATTCATCCTCCGTGTGCCGTTGACGAGGCTGACGACCAACGGGATCCTCGTCCAGGTCGGCCGTCAGACCTATGCCATCCCCACCGGTGACGTGGAAAGGACCCTGAGCGTCAGAAATCAAGACGTGTCGTTGGCGGACGGTGTCGAGGTGGTGCGGATCGATGACAGCCTGGTGCGTATCGTAGCCCTGGGCGAGATTCTCGGAGTGACGCCGGCCGAGGCGGCGGAAAAGCCGGCTGTTGTCCTGTCGGACGGCCGACGGCGGCGGGCGCTTCTTGTCGACGAGGTTCTCGGGCAGCGCGAGTACATCGTTCAGCCCCTGGCCTGGAACCTTGATGGGGCACGGTTGGTTTCAGGCACCACAGTCATCGATGGCGGATCCGTCGTGCCGGTCCTCGACAGTCAGATCCTGTTGGGCAGTGAGGGCAGAACGGTCGGTTGGATGGGGTCCCGCGAGATCCGCCAGCGACGGATTTTGGTGGTTGACGACTCCGCGACATCGCGGACGCTGGAGCGAAACATTCTCAGAACCGCCGGCTACGATGTGGTGACCGCGGTGAACGGAGAGCGGGCGTTGTGGATGCTCCGTTCCGAGGAAGTTGATCTCGTGGTGAGCGACGTAGAGATGCCGATCCTTGATGGTTTCGGTCTGACCCGGGAGATCAGGAAGGATCCCGTGCTCGAGAGGATTCCAGTGATTCTCGTCACCAGCCTCGGCAGCGAGGAAGACAAGCAACGGGGAGCCGAAGCCGGCGCCGATGCCTACATCGTCAAAGGGGATTTCGACCAGGATGAGTTGCTCAAGACCGTTGGGCGGCTCCTGTGATCGCCTCCGGAAGAGAGGTCTGATGCCGCCGGTGGTTCGCGCTTTCTTGGTGGACGATTCGGCGGTGAGTCGTCTCGCCCTCCGCCAGGCCCTTGCGACCGATCCCAGGATCGAGATCGTCGGTGAGGCCAATTCGGGTGAAGCGGCGTTGGAGCGGATTCCGGGGGCGTCCCCGGACATCGTGCTCATGGACATCGTGATGCCGGGTTTCGATGGTTTCGAAACAACGCGAGAGTTGATGCACGGGTACGCAAGACCCATCATCGTCATATCGGATATGGGAAGCAATGCGGCGACCGGTTTTGAAGCCCTGCGTGCCGGCGCTCTGGATGTGATCGGCAAACCGAACGCCGATGAGCTTGCAGACCCGGCTTGGGTTCGGCGGTTTTGCCATCGCATCAGGATGCTCGCCGAGATACCGGTGATCACCCGACACCGTACCGAGGGCTCCCAGCCGCTGGTGATTGAAAAAAGCGCGATCCGTCCCGCGGGGAATCGAATTGAGATGGTCTGCATCGGTGCGTCCACCGGTGGCCCCCCCGCGCTCAAGGCGATCCTCGATGCGATCAAGAGCCCACCTCGGTGGCCCGTGCTCATCGTCCAGCATATGTCCAAGGGGTTCACCAATGGTATGGCGAGCTGGCTGGGAAACGCGACCAATCACGATGTTCGGATGGCTTCGGACGGCGAACGTGGACAGGCGGGGGTTTTCTACATCGCGCCCAATGGCGGCCACCTCGAACTTGGTCCTCACCGATTGGCAGTGACCTCAGGTCCGCCGCTGGGAGGCCACCGACCGGCGGTGGATCGCCTCTTCTCATCCGCCGCGAGGAGTCGGTTGGCGTCGAGGACCGTGGCGGTGTTGTTGACCGGGATGGGAAGTGATGGTGCCCGCGGGCTCGAAGAGCTGCGCAAGGCCGGTGCATGGACCATTGCCCAGGATGAGGCCTCGAGTGTGGTCTACGGCATGCCCAAGGCGGCGGTGGATCTCGACGCCGCGTGCGAGGTGTTGCCGTTGACCGGGATTGCCCGATACCTGGGTTCCATCTCGTAGACGTTTCGGTGCGCTATGATGCTCGTGACTCGATAATGAGCATTTCCATCCTCCTCGTTGATGACCACAAGATTCTCCGGGAGGGTCTCCGCGCCGTTCTCGAAGCTCAATCCGGGCTCGAGGTCATCGGTGAGGCGGACAACGGTCGTGAGGCTATCCGCGAGGCTCAGCGATTGCGTCCGGACGTCGTCGTCATGGACATCGCCATGCCGGAGATCAACGGCATCGAGGCCGCTCGGACGCTACGTGAAGCGGGTCCTCTGCCGCGGATCGTGATGCTCTCGATGCACGCCCACACTGAGTACATTTTCCGCGCTCTCCAGGCCGGTGCCGATGGGTATGTGGTCAAGGAGAGCGCTACCGGTGAGGTCGCAGACGCCATACGATCGGTTTATCACGGCCGGAGATTTCTCAGCGCGAGCATCGCCGATTCCGTTATAGACGACTATGTCCGACGGCGGGAGCTGCCGGTGGATGAGGATCCCCTGATGCGGCTCAGCTCTCGCGAGCGAGAGGTCCTTCAGTTGGTCGTCGAAGGACGCTCGACGGCCGAGATCGCCGATCGCGCCGCGCTTTCGCCCAAGACCGTCGAGACCTACCGGAGCCGGCTCATGCGCAAGCTGGAGATCACCAACCTCGCCGAACTCGTCAAGTTCGCCATCAAACACGGGCTCACGAGCGTGGATCAGTGACAAGAAAAACGGGGCCGCCGAAGCAGCCCCGTTTTGTTGTTCGGTCATTGCGCCCGGCGTCAATCCACAACGTTGAGCACCCTCGTGCCCGTTGTGTCGGCATCCGCTGAGACGTAGCCCACCGAGCCGGGTGTCCGTTTGATGAAATCGATGACCTCTTGATCGGTCGAGGCCGTCGGCGGCGGGGTGGATTTTCCCGAAAAGACCTGCGAGTTCCAGTAGGACTCGACATCGGCGAGAGTCCGTCCAAGGAGGCCTTCGCTGAACGTTGCCCTGATCTCGTTTTTCATCTTCTGGTCGATGGGTTTTGCGTAGTCACCGTTGGCCCAGCGGGTGCGCTGTTTGAGAAAGACCCGCGAAAGATCGCGTTTCGAAATCGAGTCGATCCCGAGGGAAGCATTGGTGACGATCTGGTAGTCAGCGGCCTCGACCACGGTGGTGGCGAGAATCGATAGAACAAAAATTGCCGCAATCCAGGCTGCTCTGCGCAATGCCCCGCCTCCTACTTGCCGGTCTCGGGCGATCGGGCCCGGGAACCAGCGACGATAAGTCGTGTTGTCTTGGATAGTCATTTCTTGACCTCCTGATTCCCAGACCTAGAAAAAGAACGTGAAACGGCCGAGGACCATGGTGTAGTCGTCCGTCACGCCTTGTGGATTGTCGAGTGGCTCCACGCTCGCGGTGCCATCGACGAAGTGTCCCTCGATCTTGAAGAGCCAGTATCTCGTGATGTCGAATCGAGCGCTGATGGTGAGGTCCTTGGACCATGCTTGCGAAGCCGGGAGGCCACTCATGGCGTATCGATCGCCATCCTTGTCGTGCTTGTCGGGGTAGTAGACCGAGTAGTAGCCGCTGAGTTCGAGCCACTTGGCCAGTCTGTACGCGACCTGGCCGTAGTAGGAGAGAGAGTCCTGCGTAATCGGTGCCATGGGTGGGGTGGGAAACGGGAGACCGCCAAGGACATTGGTGGTCATGGTGGACGTCTCCCAGTACTCGGCGGCCACAGTCAGTCTATTTCGCCGGTACTCGCCGGACAGGGCATAGCTATTTTTCTGGTCGTAGTCGGTATCCGCGGTCGTGGCGAAGGAAATCGGGACCAGGGCGGGCCCCTGCTCCATCCATCCGTGGTACACGGTCCGGCTGGAGAAGGTCGCTTCGGACTGTTGGTACGTCACACCGAAGAGCAGTCCGTCGAGAGGAGTGTTCCAACGCAGTGCGCCACCGAAGATGTAATCCATATCGGCCTTGATGCTGTCGGTGTTGTAGGTGACCTCCTGCAGCGGGAAGGGGAGGAAGTTGGCTCCCGCGGCGGCGCCTTTTTCCATAAAGCGCTGAACGATGAAGGCGTCGTCGAGATCCTGGGTGCCGTAGAAGACCTGGTACTCGAGATCCGAGTTCGATCCCAACGGGATGGAGCCGTAGATCTCGCCGCCGAGATAGGCATTGACGAGGTCACGGAGGTTTTCGGAGTACATGCCCTGGGGTAGGAGGATGTTCGGCCGGGTCATATCTGCGTCGCGGGTGGTGTTGTAGAGACCGTAGGTCAGCTTGTTCTTGCCGATCCGGAATCCGATCCAGTCGCGCAGGCGGTAGTCTCCGGTGGCCCAGTCGATGACCACATTGCTGTTGCCCTGCTCACCGAGGGTGCGCGAGTAGAGCTGCATCCCAATACGGAGTCCCTCGACGGGTTCGATGTTGAAATTGATCCCGGCCTCGAACCAGTCCAGACTTCCGTCGACACTGTTGAGCGTGAAGACGTTGTTGTCCGTGGTCTTGGTCCCAGTGGACGAGACAAAGCCGTGGATCTCGATGTCGCCGAGATCAAAGGCTCCGACACTGGAAGCCGCCGCTGCAATGAGCAGGCCGAGCAGCACCCGATTGGCGATCGTGACTTTTCTATTCACATCTACCTCCAAAGTAGAACCGTCAAACTCCTGTACACGGTTGATCGGCGCGAGAAGATTTTCCCGCCATGATTGAGGGTAGTTTTGTGCGGTCCACCTGTATGTCGGGAATTCTTGAGACATCGTGTAGGGGAGGCGGGTTTCGCTGGGCGGACCGGTTCGAAACGCGGGCGTCAGCCGGTTGGCGAAGAAAACCGATCTCGATTCGAGTACTCTTGGTTTCCGGAATTCTAGATTTATCGTCGATCGGGAGGTGCAGCTTTGGCTGATGAGGAAAAAACGAACTGGATGAGCTTTCTCGGTTGGGGATGCCTCATCGTGGTGGTTGTGTCGGTTCTCGGGATCGGCGGCTGCGTCGCTTATGTGTACAAGGGAGGGACGGGGGCGCAAGCGGCGGTCGACGCCTATCTTGAGTCGGTGGACGCCGGCCGTTATGAAGAAGCGTTTCAGGCGCTCGGGCCAGTCTACACAGAAGACCGTGGACTCGCCGAATTCGTCGCCTTCGAACAGGCTGCCCGGGCACAGATGAGAGCCTGCGGCGCCTGGCGGATGAGCGGCACCAGCTTCAACCGGGAATCGGGCCGCTCGGTGGCCATGCTCACATACCAGGGCTCGTGCGACGGTGGTCCCGTGGAAGTCCATTTCAACCTCGAGCAGTTGGACGGGCAGTGGGTCATCCAGGATATCCGCTACCAGGAGCCGGGGTTGACGGTTGTCCCGGTCTGCGCCGAGTGCGGCGCCGTCGTGCCGCCGGGGGCGAACTTCTGCGCCGGCTGCGGAACTGCGGTTGGTGGCGGCGCGGTTGATGATGACGAACCGGTCGGAGACACTGCACCCTCCGAATGACTGGGTTGCCCCCCACAGGTGCAGATCGGGCGACCGAGCTCATGTCCACGCTCTGAACCAAGAAGGCCTGCCGTCCGAGCCGACCTGATCGCGGGTGTCTTGAGCGTCGCGGGTGTCGCGGTTACACTCGTTGCTCGTCTGTCCGCTCCGAGGGGCGGAGACGGGGGACGAAGCGAAGGGGAGCGGTGAGATGGAGAATCCTGATTGGTACACGGGATCGGACCCTTCGGGTCGGGTTGCCGCCGGGATAGAGTCGGTCATCGAACGGATGGATGCCCGAACCGCCGACCACGGTGATACCGAACTCCTGCAGAAACTCCTCTCTATGGAAGAGGAGGCCAACTGGCGCAGTTTTCTCCAGGGTCTGATAGGGACCGTCTTCTACGACCTTGAAGAAGTCGAAAGCGCTCGTAAGTTCCTCGCTGAATCCGTCTCCGGTTACAAAGCCTATGTCGACACTTTTGACGAAGTTCTCAGCGTCTACTGCCAGTCGTGCTACACCCTGGGGGTCATCCTCTTCGACGACGGCCGCTACGACGAGGCGATACCGTGCTTCCTACGTTGCCTGCCCTATATGAATGAGGTCTACGACGAAACCTACATCGGTCACATCCATACCTTTCTCGCCCTCTGTTTGAGCTGGACCAACCAGCCGAGTGCGAGCGTGGTGTTTTCAGAGGCCGCGGCCTATGTCCGCCGCTGCGACTGCGAGTCTTTGGAACAGCTGATGGTGGCGTTCGGTAACGCCGGGGAGAATGACAAGGCTGCCGATGTCTTCCATCTTCTCCAAACCAACTGCCAGGACTACGAGAATTTCGATCGGGTCCTCGAGTACGCGGAGCAGAATCTCGGCGAACTCGGCGTGGTGAACTAAGCGCCACCGTGCAGTTCTTAGTTTTTAGTTTTAAGTTCTGAATTACATCGCACTGGAGACCGTCGCGGAGGCGAAAACCCTGTGATGGAAACTAAGAACTGAGAACTTACAACTAAGAACTCCTCAGAACGGCCACGCAAGCGGGATCAGCAGCGTTGCGAGCACCCAGAAAATCAGCGTGAGCGGGACGCCGACCTTCATGTAATCTCCGAAGCGGTACGACCCGGGGCCGTAAACGAGCAGATTCGTCTGGTATCCCACCGGTGTCATGAAGCTCGCCGAGGCGCCGAACGCGATGGCGACCAGCAGCGGTCGCGGGTCGATCCCGAGGCTGGCGGCGGTTGTGATGGCGATGGGAACGAGGAGCGCCGCCGTCGCGGTGTTTGACATGAATGCCGTGAGCACCGTTGTCACCAGATAGAGCGCCGCGAGAATCGCCATGGGGCCGAGGTCTCCCACCCAGTTGATGAGGAGGTTGGCGAGAAGATCCGCACCGCCGGTCTTCTCCAGCGCGATGCCGAGAGGCAGAATGCCCCCGAGCAGAAAGACCACCTGCCAGTCGACGGCGCGGTAGGCCTCGTCGATCCGAAGGCTGCCGGTGAGGATCAGCAAGATCGCCCCGACCAACGCCGCGGCCGAGATATGGAGCACACCGGAGGCGGCCGCCAGGACCACGCCGGCGACGATGAAGATGGCGGTGAATCGGTGGCGGGGTTGCTCATCGAGAGGGCCGACATCCGAGACCACGACAAACTCGCGACGCCGCTTGAGTCGACCGAGTTGGTTCTTCGGCGCCTCGATCAACAGGGCGTCACCCGCCGACATGGGCGTTGTGGCGAGACGGTTGTGGCGGATCTCATCGTGGTGCCGAATGGCAAGTACCGTTGCGCCGAAGCGATTGCGGAAGTCACTCTGTTTGAGGCTCTTGCCGATGAGGATCGACCCCGGAGCCACCACCGCTTCGATGATGGTGGCGTCATCGGCTTCGAGGCCGAGATCGCCCCATTGACGGCCGTGTCGGATCCGGACCCAGTCGGCCGCCCGCAGCGCCCGCATTCCGGGGAGGTCTGATCGGACCCACAGAACATCGCCCTCCTCGAAGACCGTGTTGGTCTGCGGAAGGGTCATGGTCACACCCTGACGGACAATGGCAATGACATCGATATCAGTCTCCGAAAGGGCACAGTGGCCGACCGTCGCATCGATGAGTTTTGACCCGGGGATGATCTCGAGTTCGGTGAGATAGCTTCCGATATCGAATTCCTCGGTCAGGTCGGACCCGTGCCCGCGATCGGGCAACAGGCGGTATCCGAACGTCGCCATATAAACCAGACCCACCACGGCCAGCACGATGCCCACCCCCGCGAGCTCGAACATCCCGATGGGTTGTTGGCCGTGAACCTCGGCCATGGAACTCACCAGCAGGTTGGTCGAGGTGCCGATGAGGGTGCATGATCCGCCAAAGAGCGATGCGAAAGAGAGGGGAATGAGGAGCTTGGATGGGCTGGTTTTGATGCGCCGCGCCATGGTCAGGACCGGCGGCAGGAGGATGGCGACGGCAGCCGTGTTGTTGATGAAAGCGGAAAGTGTCCCGATGGAGCCCATCATGGCGACCAGTGCGCCTCGCGGGCTCCGGCGACCCAGCCCTGCGAGCATTTCGCCGACTCCGGCGACGGCCCCGGTTCTTTCCAGTCCCGCCGAGAGAACAAACATAGCCGCGACCGCGACGGTGGCCGGGTGTCCGAACCCCGAGAAACCCTCCTCCGGTGTGATGATGCCGGTCACCAGCAGCGCCCCGAGGATGATCATGGCGACCATATCCGATCGGAGGCGGTCGCTGACGAAGAGCACCACTGCGACGACCATGAGGCCGAGAACAACGGCGGTGGAGGATTCCATGAGGAGGATTATTTCACGTCCGGTTGATATGGTTGCGGGATAATCTTGTGACCGGGTATCATTCGCGAGTCATGAGCTGCCTCAAAGGGAAATCAAAAGTCAAACCCAAGCCTGGGCGATTCCGCTGCGAGGACTGTGGGGCGGTGGTCAAGAAGAAGAGCGATGTCTGTGAGCCGAAGAAGGTCAAGAAGGGCACGAGGCCGTCCTGAAAAGACGCCGATGCGGGTCGTTCGGGTGCCGAAGGCCCTCGGTTGATTCGTGGGCTCAGTCGACGATCAGCACTCGGCTCGGGCGTGGTGCCTGTCGGCCGTTGGGTTCCAGATCGAGCGCATCGGTGATCATGAGCAGATCTGCGGCCAGTTGCGCCTCGATCGCCAACGCGGGGTGAGGTTGCTCATGTCCGTCACGTGTCGTCCAACTCGATGAGCCCTGATCCCGGAGTTGGTCGACCGTGGTTCGCATCTTCCGCCACAGCGTGAGGGTGAAGCAGTATGCGGCGATGGTCTCGGGGTCGCTGTCGTTGACCAGCCCGGAGGCGTCAAGGCGGCGCCATTCACGACGCCCGTCTTCGTCGAGCCAGCCTGGGCATTCGCGTTGTCGGTGCGTCATAATGCCTCCTCGCGGTCGTGTTTTATCGAGCAGTACTTCCGCCCATTGTAGCGTGTGCTTGAGCCACGGCGCGTACGCGACTATCCTTGCTCGGGCGCCACGAGGGCG
>Ga0070728_10002720_pt1 | contig 21114 bp, 11 predicted proteins | sample tdDd471_FD_66723 | JGI IMG/M metagenome (GOLD analysis project Ga0070728, IMG submission 66723) | Marine sediment microbial communities from the Atlantic coast under amendment with organic carbon and nitrate - tdDd47.1 | ecosystem: Environmental > Aquatic > Marine > Coastal > Sediment | place... | reverse complement strand
AAGAATTGCATGGGTGTCAAGCCTATTAAAATACTAAAAAATGGTAATATTATTAACAACCTAAAGATGAGTATCCAAAAAGCTGATACATGCTGGCGCTGGTAGCAGGTAATTTATGGCACTTAAATGCCATAACCCATGGTATTTCTCTGATTTCCCACTTTATCCTGCTATAAGACTTTCTAATACACCTGGGCTATTCCGCCAGGAAATCGTCCTTGGTAAAGATGGGGAAAAAATCCATCCCGGCTTTGGTAAGGGCTTCGCCGCCGCCTTCCATGCGGTCAACCAGAGCAATGACGCCCACGGGGTTAAGCCCGGCGTTCCGCACATGGTCGATGGCCAGCAGAGTCGATCCGCCGGTGGTGACAACGTCTTCAAGCATCATGACATCGGCGCCCTGGGGAATATTATCCGCGCCCACCACCAGTCCTTTGCGACCGTGGCTTTTTTCTTCCTTGCGCACGATAAAGGCGGGGATGGGAACCTGCCGCTGGAAGCTGGTGATGCTCACGGCGGTGGCCAGAGGATCTGCGCCTAAGGTCATGCCCCCGGCGGCGGCAATGGGTGTGCCTTTGGCAGCTTCGTAGGCTTTAATGATATCGTGGCATACCGTACCGATGACGGTTGCGCCCTCGGCATGCAGCGAGGTAATGCGGCAATCAAGGTAGTAGTTGCTTTTCTTTCCGCTGGCCAGAACAAATTCGCCGGTGCGGAAGGAGAGGCGTTTCAGAAGTTCAAACAGTCGATTGCGGTCCGGGGTGTCATTGATGATGCCGGGCATTACCATTCCTCCTTCGTCCAGTTTGCTGGCGCGGTAAAGGTAAACATATTGGGTTTCAGGGGTTTATCATATACAGGATCGGTGAAGGCGATGCGGTTGCGATTGCCCACCAGATCGTACAGAATGACTTCGGTGACGTTGTAGGTCATGTGGTCCAGCAGCAGGTACATCACCGCAAAGGTTTCACTTTCCTCTTTGGGCATGAGTTCCAAAATGATGCGACCGGCGGTGGGGATATCCGGCTCAAACTCTTCGGGCTTGATAACCCGGGGTTCAAAATGATCCGTTACCGCGCCCTGTCCGGTCAAAAACACCAGAGCCACCACAAGGTCTTTGTGCATCAGCACCTTGGTGCGGGCCACGGTTTTCTTTTCGTATTCCGCGTAATGGAACCAGGTGCCGTCATACACAAAAGTGCGTTTGGGGGCAGTGGAATAATCCCAACGGATGCTGCCGGGTTTGCTGAAATACAGTTTGCCCTTGCTGACGGTGGTCTGTTTGGTAAGCCGGGAGGCGTAGGTCTGGGTAAAGGGGGTTTCCAGACTTTTTACCTTTTGATAGCGCTTTTGCAGGCCGCCAAGCACGGTGTTCAGTTTTGGCAGGGGCTGTTTGACCGTGACCGTATTTTTCTTTGTTTCCTTTTTAGGGGCCGGGTCTGCGGCCACCAGTGAGGCAGATGCCAAAAGCAGGCACAAGCCAAGGGCCAGGGAAATCCATATGCGTCTTTTCATGCGGGCCTATTCCTCCATGCCACCGCCAAGGGGGCGTCCCAAAACTTTCCGGGGACGACTGCCTTCGCTGGGGCCAACTATGCCATCGGCTTCCATGGCTTCAATCATGCGTGCCGCCCTGTTATACCCGACTTTCAGCCTTCTCTGCAAGAAGGAAGCAGAGCCCTGACCGGTTTCGCATACAATATCTATGGCCTGATCGTACAAAGGATCGGAGAAATCGGATTCGGGTGCCGCATCGCCGCTGCCTTCGGCATCCAGTTCCAGTTGTTTTATATCAATGGTGTAATCAGGCTTACGCTGCTGTTTGATAAAGCTTACGGAGCGGTCGATTTCGTCTTCCGACACAAAGGGGGCGTGCAGACGCTGCTGCACCGAACTTGCCGGGGGCATAAACAGCATATCACCAAAGCCTAGCAGGGCTTCAGCGCCGTTGGTGTCCAGCACCACGCGGCTGGAAACCTTATCGCCCACCCGGAAGGACGCCCGGCAGGGGAAGTTGTTTTTAATCAGACCGGTGATGACATCGGTGCTGGGACGCTGGGTCGCGACGATAAGATGAATGCCTGCGGCCCGGGCAAGCTGCGCCAGACGGGCTATGGCGGCTTCGGCGTCTTTGCCCACCACCATCATAAGGTCTGCAAGCTCGTCGATGACCACAACAATGTAGGGCAGCTTTTCCGGGATGCCTTCCTCGGCAATGCGGTCGGCGGCTTCTTCCAGGAAGTCTTCGATGTTGTTGCCTGCATCCTCGTCATCGTCGCGTTCAATAATAATACGGCTGGGTTTGCCGGATCGTTTCTTGTCCAGTTCCGCCCGCAGACGCTCCACTTTTTTATTGTAGGAAATGATGTTTTTAACACCGAATTCCTTCATATTCTGGTAGCGGGTGTCCATTTCGTCCACCACCCAGCGCAGGGCCGCCACCGCCAGTTTCGGGTCCGTGACCACCGGCAGCAGCAGATGGGGAATATTCTCGTAAAAGGCGAATTCCAGCCGTTTGGGGTCCACCAGAATCATCCGCAGTTCTGCGGGGGTCTTGCGGAACAACAGGGACATGAGCATGGCGTTGACCGATACCGACTTACCGGAGCCCGTGGTTCCCGCCACAAGAAGGTGAGGCATTTTTGCCAGATCCGCCACCACGGGATAGCCGAAGATGTCCTTGCCCATGGACATCACCAGTTGTCCGGTGTGGTCCGCGAAACTGGGGTGGGCGATGATTTCCTTCAGATATACCGTTTGGCGGTTGGAGCTTGGCACCTCGATGCCCACTACGGACTTGCCGGGAATCGGGGCCACGATACGCACGGAGGTTGCCGCCAGAGCCATGGCAAGGTCATCCTGCAAACTGGCGATACGGCTGATTTTGGTGCCCCGCTTGGGCTTGAATTCGTACATGGTAATCAGGGGGCCGGGGTGAATTTCCGTCACCCGTCCCTCAATGTTGTAATCCAGCAGGGTTTCTTCCAGATGTTTGGCGTTTTCCTTCAGTGCCACCGGGTCGGGCTGCACCCGGTCGGAAGGCACATAATCCAGAAGATCAAGGTTGGGCAGTTCGTAGGGTTTTTCTGCCTCGGTTTCTTCTGCCTCAAAGGAACCCTTGACCGCGTTGGGATCAAAGTCATCGCTGGCCTGATGCTCAGTAATAACCGGATCGCCGTTTTGGTCTGCGGCTTTGCTTTTTGATTTTTTCTTTTTCGCCGGTTTGGCAGGAGGCGGATCGTCCATGGTTTCCATGGTAACGATTTTGGGTTCCGCGGGTCTGTTTTTTTTCTTTGCCGTTGACGCGGAATTCATACCCACAATTTTCGGTTCGGCGGAGTCATCCACCGGCTCAACCTGTTCAGCGGCGATTTCCGATTCCAGATTTTCCACGGCCCGTTGCAGTGCCCGCTGTTCCAGCCACTGGAACCAGTATTGCTCGTTTTCATCGGCGGCCTGTCCCCGCTGGGGCGTGCGGATGCCCAAAGAGCGGCGGCGCTCGCCTTCTTCTGCGGGGATGCCTTCTATCTGCTGCTGAGGCGCAGGGGTATCCGCTTTTTTACGGATTGTTACTTTTTTAGCCGTTGGTTCCGGTATGGGTTCCAGATCGGCAACAGGGTCCGGCTCCGGGGTTTTGCTGCGTTTTTGCTTTGCAGCTTTTTCCTCTTTGGCCCGTTGTGCTTCTTCCGCTTCTTTTTGGGCAGCGGCCTCTGCTTTGGCAGCCTCGGCCTCGGCGGCAGCAGCTTCGGCTTCGGCGGCCCTTTCCCGGGCGGCTTCCGCACTGGTGTGGACAATCCATTTGGTTACATCAAAGAACAGGGCTGCGGTCCAGGCAGTTACCTTGATGGCGGCTTTGCCGCACCAGCGGCCGCAGACCAGCATAATGCGGGTGGGGGAGTAACTGGTGGCCACGGCGGAGAAGAACAGCAGCAGGGCAATCATTAATGCACTGCCGCCCACCATGCCCACGGTTGCCCGCAGGGGCGGGGCGCTGTACTGACCCAAAATACCACCAGTGGCGGGCTCGAACCACAGGGATGCCAGCATGGAAACTCCGGCAATCATGCCCATATAGCCAATTAAGGCCCGGAACTTTGCGCTCCAGGGACGCCGCAGCAGTAAAACCGCGCCAAATGCCAGTGCCGCTAAAGTTGCGGCATAGGTGCCTGCTCCCAGCAGATAAAACATGGTGTCAGCGGTCAGGCTGCCCCAGCGTCCCACCAGGCTTTTGGAATTGGTCTGATGAGCGTAAATACTGGAGACCAGCAATATCCCGAAGGCCATGAGCAGCAGGCCAAAGAGCTCGCCCAGTAAACCCCGTCCGGATTTTTTCTGTGTTGCCGCTGCGGCGGGGGTTGCCTTTGCGGATTTTTTTGCTGTTTTTTTGGCAGGGGTCTTCTTTGTTTTGCTCGTGGCAACCGCCCGTTTGGTGGTTTTGCGGGCAGTAGTCTTTTTAGCGGTTGATGATGTCGCTTTTTTCCGTGTGGAGCTGGCCGGTTGCTGCGCTTTGGATGTACGCTTCCGGGTTGCTTTTCCCCTTGAACTTGCTGTGTTTTTCTTTGCTGTCACCATGTTTGGGATGTTCCGCCTTATGCCTAAGTATCATACTAATTCTGATCAGATACGCTAACAAATTTATCCGTAAAACACAATTTTTTCCTCTGTCCCATTGGTAGCGATATAGAGGTAATGCAAAAAGTGTCCAGTTTTCTTTACACCAGAGGCTCTGTCAGGTTGCTTTTCAGCACTTTCGGCGATAAGATACGGACCATGAAGCAAAGAGGAATTATCGTGGCAGGGGGGTTGTGTCTGGTAGTGATGCTGGTCTGTCTGATTCCCGGGCTGCTGTCTGCCGCAGAGCCGGTTGATGCCGCCTGGTGCGAAAAACAGTTTATCGAGGGCGTGCGGGCCTATGGTCTGCTGGACTACCGCAACGCCGAAAACCTGCTGGAAAAAACCGCCACCGCCTGCGTGGACAATGGGGACGTACCGCCCCATACCCAGGCAAATATTCTGGAGCAACTGGCCTTCACAAAAGTGGCCACAGGAAAACACCGGGAAGCGGAAGACGCCTTTCGCCGTTTGCTGATGATTGCGCCGGATCATAGCCTTGATGAACAGCGGGTAAGCCCCAAAATTGTCAGCATATTCAAAAAGGTGCGCGGTCGCATGGAGCGCAGCGGTATGCTGCGGCGGGTGCGGGAAAACGCCCAAAAGAAGGACCCCGATCCCCCGCAACCCGTTGACAAACCAATGGAATCCCCGCAGCCTGCCCCGGACTCGACGGTTAAAACCACACCACCACAGCCTCCCAAAGCTCTTCCGCGCTATGACCTCAGCTTTAAAACGGGAGCCATGCTGCTGTTTGGCAAGGATATGAGCGCCTTTGGCGGCGGTATCCTTATGGGGGTTGGAGCGGATTTCCGGCTGGTGGCGGGCCTGTATGTAGGGGCCGGGGTGTCTTATGTGATTCATCCCACCAGCAGTTTGCAAAGCGAAGCCAAACTCCACCAGATGTATGGTGAATTTTCTACAGGATACCTTTTTGATCTTGATGCGGTACGGCTGAAAACCGGAGTGAAACTGGGCTTTGGCGGCTACGGCCTTAATGGCCTCAACGATCATGGCGCTGTTGAACTCGGTATTCTTACCGGGCTTGATGTGCCGCTGCCGTATAATATCGTATTGGGGCTGGTGGTGGAGTACGATCACATCATTAACTTTGACGGCGACAGCTCCTCCATGGCAGCCATCGCCCTGCGGGCCGGATATCAATGGTGAATGAAATGAAGAAACCTGCTGCCGACATCACCTTTTGTTTGTCTTTGCACGGCGACGACACACCCCGGGAATTTCGTTTCAACAAGGGACATGTCCTGATCGGGCGTTCCGACAGCAACGATATTACCGTGCGTGACAGCAGGATATCTTCCTGCCACGGGCAGGTGGTGCGCCGGGGAGACGCCTTTTATTATCAGGATCTTAAAAGCACCAACGGCTCCCTGGTAGAGCACGATGGCGAGCGTTTTGTGGTGGATGGCCGCAACATGCTGGAAGCCCGGCTGAATCCCGGCGATTTGTTGTTGTTGGGCGATGTGGCCGATCCCATTACCTTTTCTTTCCGTATCGACGAAACCGCCGAAGTGACCACCCAAAGCTATGATCCCGGCAAAACCATTGTGGCGGAGCAGGCCATGGTGGATTTCGATGTTGTGTTGCCGGAAAAACTTTCCAGCGCCCAGCGTCTGCGGGTGATGTTCGGCTTTGTGAAACGCCTTGACGAAGTGGAAACCGAGGACGAACTGTACAAGGCCCTGCTGCACACGGTCATGGAATCATTCCCGGCTGCGGGCTATGGCGGCTGCTTTACCATGGGCGGTCTGCGGGACACCCGGGGTGTGGCGGTTTGCGAGGAACTGCGGGACGATTTGCATCTGGACTGCACCCTGCTGCTGGGCCCGCTTCTGGACCGCATACGCCGTCATCCCACGGCGCTTTTGGCCGATACTTCCTCCACCGGAGGAACCCTGGCATCCCTGGGCAGCATAATTCTTGCGCCCATTACCTGGCAGGGACGTACCCAGGCGGCGTTGGCCGTGGCCTCCGGTCCCGAGGGCAAGGCTTTTGCCCCGGAAGATCTGGAACTGCTGACGGTGTTATCATCTCTGGCCATCGGACGGTTGCATCAGGTGCGCATGCTGGACGATTTGCGGCTGACCAAGCGACGGTTGACCGGTGAAAACCAAATGCTGCGCCGGGCGGCCCGACGGGATGCCGCCAGTTTTGAGATCAAGGGCGAAAGCCCGGCCATCGGTCGTATCATGAGTCAGATCGACCAGGTGGCGGCAACGGATATCCCGGTGCTGATTCTCGGCGAGACCGGTACCGGCAAGGAGCTGGTGGCCCGGGCGGTGCATACCCGCAGTCCCCGGGCGGAAGAGCACTTTGCCGCCATCAACTGCGGCGCTATCCCGGAAACCCTGCTGGAAAGCGAGCTCTTCGGTCATATGAAGGGAGCCTTTACCGGGGCGGTGGAAACCAAAAAGGGCCTGTTTGAAGCTGCCAGCGGCGGCACCCTGTTTTTGGATGAAATCGGTGAAATGCCGTTGCAGTTGCAGGTGAAACTCCTGCGGGCTTTGGAAGAACGTGAAATCATGCCGGTTGGCGCTACCCGCCCCATCCACATTGACGTGCGGATTGTCTGCGCCACCAACATCAATCTGGAAACCCAGGTGCAGCAGCGGAAATTCCGCGAGGATCTGTACTACCGGGTCAACAGTTTTACCGTAGAGTTGCCACCCCTGCGGCAGCGGGGGGACGACATATTGCTGTTAGGCCGCCATTTTTTGGAGGATTTTGCCGCAGACATGGGGCGCACGGTGCCGCAGATCGGCAAGGACGCCGCCCGGATTCTCAAGGCCTTTGAATGGCCCGGCAACGTCCGGCAACTGCGCAACGAAATGCAGCGTGCCACCCTGATGGCCGATGACGCTCCGGTGATAGAGCCCCGGCACCTTTCCCCTGCCATTGCCGCCGGTGCCTCCGGTGGACGGACCGACACCACGGACCTGCCGGAATTCAGCGAGAATGTGACTCTTAAGGATATTATGGAACAGTACGAAATCCGCGTTATCGTCAAATTGCTGGATGAATGCGGATGGAATAAATCCGAGGCCGCCCGAAGGCTGGGCATTTCGCGCCAGGCCTTTATGGCAAAACTGAGCAAACACGGTATTTCCAAACCCTGAGTGTGTCCATGGAACGACTGAAGCCCATAGTGTTTTTACTGTTTGTGGTGGGGTTGCTGGGTGTGATCGGCTACTATATGTATTCCGACCATTCCCGCAGAGAACTGGAAAAACGCAGCTTCACCTTTTATCTGCTGGTGGACAACAGCCTTGCAGAGGATGTGGACGTGCTGGTGCGGGATCACACGGTTCAAACCGTTGGTCCCTTTGGCAAAAAGCTGGTGGAAGTTCGGGTTGAAAAAGATGCCACCTATCGCGGCGTGCGCCTCAGCGGTGGTCTCGACTGGTATGCCATGGATATTCCCGTGACCATTATGTCCCGGGGCGCGGCGGTGAATCAGGAAACCGTTATGGTGTATAAAGAGGCGGATCATCTGGTAAACGTGGCAAGCGCCGCATGCTACTGCTTTGAGCCCCGCAAAGAGTATGCCTCCGATGATAAAAGCAAGTGGAAAGTCGTCTGGGATGTTCACAGCGGCGCACAGGCTTGCTCCTATCCCTGTAAAAAGCGTGAAGTTCTTAAGCGGGGCACAACCGCCAAAGGCAAGAATTTCGTCAAATACCGGGCTCCCCGCAGGTATAAAAAGAAGTTTTTCATTCCCCTGATAGACCGGTCGGTTGAAATGGGCATGCGTTGTCAGTTCGACCCTTCCGCCTCCTGCCGGAACCTGCGGTTTCCCTGACAGTTTAAAACATTCTTGACATCTGCATAAAATCAGTGAGGATTCATCCTCAGGAGTGAATATATCCATTGCCAGGGAGTCTGCGTATCTGCATGTATACGTTGATACCCGGTGACGGATGGCAGTGAGCATATTTTGACGGTTGAAAGGATGCAGTGATGAAACAGTTTTCCCTCTTAACGGCTGTTGTGGTGTGTGCCTTTACCATGATCGCCTGCGGCGATAGCGGCGACAGCCCGGAAGGCCCCCGCTGCGGCGATGGCACGATTGATCTGGGAGAGGTCTGTGACGGCAATAACGTGGGCGTGTTTACCTGCGAAAGCCAGGGATTCGGCCCGGGTATTTTACTGTGCGCCGCCACCTGTGCAACTCTGGACACCAGCCGTTGCGGTCCTTCGGCCACCTGTGGCGATGGAACCATTGACGGCAGTGATGTCTGTGACGGCAATGATATCGGCGACGCCACCTGCGAATCCGAAGGCTTTGGCCCCGGTACCCTGACATGTCTGGTCAATTGTGCGGGTTTTGACACCAGCGGTTGCAGTGCGCCCCCAACCTGCGGTAACAACAAACTTGATCCCGGGGAGGCCTGCGACGGCGCGTTGCTTAACGGTCGCTCCTGCGCTGACTACGATTTTGAAGAAGGCCAGCTTGCCTGTAACGACAGTTGCACCGATTTTATCACCTCTGCATGCAGCGGCGGAAGCTGTGTGCCCGAATGCGGAAATCGTCAGTGCGGTCCCGATCCGGTCTGCGGCGAATCCTGCGGCGAATGCGGCGAATTCGAGCGCTGCACCGAAGCGGGCATATGCGAACGCACCTGCGATCTGGACACCATTGAAAGCCCCCAAAGCATTGATATCAACCTTGATACCGTCATGGTGGGCGGCACCGTAACCCTCAACGGTGCCCAGATGCCGGACAACAGTTATAGTTATGACCGCGGCTATTTGCGGTTTACCAACACCTCCACCAACGATTATCTGTCGGTGTCCATCGGAGAAAACGGCGCAGCGACTTTTAACATCGAATTGTTTGCCGGAACCTATGACGTGACCTTCCGCCCGGCGGATGACGATGATCAGACAGTGTTGCCCTTTATGGACGTGGTGCTGGAAAAGGGACGGCTGATCGAAGATGTGACAGAGTTGAATTACGACCTGCGCACCGTGGACGTGGGCGGCGTGGTGACTCTCAACGGACAGCAGATGCCGGACAACAACTACAACTATGACCGGGGATATCTGCGGTTTTACAACAAGCAGAGCGGCGATTATCTCAGCGTTTCCCTTAAAAGCAGCGGCGCGGCAAGCTACAACCTGAAGCTCTACGCCGGAACCTATGATGTCAAGCTCTATCCGGCGGACGACGATGACCAGACCGTGATGCCAAACCTGAATATAACCCTGGCCCAGGCCGTGGTGATCGATGGCGTGCGGCAGCTTGATTACAATCTGGAAACCGTGGACGCCGGCGGCGTGGTGACACTTAACGGAGCCCAGATGCCGGACAACAACTATAACTATGACCGGGGATATCTGCGCTTTTACAATGCCCAAAGCGGCGACTATGTAAGCACATCCCTGAAATCCAGCGGGCCTGCCAGCTACAATGTCACCCTGTTTAAGGGAACCTACGATGTCAAGCTGTACCCGGCGGACGACGACGACCAGACGGTTATCCCCTATCTGAATCTGGTGCTGGAAAAGGGCCGGAACATCACCCAGGTGGCGGAACTGAATTACGATCTGCGCACCGTGGATGTTGGCGGCGTGGTGAGCCTCAACGGGCAGCAGATGCCGGACAACAACTACAACTATGACCGGGGATACTTGCGGTTTTACAACAAAGGAAGCAACGATTATCTGTCGGTGTCCCTGAAAGCCTCCGGCCCGGCCAGCTATAATATCAAGCTCTATGCCGGAACCTACGATGTCAAACTGTATCCTGCGGATGACGATGACCAGACGGTCATGCCTCATCTGAACATGATACTGCAAAAGGATGTGGTCATTGAGAGCGTGCAGCAGCTCGATTACAATCTGGAAACCGTGTCGGTGGGCGGTGTGGTGACCCTGAATGGGGCGCAGATGCCGGACAACAACTATAATTATGACCGGGGATATTTGCGGTTTTACAACAAGCAAAGCGCCGATTATCTCAGCGTTTCCCTGAAAGCCTCCGGCCCGGCCAGCTATAACCTGACCCTGTTTAAGGGGCTGTACGATGTCAAACTCTACCCCGCGGATGACGACGATCAGACGGTGATGCCGAATCTTCATTTCAGGATTGGCAAAAACGTGGATATTCAGTCGGTGCAGGAACTGAATTACAATGCCGACACCGTGATGGTGGGAGGCACCGTAACCCTCAACGGGGTGCAAATGCCCAACAACAGCTATAGCTATGACCGGGGCTGGCTGCGCTTTGTAAACAAAAACGGCAGCGATTATCTGAACGCCTCAATTGGCGAAACAGGGCCGGGAACCTACAACATAGAGTTGTTTGCCGGTGCCTATGATGTGTATGTGCGTCCGGCGGATGATGACGACCAGACCGTGATGCCCTATCTGAATGTCAAGGTTCGCACCGGCTGCGCTTCCATTGTTTCCGATTGTACCCTGGACGCCGCAGACATCAGCGGCACCTGGGACGTTGTGGCGGAAAATCCCCAGTGGGGCACCTGGACCTTTACCATTACCCAAAGCGGCGACGCCGTTACCGGCAGTTTCCTGAACAGCTACGGCCAAAGCAGTGAACTTACCGAAGGCAGCCGCAGCGGCAATGAGATTGATTTTATCATCAAGCCCTATTGCACGGTGCAGGTGCACGCCACGGTGGTCAACGGCTGCGTCATGACCGGCTGGATGCAGGACATCAGTTGCGGCAACACCGATCCCTATACCAACTGGACCGGCGAGCGGCTTCCGTAAGCCCTGCCATTTCTGAACAGATCAACAAACAGACCTGCCGGGTCGCTTCTGCGGCCCGGTTTTTTGTTGGGGCGGGCAGGCAAAACACGGAGCCGGGAAGGGATCGCCCCCTGCCTGCGGCGCGCCGGAGAGGGAAAAGGGCGGGGTTTGACGGGGCAAGGGCGTGTGTCAGCACGTCTGCGGCAGGGAGATGCCTGCGCCCGGGCCGTGTTACCCATGTACCCGGTCAAAAGTGTTCCCGATGATGCCGGTTTATAGGCCCTAAAAGCCCCGGCATTACATTACAACCTCTCTCCGGTCTCATAGTGACGTTGATCCGTAGGGGCAGGCCCCTGTGCCTGCCCTTTTCCCTACAGGGCGGCCACCGGGGGGCCGCCCCTACAATCATTTATGGGGAAAGGTTAAGGATAGGGGTAATAATGAAAAGCAGGGCAAGCCCCGGTAATTACAGGGTTTCCGGCATCATCCCCCCAGGCCGCGTCCCTGAGGAAGCCGCCATCCTTCGAGACACAAAACATCTGTTGGATGCTTTGTTCCTCAGGAATGCGGTGGCTGTCTCGAAGGGCGCACAGGTTGACCAATGATCTAGCTATATAACCCCCTGTCACTCTACTTATTCCTGGACAAACACGACCATCGCAGGACAAAAGCGACCATGGGCGGTCAAAACATACCATTGCAGGACAAAGGCGGACAGCATAGGACAAATGCTGCATATGGGCGGTCATTTCGAGCGTTCCGCTTGCACAATATCCCCATCATGCTACGATTCACAGCACGGACGAAAGCGTCTGTTTTTTTATGCCCACAACAATAAGGAGGCATTGGCATGACCCGGATGCAGACACATCCGAAGCGGGGAGCCCCGGGCGGCGGCTCAGGATTCCTGCGGCGGCAGGTGTATGGGCGGGTAGGGGTACTTCAGACCCCGGCGGAACACCATCAGGTTGGTGATGGTCCAGCGCAGGGTGATAATATCCCGCAAGGCAAGCCCCTGCTCGAAAAACCAGCCGGTTTCCTTGCGGCAGTAGCGGTATCCCGCCGCGGCAAAGCGCTCGATCCAGTAGCTGCGGGGCTGTTCGTTGATATGCCCGATGCCCTGCTGATCCGGGGGCGCGGCGCTGATAAGCACCAGGTCGGAATGACCGCAGAGATTCTGCACCAACGTTCCCGCCGCCTCGTGGGGCAGGTGTTCCGCCACGTCCATGCACAGGGACATGTCCGCCGGGGCAAAGCGTCCCGGGGCAATGGGCACAGAAAGGTCCGCCACATGGATTTCTTCAATGCCAGGGGCCCGGTACTGCGGCGGGCACACAAAGGCGTCCAGGCAGGTGACCCGGCTGCCAAGGCGGATCAGCTCTGCGGCGTGGATGCCGGGGCCGCAGCCAAAATCAATAATGGTTTCAGGCTTATAGCGACGATGGATGGTGCCTGCCACATGGGTGACACAGCGGCGGAATTCTTCGTTGGCAGTGCCCCATTGCTGGAAAAATTCCGGGCCGTACAGCTCCGCATCCGCCGCCGTGGCGATGTCTGGAACAGGATCGGTTTTACCGGAAGAAGAAACCATGCTCTGCCTTGTGTCTGCGGTGACAATCAACGGCCCCAGCATGTACGTCACGGCAGTGATTGTCAAGGTGGGAAACACGGCCTCGATTTCACAAAAATCCGCCGGGATAATCACCGGGATTTCTTTGACCCCTTATATGTTTCCTGTTACTATATATGGTGTTTTGCTAAATGTGGAGTCAAACGGAGAATACCCATGAAACGAAGCGTTTCCCTGTTGGCCATGGCTGCGGCGGTGCTGTGTTTTTGCACTGCGGCCCAGGCCTTTGAAGTCGAAGGACGAATGCACCTGCAACTGGGAGCCGGAACCGGCTACCTGGTGGGGGATGTGAGCAGCGCCACTGCGCCATCCTCCAGCATGAACGACCGCTGGCCGGTCTTTTTGGATATGTCCCTGCACTGGGGCGTATACGACAAGCTGACCACGGGGTTGCGCCTGGCAGGCACTCTGGAAGACAGCGTGGCGGTGTCCATCACCCCGCGGGTTGCCTGGCACTTCGACGTGGAGCCCATGCTTTTCACCCTTTCGGGTGGCCCCACCTTTTTCACCGATCCCTTCCTGTTCGGTATTGAAATCGGCGCTTCCATGGCGGTGATGTTCAACGAGTACATCGGACTGGAACTTAACCTGACGCCCCAGGTGCTGTTTGTGGGCGACGGCCTGACGGGCAACGGCTATCTGATGCCCCTGACGGCTTCCTTTGGTCTGCGAGGAGCGATATAGCATGAAACATTTCAATATATTGCCGTGTTTGAAGCGCTGTGTGCCGGTGATCCTGCTGGTGGCCCTGATGCTGCCCGCCACCCTGTGGGCCGCCGAGGGCGACCTGTCGGTGGCCATTGTCACCATCAACGCCGGTAAAGTGCCCAAAAAAGTCATGCAAAAAATCGAAGCTGATCTCAAGGATTACTTCAAGGGCCGCGAAGGCTACAGCCTGATGAAGGACCGGGATCTGCTGCGTCGTTTCAAAAAGGCCAAAGTAAACCTGAAACGGCTTTCCACTAAAGCCCAGATGATCGACGCCGCCAAAAAACTCAAGGTGGACGTGCTGGTTGTCGCCAACCTGAAGTACAAGGGCGAACCCGGCTTTGATATCGATCTGTGGTTTGTGGACGGACGCCACGAGAAACTGCACCGGCGGCTCAACACCGAATGCCCTCAGTGCAGCCCCAACGTGCTGATGGACAACTTCAATCAGCTGTCGGGCGCATTGTTTGAAGGCCCCTACAGCCTGTATCTGGATACCGATCCTTCAGGTGCAAAGGTGCTGGAAAACGAAAAAGAACTGGGCACGACTCCACTTGACGCCAAGTTCTCCGCTGGTAACCACACCATCCGTATTGAAAAGGATGGCTACGAAACCCTGGAAATCGAATTTCCCATGCCCGGGGATCGTCCTCTTGAGGCGACCATTCCCCTGAGTAAAAAAGAAGCCCCGGCGGTTGTGGCGGCCCCGGTGCCGGTAGAACCCCCTGCGGCAACACCGGAAGTAAAACCTGAAGTCAAACCCAAAGCCCCGGAGCCTGAACCCGTGGTGGCGGCGGTGCCCCCGGCAGAGCCCACACCCAAAGTGCAGGCCGAAGAAAGCTACGACGATTTTGAAGTGACCGACAAACCCGCCGGACCTCCCCGGAAAGCCGGCGAACCCTCGGAGATGACCAAGTGGGGTGGCCGGATGCTGTGGATCGGTGGTCTTACCGCCGGTGCCGGAGCCATTTTGACCCTTTCTTCAGTATATTACGACAATCAGGCGGATGATCGCGGTCTTCTGCCTACGGATAAACAGGACGCCGAAGATGCGGCCCGCAGTTACGCGGTGCTTAGTTATGTCACCTACGGAATTGCCGGTGCCGCCATTATTACCGGTGTAATTCTGCTGTTGACCGATGACAGCGATAATGATGATGGCGTCCAGTTTGTTGTTGCACCTGCTGTCAGTGATGACGGCCTGGGTGCGGCGGCAACGGTGAACTGGTAAACGCGGGAGGATAGCCATGAAACGCAATTTTGTCATACTCACCCTTGTGATGCTCCCGCTGGTTCTGCTGACTGCCTGTCAGGGCCGTAACTTTCTGGGAGAAAAACTTAACGGCGACGGCGTGTGCGAAGATGCCGTCGAATATATCAATACCTGCTGCCAGCCCCAGTTCGAGGGACTGACAGACCAGTATCCCATTTGCGATTCCATCGCCTCGGTGCTGGTGTCCAATCCCAATTACTGGGAAACCCTGGTGCAATCCTGCCAGGACCAGAATTTTTATTTCTTCAAGTGCGATACCCGGGGCGAAATTATCCCCGGCGAATTCATCGACGCTGTGGACATCCGGAACCTCACCTGCGACCAGGCTTTGCAGCTTTGTGTCTCGGCGGTGGAACCCGATGGCGACGAAGATGAAGAAGAGGTCACCGAAGAAGAAGAGGTGGAACAGGAAGAAGAAATTGACGGCGATGAAGAAGAAGAAATCGACGGCGATGACGATGTGGATGAGGTCGACGAGGTAGACGAAGTCGATACCGATCCCGAAGTGGACCCGGAACCCGAAGAAGTGGAACCGGACCCGGAACTGGTATGCAACCCCGGCGAAGTCACTTGCGAAGGCCTTATGGCGACCCGCTGCAAAAACGACGGCAGCGGCTGGCTGGAGCCGGTGGATTGTGATGGCACCAACGAGTGTACCCTCTACACCTGCGTGCCTGGCACCGGTGCGGGTATTGGCTGTGTGCAGGATAACGCGGCAAAGCTGGGCGAAGCCTGCGACGACTTTGACGCCTGCACCATTGAAGATGCCTGCAATGATTCCGGCCAGTGCCTTGGCGGCGCACAGCGCGATTGCGCACAGGAATTGCCGGATAACATTGATGACGAATGTATCAACCCCGAAGACATCTCCTGCGTGCCCAGCAGCGGCTGTCGCTTTAATCCCAACCCGGCAAACGGCAGCGATTGCAGCGATGACGATGCCTGTACCGAGGGCGATGTCTGCGATAACGGCGCGTGCGCCGGAACCCCGAAGGACTGCTCGGAGCTGACCGATGGTTTGTGCGTCATGGGCGTGTGCAACGAAACCTCCGGCGCATGCGAAGCGCAAAATCTGCCGGATGACACTCCCTGCGAGGACCAGGACTTCTGTACTCTCAATACTGCGTGCCAAAGCGGTGTGTGCACAGGTGATGTGGTGGTCTGCGACGATGACAACACCTGTACCCTCAACCAGTGCGATCCCGCCTCTGGCTGCGTGTATCCCGCTGATCCCTCCATGCAGGGCATGAGTTGCGATGACGGCAGCGAGTGCACCACCGGCGATGTCTGCGACAGCGACCAGTGTGTTGGTACAGAAAAAGACTGCATGGCGGAATTGCCCGCCGGAGCAAGCGAGCAGTGCGTCATATCCGCAAGCTGTGCGCCGGAAGACGCAAGCTGCGTGTTTGTGTTCAGCAACGGCGGCACCTGCGACGATGGCAACCCCTGTACTGTTAATGACATCTGCAACCCCGTTTCCGGTGTGTGCGCCGGTGGCGAAATGGATTGCTCGCATCTGGATCGTCTGCCCTGCGCCTTTGGTTCCTGCGACGAAACCAGCGGAAGCTGCGAAGCCGTGGCGGTGAACGATGGCGTGACCTGTGACGATGAAAATCCCTGTACCGTGGACGACATCTGTGCCGATGGCTGGTGCGCCCCCGGCACTCCCCGGAATTGCGACGACGCCAGCGTTTGTACCTCTGACTGGTGCGATCAGTTGTCCGGGACCGTGGAAGATGCCTGCCAGAACGATCCCATCGATTGTGGCGATGACGATATCTGCACCGAGGATCTCTGCGATCCTGTCACCGGCTGCTACCACGAACCCGATGTGGGCCGGGCCTGCGACGATGGCCTGTACTGCACCGGCACCGATGAATACTGCAATGAACAGGGTGTCTGCCTGCCGGATATCCCGGCGGAGGATTGCAGCGGATTTGACGACGAATGCGTAGTGGGCATCTGTAGCGAACAGGTTCAGGGCTGCGCCACGGAAAACCGCGAGGACGGCACCATCTGTACCGATGGCAACGAGGCCACGGTGGATGACGTGTGCTCCGGCGGCGTATGCGTTGGCGGGCAAAGCCTGCCTTTGGATATCCCCGACGGCGCGGATTCCCTTGAGGTTTACGAAAAGCACACCTGCGGTGCCCCCAATCTGGTTGACGGCGATGTGTATTTCTCCATGTTGCTGACCCATCCCGACGGCACCAACCTGGAAGCATGGCTGCATGCTCCCGGCGGTCAGCAGTTTAGGGTGTACAACCGCGAGGCCAACAACGGCACCTTCCGGGTGGACCGGGTCATCACCGTGTTTGACGGCGTAGCCGCCACCGGTCCCTGGACTTTGGAAATCTTTGATTACAGCGTGGGCGATGCAGGAACCCTTGAGGAATACAGCCTGACAGTACCCTGCGCCGGTGTATTTGAAAACCGAAGCACCCTGTTCTTCTACAGCGAATGGGAGCAGCCCTACCTGTATTACAACAATGGTGTGGAATGGTCTTCCATGCCGGGTATCGCCCTGCGCACCGAGCGTCGTGGCGGCGCAACCGGTGGCGCGGAGCAACTGTGGGTGTTGCGTGACATCCCCTGGACCGGCGAAGCCTTTGATCTGCGTCTCCACAACGGTCAAGGCGTATGGGATCCTGCCGACGGCAGCAGTTCTCATACTACCGGCCTGCCGGAAATCTGGATTCGCAACGGGCAGGTCTATGACCATGATCCCGGCACCGAGCCTGACGGCGATCTGGATACTGATATGGAGGGCAGTCTTTGCGATCCCGACCCCTGTACCAGTCACGGGGTCTGCGATCCTGCCGACGGCAGTTGCGAATGCGATCCCGGTTACACCGGCAGCGAATGCGATGCCTGCGCCGATGGCTACATCGGGTATCCCGACTGTACTATCAATCTCTGCACGCCGGACCCCTGTAACGGTCATGGCCTGTGTTCCATTGTTGACGGCTCCTGCCAGTGCGACACCGGATACACCGGGGCCAACTGCGGCCAATGCGATGACGGCTACTCCGGGTATCCCGATTGTGTGATGAATCGCTGTGATCCTGATCCCTGCAACGGTAATGGTGTCTGCGATCCTGCAGACGGAAGTTGTGAGTGTGCCGAGGGTTTTACCGGACCCGCCTGCGATAGCTGCCAGGCGGGGTATAGCGGATATCCGAACTGTGTGGCGGACCTGTGTACTCCCGATCCCTGCAACGGCCACGGAACCTGTAATGCTCTTGACGGCAGTTGCCAGTGCGCCATTGGCTACACCGGCGATGCCTGTGACCAGTGCGATACCGGCTACAGCGGCTACCCGCTGTGCGTACCGGATTTGTGCAACCCTGATCCCTGTAACGGCCACGGCCAGTGCAACGGCGATGATGGTTCATGCCAGTGCGCCATTGGCTACAGCGGTGACGCCTGCGACCAGTGCGACGTTGGTTTCAGTGGGTATCCCGATTGTGTTGCAGATCTCTGCAGCCCTGACCCCTGCGGCAGCCATGGCAGCTGCGATCCCTTTACCGGAGCCTGCGATTGCGCCGATGGGTATGCTGGTGCAACCTGTGACGCCTGCGCCACCGGGTACATTGGATATCCCGACTGCGTGGATGATCCCTGCCTGCCGGACCCCTGCAACGGCCATGGTTCCTGTGACCAGGGCGATGGCAGCTGCGGCTGCGATACCGGGTACGACGGTGCCAACTGCGGCCAGTGCGCCGACGGCTATGTCGGGTATCCCCAGTGCGTGGTAAATCTCTGCGACCCTGACCCCTGTAACAATCATGGTATCTGCTCTTACGCTGATGGCAGCTGCGACTGCGACAGCGGTTTTGCCGGTGCTGCCTGCGATCAGTGCGCCCCGGGATTCATCAATTATCCCAACTGCGCCGATGATCCCTGCGATCCCGATCCCTGTAATGCTCATGGTTCCTGCGATCCCGCCGATGGCACCTGTAGCTGTTCTACCGGATATACCGGAGCCGCCTGCGACAGTTGTGACACCGGATACATTGGATATCCCGACTGTGTGGATGATCCCTGCGATCCCGACCCCTGCAACGCCCACGGCAGCTGTAGCCAAAGCGATGGCTCCTGCCAGTGCGCCACGGGTTATGCCGGGGCAGTCTGCGACCGCTGCGATACCGGCTACACCGGATACCCCGATTGTGTGGCGGATTTGTGTAATCCCGATCCCTGTAACGGTCACGGTGCCTGCGATCCTGCCGACGGCAGTTGCGCCTGCGCTACCGGATATGCGGGCATGTTCTGCGAATCCTGCGACAGCGGCTACATTGGCTATCCCAATTGTGTGGATGACCTCTGCGACCCCGACCCCTGTAACGGTCACGGCTCCTGCGATGGCGCCGACGGTTCCTGCTCCTGTGAAACCGGATATACCGGGGCAACCTGTAACACCTGCGATACCGGCTACACAGGTTATCCCGATTGCGTGGATGATCTCTGCGATCCGGATCCCTGTAATGGCAATGGCACATGCTCTGATGGCGTCTGCACCTGTGCCACCGGGTATGCCGGAGACGCCTGCGATGCTTGTGATACCGGATATACCGGCTATCCCATCTGCGTGGATGATCTCTGCGACCCCGACCCCTGTAACGGCCATGGTTCCTGCGATCCGGCAAACGGCAGCTGTGCCTGCGCCACCGGCTATGCCGGAACCGCCTGCGATGTGTGCGATGCCGGTTACATCGGATATCCCGATTGCGCGGATGACCCCTGCGATCCCGATCCCTGTAACGGTAATGGTACATGCTCCGATGGTGTCTGCTCATGCGCCACCGGTTATGCCGGAGCCGCCTGCGATGCCTGTGATACCGGCTACACCGGCTATCCCATTTGCGTAGACGATCTCTGCGACCCCGATCCCTGTAACAGCCATGGTTCCTGCGACCCGGCAAACGGCAGCTGTAGCTGTGCCACCGGATATACCGGAGCCGCCTGCGATCAATGCGATGCCGGTTTTATCGGCTATCCCGATTGCGTGGACGATCCCTGCGATCCCGATCCCTGCAATGCTCATGGCTCCTGCGCTGACGGTGTGTGCTCCTGTGCCACCGGCTACGCCGGAGACGCCTGCGACGTTTGCGATACCGGTTACATTGGCTATCCCGATTGCGTGGACGATCTCTGCGACCCGGATCCCTGTAATGCACATGGTTCCTGCGAACCGGCGGACGGAAGCTGCTCCTGCGCAACCGGCTACATCGGGGCAACCTGTAACCAGTGCGACGCCGGATATATCGGCTATCCCGATTGTGTGGATGATCCCTGCGATCCCGACCCCTGTAACGGTAATGGTGTGTGCAGCCAGGCTGACGGCAGTTGCGCCTGTGACACGGGGTACGATGGTCCGGCCTGCGATCAGTGCGCTCCGGGTTTCAGCGGCTATCCGGTGTGCGTAAATGATTTATGCGACCCGGATCCCTGCAATGGTCACGGTCTCTGTGATCCCGGCAGCGGCCTGTGCGATTGCGCAATCGGCTATGCTGCACCGGATTGCGGTTTTTGCGATGTGGGCTATGACGGCTATCCCGATTGTTTGTCGGTGCTGTGCACCCCGGATCCATGCAACGGCCATGGTTCCTGCGATCCTGCCGACGGCAGCTGCTCCTGTGCCACCGGGTACATCGGAGCCGCCTGTGATGCCTGCGATATCGGCTACAGCGGATATCCCGATTGCGTGACAGATCTGTGCAGCCCGGACCCCTGTAACGGCAACGGTACCTGTAACGGAGCCGACGGAAGCTGTAGTTGCAACACCGGCTACACTGGCCCCACCTGTGGCACCTGCGACACCGGATACATCGGGTATCCCAATTGCACGGATGACCTTTGCGATCCCGATCCCTGTAATGGTAACGGCAGCTGTTCCGATGGTACTTGCAGCTGTGCTGCGGGTTACACCGGCGCGGCCTGCGATGCCTGCGATGCCGGGTACATTGGCTATCCCAATTGCGTTGACGATCCCTGCGATCCTGACCCCTGTAATGGCAACGGCAGCTGTTCCGATGGCACTTGCAGTTGTGCAACAGGTTACACCGGAGCCGCCTGCGATGCCTGTGACACCGGGTACATTGGTTATCCCAATTGTGTAGACGATCCCTGTGATCCTGACCCCTGTAACGGCAATGGC
>Ga0070728_10002718_pt1 | contig 21128 bp, 20 predicted proteins | sample tdDd471_FD_66723 | JGI IMG/M metagenome (GOLD analysis project Ga0070728, IMG submission 66723) | Marine sediment microbial communities from the Atlantic coast under amendment with organic carbon and nitrate - tdDd47.1 | ecosystem: Environmental > Aquatic > Marine > Coastal > Sediment | place... | reverse complement strand
TGCCGGAAAGCCGATAGGTTCGGGATGTTATTGCCTTCCCAGTTCCCCTTTGGCGAAACATCGTAGGTTTTGGCGAAGATATCCGTTGCTTCGTTCAGCAAGTGACGGACTTCCTCGAGCGACCAGACATAGTATTTGCCCTCCACGCCTTCGGAATCCGCGTCGAGGCTTGCGGCGAAGCCGTCCGCGGGCATGGTCATCTCGCGTTGAAGCCACGCAATTGTCTCTTCGATTCGTAGCCGGAACAAATCGGTTTTCGTCTGCGTGTGCGCCCAGATGCAGTGGCGGATGAAATGGGCGTTGTCGTAGAGCATCTTTTCGAAATGCGGCACGAGCCACTGTCCGTCGACGGAATAACGGGCCAGCCCGCCGCCGATATGGTCGTAAATGCCGCCGAGCGCTATTGCTGTCAGAGTTTCGAGGAAACGGTCACGCGCAGCTTCGTCGTTTTCGCGCATCCAGGCGCGCCAGAGCGTCTCGAGAAAAGGCGCGTTGGGGAATTTCGGTGCCCCGGTGATACCGCCGGAGGCTGGATCGTAGATGGCGACAACTTTCCGGGCAAAATCGGAAATGGTTTTTGGCGTAACCTGTACGGCGGATGCCGAGCCGGCGAGCTCGTTCTTCAGGTGGTCCTGCAACCTGTCCGCATTGGCGTCGATATCGTGACGGCGCAGGCGCCACGCGGCCTCCACCTGGCCGAGCGCATTGGTGAAGCCAGGACGTCCGTAGCGGGGTTCCTTGGGGAAATAGGTGCCTCCCCAGAATGGTTTGCCGTCCGGCGTCAGGACCATCGTCAGGGGCCAGCCGCCCTGCTCTCCCATCGCCGAAAGGGCTGCCATATAGAGCTGATCGATATCCGGCCGTTCCTCCCGGTCGACCTTGATGTTGACGTAGAGCCGGTTCATCAGCGACGCGACTTCGGCGTCCTCGAAGCTTTCATGCGCCATGACATGGCACCAGTGGCAGGCGGCATAGCCAATGGACAGGAGGATCGGGCGGTCGAGTTCCCGGGCCGACGACAAGGCCTGTTCATCCCAGGGCTGCCAGTGGACAGGATTGTCCTTGTGTTGCAGTAGGTAGGGACTGGCGGAAGCGGCGAGCCTGTTCTGCGTGATGCCTGTCAATGATCATCCCTTTCGATTCGGACTGGTAACGATATGGACACGATCTATGCCTTGTCGAGCGGCGGACTTCCGTCCGGGTTGGCAGTTGTGCGCGTTTCCGGTCCCAAAGCCGGCGAAATTGTTCAGGCGCTCAGCGGTGGCTTGCCGGCTCCGAGGCTTGCAGTTCTTCGTTCGATTCGAGACCGGAACGAATCCGTGATCGATCGGGGGCTTGTTGTGTGGTTTCCAGGACCGGGCAGCTTCACCGGTGAGGACAGTGCCGAATTTCATCTTCATGGCGGTCGTGCGGTGGTTGACCGGCTGCTGGACGAGCTGTCCTCATTCGCCGGTCTGCGCATGGCGGAAGCGGGGGAGTTTTCGCGGCGCGCCTTTGCCAATGGCAAGATGGATCTCACGGAAGCGGAGGGGCTTGCGGATCTGATCGCATCGGAGACGGAAGCTCAGAGAGTTCTGGCACTGTCCCAGGCATCGGGCGCACTGAGGGCTATCTATGAGGGCTGGCAGAACCGCTTGTTGCATGCGCGAGCGATGATCGAGGCAGAAATCGACTTTGCCGACGAAGAGGACGTGCCGGGCTCCGTATCGGATCAGGTCTGGGCTGACATGCGCCGTCTTTTGCAGGAGATGACGGCGCATATGGGCGGCGCGAAGCGTGCAAATGCGGTGCGGGAGGGATTTCGTATCGTCATTGTCGGTGCGCCCAATGCCGGCAAGTCAAGCCTGATGAACGCGCTTGCAGGTAGCGATGTCGCCATCGTCTCGGACGAGCCGGGGACGACACGCGATGTATTGGAGGCCCGGTTGTCGCTTGGCGGGCAGCTGGTCATCGTCACGGATACGGCGGGAATACGCGACGATGCCGGAGCGATCGAGGCGGAAGGAATACGGCGAGCCCGTGTCCGGGCGTCGGAGGCGGATCTGGTGCTGTATCTCTCCGATACGGCGAATTGGGATGATGCGGAAGGATTTGGCGCGGCGCCGGTTTGGAAAGTGGCCTCGAAGGCGGACATGGTAAATGTTTCCTTGCCAGAGGGAGCTCTGCCGATTTCCATCAGATCGGAAAATGGCCTGAATCTCCTGTTCGATTCGCTACAGAAACATTTATCGGCGGCGGTCGGATTCGACGTTGCGTCTTTGCCCACGCGTCAGCGCCATCTGGACAATGTTCGCGTATCCGTGGAGGAATTGGAGAAGGCGGTGGCGTCAGTGGATGCTCCTCTGGAATTGCGTGCGGAAATGCTACGCTTGTCAGCCTACAGCTTGGGGCGCATTACCGGACAGCATGGGGTCGAGGATGTACTGGGTGTCATCTTTTCGGAATTCTGTATCGGGAAATAGCTCGATGGACAGCGTCCGGTACGTGGAATGTTTCACGTGAAACACTGGCGGCCTTGACGCCCCGGCTTTTCCGCGTCATCTCGCGTCATTCGGACTGGATTGAACATGAAACGCGAATTCGATGTCATCGTAATCGGCGGCGGCCATGCAGGCTGCGAATCGGCGCGCGCATCCGCCGCAATCGGTGCCCGCACTGCCCTGGTGACGCATTCTTTTGCGACCATCGGCACGATGTCCTGCAATCCCGCGATCGGGGGACTGGGAAAAGGCCATCTTGTGCGCGAGATCGATGCGCTCGACGGCCTGATGGGCAGGGTTGCCGATGCGGCCGGAATTCAGTTCCGCATGCTCAATCGACGCAAGGGCCCGGCGGTGCGCGGGCCGCGGACGCAAGCGGACCGCAAGCTTTACCGGGAAGCGATGCAGGCCGAAATTTCGGACCTCGAGAATCTTACCGTTGTCGAGGGAGAGGTTGCGGACCTTGTTCTGGAAGGCGAACGCGCGATCGGGGGTGTCGTTCTCGCGGACGGTAGGGAAATCGCGTGCCGGGCGGTTGTACTGACAACCGGCACGTTTTTGCGCGGTCTCATTCATATCGGCGACAGGACAATGCCGGCCGGACGAATGGGCGAGAAGCCGAGCGTCGGTTTGTCGTCGACGCTGGAGAAGCTTGGCGTTCCGCTTGGCAGACTCAAGACAGGTACGCCACCGCGTCTGGATGGGCGAACGATTGCGTGGCATGATCTTGCCAAGCAGGCAGCCGATGACGAACCCGTGCCCTTCTCCACTTTGACAGAGCGGATTGTAAACCCGCAGATCGAGTGCGGCATCACCCGGACGACCTCGGCAACGCATCGTATCATCGAGGAGAATCTCGGCCGAAGCGCCATGTATTCGGGCAATATTAAAGGGGTCGGCCCGCGATACTGCCCTTCGATCGAGGACAAGATCGTCAAATTCGGCGAGCGCGATGGTCACCAGATTTTCCTGGAACCTGAGGGGCTTGATGACGACACCGTCTATCCGAACGGGATTTCTACTTCGCTGCCGGAGGAGGTGCAGCTTGATATTCTGAAAACGATACCGGGCCTCGAAAAGGCGCAAATGCTTCAACCCGGATATGCAATCGAGTACGACCATGTGGACCCGCGGTCGCTGGACGAGACGCTACAGCTCCGCGGCGTCATGGGATTCTATCTGGCGGGCCAGATCAATGGCACGACGGGTTACGAAGAGGCCGGTGCGCAGGGTTTGGTTGCCGGTTTGAATGCGGCGCGGCAGGTGGGTGGATTGTCGCCGGTAGTGTTCAGCCGCACGGAGTCCTATATCGGCGTCATGATAGACGATCTGATTTCACGCGGCGTTTCCGAGCCTTACCGGATGTTCACATCGAGGGCGGAGTATCGCTTGTCGCTGCGAGTGGATAACGCGGATCTTCGTTTGACCCCTAAAGCGATAGAACTCGGCTTGGCCGGTTCGAAACGCAAGATGGCGTTTGATTCGATGACGGAACAATTGGGCGCCTTGCGCAGGGTATCGCGTGATCGGCCCATTTCTCCTCAGGAAGCCAATCGATTCGGACTCGAAATCAATCTGGATGGCGTTCGGCGTTCGGCCTACGACCTGCTCGCTTATCCGACCGTATCGATGAGTGATATCCTTCGTATCTGGCCGGATCTTGCGTCTTTTACGGCGCCGCTACGCGAACGCCTGGAAATCGAGGCGCAATATGCGGTTTATCTGAAGCGACAGGAAGCCGATATCGCGGCTGTTCAAAGGGAAGAGAAAACGCTGATCCCGGAGGATCTTGATTATGAACGGATTTCCGGGCTCTCCAATGAGCTGAAGCAGAAGCTGAAACTGCGTAAGCCGGAGACGCTCGCGGCCGCTGAGCGGATAGAGGGGATTACTCCGGCGGCGCTTGGGCTGATCATCGCCCATGTGCAGCAGCGGCGCCGTTCGGCGAGCCGCGTTGCCTGATGAGGCCAAAAGCGGACGCCTTGCCCGACAACCTTCTCGGCAATGTTTCACGTGAAACACGCCAGCGCCTCGATGATTTCGCGGTGCTCTACGAGAAATGGTCTCCGCGAATCAATCTGACCGCGCCTTCGACGCAAAGCGACTTCTGGCGGCGGCATGTCGGAGACAGCGCTCAGCTCATCGGTCTGGCGCCCATCGCAAAACATTGGGTCGACCTTGGATCCGGCGGCGGATTTCCGGGCATGGTTGTTGCGATCCTGCTCCAGGATGTGCCCGACACCCGGGTGGAACTGGTCGAGAGCAATCGCAAGAAAACGGCGTTCCTTCAGGCGGTAAAGGCACAATGTGCGCCTTCCGCGATCATCCATCCTGCGCGTATCGAGGACGTGACCGGGCGTTTCCGCAATCCGGAAATCGTCACTGCGCGCGCGCTCGCGCCGCTGCCAAAATTGCTCGATCTGACAGCGCCTTGGCTGCAACACGGCGCACGGGCCCTGTTCCATAAAGGCCGTGGATATGCGTCGGAGATCGAAGATAGTCATGCAAAATGGGCATTCGATCTGGTAAGACATGAAAGCCGGATCGACGCAGAGTCCGTTATTCTCGACATAACCAATCTGCGGCCGCGGCCGGCATAAACGTTTCCGATTTCGAGGATTTTCGCATGGCGGACACATGCCGCGTGATCACGATAGCGAATCAGAAGGGCGGCGTGGGCAAGACGACCACGGCGATCAATCTGGCGACGGCGCTTGCAGCAATCGGCGAGCGGGTGCTCATCGTCGACCTCGATCCGCAGGGAAACGCCTCGACGGGCCTCGGGATCGACCGCGAAGACCGCGAAATCTCATCCTATGACGTGCTGCTGGGCGATTGCGACGCGATCGAGGCCGCGATCCCGACAGCTGTGCCGAACCTCTCCATCGTGCCGTCGACCATGGATCTGCTCGGTGTGGAGATGGAAATCTCTGGCGCGGAAGATCGTGTGTTTCGCCTGCGCAAGGCGCTGAGCCGGGCCGAAACCCGGTTCTCCTATGTGCTGGTCGATTGCCCGCCATCGCTCAATCTGCTGACGCTGAACGCCATGGCGGCGGCGCATTCGATCCTGGTGCCGTTACAGACGGAGTTTTTCGCGCTGGAAGGTCTCAGCCAGCTCCTGAACACGGTCGAGCAGGTCCGGCGCTCGATCAATCCGTCGCTGGAAATTCAGGGTATTGTGCTGACCATGTTCGACAAACGCAACAATCTGGCGCTCCAGGTTGTCGAGGATGTTCGTTCCCATCTCGGCGACAAGGTCTATCAGACCATCATTCCGCGCAATGTGCGGGTCTCGGAAGCGCCCTCGCATGGCAAGCCAGCGATTCTTTACGATCTGCAATGCGCCGGCAGCCAGGCCTATCTGCAACTGGCCTCCGAAGTGATCCGCCGCGAGCGGCAACTGGCGGCTGCTTGACCTGAATTCTCCGGAACGATTCGAAGACGAAACAAACGGTAACGACATGGCAGACGACGCTTCCCGCAAACGACTTGGCCGCGGCCTGGCGGCGCTGATTGGCGAAATGGATCAGCCAGCGGAGCAGACGTCGCGCCCGCTGCCGGCGGATCGCAAGCTGCCGATCGAATTCGTCGTCCGCAATCCCAACAATCCGCGCCGGGACTTTGCCGAAGAAGAATTGGCCGATCTCGCCGCCTCGATACGAGAGCATGGAATAATCCAGCCTATCGTTGTTCGGCCGAAGCGCGACGTATCCGGTACGTACGAACTTATCGCAGGCGAGCGCCGCTGGCGCGCCGCGCAGCGGGCCGGCCTCACGGAACTGCCGGTCATCATTCGCGATGTGGATGACAAGGTCGCTCTCGAGCTGGCGATCATCGAGAACGTTCAGCGTGCCGACCTCAATCCGATCGAGGAAGCGGCCGGCTATCAGAAGCTGATGGACGAATATGATTATACCCAGGCGGATCTCGGCGATGTGATCGGCAAGAGTCGCAGCCATGTCGCCAACACCCTGCGGTTGCTGAAACTGCCGGCCTCTGTGCAGACGATGGTCGGCGACGGTTCTCTGTCCGCTGGTCATGCGCGCACGCTGGTTACAGCCGCTAATCCGGAGGGATTGGCAAGGCGGATCGTCAGCGAGGGCTTGTCGGTTCGCCAGGCGGAAGCGCTGGCTCAATCCGACGAAGGGTCGTCCGGACGGAGGGCCACGAGCCGCGCGCCCGTCGAAAAGGACGCGGATACGCTGGCGCTGGAAAAATTGCTGACGGATCAGCTCGGACTTCGTGTCGAGATCACCCACAGCAATAGCGGCGGTGAAGTGCGCGTGAAATATCGTACACTCGACCAGCTGGATTCTCTCTGCCACCGCCTGCAGGGCGTCTGACACAGGTCATCCTTAGCCGACTAACGGCGTCGGGCGCTTTGGATGGTGATCGCCAGAAGGGCGGTTTGGGCAACCGGTACAGTAAGCGCTGCGTTCATGCGGCTTTCCAGAACGCAATCCTGCAATCTGCGCAAGGCATGGCGGATGCCCTGAGCGGTCCATCGCGACAGGGCGAGTTCTACGGTCTTTCGGCGTGCGAAAAACACCGGAGGCTTGGCCGATGCAACCACGCCAGAGGCCGATTGGCCGCTCCTGTCCATATCGGCGCGCAGAAGGTCCAGCTGCTGGAACTGGCGGATGGCTGCGGCCAGCAATGGCTGCGGGTTGGAACCCGCGGAAATAAAGGCTTGCATGGCCTCGTCGAAATCGTCGAGCCGTCCGGTGATCACCGCGTCGACGACGTCGTCGAAGGACGTAGAGGAGGCGTCGCCGATACTGGCGCGCGCCATGTCGAGCGTGATCTCCTCTTCGCCATGGGCATAGAGAACCAGCTTTTCGAGTTCGCCGCGGGAAGCGCGTCGGTCGCCACCAATATGTTCCTGAATATAGCGCCGCGCGTCGAGCGAGAGGCGCTGGCCCGTTTCCGAGAACGTGCTGTCGATGAGTGAACTGAGGGCGCCCGCATTGTCCGCGTAACAAGGCAGAGTGATACCGGCCGTCGATTTCTCGACAGCGGCGCGCAGTCCTGTCCCTTTTTTCAGGTCACCGGCCTCGACAATGAGTTTCACGCCTTCGGGCGGATCCTTCAATATCGCCTCGATATTCGTGGCGACGTCTTTCTGGTTTGCGGTATTGCGGATCCAGATCAGCCGGTCACCGCCAAACATGCCGACCGTATAGGCTTCGTCGATCAGTCGGACCGGATCCGCGGCCAGCTCATTGGCGTCGAGCTTGATGGTGGAAAAACTGTCGGCAAGATCGATACCGGTCGACTTTGCCAGCAATTCGGCGCGTTCGGACACGAGGCCGCGATCCGGTCCGTAGACCAGGTAAAGGGACTTGGTCGGATCGGGATTCTTCAGGAAGCGGTCAACTTCGCCGGCTTTCAACTCGCTCACGGGTATGCTCCCGGGATCAGATGACTCCCGCGCGTTTGAGATCGGCGGCGATCAGTGCGCGCAGACGTTCCGCGGAATCACGGGCCGCCCGGTTTTCAGCATCCCGCAAGGCCCGGATATTCGCAAATTCCTGGCCCGATACGTCATAGGATGCTGTTGCCTTAACACGACGCTCCGAAAGAACCGTGTCGTCGGACACGCGAATGAGCTTGTAATTCGTCGTGACTGTGACCTTCTCCGCCGTCGGTTCGTCCACATCGGTCGGATTGATGGTCAGCAGCCCCGTATTCGTGGTGGAAACCGCAAGCTCGAGTTCGTAATCCGCGTTCGCGGGCTGGCCGGATCCGCCGTTCATCAGGAAAATCAGATGGTTACGCAGCTTCTGACCGACCCGATCCTTGATTTCCGCGATATGGATCGATGCCAGCGTCGCAGGGGAAGTGACACCCGGAGACACCGTCGGCGCGTAAAGCGGCTGAACCGTGCAGCCGACGGTCAGCAGGCTTGAAAGGGCAGCGATTGCGAAATGCGCGCCGAGTGTTCTCATGAGAATCCGGCTCCCTCCTGGATCAGGCGACAATGTTCACGATGCGGTTCGGAACCACAATGACTTTTTTCGGGCTTGCGTCACCAAGATGGTGGATGACGAAGTCGGCGGCCAGGGCCGATTGCTCGACGCTGTCCTTGTCCGCATCCTTGGCGACGGTGATTTCGCCACGGCGCTTGCCGTTGATCTGCACGGGCAGCGTCACCGTATCCTCGGTCACCAGCGCCGGATCGAAGACCGGCCAAGCCGTTTCGGCGACCATCGTCTCGTAACCGAGCGTTTGCCAGCACTCTTCCGCCAGATGCGGCATGACCGGTGCAATCAGCTGTACAAGGATCGACAGGGCTTCATGCGCCGCTGCCTTGTCGGCATCGGAGCCGGCTGCGGCCTTCTCGACCGTCGGTGCGATCTGGTTGACCAGTTCGTGGACGCGGGCGATGGCGCGATTGAATCCGAGCTTTTCGAAATCCTCGCCGACGGCTTTCAGCGCCTTGTGGGCCGCCTTGCGCATGGCAAGCGATTCTTCCCCGGCGCCGGTGGCGTCGCCCGGAGCGATACTGGCGGCCGCGCCGGTGACGACGCGCCAGATGCGCTGCACGAACCTGTGCGCGCCTTCCGCGCCCCGGTCGCTCCACTCGACATCGCGGTCGGGTGGCGAATCGGAGAGCATGAACCAGCGCGCCGTGTCTGCGCCGTAGCTCTGGGTGATCTCCTCTGGCCCGATCGTGTTCTTCTTCGACTTTGACATCTTCTCGAGGGAGCCGATTTCGGCCTCCTCGCCTGTTGAGATCACAATGGCGCGGCGCTTGCCGCCGGAATCGTCGAGCCGGATTTCGGATGGCGCGTGCCATTGGCCCTTGGTGCCGGATCCTGTCCGGTAGGTTTCATGGACCACCATGCCCTGGGTGAACAGGCCCTTGAACGGCTCCGCGAGATCGAGGTGTCCGGTCTCACGCATGGCGCGGGTGAAGAATCGCGAATAGAGCAGGTGCAGAATCGCGTGCTCGATGCCGCCAATATACTGGTCGACCGGCAGCCACTCGTTGGCGGCCTTCGGATCGGTCGGTTCGTCGGCCTTCGGTGCGGTGAAGCGGGCGAAATACCACGAGGAATCGACGAAGGTATCCATCGTGTCGGTTTCGCGCTTCGCCGGCTTGCCGCAGGTCGGGCAGGCGACGTCGCGCCATGTCGGATGGCGGTCGAGCGGATTTCCGGGCTTCTCGAAATCGATATCGTCGGGCAGCTTCACCGGGAGGTCGGCTTTCGGCACAGGGACGACACCGCATTCCTCGCAATGGATCACCGGGATCGGGCAACCCCAGTAGCGCTGACGGGAAATGCCCCAGTCGCGCAGGCGGAACTGAACCTTGCGCGCCGCCTGCGGGCGGCCGCCCATGGTGACGGCTTCCAGCCGGTTGGCGACCTCCTCGAAGGCGGCGTCCGGCGTCATGCCATCGAGAAAGCGCGAATTGATCATCACGCCGTCATCGACATAGGCTTCCTCGGTAACCTGGAATGTCGTTGCGTCGGCGTCCTTCGGCATCACCACGGGGATGACGGGCAGGCCGTATTTGTTGGCGAAATCGAGGTCGCGCTGGTCGCCCGACGGGCAACCGAAAATGGCGCCCGTGCCATAGTCCATGAGCACGAAATTGGCGACATAGACCGGTAGCGTCCAGTCCGGATCGAAGGGGTGGACGACCCGGATTCCCGTATCGAAGCCCTTCTTTTCGGCCGTTTCCAGCTCGGCGACCGATGTGCCGTGCCGGCGGCATTCCTCGCAGAAGGCGGCAAGGCCCGGATTGGAAGCCGCGGCCTTTTTCGCCAGCGGATGATCGGCAGCGATCGCCATGAAGGACGCGCCGAAGATCGTGTCCGGGCGGGTCGTATAGACCTCCAGCTCGGTCTCGCCTTCCGGGGCCGTGTCGGCTACCAGCTGCCAGCGCAATTGAAGGCCTTCCGAGCGGCCGATCCAGTTGCGCTGCATGACCCGCACTTTTTCCGGCCATTCGGTGAGCGTGTCGATGGAATCGAGCAGGTCCTGGCTGAACTTGGTGATGCGGAAGAACCACTGGGTCAGCTCGCGCTGTTCGACCAATGCGCCGGAGCGCCAGCCGCGGCCGTCAATCACCTGCTCGTTGGCGAGCACGGTCATGTCTTCCGGGTCCCAGTTCACCTTGGACTGCTTGCGGTAGACGAGATCCTTTTCGAGGAAATCGACGAACAGCATTTGCTGTCGGTGGTAGTAGTCGACGTCGCAGGTGGCGAATTCGCGTGACCAGTCGATCGACAGGCCCATCAGCTTGAGCTGTTCGCGCATCGTGTCGATATTGTCGTAGGTCCATTTGCCGGGATGGACCTTGTTTTGCATGGCGGCGTTTTCGGCGGGCATGCCGAAGGCGTCCCAGCCCATCGGATGCAGGACGTTGTAACCGAGCGCGCGCCGGTGCCGCGCGACGACGTCGCCCATCGTGTAATTGCGCGTATGACCAATATGGATGCGCCCCGACGGGTAGGGGAACATCTCCAGCACGTAGTATTTCGGCCGCCGATCCGAGTTGTCGGTCTCGAAGAGCTTCGCCTCCGACCAGGCCTTTTGCCATTTCGGTTCGGCTTCGCGGGGATTGTAACGTTCGGTTGCCATGCGGGTGGAACTCTTGAATTCTGCGCGGCGGCGTGCAGTTTGCGCCGCAAAATCAAATCAACGGTCTCATGCCGGTAAAAGGGCAGGCCGTCAACAACCGGCCGGTCTCCACGGCCGGGCAGCATGCCGGAGGCAGGAATGTCGGCAGTCGACGGATTGAATGACGTACGCAACCGCATCGCGGCGGCGGCAAAGAACGCGGGACGCGCCGAGGGCAATGTCGAGCTGATCGCCGTGTCCAAGACTTTCGAGGCCGAGGCCATCCGGCCGGTGCTGGAAGCCGGGCAGCGTGTCTTCGGCGAAAACCGCGTGCAGGAAGCCCAGGGCAAATGGCCGGGGCTGAAGCAGGACTATCCCGATACGGAGTTGCATCTGATTGGCCCGCTGCAGTCCAACAAGACAAAGGAGGCGGTAGCCCTGTTCGATGTCATCCAGACGGTCGATCGCGAGAAGATCGCCCGGACAATTGCGGCGGAGATGGAAAAACAGGGCAAATCGGTCCGGCTCTATGTCGAGGTCAATACCGGCATGGAGGAACAGAAGGCGGGCATTGCGCCGGGCGATTGCGCGGAATTTCTTCGTTTGTGCCGCGAGGAGCTCGGCCTTTCGATCGAGGGGCTGATGTGCATTCCGCCCTTTGACGAGAATCCGGGGCCGCATTTCGCATTGCTGCGCAAGCTGGCCGAGGAAAACGGAGTCGCGCAACTGTCCATGGGCATGTCCGGCGATTTCGAAACGGCGATCGGGTTCGGCGCGACAAGCGTCCGCGTCGGGACCGCGATCTTTGGCGTCCGATAAAATTCGGCGCGTTTCGAGACAAAATCGCAACTGACTTTCCGTCATGAATCGGGCATGGTCCGCGCGGGGCGATCGAGCACTTTGCGTCCGGAGGTCATGGAATGAAATTGAAATTGGCGAAACTGGCGCTTTATGCGGCAATCGCGACAGGTTTATTTGCCGGTGCGGCCCAGGCGGCCCAGTGCGGCAACAATGCCGGCGGTTTCGAGCGCTGGAAGGCGCAATTCGCTGCGGAAGCGAAAGCGAACGGAATCGGAAACCGCGGATTGCAGGCGCTGGCGGGTACGAGCTACGCGACCAAGACGATCTATGCCGACCGCAATCAGAAGAGTTTCAATTACAGCCTGCAGAAGTTCATGCAGGTTCGCGGCTCCAACGCGATCATTTCGCAAGGCAGGAGCCGCAAGAACGCAAACGCCAAATTCTTTGCGGCACTCGAGCGCAAATATGGCGTACCGGCCGGGCCGTTGCTCGCCATCCACGGCATGGAGACGGGTTTCGGCCGCTTCATGGGCAATGCCAATGTGATGTCGGCCATCGCGACGCTGGCCTATGACTGCCGGCGCAGCGCCTTTTTCACCGAACATCTCTATGCCGCGCTGCAGCTGGTCGATCGTGGCGTTCTTTCATCGGGCACCCGCGGCGCCATGCATGGCGAGGTTGGGCACACGCAGTTCCTGCCGGGCAGCGTGCTCCGCTACGGTGTCGACGGCGACGGTAACCGGAAAGTCGATCTTGCGGGCTCGCAATATGACGCGCTTGCCTCGACGGCGAATTTCCTGCGCGCGCATGGCTGGCGGCCGGGCGCCGGTTACCAGCCGGGTCAGCCGAATTTCCGCGCCATCCAGGGCTGGAATGCCGCTGGCGTCTACCAGAAGGCGATCGCAATCATGGCGGCGGAAATCGACAAATAGCGGTTCCGCCGAGCGAACAAAGAAAAACCCGCGCCGAAAGCGCGGGTTTTTTCATGTCTTTGAAAGTTTCTAAGAAGGCTCAGCCTTCCTTCGGCTCCAGAACCTGGCGGCCGCGATACATGCCGGTCTTCAGGTCGATATGGTGCGGACGGCGCAGTTCGCCGGAATTCTTGTCCTCGACATAGGACGGGTTTTTCAGTGCGTCAGTCGAACGGCGCATGCCGCGCTTCGAGCGGGTCACTTTTCGCTTCGGAACAGCCATTTTCAGTCTCCAGTTTCATCGGGCGAGCCAACCTGCTAACCGGTCCCGGTCTGCATATGCCCGACATGTGCATGAAAAGATTGCGCGCCTATACACGCTCATCGGCATCTTGACCAGTCCGGCCGCAAAAATTTGTTCCAGCCTAGTAAAGGCAGCCAATATAGCCGCCCGACTTCGCCGCGCGCCCGATAATCACATTGGCGAGGCGGCTGACATGCGGCCCGGGATTGACCGGATCCCGGAGATAGGGGTTCGGCAGCGTAACGGCAAGCAGTGCTGCCTGGCGGGCGGTCAGCTCGGAGGCCGGGCGGCCGAAATAGGTCCAGCTTGCCGCCTCGACGCCATAGATACCGTCGCCCCACTCGGCGATGTTCAGATAGATTTCCATGACGCGCTTTTTCGGCAGGACAAGATCGATCCACAACGCCAGCGGTATTTCGATGCCCTTGCGCAGAAAGGAGCGGCTCGGCCAAAGAAACAGGTTCTTGGCGGTCTGCATGGTGATGGTGGATGCGCCACGGGTCGCCTCACCGTCGAGCGCGTTGTCGATAACGTCGTTAAGGGCGTTCCAGTCGACGCCGTTATGCGAGCAGTACCGGCCGTCTTCCGAGACCATCACAGACTGGACGAGCACCGGAGCGATCGCGTCGAACTCGACCCAGTCGCGCTCCCAGTGCTGCAGTGTCGCCATGTCGCGCAGCATGAGTGTCGACCAGGGGTGCGTAAATTCGGCGCGGTAGAGGACCGTCAGCGCGGGCGGCAGGATGATCAGGACGACGAGGGCGATTGCAAGCCGGCGCAGCCAGCGCAAGGCCGTCCGGCGCCAGCGCGTCGCCGCAGCCTTTGCGTCCGTCTTGCCGCCGCCGGTTTTGCGACCGCTAGCTGGCTTTGCAGAATTTCCCTTCGCGGATTTGCCCTTGGGAGCCAATGCGTCGACTGCCGGTTGGCGTCCCGGACCGTCCGGGCGCGATGACCGGCAATTCCTAGGCAAATCGTCACGCCGCCGCAACTGCGATAAGCCCGTCCGCTCGATCGGACTTGACCGGGCGGCTGCGACCGGCCATCGGAAGGCATGACCGATGCCGCATTCATCGCCGCTTTATCCGCCCGGGCCGCCCGGATCGAGGCCTATCTAACCGAGGTGCTGGGAGGCTTGAGGCTTTCCGGGGAGATCGAAAGGCCGGCACGGCTGATGGCGGCGATCCGCCATGGCGTCTTGAATGGCGGCAAGCGGTTCCGGCCCTTCCTGGTGATCGAAACAGCCAGCCTATTCGGCGCCGAGGACGCGCAGGCGATGCCGGTGGCGGCGGCGCTTGAATGCGTCCATTGCTATTCGCTCATCCATGATGATCTGCCGGCGATGGACGATGACGATCTGCGGCGCGGTCAACCGACCGTGCACAAGGCCTATGACGAGGCGGCGGCTATCCTGGCCGGCGACAGCCTGCTCACCTTCGCCTTCGATCTCGTGACCGATAGGGACAACGGATTGGGCGGGGACGTCCGGGCGGAACTCGCCAATCGGCTTGCGCGCGCGGCCGGTCCCGGCGGCATGGCCGGCGGGCAGGCGCTCGATCTGGCGGCGGCGACCGTGCCGCCCGATGAAGATGGCGTCCGCATGCTTCAGGCGATGAAAACCGGCGCCCTGATCCGATTTGCCTGCGAGGCGGGGGCCATTCTCGGCAATGCGGATGCCGGGGATGTCGAGCGGATGCGGAGCTATGGCGAAACGATCGGGCTTGCCTTCCAGCTCGCCGATGACCTGCTCGACGTGACCCAGACAGCGGATCAGATGGGCAAGGCAACCGGCAAGGACGATGCGGCGGGCAAGGCGACCCTGGTCGGTCTGCGCGGCGCTCAGTGGGCGCGAAATGAACTGGACCGTCTCGTCGCCGAGGCGGAGTCGTTGCTGGAGCCGTTCGGGCCGTCCGGCGACACGCTTCGGGCAGCGGCGCGTTTCGTCGCCTACCGGCAGTCATAATCTCCGAAAATATCAGCTTCGATTCGGAAGCGAATTGAATCAGTTGCGGACAACGACACAGGATCCGCCCGCAAGGCGGAGCTTGTTGCAGAGGTCGTTCGCTTCGCGCTTGTCCGATGCGCCGATCTGGACGACATGCATCTGTTTCCGGCCAATGGTGCCGCGTTTTGCGAAGATGGCGGGCTCGACGTCTCCGATGACGCGGGCGAGTTTCAGACGCACGCGTTCCCATTGCTTGACCGCTGCCGTTCGATTGAAGTTTCCCGCCACTTGCACACCCCAGGGCGGAATGTCGGTGGAGGCGTAGAGCGTCGCCGTTACCGGTTTCACAGGCAGAGCGCGGCAGGCTTCCTCGAAGGTTTTTTCGGCATCGAGAGGCTGTTGTTCCTCGTCCTCGGTTGCTTCGCGAAACGATTCGGCCGGCTTGCCGAGGATGGCGAGCACATAGTCCTCGGTCTCGAATGGCAGATAGCCGCCCTTGTCGAGCCAGCGAGAAACACGTTGCTCTCCGGCATTGTAGGCGGCGGCGGCGAGACCGAGATTTCCGAAGTCCTTCCGGAGATCGGCCAGATAGGCGGCGGAAGCGGGTATGGCCTGTTCCGGGTCGAAGGGGTCTCGCAATTTCCGGCGCATCGCCGTCGCCGGGATGAACTGCGCTATGCCCTGCGCGCCAGCGGGAGACACCGCACTGATGTCAAACCGGCTTTCCTTCCAGATCAGACGGGTGAAATAGGGTTTCGGCAGGCCGTGCTTTTCGGCTGCGGCGGAAATCAGGTCGCAAATGGCGGCCGCATCATAGGTTTTCTTTTCGGCATCCGGGTCGACGCGCTCGAATTCCTGTTCGGGGGATGCGCCGTCGAGCTGGAGAGGCAGCACGACACGGACGTCCTTGTCATCGGCCAGTCCCGGTTGAACGAGAAAAGGCAGCGCCAGCGCCGCGACAAGTGCCCGGACCGCAACGAATATCGCCGCCCGACCGGTTTTCATTAGCCGGCTTTCCTTTGACCGCCATCACCAAAGCGCTGCTCGATATAGTCGGCCACCATCGCCTGGAAATCGGCGGCGATATTGGCGCCGCGAAGCGTCGCGGCCTTCTTGCCATCGATGAAGACAGGTGCCGCGGGCATTTCGCCGGTGCCGGGCAGCGAGATGCCGATATCGGCGTGTTTCGATTCGCCGGGCCCGTTTACGATACAGCCCATCACGGCGACCTTGAGTTCCTCGACGCCCGGGTATTTGTCGCGCCAGACCGGCATATTCTCCCGCAGATCCGCCTCGATGTTTTGGGCGAGTTCCTGGAAAACGGTCGAAGTCGTCCGGCCGCAGCCGGGGCAAGCGGCAACGACCGGCAGGAATTGGCGGAAACCCATGGTCTGTAGCAATTCCTGTGCGACCTGCACCTCGCGGGTGCGGTCTCCTCCCGGTTCGGGCGTGAGCGAGATACGGATCGTGTCGCCGATGCCCTGCTGAAGCAGGATGCCCATCGAGGCCGACGAGGCGACGATGCCCTTCGAGCCCATGCCGGCCTCGGTGAGGCCCAGATGCAGCGCATAGTCGGACCGTCTCGCCAGCTCGGTATAGACGGCTATGAGATCCTGGACCTGGCTGACCTTGGCCGACAGGATGATCCGCGAGCGGGGCAAGCCGACCTGCTCTGCGAGCTCACCGGAGAGAAGCGCCGACTGGATGATCGCCTCGCGCGTCACCTGCCGGGCCGTCAGCGGGGCGCCCGCCTCGTGGTTCTCGTCCATCAGCCTGGTCAGCAGTTCCTGGTCGAGCGATCCCCAATTGACCCCGATGCGCACAGGCTTGTCATGACGGATCGCGATTTCGACGATGTCGGTGAACTGACGGTCGCGCTTGTCGCGGAAGCCGACATTGCCCGGATTGATACGGTATTTGGCGAGCGCCTCGGCGCAGGCCGGGTGATCGGCGAGCAGCTTGTGGCCGATATAATGGAAATCGCCGACCAGCGGCACGAAAATGCCGAGCCGCTCCAGCCTTTCGCGGATCTTCGGCACGGCGGCGGCGCTCTCGTCGCGGTCGACCGTGATGCGGACGATCTCGGAACCGGCGCGATGTAGCGCGGCGACCTGCGCGACGGTGGAATCCACATCCGCCGTGTCCGTGTTGGTCATCGACTGGACAACGACCGGCGCATCGCCGCCGACAATCACGCCGCCGACATCGACGCCAACGGTGCGGTGGCGGGGAAAGGGTTCGCTCAGATATTGGCTCATCGCTGACAGCTCCGTGCCGTTGGCCGTTTCCATATCGTTTCGGGCATTCGTGCGCAATTGCACGAAGGGTCTCAGAGGAAGGCCTTTTCCCATTCCGCCTGTTTGAAGCCGGTGAGCACTGTCTTGCCGTCGGTGGCAACCGGTCGCTTGATCAGGCGCGGATCCGTGGCCATGGCCTCGATCTTCGCCGCATCGCTGGCAGTGATCGCCGCCTGTTCCTCGGGCGCCATCTTGCGGAAGGTTTGTGCCTTTTCGTTGAACACTGCGTCCATGCCGGCAGATTCTGCCCATGAGGCGATCCGGGCCTTCAGGTCCGGCAGTTTGGCGAAATGCTCGTAATCCGGCCCGAGCCCCTTTGTCTCGGCCCATTCGCGCGCCTTCTTCACCGTGGTGCAGCCCGGATAGCCGTCGATACCGATCGTCATCGCCATTCCTCGTCTTACCAAATCTTAATGCAACCTGGCTGGCGGAAAACGCATTTGCCATTATGTTGCAGTGCAATAATCAAGCCGATCCGGCCATGCAGCCGATCTAATCAAGCAATGGAGCAGGTCAATGAAAAAACAGAGGACCGCCGTCATCACGGGATCGAATTCGGGTATCGGGCTCGGCATCGCGCATGCGCTGGCCGCCGAAGGGCACAATGTCGTCATCAACTCCTATACGGACAAGGACGAGGATCACGCGCTCGCCGATGAAATCTCGAAGGAACACGGCAACCAGACGATCTATATCCAGGCCGACATGTCAAAGGGCGAGGAATGCCGCGCGCTCGTGACAAAGGCGGCGCGCCGGTTCGGCCATGTCGATATCCTCGTCAACAATGCTGGCATCCAGCATGTCGCCGCGATCGAGGATTTTCCGCCGGAGACGTGGGACCGGATCATCGCCATAAACATGAGCTCGTCCTTCCACACCACGGCGGCGGCCTTGCCGATGATGCGGGAAAACAAATGGGGCCGGGTGGTCAATATCGCTTCGGCGCACGGGCTCACGGCTTCGCCCTTCAAGTCCGCCTATGTAACCGCGAAGCACGGCGTCGTCGGCATGACCAAGGTCGTTGCGCTGGAAACGGCGGAAGATCCGATCACCTGCAACGCGATCTGCCCCGGTTATGTGCTGACACCGCTGGTCGAGGCGCAAATCCCCGACACGATGGCGAAATACAACATGGACCGCGATACGGTGGTGCGCGAGGTTCTGCTGGAACGCCAGCCGTCGAAGCAATTCGCGACCGTCGAGCAGATTGGCGGCACCGTCGTCTTCCTGTGTTCCGATCATGCCGAGCAGATCACCGGCACGACAATCTCCGTCGATGGCGGCTGGACCGCTCTCTGAACTTTCACGAAAGGCGTCCCCCGTGGCCCGACGTAACAAAACCATCAATCTCGCCCTGCAGGGCGGGGGATCGCATGGCGCCTTTTCCTGGGGCGTGCTCGACGCGCTCCTGGAAGATGGCCGGCTCGAGTTCGAGGCGATCTCCGGAACGAGCGCCGGAGCGATGAATGCCGTGGTTCTCGCCGATGGCTGGGCAAGGGACGGCCGGGACGGCGCCCGCCAGGCACTGCATGATTTCTGGCTGGCGGTCAGCAAGAAGGGCCGTTTTTCGCCGGTTCAGCGCACGCCGCTCGATGTTTTCTGGGGGAATTGGAGCCTCGACTATTCGCCGAGCTACCGGTTCTTTGACCTGATGTCGCGGGTCTTTTCGCCCTATGACACCAATCCGCTCGGAATCAATCCGCTTCGCGATGTCGTCGAAAAGCAGATCGATTTCGACAGGGTCAAACACTGCGGCACGATCAAGACCTTCGTCTCGGCGACCAATGTGTGGACGGGCAAGGTGCGCGTCTTCGGCCAGGAGGAACTGACACCCGACGTGGTTCTCGCCTCGGCCTGCCTGCCGACGATCTTTCAGGCGGTGGAAATCGACGGGGTGCCCTATTGGGATGGCGGCTTCGGCGGCAATCCGGCCCTGTTTCCTTTCTTCTATGAAACGGGGACGCAGGATTGCCTGCTGGTGCAGATCAATCCGATCGAGACCGACAAGACGCCGCGTTCGGCCATCGAAATCCAGGACCGCATGAACGAGATCACCTTCAATTCAGCGCTGTTGCGCGAGTTTCGTGCGATCGAGTTCGTGCGCAGGCTGATCGCCGATGGGCGGCTGGACGGCACGAGCTACAAGGCGATCCGGATGCACCGGATCGCCGCCGACGCAATTGTCAACGATCTGACGGCTTCCTCGAAGGCCAATGCGGAATGGACTTTTCTCGAATATCTGAAGGAAATGGGCCGAGCGGCGGCAGCGGATTTTCTGGAATTGAATTTCGACGATATCGGCAAGCGGTCGACGCTGGACCTTACCGAGGAAATCGCCCCGAACGTCTTGCCGCATACGCTCGACAAGCCGATCGGACGCCGTATGCGGGAAGCAATGGAGCGGATGAAACCCAAAAGGCGGGACGCCTAGCGGTCCTTCATGCCGGCGGTGAGCGCACCGTTGACGAAGGACACAAGACACCGCACGTCGTCATCGATCGGCTCTCCGCGGAGATATTTGCCTTTCATGCCTTCCATCGCCTGCATCAGGATGGTGGCAACGCTGCGGGCGTCCGTACCTGTCGGATGAAGCGCGATCTCGCCTTTTTCCGCCGCGTCCGAAATGCCTGCGGCGATGGCCTCGATCATCTGGTCGCACCATTGCGCCTCGATATCGCTGGCAATTTCCTCGTTCACGCCCATCAATTCGGCGCCATGCGGTGTTGCGTCGATCTTGCGGTGTACCGCGAGGATTGACTGGTCGATCGAATCGTACAGCCTTTCCTCGAAAGGCTTGTCACTGTCGAAGGCCTTGCGTGCCGTATGGCCGAGAACATCAAGCAGACCCATCGATGCCGCGCGAAAGATCTCGGTCTTGTTCCTGAAAACCTGATAGAGCGCCGGCCGGGACATGCCCGCCGCGCGCGCGATGTCGTCCATCGATGTCTTTCGGAATCCGTAATTGATGAAAACATCGAAAGCTGCGGCAATGATCGTGCCGCGCTTGTCGGGGGTGGTTTGGAACATCATGTCTTGACGATATGACATAATTCGTTATTTTGTCAATTTGTCAGGACGGATATCCGGTGGAAGCCGGCACTGTGCTCCCCGCATGAACACGGAACCGCCATGCAACTCACGATCAATGGTGACACGATCGATCTCGACGTCGATCCGGCAATGCCGCTTCTGTGGGCACTGCGCGATGTTGCCGGGCTGAAGGGCACGAAATTTGGCTGCGGCGTAGCGAGCTGCGGCGCCTGCATGGTCATTGTCGACGGTGTGGCGACCTTTTCCTGCGTAACCGCCATTGGCGACGTCGAAGGCGAGATCCGCACCATCGAGGGTCTCGCGACGGATGGCGTTCTGCATCCGGTGCAGCAGGCCTGGATCGACGAACAGGTGCCGCAATGCGGCTACTGCCAGTCCGGCCAGATCATGGCGGCCGTGGCCTTGCTCGAGGAAAATCCGCAGCCGACAGACGACGACATAGATACGGCCATGTCCGGCAATCTTTGTCGTTGCGGAACCTATTCACGCATCCGCTCCGCGATCAAGCGCGCTGCCTCGGCGATGCCGCTTCCGGGCGACGAACCGGCCGCCAGCGAGACGTAGGGCCATGGGCAAGATCCTCCGCCGCACATTCCTGATCGGGACCGGCCTCGTCGCGGGCGGGCTCGCTGTGGGCTATTATGCCGCCAGCCGGCCACGGCCCAATCCGCTGGAGGCCGACCTCGGCCCGGGCGAAGAGACCTTCAACCCCTATGTGAAGGTCGGTGCGGACGGAACCATCACGATTATCGCGCCGCGCGCCGAAATGGG
>Ga0070728_10002717_pt1 | contig 21130 bp, 16 predicted proteins | sample tdDd471_FD_66723 | JGI IMG/M metagenome (GOLD analysis project Ga0070728, IMG submission 66723) | Marine sediment microbial communities from the Atlantic coast under amendment with organic carbon and nitrate - tdDd47.1 | ecosystem: Environmental > Aquatic > Marine > Coastal > Sediment | place... | reverse complement strand
CCAATCCCTGCTTGAGTAGACCGCACCTGTATCCGTTTTTCTGCCTCATCCAATAACTGTGTGGCAATCCCTCGCCGACGAACATCAGGGCGCACATTGAGGTCTTGGATTTCAGGGATGTTTTGCTCACGGAAGAAAGGGTAATACGGTTGCCATACAATTTTGAGATGTCCTAAATATTGCGTTTCTTGGATGGCAAACAATAGTACGACTTTACCTTGTTCTTGAAATCGGCAAACACCTTCAAAATACGCTGATGGTTTTGTCCATCCCATCAGCGTATCAAAACTCGATTGTAACCAAGATGCATCATCTGACGTTGCTTGTCGGATGTCAATCATGATCGTTATTCGTCCGAATCGGCTTCTTCGGTTGCCATCTCCATATTGTCCATATCGTGCATATCGCTTTCGGTATCATCAGAGTCCATATCCATAGATTCCATGTCACCCGCCGATGCAGGACGCATCCACACATTACTAAACACAAGATCACCGACTTCGGTGGTGGTTTCAAGATCATCCATCAGCATATCTTGTACAACAGCTGTGACCATTACCATATCACCAGAGTCCAACATCAACGACACGTCAATATTTTCGTCAGTGACAATATCTTGGGTCAACTGCATCAACATGATATGAATACGCCCCGGTGTTAGGTCGAGTGTTTCTCCCGCTTCAATGACGAGGGCTTCAACGGGTTGCATCCGAGCGACTTCATTTTCAACAACTGTTTCATGTAATTCTGCTAATTGTGCAACGTCAGTTTCGACACCGACGATTGTAACTACTTCTTCTCCATTGTTGGTGATGCTCATATAAAGTGCGCTGGTTTCGCCACCCATGTCCATGCCTTCCATGTCGTGACTATCCGCGTCCATGTCCATATCTTCCATGTCATGACTAGCACCATCTTCACTGGCTTCAGTCAAAATTTCAAAGTCGAATGATTCGGTGACTACATCGCCATTCCCAAGTGTGAGGGTCACTTCAAGCGACCATGCACCACCCATCGTCCATTCAAATGGAACACTAAATACCCCCTCTGTCGAATCCTTTGCTTCGCGGATGACAGGCAACATCCCTGCGTGATCCATATCACCCCGTAAACTGAGTGTCCCGGGGTTATCAAGTGCATTCCCCTCATCATCCGTTACGGTAACGATGATTATTGTCTCGCCAACCAGTGAATCAGTCACGGCGATGTCGATATTGATATTTTCTGCGGATACAGCTTGTTGCCGACAAGCGACTGCGATAAATAGAACCATCAAAAATGCTACGGTACGTCGCAACAATTTCATTGTGCAAAATTCCTTTGTTTGGTCATTATGATTATGGTAGTTGGTGATTGGTTTTTTGTTTTGGTCATTTCCCATATGTAACCATTGCTTTGTGACCAACGTTGAAAACCGTTCGACCACTTACTATTGTAAAATCTCCAAAGAAATTGGAATTTGCGTAGGACTGAACCTGTGTGTTCAACCGAGGGAGTAGACATGGCTATTCCCCTATAATTCCAAAGATATTCAGGATATTACTGATAGTAAGTGGGATGAGAATAATCCCATCCCAGCAAACCACTTATCCATATATCATAACGTGTAGTAGGCTAAAACTTCTAGGCTAACAATTTGCCTGAGCCAACTTATAGACAATCGTGAAGGTATTGTCTGCTTCGTTGGTTTCGGGTACAACACCTGTGGAATCAATACGAATTGTGAGGGTATGATCTTCTTTATAGTAGGTATCGACGGTAATTGGAATGATACCTTCAAATGTCGAACCTGGGTTGAGCGCAGGAAATGCTCCCAATGTCGATTCGATAACTGTTCCATCAGATGTACGAGCATCGACAACCGAGATTGAGCCACCAACACTTGATGCCCCTGTGCCAGTGTTTTTCACAGTGACATAAATCGTAAAGGTCTTATTACATCTAGGTGGATTGGGATCCAGTACAACTTGGGAAACAATCAAGTTTGCAGTTGTTTCTGGTGTTGCTGTCGGCACAGGTGTATTGGTTGGAATGGGTGTCGGTGGTGGTGGTGGATTGATGCGTGGTAAGCTACTCAAATCACCTTCAGCACGAACGACACTTGGCGCAACAAACCCACGACGACCACTCGGCAGTTGAATATAGTACCAATTGGTATTGAAGCTACTAATCCCGATAATCGGCGCAGTTTCACCAGAGAACAAGAATCCGATGCGGTCATATTCTGTTGTATCACCTGTGCGGACATTAGAATCCACTAAGGCAATCACCTGAGGTCCTGTGCTAAACGCAGTTGGTGTGGCGGCAAGAGTTGCCCGTCCTACTGGTGTGACTTGAACAATGGGCGTAGCGGTTGCACCAGCTAAAACTTCTTCTAAAAATGGTGGGATATTATTTTGTACCCGAATCGGACTCACCCGCACATATTCCGGTACGCCACTGGTGGTATTGATCGTCAGACGAATTTCATATAACCCATCGGGGGCTGTAAACGTATTCCATGACCCTAATACATCATCAATGATCGGTTGGGTCATCGGTAATGTTGCAGGAAACCATGGACGTTGCTCCGAAGGGAGCGCGTCAGTTTCATCTATGATTAATGGACGGAATTCTACAAAGTAGTTCCGCATGGTTGGTAAGGTTATTGTCCCACGAATATCTACGGTGTCCCGTACCACATATACTGGGGGTGGAAAACTAATATTTGCGGCAGAATTCACTAAAGTATCGTCATTGGGTTCAATGATATTCTCAATCTGTTGTCCCAATGCGAGGGGAATACCCATCAGCATAACCAATAGAAGCATCCCTAAAAAGCGTCGTTTCATTGTCATCTCTCCTATCTGATTGTTTACTACTATATCTATTATGATATGACAGAAGCCGTTTGTCTGCCGTACCATTAGCCTACGGTTTAGCGATGACGCAAAGAATATATAACAATTTTACAGTTGGTTTAGCAACGAGGGGATTAAATTGGAGATGATAGACTCCCCCTCTAAATAATATAGAGAGGGGGTTTTACGATAGGGTTTACCACGCATAGGCTTCGGGGGCTTGACCGAGGCGTAATGGACGACCTTTGTTCGGATCGAAAATAACATCTAATTGCGCGAGGGTTTCGGCACTCAATTCCAATTCTGCGGCGCGATCTAAGCCATCCAAATGTCCGACAGTCCGTACACCAACAATCGGTGACGCGACAGCAGGTTGGGCGCGTGTCCATGCGATAGCAACCACATGTTCTTTTTCACCGAGTTCAGCACATAAGCTAGAAAATTCATTCATCTGCTTATTCGACTCACCGAGTGCAATGCCGTATTCACCTTCAACTTGATTGGTGCGTGACCCTTCCACAGATTGCTTTTTACCTGTGAGTAATCCACCAGCTAATGGCATATAAGGGATCAAACCGATACCCAATGCTTCGGCGGCGGGCAACACTTCTAATTCGGGATAGCGACATAATAAGTTAAACATCGATTGCTCTGAGATAAATCCCATTGATCCTCGTTGTAATGCCGCCATTTGATGGGTCGCAAGACCCCAACCGGGGAAATTGCTTGATCCCATATAGAGGACTTTGCCATCATTGATCAAACGTTCAAACGTTCCCCAAAATTCTTCTGGTGTAACGGTGCGATCAATATGATGGACTTGGTACAAATCAATATGATCTGTTTGTAAACGGCGCAAAGAATCTTCAACTTGTTTATGAACTTTATAAGCCGAAATCCCTGCCCGTTGGTTGGGTAGATCGCTATCATTCATCTTATTATAAACTTTGGTTGCTAGCACAATATCATCGCGTGTGCCCCGTGCCTGCATCCAATTACCGATGATTTCCTCAGATCGTCCGCGACCACCACTACCACCATAGACATTGGCAGTATCAAAAAAGTTGATCCCCATCTCCAATGCCTTATCCATAATCTTAAAGGAATCTTCTTCTGTGGTACGGCTACCAAAGTGCATCGTCCCCAGACAAACTTGGCTAACTTCAAGATTTGATTTACCGAGACGTGTATATTTCATCTGTCGTTCTCCCTAAATAAAATTCATCGACTCTAAGAGTACAGCTTAGAGTTCACTCTAAGTCAAGGGGATATGCTCATCAACTCGCTAAGATCGATGGGATATGGTCTAATGGGATGGATAATCATGGTTAAATAGAAAGATTAGAATATGGTCACGATAAATCCCACCGAGCGTCTTACTCAGCAAACAGATCATCATCGTCCACGATATCATTATCTACCGCCATCTAATTGGATGAATGATCCCAATGGTGTGATCCAGTGGCAAGGACGCTATCACCTGTTTTATCAGTACAATCCTTATGGTGCGAATCATGCTAATATGCACTGGGGACATGCCGTAAGTGATGATATGGTGCACTGGGAGGACTTGCCGATTGCGATTACACCCACCCCCGATACGTATGATAGTGGTGGCATTTTTTCAGGGTGTATCATTGATCATGATGGGATACCCACAGCTTTTTATACCGGTGTAAATGACGATTATTCGCGTCAAGTACAATGTATCGCAACCGGTAGCCCCGACTTACTCACATGGGAAAAACACCCCCAAAATCCTGTAATTGCAACTTTTCCACCTGAACTAAGACAAACCAGAGATACCCGTGACCCGTTTGTCTGGGAAGAAGATGACGGTTGGTACATGGTCATTGGAACTCGTATTCAAGGCATTGGTGGCGCGATTTTGTTATATCGCTCGGATAACTTAGTCGATTGGGAGTATCTCCACCCCCTATTTGTAGGCGAAAGTGCGCGTAATGGTATCATGTTTGAATGTCCGAATTTCTTCAAGCTTGATGATAAGTGGGTACTGATTATCTCATCCGAGCTTGGACACACAACTGGTACAGTCCTCTATTTTGTGGGACGCTACGAAAATCAAAAATTTATCCCAGAAACAGAAGGTATTCTCGATAGCGGATATGCGTATGCCTCACTGAGCCATATGGATGAACAAGGGCGGCGCATCCTCTGGTCATGGATACGCGAAGGACGCACAAAAGAACATTACGTTAACGCCGGTTGGTCGGGTGTGCAAGCAATCCCGCGTGTGTTATCGCTTGATTCAGACAATAAGTTGATTATGTCACCTGTACCCGAACTTGAAAAAATACGCGCAAGCCATCACACATTTACAGCCGAGACCCTCACCCAAAATAGCTTGCCTATGGCTGGTCTTAGCCTCGATATTCAAGCATCATTTACTGTTGGCACTGATCCACAATATGGATTAGAGGTCGCTTGTTCGGCTGATGGTCAGGAGAAAGTTGCGATTTATTATGATACAGCAACCGAAACCCTCCGCATCGAACGGCAATATGCTGAACCAACATCCGACTGTGATACCGACCTACAAGGTTTACCCCACCGCTTGAATGCTGACGAAACCTTAGATTTACGAATTATCCTTGATGGCTCTGTGATTGAGGTCATTGCCAATCAACGAACCAGTGTTACCAGCCGTTTCTATCCCACTCCAGCAGATAGTCATCATGTACAGGTTATCAATCCATCGGCTGTCAAATCATTGGATATTTGGGAGATACCATCAATCTGGTAGCAGACATATTTGATAGGGTTCGATGTAAGTGGGTATCTTTGATTACTGTTTAAGAACACCATAGATACCCACTTGTTGACTTTTCCCTCGAATTGTCACTTTGCCTAAATCCTCAAGATCAAAATCGGGGGAGAAACCGTCTAAATCGTCGTAAGCAAATTCGCTGATGAGAATACTATATTGATCAAATTCTTTGGTGAGGGATTCGATCCTCGCCGCCAGATTCACACTATCACCGATAACGGTATATTCACGACGGGTTTTTGTACCCACTGCCCCCGCAATCACATTCCCTGTATTGATGCCAATGCCAACATTAATCGGTATATCGTTTTGGAGTAACCGGAATTCATTGAGTTGCTGTAAATCTTGTTGGATCAACATTGCAGTTCGTAGTGCATTATAGGTGGTGTTCTCCATCTTTGTGGGTGCGCCATAGATGATAAGAACGCTATCGCCACCAAACTTATTGACGATGCCACCATATTTTTCTGCCGCCGCAACCACCACAGACAAATAAACATCCAGCAACGTAATTACTTCATGCGGGGGATGCGTATCTGCAAATAAAGTAAATCCGCGAATATCACAGAACAGAATCGCGACCTTACGTAACTCTCCTTTAAGGGCATATTCATCCCCTTGGATGAGTTCGGCGACTTCTTTACTAACAAAACGCCCAAACATTTCTTGCATTTGTATCTCGCGTGATTTTTGCTCAACCAGCTGATTAAACAGATAAGAGTGTTGCCAAGAAATGGCGGCGCGGCTAGCGATTTGTAATAGGAAAGCCGTGTCTTTAGGATCAAAGCCATCTAATTTATCAGATTCGAGCACAATAATGCCGACAATTTGGTTGTCTGCTATCATCGGAATCGCAACCGCAGACCGCATATCAGATTGTAAGGGGCGATATGGTGATGTGCCATAATCGGTGACGATGATCGGGGCAACTTGTTCCACCACCTCGATCAGCAAGCGGTTAAATGGAATGAGGTTGTTGTCTGTCGGAATAATGTCAATGTGACCTGAGATATGTTCGATGCTTAACATCGCTGTTTCTTCGTCAATGATACCCATCAACGCAACGCGTGCATTTGTCCGCCGTATCGCCCAATCAATAGCGATCATCGTAACCCAGTGTGGATTCAAGCGATAACTTAATTCTTCATCAACCTGCCGCAACAATTCAACTTGTTCAAGGCTTGCATTGGATTCTTCTAGCAATCGGTCATGTTTTTTAAAACGTGTTGCAATAGCCCCCAATAATTCTTGGACTGTAAATGGCTTTACTAAATAATCGTCTGCACCTGCCATCATCCCTTGACGCAAACTGCTACGGTCTGTCTTAGCCGTTAGAAAGATAAAGGGGATTGCGTTGGTTGTAGAGTCGCTTTGTAATTTTTCAAGAAGTTCGTATCCATCAAGATGAGGCATCATAATATCAGAAATGATCAAATCAGGTAAATGTTGCTGAGCATAGGTTAGACCCTGTTGACCATCATTCGCACTGATGACCTTAAATCCTTCAAGCTCTAGAATTTCGGTAATATGCTCACGAATGAACGTTTCATCTTCAACGACTAGAATTTTTCGCATGTATAGTGCCTGATTTTATGTATACATAAGTCATTATACAAGTTTAATACTTTATCCATATTTCAGATAGTCTTTCAATTCAAATGGTGGTAACCAATCTGTAGCATTTATACAGCAGACCACATCACACGAGCATCTTCAGTCTTCAGCCGTCCAATCCCTAATATATGCGCCGCCACTAGCAGAGCATTATCTTGGATCGCAAGTTCCATAAACTTATCACGGCTCGCAAAAATAGTATGATGTGCCCACGAGACTGCCCATTCAGGATGATCGAGTTCTACAGCATGATGATACAAATCACCGAGACAATATACAGTTTGCCCTTCAGAATGAACCCGTACGATTTGATGTCCGGGTGTCTCGCCGGGGGTTGCAATAATCTCAATCCCTTTAATAACATCAAGGTCACCATCGACCAGTTCCAATACATCATGATCGTATAACACTTGTAAACTTCGGAAGGCTAACTCATTGGGATCAAGACGATCTTCTTCGATATGTTCCCAATCTGCACGACCTAAATAATATTTTGCGTTAGGGAATTGAGGCACATACTGCCCATTTTCTTCGACAGTTGTTCCATTGAAATGATCCCAGTGAGAATGCGTGATAATAACATGCTCGATGTCTTGCGGATGGATGCCTAATGTATGTAGACTGTCAATTAAACTTGGAGGTGGGTCATAGTCTGGAATAGCATATTGAGGCTCTGACACAACATCATAAATACCTGCATCAACCAAAACAGAGGTGTGTGGCAATTGGATATGAAACATCTGAATCGGTATTGTTGTCTGTTCTGCGAATCCCTGTAAATCATCTCGTCCATCAAATACCGTTCTAGGAACATTCATATAATTCTGCATCGGCAAATAAATCTCTCCGATGTTGATACTTGTAATAGTTGCTTTACCCAACATAAATGATTTCACAAATTCCGACATTCAGATCTCCAATACATATTGATTGACAAAGTAGTACATAAGACCACGATGTTGATAATATCCAAACTCATCCGTTTTCAGTATATCCATCCATACTAGCGAATCTGGCACTTGCTTGTGTTAAATCTTTGAATACGCTTAGTTGACCATGATATAATAATCAAAAGTTTCCCAAATAGCACTGAAATGACATACACTTAGCGCAGGGAAACCGTCAGATACAATTTACCCAAGTTTTGCTACAATGGCGGGATGATAAAACAACTTTACCTACTTATTGGATGTATTATATGGATGGCAATGCCTGTCTCTGCACAAGGATCGGCTGGTCAACTATTAGCACGCATCAATGAACTGAGGGCATCTGTCGGGCAAGCAGGTTATACCACTAACGGGGCACTTGCATCTGCGGCTCAAAATCAGGCGACATGGATGGTTAATACTGGCAAGGTCTCCCATACACAAGATGATGGGTCGGGTCCTCGCAGTCGTGCACAAAACGCAGGTTATCCCTCTAATTGGGTGACTGAAAATATCTATATGGGATCACAACCCAGCTTTGCGGACGCATGGAACTTTTGGGTGAATTCCCCCATCCACTATGCTGGACTGACAAGCCCTAATTATAGTGACATCGGCATCGGGATTGCGAGTGGCGCAAATGGCTATGCATTTGTGTTGGTGTTTGGGAATATGGTAAGTTTACAGCAAGCCGTATCCACAGGAGGCAATTCACAAGACTCAAGCCAAGTTGCAGCCGCGCCATCTTTTGTGGTGGGAGTCGATGGGGTTGGTAATATTATGCACGAAGTCCAAGCAGGGGATACCATCGGCGATATTGCGCTCATTTATGGCTATACATGGGAAACATTGCCCTATATGCTCGAAATTAATGGGATGACCGAAGATGATGTGCCCTACCTTGAAATCGGGAGTGTTTTTCTTGTACCTCCACAAGCAGGTACCTACACACCAACTGTCGCACCAGCCACTAAAACACCATCAGCGACTGCAACACCAACAACACCTCCCAAAACAGCTACAGAAGCGATCTTTGTTGCACAGATGGTTGCCCCTGCGACATTTGTTTTGCCATCCAAGACCCCAACCCCTGAGATGGTTGTACGTTTTAGCCCAACTGTAATTCCTCAACCCACTCCCGTTATACAGGAAATCATACAACCTGATAACAACGGTGACGACACGTTAAAGTATATTTTGATCGTTGCAGTTATCTTGCAAGTGGGTATTATCGGATTCGCTACTATTGAATTTTTCCGTCGCTCACGCTAATACATCATTGTAGTGTGGTTATTCGTTAATTCGATCAAGCGCAACCAATTCCGTTGCCTTAATAATCAATTCACTTTGGATGATTGCCATCTTCTCTGGTGATATTGCCATATCATTGACAATCCACCACCGGATTAATTCAGAAATTGATGTCACAATATGATTGACCGCAATCGCCATTGGAATCAGGCTCTCATCACGAGCAACATAATTTTCATGAATGCTGTTTGCGACCGCATCATAAACAGTATCAAATAATTTGCTGTCGCGTGGTAGGTCAATAAAAACCCGATAGGTACGGCTATTGCCTTGAACGTATTCAAACATTGCTAATGCTTGATTATAGGGTGTCGTTTGAGGTTTCATCACCTCAAACAATTCTTCCAGTACCGATTGCAAGACATACATCAATAGTTCGTCTTTGCTCTTAAAATGACGGAAAAAGGTTGCATAGCCAATATTCGCTTGTTGTGTCAATTCTTTAATGGTGATGGCATCATAACCAATGTCTAAGGTCAAATCCACCAAAGCATTTCCTAAAGATTCTTGAGTACGAAGCACACGGCGATCTATCTTCTTCATTTGATTTCGTAGTCCTTTACATTACATTTTATTGAGTGCGATGTCATCATTTATAATTTGATTCTCTTGCTATATGACACTCTAACAATAATTCTGTATCAAAAACATCAGAGCTATGTGCAATTATAACCGTTGCAATTTTAATTGCAACGTCAATCTAAGCCAAATTAGGTGATGTTAGTGATAAGCTAACCACCTATCTATCGTTCATACAATAAACGGAATAAAGAATTAACTATACTTATCAATAGGCTTTTTAGAGCGCCAGTCCGATGATATTGGGGCAAATTAAGAAGGCCGGACATTAATCGGTTGAAATTCATCAAGATGCTGTTTACGCGCATTGATTAGCTGATATTCGGACTGTCCAAACGCCAACCCAATTAAAAATATCCAGTTGAAGAAAATGAGACCTAGACCAAATAAGGTACTTTTTCCAAAGGCTTGTGCTAATCGAACCCACATAACAATAATGACAAATAAGTTCACAAGAGGAATAAATAATAGGAGGAAATGCCACCCTGGTTGCCCAGCAATACGCAGTAAAACATACATATTGACAAGCGGAACAAATATGAGCCAACCACTACGCCCGGCTTTAGCATAAACCAACCACAAACTCCCTAAATAAATAACCAATGAAGATAAAGCAATACCAATCAACAACGTACTAATTGGCATAATCCACGGTATAATCTCTATTGGAATTTGTAATTCATCAAAAGTCATGTGTTTAACTTTCAGTTATGGGACGCGTTATTTGATCAAAGATAATTCTACTGAAATCTTGGTCAGGTACAATGGTAGTCTGTATGAAATAGTCTGATTTAAATTTCATGTGAACAGTTATTATATGTCAATTGGTTTATTTTAGGGCTTCATAATTTATTTTTTGTTGATTGTTCATGCTTTCTTTATATTTCGTCTCACCTATTCATGGAATTGTGTGGTAACATTAAGAAACATTAATAAAGGTATTGTTAATATCAGGGTTTAGCCAATATGGTTTTTGCGATGAATTCACAAGACAATAATGAAAACTTTATACCATTCGATCTTGAAGCATCCCGTATACAAGCATGGTGGGATACAATCCAAAGTCGCAATCGCTACTTTTTTGAACTTATCGAAATGAAACTTCAATATATTGAAAATACAGATTTATATCTTCTCCTCTTAGAGATGGATGATTGTATTGATGATCTGGATACCATTGATTGCCCACCATCAGTGCATCATCTCCGTGATACTTTAGAACGCTCTGTCCAAGATATGACGTTGGGATTAATTCAATTGGGCAGTGAAAAAGAACAACAAGCCCAAATCTATTTTAATACTGCCAAAGCACTCTATAAACAGGTATTAAGTGACTATTTCGACATCATTCCGTACTAAGTTCGCCATCATTCACCGAATATTGTTCAATAATAGAGTACATCAGCGATGCGCTTTAGAATGATTATACAAGTGAATTTATCAGGACAAATCGGCTGAGGGCAAGGTAAAGCTGAATACACTACCTTGTCCGACCACACTTTCAACACTGACGTTCCCATTTAATTTTTCAACAATACGCTTCACTATTGATAATCCTAATCCATGTCCTTGAATCCGCATTTCCCCAAGCCGATCAAACATATTAAATAGATTCGGTATTTTATCGGCTTCGATCCCTTGCCCATTATCTTGTATCCAAAAACGAACAGTGTGATCAGGTTCAAGTGTGCTTCCTAACACGATTATCGGTGGTGTTCCCCCATATTTGATGGCATTACTAATATAATTTACCCAGACTTCTAATATCCACGGGGTATAACCGATGGCAAAATGCCACTTGTCGGGTAAGGTGATGGTGGCTTGATGCTCTTCGATCATATTGGCAAGGCGGGTAGTGGCTTGATTGACAATACCTGCCATATCTAAAGGGGTGGTTTCAAGTGTTTCGAGTTTACGAACACTGGCAAATAAGAGGAGTTCTTCCACGATATTGATAGCCAGTTGACTACTATCTGTCATTTGCGCCAGATAATCTTTAAGCTCTTCCGTTGATAATTCCTCACAAGTATCCCTTAACCAAGCCGACCATGTAAATATAACTGAGAGTGGGTTTTTAATATCATGGGCGACAGTATGAGCAAAGCTATCTAAATCAGCAATCAATTGTAACCGTTCCGCTTCCATTGCTTTTCTAACGGAGATATTGCGCACAAAATTTTGGTTCACAAGTTGATCGTCAACAGTAACAATTTGACTGCTGACCTCAACCGGCATCAAATAACCGTCTTTATGACGATAGTGACATTCATAGACGTGCGTCCCACTGTATGTTGATTCCCATGCAACTGCTTCGGCTGTGTTATTCTCATCGATCACTTCAATTTCATCTAACGATAGCCCCAACATCTCATCACGTGAATAACCTAAACGCCGTGCGGCATGGGTATTGAGATCAACAATTTTGGATGTTTCTAAGTCAATAATGAAAATCGAATCACCACTGTTCTCAAAGAGATTCATATAGGCATTCTTAAAGGCTTCTGATTGTGATTTTAAGCTAGCAATCTCTTTTTGTGCGCTGGCTAATGCTTGCACAAGATCAGCGTTTTCCGTTAATTGATCCATATAAAATCCTTATTGTTGTTTAAGTTCGTCTATAATCTCTTGAACAGTTGGATACAGTTCTAGTGTCTGACCGTTTTTGTGTGCAATGACCATTTCATCTGAACGTATAACATCATTTAATAATGGTAAGACATGATTCAACCGCTCTTTTATTTCGCCATGATAGGATGGATGATTCTGGATGAGTGTTACAATTTCTGCTGAACGCATGATCTTTCCTTGATATAAACAGAATAACGCATAACTGGGGAGTATCCCTAATGTTAGAGGTGAAGACTGTACGGAATAGGCTTGCACAAGTGCATCACGCAACAATTGATGCAGTTTTTCATCATTACGGATGGCGTATATCCATGTTCGATTACCAAGTGTCGTACCCATATAAAGTTGTTCACCTAAAGACTCATATAGCATCATACTCTTTTGAAAATACTCCAATGCCAAATCATAATCATCTTGATAATAGGCTAACATACCCAGATTGTTCAATACGATAGCAATCCCATGCTGATTACCAAGCCGTTCTCGGATAGCAAGACTTTGTTGATAATAATCTAAGGCTTGCTCAAATTTCCCCGTTGTTGCATGGACAATTCCTAAGCGATTGAGGACAGTCGCACTTTCGGCTTCGTCGCCTAATTGTTGGTATAGTGCAAGGCTCTGCAAAGCATAATCTAGGGCTAGGGTACTGTTCCCTTCGTAGTAGGTGACCATTGCTATATTTTTTAGCGTGAGCGCGATCCCATGTTGATTTTTGTTTTGTTGGGCAAGGTCATATGCTTGTTGTATGAGTATTTTCCCCTTTTTGTTATCCCCCTGTCGTTGATACGTTTGAGCTTGCCAGAAGAGGAGTTGGATTCGTCGATCATCATCGTTTGGTAACGCCTGCAAGCCACGGTCTAATAACGTCAAGACACGCCCATAATTCGCAGTGATCTCAACTAAATATTGAACAACCTTGTTCAGGTAATCAATCTCTTTATCGAGGTTACCTGCTTGATGCCAGTGTTCTAATAAGACATCATCATAGTCAGCGCTGTGTGGATAGGTAGCTTCAATGGCTTCTGCCGCAAGACGATGAAGTTCTATTGTTATGTCTTCGGGGATGCTAAGTAACACACCATTTCGTAATTTATCATGTGCGAAGTACCAATTATTTTCGGATACATTCAACACGGCGGCATTAATCCCTTCCAATAACCATGCCTCAATATCTGCTGGATGATAACGATATTGCAATAGATTTATATCAAGCTCACGACCCAACACTGCCGCAAACTGCATAATCTGTTGGAATGTATTGGGTATGTTTGATAATCGACGATGTACAATCTCCTGAATCCCACCTGTTAAGACATGTTCAGGTAAATCACCTTGATTGATCGACAATAACCCACCAGCATATTCAGCAAGTGCGCGGACGACTTCCACGAGGAAAAATACATTGCCTTCGGTTTCTTGATTGAGTAACTCTAGAATTTCGGGAGCTGTGCCGGAATGTCCTAATATCGCCGCGCTTAATTGAGATACTTCATGGGGATTAAAGCGACTCAGGTTCAATGGTTGGGCACAGGGCAATTCATCGGGTAAATTAGGACGCTCATCATTGCGATACGTGGCGACGATCAATAATGGGAGAGTCTGCACAATTTTTATCAAATATTTGAGGGGTTCAATACTCTCAACAGTCCATTGTAAATCTTCAAGGATGAGCAGGATTGGCTGAGATTGTCGCTTTAACAGATTCACGATGGTCAATGTTAAGCGCGATTGATGATCTTTCCCATTGAGCTTAGGCGTATCTGTTACAGGTCGATCTAATAATTGCGCGATATTGGGTACGATGTCTTTTAGAATACTGGCTTCTGTATCACTCATATCGCTTGCCAGTATCAAATGCGGTAGAACACTCCGCCATATCTGAAACGGTAAGCCCCCACCTTCGACTGCCTGCCCCGATAATACAAGCGCACTTTGCACCATTGCAACAACCCGTAGCTCTGTAACCAGACGAGATTTTCCTACACCACTTTCGCCACCGACGAGCCAGAATGACCCTTGATGCTGTTTGGCTTGCTCAAATGCCGATGAGAGTTGGTCTAGTTCTGTTTCTCTACCGATAAACTGTGAGGCTTGTAAGAAGCTCTCACGTATAGCAATCGTCTCCTGTAAGGGTACGATGTCCATTGCCTCGCACAAATCAACAATAATCGTTTCTGCGTTTTGATAACGGGCATGAGGGTCTTTATGTAACCAGCGATCCAAGACCATCCCCAACTTCGGATTTTCTAGCTGAGATACATCGGGTATTGCCGTGATAATCTGTCTCATCAGGCGCGATGGATTGTTAAACTTGAAGGGATATTGTCCTGCAAATAACTCATATGCCATCATGCCGACAGAGTAAAGGTCTGATGCTTCCGTTGGTGATTGGTTACGGAGCACTTCGGGAGCAATATACGCCAATGTGCCTGATTGCCCTGTTGCTTGATCGGATGTTGCCGATAAACCAAAGTCCAAAACTTTCGCTTGACCGTCAGCGGATACCAATACGTTCTCTGGTTTTAGATCACGATGCAATATCCCGCGCCGATGGAGATAGATCAAGGCTTGGAGGGTTTGTACCAGTAAGTGCACTTTTTGATTATTGGATTGTTGTCTTCCATAGTCGGTGATGATGCTGGCGTTTTCCAGTAAGTCCATCGTGAAAAATGGTTGTTGCTGTGCCGTAAAGCCATAATCCAGCACACTGATAATGTGGGGGTGACGTAACGATGCTAATATTTGGAATTCTTTAGCCAGTGCTAAACGTAAGTCAATCGTATCATCAGTGAGGCGATGCGGAGAGACCGCTTGCTTTGGGGTGAGGCGGACTTGCTTGAGTGCGATGAAGTCCCCCGTGAGGCGATCTTCGGCACGGTAGACAGCTCCCATAGCCCCTTCACCGAGCTTATCTAAAACGATATAACGATTGTTGATTAGATTTAGGCTTGAAGACAACATAATTATGTTAACATCATATTTTACTGATTAAGCCTATTGTAACGTAGAAAATCCCATCCTTATTAAATCCACGTAAATTTTTTAGGCGTGATTGACATCTTGTTGCGTGACCTCTAAGAAAATTTCCTCAAGGTTCATGGCAAGCTGACGTAATTCGATCAGTTCCCAACCATTTTCGACAACAACCTGCGCGATATTCGGACGCACATCAAAATCACCCGCAACAGGCGTGACAATGATGGTATCGCGTTCTTGTGTCACCTTGTCGATTTTATCCATCTGCTTGAATGCGCTTTGTAATTCACCAAAGGGTGCATTTGTCCGTAAGAGAATCCGTCCGCCCCGTTCTAAATCTTGACGCAAGAAGGTCGGCGCGCCTTCTGCCACAATTTCACCGCGATTGATAATCACAACTTTATCGCAGACTTGTTCGGCTTCTGAGAGGATATGCGTACTGAACAACACAGTATGATCGCGCCCTAGCTCATGGATAATATCGCGCAAATCCAATACCTGACGCGGATCGAGCCCAATCGTCGGTTCATCAAGGATTAAGACAGGTGGATTGTGCATAATTGCCGAAGCCAAACCAAGCCGTTGCTTCATCCCCTTGGAGAGGGTGCGAATTTTGCTCTTGGAACGATCTTGTAATCCGACACGCTCTAAGACTTCACCTGCTTTTGCCTTACGATTCGATAACCCGCGCATCTCGCCAATGAACATCAGGTACGCCATCGCTGACATATCCCGATACAGAGGTACATTTTCGGGCAGATAGCCAACTTGTTCGCGCACATCCATGCTCTGCTCGAATACATCAAAATCGGCGACCATCGCTTTACCCGATGTGGGAGGCATAAAACCTGTCAGAATCCGCATGGTGGTCGTTTTGCCTGCGCCATTGGGACCCAAAAAGCCCGTGACTTGCCCCGGATGCGCGGTGAATGAGATGTTGTTGACGGCGGTGAAATCGCCATATTTTTTTGTGAGGTTGGTTACGTCGATCATTATTTAACTCGCTACTTTCTGCAAAGGAATGTTTACCACAAAGACACAAAGGACACAGAGACATGCACAGAACTATTATGCCACAAGTCACTTAAGTAAATTGATAGCGTGCTTGTGAGTTAAGTTATTATGGTTGGAATTCTAGTGAATATGTTGTCCAGCCCAATTTACATTTTTTATTTTCAGCAGGATTATACATGTATGTCAAATATGGACTTGTATCCTTATTATTCAGTTTCTCTCTAATGACAAGCCAATCTTGATTATCTTGAGTTATCCATTCAAGCCATCCATCGTTTTTAAACTCAATATCCCGAACATATTGATGATGTTCTGTGTCATATAATATAAATGATGTAACCATCATTGTTCGGGTCAAACCATTAAAAAACATTTGAGTTGCAATTAAAATAAATCTATTGCTTGGCGAAATATCGACCCGTTCCATATCCTGTGAATATGTATATATTGTTTCACTTTGTGCTATATTCAAGTCATATATTTCGACATGTTTGTTAAACGGCATACCACCCATTGTGCGTATTTGTAGGATTTTGTCGTCAGCTAGCCAACCATGAAATCCACTAATAGATTGTACTTCTCGAGTTTGAGTATTGAGAATCAGTGAATTATTAAAATGATGAACAACTACATGTTTATCATTTGGAGAAACATCAATATATTTTACAGCAATTCCATCAATATCTGTGATTAGTTTCACTGTAGTATCAGACTTAATATCATAAGCAACTAGATCAGTATTCTTGAAATAGTAAATTTTCTCGCTATTGTTCGACCAAACTGGGAAATTTGTGATTTGACTCGTTGGTGTAAATAGATATTTCAGTTGATTTTCTACGTCAAACAAGAAATAATTATCCATTTCGTGGACAATCAGATATTTGCTATTTGGAGACCAAATCGGTCCATAATATAATTCGCCAAGATTGAATTTCTCCAAACTATTATTAGTCTCAAAATCAACAACAATGAGTTCTCTATCCTCATTCACCCTTGCAACATATTTGCTGTTTGGCGACCACCACCAAACTCTAGATACATTTCTTTCGTCATCATATATCTGAACCAGTTCTTCCCCAGAATACAAATGATATTCATATTGATTTACAGGAAAAATAACGTGCTCTCCATTTGGTGACCAGACTATTTCCGAGTAGTCGCCATCGTCAATATCTTCAAATTGCCCCTGATTGATATACCTGAGCTCCGGGGGCGAACCTGTAACAAACAAGCGATCTTCTTCAAAGTGACATTGTGGCGTGAAGGGGTCGGTTGCTAGCCATGCGTCAATCTGTGGTGACAATGCCATAAAGCCCACGATTAGCGCGGCGATTGGCAAGACGATCATCAGCAGGACTTTGTGCCGACGGTTGGGGGTGTTTTTCCGTTTGGGTTTGTCGGATGAGACAGTCATGTTTAACTCGCTACTTTCTGAAAAGAAATGTTTACCACAGAGTCATTATGCCACAATTTCCTTATGTTGATTGGGGTGTGCATGAGTTCTTTTATTCAGGCTGGAATTCCAATTCGTAGCCTGTCCAGCCAATTTTGCACTTGGAGTTATCTTCGGGATCAATGATATAAGCTATTAGAGGATGTGAGCTATCCTCGTTGATAGCTTGTAAAATAACCAAATAATCCTTGCCATTGTGGTGCAACCATCGATCCCAATTATTGTATTTGAATTCACCGACAAGAGTATCTTCATTAGTATGTACGTTATATATTCGGCGTGTTTTTGCCTCAAAATTTGTTCCACCCACCACATAAGAAAGATATTGACCTGTTGGTGAAACCCACACATCATCGGAGGTTTTTAAGTTTAGCTGACGAAAAGTATCATCCTCAATATTATAGAGCAAAACTTTGTCTGGTTTTGAAGATACATAACCTATAGAGCCATCAATAATAATCAAATGCTGGCTATCAGGATGCCATAAGATGCGTTCTGGCGATTGGAAGCTATGTATCTCCCTAACTGTAAACGGTTCGAGTTCAATTACAAATGTGAATTTGTCTTCTAGTGACACTAAAATCTTAGAGTGATTGGGCGACATTTTGGAGACAGTCTGTCTGACCTTTGGATATGGAGGTGTATATATCTCATAAGGAAAATAAAATAACTCGGTCAACATATCGTGAATAATGTCATATTGGTATAGTCGATTTTTCCCCGTGAAATAAGCATATTGACTATCCGTAGACCACCCTACTAATACACCATCGATTGATGTAGAAACAGATGATTCATTCATTAGATCAACAATTGTCAAATTGTGTCCCCCGATAAATGCTTTAAAACGTCCGTTAGGTGACCATGTTGGAATGTCATAACCATCCGAAAGAAAATTCATGAGCTTAATGTCTTGACCTGCTTGGACATCGAAGATTTGATCATAATCAGCTGCACCGTATGCAAAATAGAGACTATTCGATGACCACTCTGTTCCTCTCCTTGCTACCCAAAATGAGGCTTGAGCGACTTCTTCTCCCTGTGCCGATATAACAGTAGCACCCTGTACTTCATCAGGGAATTTATAGTTCTGTGCTACAAAATATTGTCCATCAGGTGACCATGAAGCTTCATCCACATTATTTAACTCTGGAAATTCTTGAATTAGTCCATCATTGATCGAATGTAATTCAATCGGCTCATTTGTGAGAAACAAGCGATCTTCCTCAAAGTGACATTGTGGCGTGAAGGGGTCGGTTGCTAGCCATGAGTCAATCTGCGGTGACAACGCCATAAAGCCCACGATTAGCGCGACCATCGGCAAGACGATCATCAGCAGGAATTTCCGACGACGGTTGGGGCTGTTCTTGCGTTTGGGTTTATCCGATGAGAAAGTCATGATGTCTACCCTAGGTTAATATGCTGATTTGATCGGTATAAAATGTTCCAACTTTACAGCGTTCTTTAGTATCTGGTTGGAATAGATACGATACATAAATGCCATTATCGATAGCTACAGAATATAAGATATAGCTTTGGTCTTCAATATCTACCCATTTAAGTTGTCCATTGATCTTTTCTTCTAGTGCGAAGGTGTCACTTGTCGCTATCTCTTGAATCAAAAAATTAGACTGCTTATCTGTTGGATAGTAGAAGATGTATTTCCCATCAGATGCAATGCTATAACCGTTTTCTTGTAATGGCGTGAAATCAACCTGTGTAGCGGTGTCAGGATAGTAAAAGCGGTATGATTTAGAATCAGCGACAAATTCAATTAATAAATATTGATCTTCTATGCTGAAATTAAATTTCTGGGACATATTCAGTGGGACAATATGATGCTGATCGGGATCATAAACATGCATCATATGCAAGTTGTTTTCTGTATCGATGCCACCTATCCATTGCTTCCAATTTAGATGATATTTGAGATTAGGTGAGTATTGTATTGAGCCTGCTCGATATTCATGATCAAACCTTTCAGATGTAAATAATTCGATTCCACCTGTTGTCCGATCCCATTGACGCAAATATCCCGCACTGGTCAAGTATAAGACAGTTGTTTCATCTACCCAGCCCAGCATTTTATAAATATCTGATGGTAAGTTGGCATCGGAAAAAGTAAGTGTTTCAATGTCAAAAATCTGAGCCAGAGCATTTGCTTTTTGATTAAATAACAGCACAGATGAGTCTTTCGGTGTCCAGTAGGCTTCAATATTCGGTGTTTGGGTTTCTATGGCAACGGTCTGAGATTCATTATCATAGATGATCAAATTACGAACATTGCTTTCAGTCTGTCCGAGCATAAGTACATAACGTTTTGATGGAGAATTGTACCAATAATTATATGACTTGTTGTTGTCAATGGATTTAACAGTATTTGTATTAAGGTTAACCATCTGAACTTGTTGTTGACTTTTTCCCCATATATATGGACTGCCGTCGTCCCACGGAATGATATCAAATCGAGGTGGTAATTTGAGTATGCTGCCTCTATTCCCATCGATAATATATGGATACTCATAGTTTGTAACATAAATATGAGGATTCGATTCAAATTCACATAAAGGTGTAAACGGGTCACCATCTGGTGGATTGAAAAAATCAAGCGGGATGTTGTTTATGTTTGTTTGAGCAATATATAGATATACAAGTACAGCTACCAGAATAAGCAACAACAGGATAACTAGCCGTGTCGGTTGCCGCCTGTCCGTTGACTTTTTTTTACGTTTACGTTTAGATTTATCCGATGAGAAAGTCATGATGTCTCCTGTGAGCTAATCTGATACTGCGTTAGATCGTCTGCCTCATAATAGCTTGCTTCGGATTTCGTAGCTTGTAGTGAAAGCCGTTTTTGTGCGGAGGATACATCCGATGTCGTGACAGTCTGCCCCAAGATTTTGAGCAAGTCGTTACGATCTATGAACATCTGCCTAAAATAATAGAGGTTGGTAATGCCTAATGTGAACCAGAGAAAGGGACTCGGTAAGCTCCCCGT
>Ga0070728_10002716_pt1 | contig 21133 bp, 18 predicted proteins | sample tdDd471_FD_66723 | JGI IMG/M metagenome (GOLD analysis project Ga0070728, IMG submission 66723) | Marine sediment microbial communities from the Atlantic coast under amendment with organic carbon and nitrate - tdDd47.1 | ecosystem: Environmental > Aquatic > Marine > Coastal > Sediment | place... | reverse complement strand
CCCTGCCGAAGGTGCTGTACGACAGCGCCCGGTTCGCGGCGATCTCGCTGTTCTGCATCGGCACCGCGTCGGCCTTCGGCTGGATTCTGGCGTTCTTCCAGATCCCCAAGGCGCTGGTGACGGTGATGGCGGCGTGGGGCAGCGGCCCGGTCGAGACCGGCCTGCTGGTCGCCGCGTCGTTCCTGATCGTCGGCATGTTCATCGACGCGATCCCGGCGATCATCATCCTCGGCACCGTGCTGTTCCCGGTCGCCCAGGCGGCCGACATGCACCCGATCCACTTCGCGATCATCGGCGTCGTCTCGCTGGCCTTCGGGCTGGTCACGCCGCCCTACGGGCTGTGCCTGCTGATCGCCAGCTCGATCGGCCAGATCAAGCTGGTGCACGCGCTGAAGGACGTCGGCATCATCCTGTTGCCGATGCTGGGGGTCCTGCTGTTCGTGATCCTGTTCCCGGACGCGATCCTGGCGCTGCCGCGGCTGATCATGCCGAAGTTCATCGGGTAGCCGGTCAGGCGACCCGGTCAGGCGACCCGGTCAGGCGACCCGGTCAGGCGACCCGGTCAGGCGACGAGGAACCAGTCCGAGGTGACGGTGGCGGCCGGCACGCCCATGAGCGTGATGGAGTTGCCGCTGCCGAGGTCGATGACGGCGTCGGCGTCGCCGGTGACGCGGGCGAGCAGGTCGGCGGCGGCGGTGATGCCGGTGCCGTTGACGTCGGCGCTGACGGCGATGACGTCGCCCTGGTCGCGGTCGAAGCCCAGCACGGTGTCGGCGCCGTCACCGGAGCCAAAGACGTAGCGGTCGGCGCCCTGGCCGCCGACCAGCAGGTCGTTCCCGGGCCCGCCCGAGAGGGTGTCGTTGCCCTGGCCGCCGTAGACGGCGTCGTCGTCGAGCCCGCCGCGAAGCTCGTCGTCGCCCTGGTTGCCGTACAGCACGTCGGCGCCCTGGCCGCCATAGAGAGTGTCGGTGCCGAGGCCGCCATACAGCCGGTCGTCGCCGAGGTTGCCATAGGCGACGTCGCTGCCCTGGCCGCCATAGGCGACGTCGTTGCCCTGGCCGCCATAGGTGACGTCGGCGCCGGCGTTGCCGCGGAGCATATCGTCGCCGAGGTTGCCGTAGACCACGTCGTCGTCCTGGCCGCCGAACAGGGTGTCGCCGTCGTCGCCGCCGAGCAGGATGTCCGCCCCCTGGTTGCCGTAGATCAGGTCGGCGCCGACACCGCCCTGCACCAGGTCGTCGCCCTGGTGACCGAACAGCAGGTCGCCGCCGCCGCCGCCCGACAGCGTGTCGGCGGCCGCTCCGCCGGACAGCGTGTCGGCGTCAGCGCCGCCGACGGTGAGGATGCCGCTGCTCCCGCCGCCATCGCTCGCGCCGCCGCCATCCGAGGATGGCGGCGCGGTGACATCGGTGAGGGTGACGTCGTTGCCGTCGTTGCCGGCATAGCTGACCTGGTAGGTGCGGCCGCCGCTGGTGAAGCTGCCGCCCTCGGCGAGGCCGGAGAAGGTGCCGGTGACGGCGTCGATGCCGTCGTTGGCGATCAGCACGAAGCTGTTGCCGGCCGCCGAGGTGAAGCCGAAGCTGGTACCGAGCGTGGCGCCGGTCAGGTCGACGGTGCCGGTGACGGCGATCTGGTCGTAGAGGGTCCCCGCGGTGGTGCCGTCGATCTCGAAGGTGGCGGTGGAGCCCGATGCGAGGGTCAGGTCGCCGGTCGACAGCAGGCCGGGGCTGTTGCCGGGGGTGAGCATGCCGCCGGAGGCGACGGTGACGGCGCCGGCGATCGCGCCGGAACCCGCGAGGGTCGCGCCGGAGGCTATGCTGACCGTCCCGCCGCCGGTCAGCGAGCCGTTCACCGACAGGGTGCCGGCCGACACTGTGGTGGTGCCGCTGTAGGTGTCGGTGCCCGAGAGCGTGAGGGTGCTCGTGCCGGTCTTGGTCAGGCCGCCGCTGCCGGAGATCACGCCGGAGAAGGTTGCGGCGGCAACCTGGCCGACGGTCAGCGTGCCGGCGCCGAGAGTGACGTTGCCGCTGCCGGACAGCGTGCCGACGGTCTCCGAGCTGCCGTTCAGGTCGAGCGTGGCACCGCCGCTCACCGTGACCGCGCTCGAGTCGCCGATCGCCGACCCGCCGGACAGCCGCAGCGTTCCCGCCGAGACGGCGGTGGTGCCGCTGTAGGTGTTGCTGGCGGAGAGCGTGAGCACGTCGGCGCCGGCCTTGGTCAGGCCGCCGCTGCCGGAGATCACGCCCGAGACCGTGGCGTCGGCACCGCTGGCGGAGATCGTGCCGTTGCTCGACCCCAGGGAGACCGCGTTGTCGATGGTTGTGGCGCCGGTCACCGTCAGGGTGCCGCCGTCCAGGGTGACCGCCCCGGTGCCGAGGTTGCCGTCGGCAGCGACGGAGAGCGTGCCGGCCGACACCGTGGTGGTGCCGGTGTAGGTGTTGGTCCCCGTCAGGGTGAGCATCGAGGCGCCGGCCTTGGTCAGGCTGCCGGTCCCGGAGACCACCCCGGAGAAGGTGGCGTCCGCGGTCAGCGACAGGGTGCCGTTGCTCGCCCCGAGGGAGATCGCGTTGTCGATGGTTGTGGCGCCGGTCACCGTCAGCGTGCCGCCGTTCAGCGTGACGGCCCCGCTACCGAGGTTGCCGTCGGAGGCGACCGACAGGGTGCCGGCCGATACCGTGGTGGTGCCGGTGTAGGTGCTGGTCCCGGACAGGGTGAGGGTGCCGGTGCCGCTCTGGATCACCGAGCCGTTGCCGGTGATGGCGCTGGCCAGGCTCTGGGCGGTCGTCTGGTCGAAGCTGAGACTGCCGCCGCCGCCGATCGCGATGTCGCCGGTGATGGTGCCGCCGTTCAGGGTCAGGGTGTTGCTGCCGCCGGTGAAGGTGATGGCGTCGGCACGGGTGGCACCGTCGCCACCGAGGCCGCCGGTGATGGTGCCGCTGTTGGTGATGGTCAGGCCGCTGCCCGTTATGCCGGCGCCACCCGCGCCGGCATTGCCCGGGGTGCCGTTGCCGGCGGCGCCGGCCGCCCCGCCGGCGCCGCCGGCAACGGCGCCATTGTTGACCACCGTTCCGGTTCCGGTGAACGCGACGCCGGTCCCCCCGTCGCCACCACCGCCGCTGATACCGCCTGTGAGTATGGTTCCGCCGGCGCCACCAGCGCCGCCACCGACCGTACCGGTGTTCGTGTAGGTCAGGCTGCTGCCGTCGACCACCACGCCATATCCGCCCGCGCCGCCGCCGCCGCCGCCACCGACGCCGCCATTTCCACCGCCATTGCCGCCGCTGCCGCCGCTCGCACCGGCATCGGTGGTGGTCGCCGTCAGGACCTCGCCATGGGCACCACCGCCGCCGCCAGTGGGGCCACCGCTGGGAGACGCGCCGCTGCCGTTCGCGCCGGCGGCGCCGGCGGTGGCCCCACCGGCGCCGCCGACGGCGCCGTCGAGGCCGAGGGCGGCGCCGCCGCTGCCGCCGATAACGCCGGCACCGCCCCCGCCGCCGCCGCCAAAGTCGATTCCGTTGCCGCCGGAGCCGCCCGCGCCGGTCGTGCTGGACGTGCCGCCAGGGGACGACGTGCTCTGGGTCTGGCCGCCGGCGCCGCCGGCCAGCATCACCGGCAGCCCGGCGAGCACCGCGGCATCGAGCGCCGGCGACGGTGACGGCCGGCCGGCGTCCAGCTGCCAGCTGCCGCCGAGGGCGGTGCCGCCGACCGCCCCGGTCGCCGCGGCGACCGCCCCCCCGGTCACCGCCTCCAGCAGCGCCACCAGCGCCCGGCCGGCCGCCCCGCCGCCGGCCCGGCAGGCGTAGAGCTCGACCGGCGCACCGGCCAGCGCCAGGCCGAGGGCGGCCGTCTCGGCGCGCCGTTCCGCCAGGGTCGCCGCCGTCACCGGCCGGTCGCCGAGCGCCAGCGCCCCCGGCTCGCCGTGGCAGACGACGACCAGCCGCCGCCCCGGGGCCCCCTGCGCCGCCGCCACCAGCTGCGCGAGGCCGTCCCGCGCCGGGTCGAGCCGGACCACCCGCGCCGGCACGGTCAGCGCCGCCAGGATCGCATCGGCCACCGGCACCCGGCCGTCGATGACGACCAGGGCGGGACGTCGGGCGTCCGATGCGCCGGCGACATCGCGGACGGGACGCTTCGGTGCGGGTGACTGGGCCATGCATTCCTCCTCGGACGACGGCGGCCACGCCCTGGTGTCGGCAAATGCCTTCCCGTCACCGGGGGCGGAGGCCTCCGGCGTGGCTCGTTGTCCGTGCTATACTTTCGATCCGGCGGGCGGGCGTGCCGACCGGGGTCAAGAAGAGGTCAAGATCAGGTCAAGGGAGCGGATTCGTGCCGGTCTACGCCTTCGGACCTTTCGTCCTGGACAGTGGCGAGCGACGCCTGACCCGCGAGGGCGATACCATCGCTCTCACCGGCAAGGCGTTCGAGGTGCTGGAGATCCTGGCCGAGGCCGGCGGCCGGCTCGTGACCCGAGAGACGCTCTACACCCGTCTCTGGCCCGACACGGTGGTCGAGGAACGCACCCTCACCGTTCACATCTCGACCCTGCGCAAGACGCTGACGGCTTCCGGACCGGTGGACTATGTCGAGACCGTGCCGCGCGCCGGCTACCGGCTGACCGCGCCGGTGCGCCAGACGGACACCGGCGGAGCGGATACGGCGGAACCGGCGACGGCGGCCGCGCCGGAGGTGCCGCCGCCATGGCGGTCGCTGCGCGCCTACGCGCTGGCCGCCGCGGTCGTCGCGGGCCTGCTGCTTGCCGGCGTGGTGCTGTACCGCCGCGACCTGCCGGCCGATGCGTCGGAGCCGCGAGGCGTCCCGGCGGTCACGCTGGCGGTGCTGCCGTTCACCTCGCTCGGCCTGGCCGAGGACGACCGGTATCTCGGGCTCGGCATCGCCGACGCGGTGATCACCCAGCTCAGCGGCCTGCCCAGCATCGGAGTCAGGCCGACCAGCGCGATCCGCGACGTGGCCAATGGTGCCGACAGTGCCGAGGTCGGGCGCACGCTGCACGTCGCCAGCGTGCTGGAAGGCGCGATCCAGCGCGACGGCGACCAGCTTCGAATCACGGTCCGGCTGGTCGACACGGAAAGCGGCACCACGCGCTGGGGCCAGAGCTTCGAGCAGCCGGTGGCCAACGCCTTCGCCTTGCAGGACGCGATCGCACAGCGGGTCGCGGGCGTGCTGGTGCCACGACTCGCCGCCGAGGAGACGGCGACGCTGCAGTCCTACCGACCGCGCTCGGCCGAGGCCTACCGCCTGCAGTTGCAGGCCCGCGTCAACCTCGCCAAGGTCGAGCGCGAGCCCGCCTTCAAGGCCGTCGAGCAGTTTCAGCAGGCGATCGCCCTCGACCCCGACTACGCGCTGGCCTATGCCGGGCTGGCATCGGCCTACAGAATCCTGACCTCCACCACCGTCACCCGCGCGCTGTCGGTGGAGGACGGCGTGCGCCTCGCCCGCGAGGCGGCGGAGCGGGCGCTCGCGCTCGACCCGAAGTCGGGCGAGGCCAGTGCGGTGCTGGCCGGGCTCAAATTCGTCTACGACTGGGACTGGACGGGGGCGGAGACGGCGTTCCGCCGCGCCCTGGCCGTTGCCCCCAACTCGGCCGACGCATCGGCGCGATACGGCTGGTTCCTGGCCGCGATGGGCCGCGACCGGGAGGCGCTGGCACGACTGCAACGGGCCCGCAAACTCGATCCGCTGCGGCGGGATACCATCGAGATGCTGGGCTTCGTCCAGTGGATGGCGGGTGACGCGGGTCAAGGCCTCGCCACCCTCGCCGAGGCGTCGGCGATGGATCCCCGCGCCCGCCGGCCCTACTTCCGCCGGATGCTCATCCTCGACAGCCTCGGCCGGCAGGACGAGGCGATGGCCGAGCGGGCAGGCTGGCTCGAGCGGTTCGACGAGGCCCAGTGGGCCAAGGAGATCGTCCAGGTGTACCACGCCAAGGGCTACCGGACCGCCCTGGAGCCCTGGCTGCGCATGCTCGGACGCCTCGGCCAGGCCTACGAGCTGGCGATGCAGTGGATGGCGCTCGGCGAGACCGACAAGGCCCTGGCCAGCCTCGCGCGTTGCCTCGACGAGCATTGCGCCGCCGCGCCGTTCCTGCGCGCGCACCCGACGTTCCGCCCGCTGCACGACGATCCGCGCTTCCAGGCACTGCTCGACCGGCTGCACCTGCCGCCCCCCGGCGAGCCGGTCCGGCCAAGCGCCATCAACTGATCACGCGGCGGCTGAGCGCATCCGGCTCGCGATCCTGCTCCCGGACGCGATCCTGGCGCTGCCGCGGCTGATCATGCCGAAGTTCATCGGGTAGCCGGCGCCCGTTTACCGGAAATTCACGATGACCGTACACGGGGGCTTAACACACCGGGCGTAGCTTCGCAGTGCTGGAACGGCAGCGGCGGGGTCGGGGCATGAAGCGCGGAGCACGGACGGACTGCGCGGGCAACCTGCCGCCCGACCTGCTGAAGATCGTCCGTGCGCACCAGCTGTGGCTCGACACCGACGGGCGCCGCGGCGCAAGGGCCGAGCTCCAGGACCACGATCTGCGCGACCAGGACCTGACCGGGATCGAGCTCAGCGGGGCCGACCTGAGCGGGGCCGACCTTCGCGGCGCCCGGCTAGACCGGACCCGGTTCCGGCTGGCCCGGCTGCGCGGCGCCCACCTGGACGGCGCCACCATCCAGGCCGCCTGCTTCGACGGGGCCGACCTCGGCATGGCGGTATTCGACCGGGCGCAGATCGCCGATACCCGCTTCGACCCGATCCAGATCGTCGGCGACGACGGCCGCACGGTCCGCGCCGAATGGCCGGCCCGGCTCGGCGGCGCCCGGTTCCGCCGGGCCAGGATCGTCGGCTGCTCGTTCCGCGGCGCCGATCTCCAGAAGGTCAGCTTCAAGTCCGCCGAGGTCGTCGACTGCGACTTCGAGGGCGCCCGGCTGCAGCCGCCGAAGGCCCAGCCCGCCGCCAACGAGAACGGCAAGATCGGCCTCGCCTCCTGCGATCCGCGGGCCCTGCACGCCGCCCTCGGCCTGTCCGGCGCGGAGCGTTAGACCGACCGGATCCGGGCCATGTCCATCCAGCACTCGCCTTGAGCCGCGCGACCCGCTAAAACGGCGCCCTCACAGAGGATGTCCGACATTCGGGGACAGCATGGATAACGTGGACGCGTTGCGCGCCGAGCTGCTGGCCGAGGTGGAGCAGGCCGGCGACCTGGAAGCGCTGGAGCAGGTGCGGATCGGCACCCTCGGCAAGAAGGGCCGGATCACCGACCGCATGAAGACCCTGGGCGGGCTCGACCCGGAGGCCCGCAAGGCCGCCGGTCAGGCGCTGAACGCCGTCAAGGACGCGGTCACCGAGGCGATCGAGGCCCGCCGAACGGCGCTGGCCGGGGCCGCCCTGGACGCCCGCCTGGCGCGCGAGCGCATCGACGTGTCGCTGCCGCCGCGGCCGGAGCAGCGCGGCCGCATCCACCCGATCACCCAGACCATCGACGAACTGACGGCGATCTTCTGCCAGATGGGCTTCACGGTGGCCGAGGGCCCGGACATCGAGAGCGACTACTACAACTTCACGGCCCTCAACATTCCGGAGGACCACCCGGCGCGGCAGGAGCACGACACCTTCTACCTGCAGCCCGACGCCGAGGGCCGCCGCAAGGTGCTGCGCACCCACACGTCGCCGGTGCAGATCCGGTCGATGGAGAAGTCGCCGCCGCCGATCCGCATCATCGTGCCGGGCCGCACCTTCCGCTCCGACCACGACGCCACCCATTCGCCGATGTTCCATCAGGTCGAGGGCCTGGTGGTCGACAAGAAGGCCCATATGGGCCACCTCAAGGGCTGCCTGATCGACTTCTGCCGGGCGTTCTTCGGGATCGACGACCTGCCGGTGCGGTTCCGGCCGTCCTACTTCCCGTTCACCGAGCCGTCGGCCGAGGTCGACATCGGCTGCTCGCGCAAGGGCGGCGAGCTGAAGATCGGCAACTACGGCGACTGGCTGGAGATCCTCGGCTCCGGCATGGTCAACCCGCGGGTGCTGGCCAATGCCGGCATCGACCCGACCGAGTACCAGGGCTTCGCCTTCGGCATGGGGATCGAGCGCATCGCCATGCTGAAATACGGCATCCCGGACCTGCGGCCGTTCTACGACAGCGACCTGCGCTGGCTGCGCCACTACGGCTTCGTGCCGATCGCCCAGCCGACCATCGCGGGAGGGCTCTGAGCCATGAAGTTCACGCTGAGCTGGCTGAAGGCCCATCTCGACACCGACGCGTCGCTGACCGAGATCACCGACCGGCTGACCATGCTCGGGCTCGAGCTGGAGGGCGTCGAGGACCGCGCCGCCACCCTCAAGCCGTTCCGCATCGCCCACGTGATCGAGGCGGTGCAGCACCCGAACGCCGACCGCCTGCGGGTCTGCAAGGTCGACGCCGGCGACGGCGTCGTGCAGGTGGTGTGCGGCGCGCCGAACGCTCGCACCGGCATGAAGGGCGTGTTCGCGCCGTCCGGCACCCACATCCCCGGCACCGGGATCGACCTGAAGAAGGGCGTGATCCGCGGCGAGGAGTCCAACGGCATGCTGCTGTCCGAGCGCGAGCTCGGGCTGTCGGACGACCACGAGGGCATCATCGACCTGCCGGCCGACGCCCCGACCGGGGCGAACTGGGCCGAGTGGGCCGGGCTGGACGACCCGGTGATCGACATCGCGATCACCCCGAACCGCGGCGACTGCCTCGGCGTGCGCGGCATCGCCCGCGACCTGGCGGCCGCCGGCGTCGGCACCCTGAAGCCGCTCGACACCTCGCCGGTCGCGGGGACGTTCCAGAGCCCGCTGAAGTGGCGGATCGACCTGCCGGCCGGCCGCGAGGGCCTCGCGCCGATCGTGGCGGGCCGCTACTTCCGCGGCGTCAGGAACGGTCCGAGCCCGAAATGGATGCAGGACCGGCTGCGGGCCGTCGGGCTGCGGCCGATCTCGGCGCTGGTCGACATCACCAACTACGTGATGCTCGACCTCGGCCGGCCGCTGCACGCCTACGACCCGGCCAAGGTGACCGGCGACCTGGTGATCCGGCTCGCCAGGCCGGGCGAGAAGTACCTCGCCCTGAACGGCCGCGAGTACGCGTTCGACGAGGACATGCTGGTCATCGGCGACGACCACGGCCCGGACGATCTGGCCGGCGTGATGGGCGGCGAGCGCTCGGGCGTGTCCGACGACACCACCGACATGTTCCTGGAGGTCGCGATCTTCGACCCGACCTCGGTCGCCGCCACCGGCCGCAAGCTCGGCCTGCAGTCGGACGCCCGCTACCGGTTCGAGCGCGGCCTCGACCAGACCTCGCCGTTCTGGGGCGCCGAGGTCGCGACCCGGCTGGTCCAGGAGATCTGCGGCGGCGAGGCCAGCGAGCTGGTGGTCACCGGCGCCGAGCCGGACTGGCGCCGGCAGATCCCGCTGCGCCATTCGCGCATCGCCGGGCTGTGCGGCGTCGAGGTGCCGGAGGCCGAGGCCAAGCGGATCCTCGGCGTGCTCGGCTTCGAGGTGTCGGGTGCCGGCGAGGCGATGTCGGTGACCCCGCCGCCGTGGCGCGGCGACATCGACGGCGAGGCCGACCTGGTCGAGGAAGTGGTCCGGGTGTTCGGCTACGACGAGATCCGGCCGGTGTCGATGGAGCGCGACGGCAGCGTCCCGCACCCGGCGCTGACACCGGAGCAGAACCGCCGCCGGCTCGCCAAGCGGGCGCTCGCCGGCCGCGGCCTGGTCGAAGCGGTCACCTTCTCGTTCCTGCCGGCCAGGCACGCCGCCCTGTTCGGGGGCGTCGGAGCGGAGCGCACCCTGGTCAACCCGATCAGCGCCGACCTGGACGTGATGCGCCCGGCGATCCTGCCGAACCTGCTGGCCGCCGCGGCCCGCAACGCCAACCAGGGCTATCCCGACCTGGCGCTGTTCGAAGTCGGCCCGGAATATGCCGGCGACCGGCCCGAGGACCAGGCCTGGGTCGCCTCCGGCCTGCGCCACGGCCGCACCGGCCCGCGCGACGTGCGCAAGACCGACCGCACGGTCGACGTGTTCGACGCCAAGGCCGACGCGGTCGAACTGCTCGAGACGCTGGAGGCGCCGACCGCCAACCTGCAGGTCACGACCGACGCGCCGTCCTGGTACCACCCGGGCCGCTCCGGCTGCCTGCGCCTCGGTCCGAAGGTGCTGGCCCGGTTCGGCGAGCTGCACCCGCGGATCATCGAGGCCTTCGACCTGCGCGGCCCGGCGGTCGCCTTCGAGGTGCTGCTCGACGCGGTGCCGATGCCGAAGCGCAAGGGGCCGCAGAAGCCGCTGCTGGAGCGCATCCCGTTCCAGGCGCTGGTGCGCGACTTCGCCTTCGTGGTCGCCGACGACGTGCCGGCCGACAAGGTGGCGCGCGCCGCCGCCGGGGCCGACAAGGCGCTGATCGACGGGGTACGCGTGTTCGACGAGTACCGGGGCAAGGGCCTGCCGGAGGACTCCAAGTCGATCGCGATCGAGGTCACCCTGCAGCCGCGGACGGCGACCCTGACCGACGAGCAGATCGAGGCGGTGGCCAAGAAGATCGTCGAGGCGGTCGGTAAGCACACCGGCGGGGTGCTGAGAGCTTGAGGGCGGCCGCCGGTCGGTAGGTCCCGGGTCGCCGCTGCGCTACGCCCGGGATGAGGGACATGGGCAAGCACTCTCTCCCCCTCATCCCGGCCGTAGCGACACAGTCGCGTAGAGCCGGGGCCCATCCCCTTACGGCCAGGGATGGTGCAGCCCGACCGACAGCGCGTGGAAGTCCGGGTGCTCGGCGTCGATCCGGCCGGTGCGCATCAGCCAGTCGATGACCACCAGGTTGCAGTTGTACTTGAACTCGTCGGTCGTCTCGACGATCCGGGCCACCTCGTCGACCGGCATCAGCCGGAACTCGTGCACCTCGCCGTCGACCGGCACCGGCGTGAAGTCCTCGGGCACCTGCAGGTCGTAGGACCAGAAGGCGTGTCGGCGCAGCCCCTGCGGCACCTCCATGGTGTAGCTGACCATCGACACCGCCCTGGCGCGGGCCGCCAGGGCCTCGGGGATGCCGGCCTCCTCGGCGCATTCCTTCAGCAGGTTCTCGCGGGCCGACAGGCCGGCCGGGTGGCCGCCGGCGACCATGTTGTCGAGCCTGCCCGGATAGGTGCTCTTGTTCAGGGCCCGGCGCGCAACCCACATCCGGGTTTCGGCGCCGTCGCCGACCAGCCCGTTCAGGTGGAAGCCGCGGTTGACGATGCCGAACTCGGTCGCCACGCCGCGGTCGATCTCGAACAGCGGCTCCGTGCCCAGGCGCTCGATCACCGGATAGGCCTCGCCGCGCAGCCGGCTGATCACGCCGTCCTCGGCCAGCGCGGCCAGCGCGTCGGCGACCGCCTTGGTGCGGTCCTCGGGGGTGCTCAGGTTCGGCTCCAGGTGGACGAGGTCCTCGAACACGTGGAACAGCGACCCGAACCGCATCAGCTCCAGGCTGAGCGATCGCCGGATCCAGCCGACCTTGGCCGGCCCGACGTGGAACGGCACGAAGTCGGCGATCGAGTAGGCGTTGCAGGCGCGGACATGATCGAGGAAAGCCATGCGCCGTCTATGCCCCGGAGGCGGCCGGCCCGCAACCCTCCCCCGCCGTCATCCCGGACAAGCCACCACCTGCCCCCTCATCCCGGACGACCCCGGCTCTGAGCCGGGGGGAGATCCGGGACCTATCCATCGGCCGCACCATGGGGCCCGGCTCACCGCTGCGCGGCGGCCGGGATGAGGACATGGGGAGGTCGGGCCGAAATGAGGCTTCCGCCCTCAGGCGTAGCTCTTCTCGCTGGTCAGCACGCTGGTGACGGTGACCATCTGGCGAATCGCATGGGCGATCAGCTCGGCCTTGGCGCGGTCGAGGCCGTCGACCTGCAGGTCGATGGTCAACTCGTCGCTGCGACGGCCACCCAGGTCGCTGTGCCAGCGCTGCGGGATCATGCCGCGCTTGGCGAACAGCTCGAGGACCCGCGGCATGACCGACGGATCGGCCCCCGCCTGGATCGAGAAGCAGGCGACCGGCGCAAGCGGTTCAACGGACGGGACGTAGGCGGAAGAGCGGTTCAGGCGCTCGGAAAGCATGGGGAATCTCCAACGATGTCGGACGGACGAACAGCACAGTCCCGGCCCTCGGAGAGGACCGGGCGGCTAATTCGCCGGCCGATGCGGACCGACGCCCGCATGTGGAGATCCGAATTCATGGGTAAGATAATTACGCGCCGGGAGATGTCCGGTCAAGACGCCTCCCTCGCCCGACCGCTCACCCCAGCAGCCGCGACAGGGCGAGGTTGAGCTGGCTCATGCGCTCGTGGTCGCCGAATGCGGAGTCCGGATGGTAGATCATCGCGAGCCGCCGCCAGCGGCGCTTCACGGTCGCCGGGTCCGGCACCGCGGTCGGCGGGAACCCGAGCACGAACAGCGCGTCGGAGCGGCCGGTGATGCCGCGTTCCAGCACCGGGGTGGCGAGATCGGCGATCAGCTGGCGCAGCGTCGCGTTCTCCTCCGCCAGGCCGTCGCGGGCCTTCTCGACCGCGGCCTCGGCCTTGCGGTCGGTGGCCGTCACCAGGGAGAGCTGCGCCTCGCCCTCCGCCATCTGCAGCGCCAGCGCCAATGCCCGGCGCAGGTCGGAATCGCTGTATCCGGCCGGAAGTCGCATTTGAATCCGGGGCTTGCGCTTCAGGACCCGGCCCCGGGACGCTCCGGAGCGCAGCTCGATGGCCTCGCGGTCGCCCGGCTCCGGCTCGCCCGGGTCCGGAATCCGCGCCAGTTGCTCCGGCCCGACCAGCAGCAGTACCGCACGCGCGAGATCGGCCGCGCTGGCGCCGCGGCGGGCCGCCAGGCCGGTCACCCGATCGCGAAAACGCGACGCGCAGGGGACGATATAGGAGGCTCCGCGGGTACTGGCGGGAGCGGAAGCGTCGGGCATGGTCCTACCACTTGTAGAGGCTATGTCGCGGAAAACCGCCATATCTGGCTCTTCCAGGTGACGGTACTCCGGCTGGCACTCCCGCGCAACCGCGTTCCGAGTTACGGTTTTCCGAGTCCGTTCCGCTCCGTCACCAAGATCCTAATGGTTTCTTAATTTTCTTGGTTAATTTTTGCGCCAAAGGGACTGGAAACACTCGCGGAATCCGCTCTTCGGACAAGATTTCATCAAATGCCGAATACCGGTATTATTATTTTTCAATAGCTTGCGACATGAAACTGCATTTGAACTTCAGAAACGCCTCGCTTCCGAACCGAACGTGCTGCGCCGCAACCTGGACCGGCCCCGGATTCCGCGCCAAGGTGATGCAGTTTCAGCTCGGAGCCCGCCGATGACCGACACTTCCACCGCCCCGGCCGCCAAGCCGGCGGACCTGGACACCCGCACCCTGGCCCGCGCCGCCCTGCCGGCGGCGGATTCCGTGCTGGAGGCCGCCCGCCGCAGCGTTTCCGCGCGCCTGGCGCCCGGCGGCCGCCTGGATGGTGGCGCGCTCGAGGCCGAGCAGACCATGGCGCACGGCTTCGCCTGGCTCGCCACCACCGTGGAGGCCCTGCGCCAGACCCTGGCATGGGCCGACAGATTGGCCGAATCCGGCCGGTTCGGCGACATCGAGGCGGCGCTGCTCGGCGTCGCGTTCGGCGAATACCTCGGGCAGATCGCCGGCGGCATCCCGATGGCCCAGACCGAGATCGTGCGGCCGCACGACCTCGGCCTGGAGCCGGCGGATCTGGCGCCGCTCGGCTCCGACGCCTGCCGGCGCCTGATGCGCGACGGCAACGGCCAGGCGGCCCGGGTGGCCCTCGCGGCCATGCTGCACGAAGGCCTGGAAAGCGGCGATCCGGACGGCCTCGGCGACCACGGGCTGGACGAGACCCTGGGCATGGTCCGCGAGCAGTTCGCCCGGTTCGGCGCCGAGCGGGTCGAGCCGTTCGCCCACGACTGGCACCTGGAGGACCGGCTGATCCCGATCGAGGTGGTCGAGGCGATGGCCGAGCTCGGCACCTTCGGGCTGACCGTGCCGGAGGAGTTCGGCGGCCTCGGCATGGGCAAGGAGGCGCTGGTGGTGGTCTCCGAGACCCTCAGCCGCGCCTATATCGGCGTCGGCTCGCTCGGCACCCGCTCGGAGATCGCCGCCGAACTGATCCGGCTCGGCGGCACCGAGGCGCAGAAGGCGCACTGGCTGCCGCGCATCGCCTCCGGCGAGATCCTGCCGACCGCCGTGTTCACCGAGCCGAACACCGGCTCCGACCTGGCCCGGCTGCGCACCCGCGCGGTGCGCGACGGCGACGCCTACCGGGTGCACGGCAACAAGACCTGGATCACCCACGCCGCCCGGACCGACCTGATGACGTTGCTGGTGCGGACCGATCCGAGCGAGCCCGGCTATCGCGGCCTGTCGATGCTGCTGGCCGAGAAGCCGCGCGGCAGCGACGCCGATCCGTTCCCGGCGGCCGGCATGTCCGGCGGCGAGATCCGCGTGCTCGGCTACCGCGGCATGAAGGAGTACGAGATCGGCTTCGACGGCTTCGCGGTGCCGACCGCCGCCCTGCTCGGCGGGGTCGAGGGCCAGGGCTTCAAGCAGCTCATGGCGACCTTCGAGAGCGCCCGGATCCAGACCGCCGCGCGGGCCCTGGGGGTCGCCCGCAACGCCCTGGAGCTGGGACTTCGTTACGGCTCCGAACGTATTCAGTTCGGGCAGGCGATCCGCCATTTTCCGCGGGTGGCCAGCAAGCTGGCGCGGATGGCGGCGGAGCTGGCGGCGGCGCGTGCGCTCACCCTGTACGCGGCGCGCGAGAAGGACAGCGACCGGCGCTGCGATATCGAAGCCGGAATGGCCAAGCTGCTGGCGGCCCGGGTCGCCTGGGCGTCGGCCGACGACGCCCTGCAGATCCACGGCGGCAACGGCTTCGCGCTCGAGTATCCGATCAGCCGGGTCTTGTGCGACGCCCGGATCCTCAACATCTTCGAGGGGGCCGGCGAGATCCAGGCCGGCGTGATCGCCCGCGGCCTGCTGACCCCGGGCCGAAACTGATCGAAGCATCTTCGGCGGATCCGGAGAGGAACCGATGTCGAAGCGAACCGAAACCGACGCCCGGACCGCGCACCGGCTCGCCGAGCTGTGGGAGGCGAACGCCGGGCTCTGGGCCAGGGCGCTCAGCGAGGGCCGCATTCCGAGCCGGCGGCAGACCGATACGGCGATCCTGACCGCGGTCACCCGGCAAGGCGCCGGCCGGGTCCTGGACCTCGGCTGCGGCGAGGGCTGGCTGGTCCGGCGGCTCAGCTCGGAGGCCGGCTGCCAGGTCACCGGCATCGACGGGTCGCCGGGCCTGGTCGGGGCGGCCCGCCGGGCCCACCCGCAGGGCGACTACCGGCACATGACCTACGCCGACTTCGTTGCAGCCCCGGAATCGGTCGGCGGTTCGTACGACGCGGTCGTGGTCAACTTCGCGCTGTTCGACGACCTCGCCCACGAGCTGCTGGAGGCCGCGGCGTCGCGGCTGACCCTGGGCGGCGCGCTGATCGTGCAGACCCTGCACCCGTGGTCGACGGCCGCCGACGACTACCGGCACGGCTGGCGGATCGAGGACTTCGCCGACATCGCCGCCACCGGCGAGGAGTGGGTGCCGGTGCCGTGGTACTTCCGCACCCTGGAGGGCTGGGTCACCCTGGTCCGCGACGCCGGCCTGATGGTCGCCGACCTGCGCGAGCCGCGCGACGCCACGGAACGGCTGCTGTCGCTGCTGCTGGTCGGCCGGCGGACGCGCTGACCGCCTCCCGCTGACTCGCGCGCTGTCCCCCGCGCGACGATCCGCCACGCCCATCCGTCGGTTTCGGTATCGCTGCGGCCGGCCGCGGGTCTATATGTCTACGCCATGCACACGTTCTTCACCGTCATCCTGATCCTCGCCATGGCCGCGACCGTGGGCGCCCTGGCGTGGGGTATCTTCTCCATGGCCCGCGGCGGCGAGTTCAACGCGAAATGGTCGAACAAGATGATGCGCTACCGCGTCATCTTCCAGGCCATCGCCCTGCTGGTCTTCGCGCTGCTGCTGTCGCTGTCCAAGCACTGAGCCGTCCATGGTCCGACTGACCCGCATCTACACGCGCGGCGGCGACCAGGGCCAGACCTCGCTCGGCGACGGCACACGGGTCGCCAAGCACTCGGCGCGCCCGGCCGCGTACGGCACCGTCGACGAGGCCAACGCGGTGATCGGCGTGGCCCGGCTGACCGCGGCCGCCGACGGCGGCGAGGCGACCGACGCCATGCTGGCCCGCATCCAGAACGACCTGTTCGACCTCGGCGCCGATTTGTGCACGCCCGAGCAGGAGAACCCGAAATACCCGCCGCTGCGGATCGTCGCCGGCCAGGTCGCCCGGCTGGAGGCCGAGATCGACGCGCTCAACGCCGAGCTGGCGCCGCTCAACTCGTTCATCCTGCCCGGCGGCAAGCCGACCGCCGCGCAGTTGCACCTGGCGCGCACCGTGGTCCGCCGGGCCGAGCGCGAGATCACCGCGCTGGCCGGGACCGAGGCGGTCAACCCCGAGGCGGTGCGCTACGTGAACCGGCTGTCCGACCACCTGTTCGTGCTGGCCCGCTGGGTCAACGACCGGGGCGATGGCGACGTCCTGTGGGTGCCGGGGGGCAACCGGTGAGGGAGCATCGCCACCCTGCGCGCCGCCCTTGGCACCATTGCGCTGCACAAAAACTTCCGCCGCGTCACCTTGACACGCTTGGGGGCGCTTTCTAAAGAGCGGGGTCGCCCGGCGGTGATCGGCCGAACCCCCCGTACACGATCGAGGGAACCCATGAAGGTACTCGTCCCCGTCAAGCGGGTGATCGACTACAACGTCAAGGTCCGCGTGAAGGCGGATCAGACGGGTGTCGAGCTCGCGAACGTCAAGATGTCGATGAACCCCTTCGACGAGATTGCCGTCGAAGAGGCTATCCGCATGAAGGAAGCCGGCAAGGCCACCGAGGTGGTCGCGGTTTCCGTCGGCCCGGCCCAGGCGCAGGAGACCATCCGCACCGCGCTGGCCATGGGCGCCGACCGCGGCATCCACGTGGTGCACGACGGCGAGGTCGAGCCGCTGGCGGTCGCCAAGATGCTCAAGGCGCTGGTCGAGAAGGAGCAGCCGGGGGTCGTGATCCTGGGCAAGCAGGCGATCGACGACGACTGCAACCAGACCGGCCAGATGCTTTCGGCCCTGCTGGGCTGGAGCCAGGCGACGTTCGCGTCGAAGGTCGAGATCGGCGACGGCGAGCTGACCGTCACCCGCGAGGTCGACGGCGGCCTCGAGACCGTCAAGGTCAAGACCCCGGCGATCATCACCACCGACCTTCGCCTGAACGAGCCGCGCTACGCGTCGCTGCCGAACATCATGAAGGCGAAGAAGAAGCCGATCGACCAGTCGACCCCCGCCGACCTGGGCGTCGACCCGGCGCCGCGCCTCGCCACCCTCAAGGTGGTCGAGCCGCCGAAGCGCCAGGGTGGCGTCAAGGTCGCCGACGTGGCCGAGCTGGTGTCGAAGCTGAAGAACGAAGCGAAGGTGATCTGAGATGAGCGCGCTTGTCTTCGCCGAGCATGAGAACGGCGCCCTGCGGCCGGCGACGCTGAACGCCGTCGCCGCCGCCGCCCAGATGAGCGACCAGGTCGTCCTGCTGGTCGCCGGCAAGGACTGCGGTGCGGCGGCCGAGGCCGCGGCCAAGGTCGCCGGCGTCTCGAAGGTCGTGAAGGTCGACTCCGCCGAGTACGAGCACACCCTGGCCGAGAACCTGGCCCCGCTGATCGCCCAGCTGGCCAAGGACCACAGCCACGTGGTGGCGGCCGCGACCACCGTCGGCAAGAACATCATGCCGCGGGCCGCTGCCCTGCTCGACGTCGCGCAGGTCTCCGACATCATCGAGGTGGTCGACGCCGAGACCTTCGTGCGGCCGATCTACGCCGGCAACGCGCTGGCGACCGTGAAGTCGTCGGACGCCATCAAGGTCGTCACCGTCCGCGGCACCAACTTCGAGCCGGTCGCGGCCGAGGGCGGCTCCGCCGACATCGAGGATGCCGGTGCGGCGGGCGATGCCGGGCTGTCGAGCTTCGTCGGCCAGTCGCTGTCGAAGTCCGACCGGCCGGAGCTGACCAGCGCCCGGATCGTGATCTCGGGTGGCCGCGGCATGCAGAACGGCGAGAACTTCAAGATGCTCGAAGAGGTCGCCGACAAGCTGAACGCCGCCGTCGGCGCCTCGCGCGCCGCGGTCGACGCCGGCTTCGTGCCGAACGAATACCAGGTCGGCCAGACCGGCAAGGTGGTGGCGCCGGAGCTGTACATCGCGGTCGGCATCTCGGGTGCGATCCAGCACCTGGCCGGCATGAAGGACAGCAAGGTGATCGTCGCCATCAACAAGGACGAGGAGGCGCCGATCTTCCAGGTCGCCGACTACGGCCTGGTGGCGGATCTCTTCAAGGCGGTGCCGGAACTCAGCAAGGCCCTCGACTAGGCCTGACGCTTCCGGCCGGACGGGCGCGCGGGGAGCTGGCTCTCCGGCGCCCGGACAGGAGGAGCATATGCGGCGCATCGGCGTGATCGGTGCCGGGCAGATGGGCAGCGGAATCGCCCATGTCTGCGCGGTCGCCGGACTGGACGTTCGGGTGGTCGACGTGGCCGACGAGGCGCTGTCCCGCGCCGTCGCGCTGGTCGAGCACAACCTCGGCCGCCAGGTCTCGCGGGGCAAGCTGGCCGAGGCCGACATGCAGGCCGCGCTGGCCCGGATCTCGACCGGCACCGACTATGCCGCGTTCGGCGACTGCGACCTGGTGATCGAGGCCGCGACCGAGAACGAGGAGATCAAGCGCGAGATCTTCAAGCAGCTCGTGCCGCACCTGAACGCCGACGCGCTGATCGCCACCAACACCTCGTCGATCTCGATCACCCGCCTCGCCGCCGCAACCGACCGGCCGAGCCGGTTCGTCGGCATGCACTTCATGAACCCGGTGCCGGTGATGCAGCTGGTCGAGCTGATCCGCGGCATCCAGACCGAGCAGGCGACCTTCGAGGCGGTCAGGGAACTGGCCGAGCGGCTCGGCAAGACCGTCTCGGTGGCCGAGGACTTCCCGGCCTTCATCGTCAACCGCATCCTGCTGCCGATGATCAACGAGGCGGTCTACACCCTGTACGAGGGCGTCGGCTCGGTGGAGTCGATCGACACGGCGATGAAGCTCGGCGCCAACCACCCGATGGGCCCGCTGGAGCTGGCGGACTTCATCGGTCTCGACACCTGCCTGGCGATCATGCACGTGCTGTACGACGGCCTCGCCGACAGCAAGTACCGGCCGTGCCCGCTGCTGGTGAAGTACGTCGAGGCCGGCTGGCTCGGTCGCAAGACCAAGCGCGGCTTCTACGACTACGGCGGCGACACCCCGGTTCCGACGCGCTGATCCGGCTGCCGCGGCAGGCGGCAAATCCCGTTTGCCAATCCAAGAAAAATGCCCCAGCGTGATTTGATCGATCGCTGGACTACGTGACCGAAGCCTGTCGAGTTCAAGGACTCGGCGCGCCGGGGCGGTCCATTTCTTGGGAGACGGGAATGAACAGGCGAAACTGGCTCGGTTCGATTGCACTGGCGGCGGGCCTCGCGCTGTCGCCGGCGGCCTGGGCCCAGCAGGCCAAGCAGGACTTCACCCTGGTCAACAAGACCGGCTACGCGCTGAGCGAGGTCTACGTCTCGCCGAACAAGTCGGAAGACTGGGAGGAGGACATCCTCGGCCGCGACGTGATGGAGAACGGCGACTCGGTCCACATCACCTTCCACCGCGCCAACAAGTCCTGCCTGTGGGACCTGAAGGTTGTCTACCAGGACGACGACTCCGAGTCGTACTGGGAGGAGATCGACCTGTGCTCGGTGTCGCGGATCACCATCATGTACGACCGCAAAACCGACACCTCGACCGCCACCTTCGACTGACCCTGACGGCAGCGCGGCGTCCCGGTCGGCGGCGTCCCGGTCGGCCGATTGCCGGTCAGCGGGGCGCCGCGCCGATCAGCGCGACGTTTCCGTGCAGGTGCAGGACCTGCGACGCCATGCCGAGCGCCTCGAACCAGGCGCGGTAGTCGTCGAGCCGTGCCGGCCGGTTGGTCTCCGACAGATCCGACTCGTAGGCCGCGAAGCTGTCGGCGGTCCGCATCGCCGCGCCGTGCACCCGCTCGATCCGCCGCCATATCGCCTGCTGGGCCGGGAACAGGGCCGGTTCGGTCAGCCGGATCCGGTCGTACAGCAGGATCATGCCGTCCGGGGTCAGCCGCTCGCGCGCCCAGGCCAGGACCGCCCGCTTCCGGTCGTCGGCGAGGTCGTGGAAGGTCAGCGCGCTGACCACGAACCGGGCCCGGTCGAACGGCAGCCGGATCGCCTCGGGGTCGCCGAGATCGCCCTCCACGAACGCCACCCGCTCGCTGAACCGCGCCCGCCCCTCGTCGAGCGACGCGCCCTTGCGGTCGACGCCGATCAGCTTGAGGTCGTGGCGGCGCGTCAGCAGCAGGTGCTCCAGGTAGCCGGTGCCGCAACCGAGATCCAGGACGGTGTCGCCCGGCTCGGCCAGGTCGGTCACGATCTCGACGAGCACGTCGAGCTGTTCTCTACGGGTCGGATGGCCACCAATCGGATCGTGCACGGATTCTCTCCTGAGTCTCAGTGGGTTGGGCGACGCGCCCAGGTTACCGGGATTTATTCTTGATTTTAGATAAAGTTTTATGTATCTCCAGACTCGCCTAGAACTCCTTCAGAACGAGGGAATCATGATGACCAGAATGGTTACGGACAAGGCGCTCGCCTTGCTGACTCAATCGGTTGCCGACATCGTCGGCGACGAGACCAAGATCGCGACCGCCCTGTCGAGAGCGATTCACAGTGGAAGCCCGATGGACATGCTGATGGCCCAGGCTTCCTTCGACGACCTGGACTCGACGGTGCGCCGCCAGATCCAGGGCTACGCGCTGAAGCTGGCCGGTGGCACCATGCACTGAGCGGGCTCGGCGCCGGACCCGTCGCCGCGGACCTCCGGACACCGCGTCGGCTGTCCCCCCGGCCGGCCCCCCGGCCGGGGG
>Ga0070728_10002711_pt1 | contig 21157 bp, 21 predicted proteins | sample tdDd471_FD_66723 | JGI IMG/M metagenome (GOLD analysis project Ga0070728, IMG submission 66723) | Marine sediment microbial communities from the Atlantic coast under amendment with organic carbon and nitrate - tdDd47.1 | ecosystem: Environmental > Aquatic > Marine > Coastal > Sediment | place... | reverse complement strand
AAGCATCTCGGATTACCATGGGTAAAGAACAGCAAGAATACCCGTATCTATGTCCTCGTAACCCTCCTAGCTGCAGCTTATGTAATTCTACAAGAATTTAAAATCCATAATTTAGGTGGTAGGAACATTTATGACCCTTATGATGTGCTGTTTTCGGTACTTGGATTGATCATAGCTTATCTATTACTGAACTTTCTCCAGCCACAGATTATTGAAGCATAAAAAATGGAGCTACCGAAAGCTTCATTTCTTTCAGTAGCTCACCTTAACAGTCGGGAATGCAAATCGTGTGCTGGCCATCCAGACCTAGCTATCAAGTAATTTTACAAAATATAAAGCCCCTAAGCTACAGCTACCTTAGTTTCTTTCTTTCTCAAAAGCCCCGCCGCTATTAATGAAATAATAAGTCCGACGGGAAAAATCTCTAGGAAAGTAATACCAATCTTTACAATTGGGTTTTTATACATTTCTTGGAAGGATTCCATTTCTGAGATCTTGCTGCTAACTTCCGTTTCTGTAGCGCCACTGGCGCGCAGCTGCTCAATCGTTTGATCCATATAGGCCGTCATCATTTCCTCTGCACCTCCTGTCGTAGAATATAACATCCAAGAGGCGACATAAATAAAAGAAGCGACTAGGGTGATTAATAGGCCGATCTGGAAAGCTTTACCAAAGGAGATCACCCCGCCCAACTCTTCATCTCTGTATTTTCGCACGCCAATAAAAATAGTAGACAAGGCAATGATCATAGAGGCATAGCCGACAATTTCCCCCAACTTAAAATCAAATTCATCCCCCGAAAGCATATTGAAAAGGGTCATGGGGACGATCGTTATTGCTGCTGCAATCAAGCCATAGATTAGTACTATTTTTTTCATGGTTCTTTTTTTTTTGTAGTTAGCGTATGTTTGATTGGACTAAAGGTAGCGGAGAATGCTAAGGGAAGCATCACCTGAAAGTACCAATCAGAGTAGAACCAGGTAAAATCACCCGAAAGTACTAGCGGGATGGTTAAGGGATAAGGGATTTGAACCGAAGTTTAGCTGAGTAAGGCGAGTTCCTTCGCTTTTTGAACGGCCTGTGTCCGACGTTTTACGTCCAATTTCGCAAATAGATTGGAGGAGTGCGTCTTTACGGTATTGAGAGAAATAAAGAGTTGATCGGCAATTTCCTGGTTGGTGTGGCCTTCCGCCATCAGTTGTAGCACTTCATATTCTCGTTGACTAATACCTGTTTCGGCTAATTGCTGGGCTTTAAATTTTTCGCTTTCGATTTCATCAGTAGGCACTTTTTCGATAAGCGGCACTTTTTCGCCGCGAAGTTTCAGGCCCACCCAAATTCCTACACTAGTAAACAAAAGCGCGACTAGGGTAACATAGAATTCCGTAGATAAATCCCGCAGCATGTAGCGGTATTCTATCGATTTAAGGGCCATCATCAACAAAGCCAAGCCCAGACCATATAGGATAATCGTCCGACTCATACCCCAAAGTTAAGGTCCTTATCTGAATTTTCCATTTACTTGGCTTGTAAGTCTATCCATGTGCCGCTGATTTACAAGGAGGCACAAACCCATTCTTAGGCCATAAATAGGCAGCATTTGTAATAAAATTTACCTAATATTGTATGAAGTTGTTTATGAATATGACCGGCTCTATCCTTTCACCCAAAAAACGCATTAATATGTCTCGTTGGATTGAAGAAAATGATCAATTGAATGCCTCTTATAGCTTTCGTGATTTTACCGAGGCTTTTGCCTTCATGACCGAAGTGGCTTTTCATGCCGAAAAAATGAATCATCATCCGAACTGGTCCAATGTATGGAACACAGTTGAAATTCACCTAAGCACACATGACGCAGGCAATACTGTCACAGAAAAAGACCTGGTACTAGCTCGGGTAATTGACAAGATTTTCATGAAATTTGAAAAATAGCTGCTGATAGTGGTCAGCCATTCAAAGACCAGATTTTGCCATAAAAGAATAGTAGCCATTCTTCATTTTATTCAATCAACATTCCTTAATTTGGCCGGGTATCAAATATTCCGGTATGCAGTTCAATTCGAAACTTCCCCACACTGGCACGACGATTTTCACGGTTATGTCCGCCCTGGCAGCAGAGCATAATGCCATTAACCTGTCTCAAGGGTTTCCCAATTTCCCTACCGATCCGCGCCTTAATGAACTCGTCTATCAATTCATGAAGGAGGGGTACAATCAGTATGCGCCGATGGCGGGTGTACCGGCATTGCGAGAAATACTATCCCATAAAATACACCAGCTCTTTAATTTCAAGCCTGAGCCTGCCACTGAAATTACCGTTACAGCAGGAGCTGCACAGGGACTTTTTACGGCCATTGCCGCTTTTGTTCATCCCGGAGATGAGGTCATCATATTGGAACCCGCCTATGATTTATACCGTCCTGCCATAGAAGTATATGGGGGCATTCCTGTCGCTTATGAATTAAAAGCTCCTTCTTATGCCGTTGATTGGGATGAATTTGCCCAATTGATTACGCCCAAAACCAGAATGATCCTCATTAATACACCGCATAACCCTACGGGTAGCATTCTCCGAAAAGCCGACTTAGAGCGATTGGACGCCTTAACTGCAGAGACCAATATTATAGTTTTGAGTGATGAGGTATATGAACATCTCATTTACGAAGGGGAGGAACACCAAAGTGTTTTGCGTTTCCCGCAGCTTCGCGAGCGGAGTTTAGCGGTATATTCTTTTGGAAAAACCTTTCATGCTACGGGTTGGCGTATCGGTTACTGCGTAGGACCTGCTAACTTGATGGCCGAATTTCGCAAAATCCATCAGTTCAACGTATTTAGTGTCAACACCCCTATGCAATACGCCTTAGCCAAATACCTGGAAGATGAAAACACCTATCGATACCTCGCTTCCTTTTTTGAAAAGAAAAGAGATTTTTTCCTATCGACGATGGCCGGAAGTCGACTTCTTCCCTTACACTGTGATGGAACTTATTTCCATTTATTCGATTACAGTAGCATCAGCCAGGAACCCGATACAGCCTTTGCGCGTCGACTAACTACTGAATTTGGCGTAGCGGCGATTCCAGTCTCTGTTTTTTACGCTGATGGTAGAGATGATAAGATTATTCGTTTGTGTTTTGCTAAGACCGAGGATATGCTCGAAGAAGCAGGCGCATTATTACAAAAAGTGTGAAACAACTAAGATGAACAAAACAACACTCAATCTGCAACAACTATTTTACATTGTCACGCTCTTTTCCTTCAGCGCTTTCAATCTGCAAGCACAATCCAACACAGACACCGTTAGCCTTGACCTCCTTTTTGTGGGTGATATCATGGGGCATGATTCCCAAATTGCTTCGGCGGAAGTGGTCAAAGATTCCATGTACGATTACACGCCTTGCTTTGAGTGGGTACGTCCAATTATCCAGGAAGCGGATTTGGCGATTGGCAACCTGGAATTAACCTTACCTGGCAAGCCCCCCTACAAAGGCTATCCAAGGTTTCGAAGTCCGGATGACTTGGCCTTGGCCTTGCGACATGCAGGCTTTGATGTATTAGTCACCTCCAACAATCACTCAAATGATGGGGGCAAAATGGGGGTAATCAACACCATTCTCACCCTGGATGACTACTACTTCTATCACACGGGAACCTTCCAGAATCAACAAATAAGAGACGCTTATTATCCATTGATCATCTACAAAGGGCCTTTCAAATTAGCTGTTTTAAACTATACCTATGGTACGAATGGACTCCCCACAAAAGCGCCGACGATCGTCAATGAAATAGATGAAAAACAGATCGAAAAAGACATGGCCGAAGCCGAAGCATTAGGACCAGATGCCATCATCGTCGTCATGCACTGGGGGCAAGAATATCAGTTGAATGAGAATAGAGAGCAACAGCAATTGACAGATAAAATCTTTGATTGGGGCGCCGATTTAGTCATTGGAGCCCATCCACATGTCATCCAACCTGTCAAAACGAGACCGCTTCCAAAGGATGAAAATAAAACGGGCTTGGTGGCTTATTCTTTAGGAAACTTTATCTCTGGTCAGCGCAAAACCAATACGGATGGGGGACTCATGCTGGAAGTCACCTTAAAAAAAGCTTTATCAACGGGAAGCACCTTTGTGGATACGCACAACTATATTCCTGTTTGGCGATATATCGAAAAAGGTGAAGACAATACAAGTACCTATCGACTGATTCCGATTTCCGCGTTCGAACAAAACCCAGCTTACAAAGCCAAAATTCCTACCGCAGCTTGGGAAAGCATGTCAGCTTTCGCCAAGAGAATGCGAGCGCATTTGGGGAAACATGATAGTTCGGAAAGAAAATTATCTTTGCCTGATCTCTTCACTGAAGACAAAGACTAGTATGATTATATCTGCGATTGTGGCGACTGCCAAAAACAATGTTATTGGTAAAAACAATGATATTCCCTGGTATCTACCGGCGGATTTAAAGTACTTCAAGCGAACCACACTCGATCACCATATTATTATGGGTAGAAAGTCTTTCCAATCCATTGGTCGCCCACTTCCCAAGAGAACCAATGTTGTGATTTCACGTAACCCCTTTTTCATTGCCTCCAACTGTATTATGGCCGCTTCTATTGAAGAGGCCCTTACTATTGCACAAGACAACGGAGAAACCGAAGCCTTCATCATTGGTGGGGGACAGATCTATGAACTGAGCCAAGCCTATTGGGATCGCGTTTACCTTACTTCTGTTGATTTGGAGGTAGAAGGAGATGTTTATTTTCCAAGTCTTGACTTAACTCAATGGGAATTAGTTTCCAGTGAAGCGCAGCTTCCGGATGAGAAAAATGAACACGCCTACACTTTTAATATTTTTGAGCGGAAGGGGGTCATTTAGCTGTTAGGGATGAGGTAGAAATAAAGTCAACAAATCAGGCTTAGCTATTTTGATTCAGAATGAGGCAGAAAGCACAGGCATAGCAGCGCTACGGCGAGCATTTCTAACGAAATTTTGGATCAAAATAGCATGGGTAAATATTGGATTTATTTTCAACTTATCCCTTAGGGAGTAGAGCAAAGAAGGTTAAAGGATTTTTATCTTTTAACCTTCTTTGAGAATGATTGCTGAGTTGAAGTTTGAATTAGTCCATTTCTAGCTTTAAACACTAAGTCAGATGCCCACTAAGAAAATTTCAACTTATAAGGATTATTGATTGAAATTTTCCCGAATCTCTTGAGTAATTCAACAAGATTGGTTCGATCTATATGCTCTTTTTGAATCGTCTCTTCCACTTTAGGCTGGCTAAGACTAGGTATTCGTTGAATGAAAAATGGGTAAAGCTCATCACTGTTATATACTTTATCAATATCAGGAAAATCAGGTAAAGGCTTTATCTCATCTTGAATCTTAAAATCTTCAGCGTATTCAAAGGTCCATACGCTTTGATCTAAAGACAAAACACCAATGAGTAAAGAATTATACCACAATTCAAATGTTCCTTCTATGCCTTTTGGAGTGGAAACCGCTTCATGCCCTTCCGATTTCCAAAGTTTGCCAAATGACTTAACTATGGTATCAAGCATAAAATTTAATTTAGTTGCAGTTGCAAATATTTTTAAGTAATCGAAATCGTTCTTTTAGACATTTTTCTATTAAACTGTAACGCTTTTCACTGAATAGATGTTTGAAGTCTATGTCTAGGAGGTTGAGAATGTTGTGTAAATTTCTATCGTCCAAAAGAGCTATACAAGCATCAGCTAAAGTTGGACAGGTTGTAACTATTTTGATGATAAGGTCGAAATGATTAAGCTTTTTTATCCCCTCCCATCCTGTTTTAGGTAATGAATTGTCAATATACTTCTTAATTTGAATATTGTCAACTTCCATTCCTTTGGTATACATTCTATCAATTTTTTCTTCATTAAAGTTCCAAAAAAGCCCACGTGCAGTATCATATATAGGAGAAAAATGTGGCTGAATCTTACCGTGTACATCTGTAATTACACCCCAGTTATAAAAATGTCTGTCGTTATTTCCTGTAATGGCATCAAAGCAAAGCATTTTGACAAAGTCTTGGACGATGTTTTCACTTTGATTTGGGAATAAAAGTTCTATGGCTCTTTTCGTAACTCGAAAGGTTAGTAATTCTCGGGTTAATCCAGTCGTTTCTATTTCCGTCACAAAATCATCATTATTTTCTTCAAGATATCCAGAGAAAATTTGTGCTCCATGCACTAAAATTTGATCTTTCTTTAAAAAATATTTACTAAGAAATCTTAATTGTTCGTCCGCTACTCTTAATTCTGATTTTGCCATTCTTAAGCCTAGAACTTCACCAATTTGGTTTAGCAAATATTCTGTAACACTTTCAATCGGATACCATTTATGGCCAACTTTTGCTATATATTTTGGCCATCTTGCTATCTTTTTCTTCTTACCTTCTCCATATTTATATACACAAATGAAGTCTTTGGGAGCATCACCTCCTACAGGGATATTTAGTACATGGTAATATCCCTTTCTTAAGACTTTGACTTGATTGTGTATTTGCTGGATGCTTACCCCACTATAGTTCTCAATACTTTTTACCTTAAATAGCTTCATTTTATTTAATTAGGACTGACTTCCAAAATTGAAGAGCTTAATCTTTTGCAAATTATAAAGTAGGACATTACAAATACAAAGTCAAGCCTTCCAACCGTCAATGATCCTAAACCCTATCCTATTTTTACTTAGAGCTAGCATTATCCCTGAGCCTTGTTAGTATTAATTTCGATCCCCCCTACTGTATTCACCAATTATCATACTGAAAACCTCCCTCTTTCTCTAGCACACTTTTCGATATATAAATTATTTACTTTATATTCATGCTTTAGGTTTTTATCATCTATCCCTTTCCAGCGTTTTTAAGACTAACAATTGAATATAGTGAAGCCTTCCGCGAGGCAGATTCACCTAATATTCTAATAGATTTTTAATAAAACGCTGCTCTAATGAAAGAAGAACTCCTACACTATGTCTGGCGTATGCAACGCTTTGACTGCACAAACTTATTCACAACGCAAGGCCAAAAAATTAATATTCTCCGCTTTGGAGAATACAATCGACACGCAGGTCCCGATTTCACCGATGCTCGCATACAACTGGATGATACCCTATGGGCCGGAAATGTCGAAATGCACCTCAAAGCCTCCGATTGGTTGAGTCACGGTCACCAAAATGATTCTGCTTATCAAAATGTCATTCTGCATGTCGTCTTGGAGAATGATCAGCCCATACAGCACGCTAGCGGGGAAGAGATTCCCTGTCTAGAACTCAAATCTCGAATTCCTAGTAAAGTAGCCAAGACCTACCAACGCTTGCTGCATAACGAACACTGGGTTCCTTGCCAACAACTTTTACATCAAACTCCTGATATTACCCGACAGCTTTGGTTGGATCGCTTATCGATTGAACGGTTGGAAAAACGATGTGCATGGATAAAGACCATCCTTACGGATAAAAAACAAGACTGGGAGGCTTGCTTGTACCAAAGTCTAGCCAGGAGTTTTGGGATGAAAGTCAACAGTGAGCCGTTCGAACAACTGGCCCGTATTACCCCATTATCTTTAATCAGGAAACACAAGCATAACATCTGGCAATTAGAGGCCCTACTCCTTGGCCAAGCCGGCTTACTAGCTGGTGATTTTCAAGAAGCTTATCCGCTAAAATTACAAAGAGAATACAAATTTCTAGCCCATAAATATGGCTTACAAGCTATGCCAAGCACGCTATGGAAATTCTTGCGAATGCGTCCTGCTAACTTCCCAAGTCTACGGATTGCCCAATTTGCCTTGCTCCTCCATCAAAGAGAGCATTTATTCAGTAAGTTATTGAGCGTTCAAAACCTGAAAGAAGTAGAAGTTATGTTTGAGTTAGAGTTATCCAACTACTGGCAAACACACTATGTATTGAACAAACCTTCAGTCAAAAAAAGAAAGACCTTAGGCAAATCCACTATCCACTTATTCGTTATTAACACCCTGGCCCCGCTCTTATTTTTATATGGCAAAGAAAAAGATCAAGCCTCCTTTTGTGATAAAGCGATACAACTTCTAGAAGCCATCCCCGCTGAAAACAATCACATTATTACAGCCTGGGAGAAGTTGGGCTTTTCGCCTGTTTCTTCTTATCAAAGTCAGGCTTTACTGGAACTCAAAAATCAATATTGTAATTATAAAAAGTGCTTGAGTTGTGGCATCGGTACAGCTATCTTGAAGTCCCAGTAGCGGCAGACATTAAGCAACAACAACCTATTGGGTGGCTGTGCTGTTTGCAATACTATCAAGGATTAATAAAAGATTTCTTAGTATTGTGTTGATATGGAAGCAGCCACCACCTTTATAGAAAAATTGAGAACGGCCATTGCCGAGGATACATTCGTGAAGTTAAGCTTGAGCAAATCAGCAGCTAAGGATAAAAGTTTGCGAAATATTTTTGCTCGACCTATTGAACTTAAGGGACAGTCGATGCTTTCGTTTACCTTGCGCTATCTCAGCCGAGATGAAGTCAAGAATCATCCGATAGCGGAAGGGTTGGCCATGATTGGTTTATGGTTGGGGAATGATTTTCTCAATGCCAATCTTTTCACCCTTTCCGAAGATATATCTATCCTATACAATCGAAAACGAAAGGCCCGCTTATTCGTGAAGCCGGCCAGCCATACCGACAAGCCTACTTTATCTCATGATAAAGAAAAAAAGAGAATGATTACCGCCGAAAAGGCTAATTACCTAACAGCATTGGGCATTGCCAATCAAGAAGGACAGGTATTAAAGTCGGGCCAAAAGAAATTCCGACAAATCAATAAGTACATAGAAATTATCGATAATTTATTGTCGCAACAAGACCTGGGTGATCACCCTCATATTGTAGACATGGGCTCCGGTAAAGGCTATCTCACTTTTGCCTTATATGATCATCTGCGCAACAATAAAAAAGTAGAAGCTAGCATGGTAGGCATCGAGCTTCGCCCCAAACTCGTTGACTTTTGTAATGAATTGGCACAATCTACAGGCTTTGAAAAATTACAGTTTTTGGCACAAGACATTGAGGAGTACAAGGCCGAAAAGATAGATATGTTGATCGCGCTTCATGCTTGTGATATTGCTACAGATATCGCTATTGCCAAAGGAATAAAAGCTGGCGCATCGACCATCGTTGTGGCCCCTTGTTGTCATAAGCAGATCAGAAAGGAAATGCAGTGTGAAACAGCGCTGCAAAGTGTATTAAAACACGGCATATTGGAAGAACGGCAAGCCGAACTTCTTACCGATGGTATTCGGGCTTTATTGTTAGAAGCTCATGGCTACAAAACCAAAGTCTTTGAGTTTATCTCCACGGAACATACGCCTAAGAACCTAATGATTACCGCGACTAAAGCCCCAGCAAGGCCTGAGGCACTAGAACAAATAGCAAAAATCAAAGCTGACTTTGGGATTGGATACCATTATTTAGAGAGACTGTTGGAAGTTTAGAGGTCTATTTTCTTCCCGTCGCGATATAGTGTGAAACGATCTAGCGGCTCCCCATAGGCCAAGGCTTGTATCCTAGCTAACTTGAAAGATACTTCTACACTTTTCTGCTCTGCTAACCCAAAATAGAAGTCTCTAGAAAATGCGATAGCAGCTGAGTCCTTTATTGCATTACTGGTTCCAATTACTGAAATACCACCTACTTCAGAAACAGCTTTAGCCTGTCCCTCGGAATGGCAAGCATTAAAAATCACTACCTCAATCGGAACATTAAGCGTTGTTATTGCCGCTTCAAATACAGCTTTTAGTACACTTGCCTTCACAAAAAAAGAATTCCGCTTATCTTCATCAAATAGTATTATTCCGGGCTCTTCTTTATCCTCTAGTGATTTCTCTGCAGCACTTTTGCCAATCCCACGATAAGCTTCAATAACTTCGGTTGATTTTAAGTCTCCGTGACCAGAAAAATGAACAACCCTAGGTTTTTTATTATATATGGCTCTTGAAAATTCTGAAAAAGACACCGCATTTTCGCTCTTTATCTTCAATGTACTTTCTTGCAACTCTGTGGCAATCACAGAATGCTCATCTTTCAATTTTAATAATGCCGTTTGGGAAGGGTTGGCGTTGAGAAATAAAACGACATTGCTTTCCACTGTCTCCGCTTCACTGCCGTTTCCTCCTTCCCCATCATTACCAGCTGGAGCAATAGACGTATCATCTTCCAATAAAGCTTTATACTTCTCAGGAATATCAGTTTCCGCAATTTCCTTGAAGTCATCCTCCAACATCTCTAGTACATAAGAAGTAATCCGAGACTTAGCTACAGTATAGTTCTCATCTGAAAGTCTATTTAATTTAATACCCTTCTCATTCCCATAAAACTGAGAGGATAGATTCATCAGAATATTCTCCGTACTGCTATCAGTGGAATACTTGGGTGCCAGGTCTATCAGCAAATCGATGGCTGCCGAGGTCTGATCCTTTAGGATTAGTTTTTGAATAAGCTTTTTTGACATGGGGCTAGAATAATATAAACCGTAATGCAATAAACTGCGATGAAAATCCTACCAAATATCCACCATACACATCGAAGGGTTGATGCGCATGTAAAATCAATCGAGCTGTCCCCACAAGCCCCGTCATTAAAAGGGTAAATAACAACAAGGCATTCATACTAAATTCAAACGTTCCAATAATGGTAGAATGTAAAACAAAAGAATCAAAGTTTGAAAGCGCCATCGTGATAACCACCATGCCTAACAATCCTCCCATCCCCACGGCATGTGCACTTATCTTAGAGAAGATATTGATAAAAAAGGCAATGAATAAACCGATAACTGCTCCCAACATGAAAGAAGTAAAGGTGCGCGGAATATTGGAATTATTTAAAAAGTTATAAAACAACCAGAGGTAAAAAATTCCCGTGATGATATACGGTCCAATCCGCTCCTCCGTTGTTTTCATTTCTACCGACTGAATAAACCCTAAAAACCGCAACATCACTACGGCTACAGCAGGGATAAAGAAAGTCGATAGGAAAATCCGCAGGATCAACTCCTTGCTGTATTTATCCCCAATACTATTCACGCCAAAACCGAATGGATCCACGAGGAGTAAGATCACCAACATGTAAGTGGTAATCAGCAAAGGATGAAAAATAAAAGAAACAATCTGTGCTAATGATTTTAACATACTGCAAAGATAATATTCTATACTTGATCCGTAAAGATCAGGACAAAATCTCAATCAATTGACTGACTTTCTCCGTTTAGCCCTGCTTGGGCTATTTCCTATAATCTAGTGGCGGCTCACGATCGCCCAACAGGGCTTCATATTTAAAATTATCGCCGCGTCGCTTCAGCAACTCCGCTTTTGCTTTTTCTGCTAACTCAGGGTTTTTAAATATCTCAACGGCAGCCAAAGCCATCGTCTTAGCAGCCACCATCATTCCCTTGTGACCAATACTCATCCCACCTGCCGCTACGGCTTGCCAACTATGGGCAGAAGTTCCTGGCACCCAAGTTGCGGCCGACATACCCGCCGTGGGCACTACCCAACTCACATCTCCGACATCAGTAGAGCCTCCTCGCCCTTTTTCTCTTACTTCGAAAGGGGCAATTTGTTGCGCAGAAGCCGGACTTAGGTTTTCCGATGAATAACTAGTCATGATTTTGGTGGCAAAGTCCGTTTCCTTAGCGGTATAAGATACGCCTCCGACCTCCTGTAATTTACCATGCATTACTTCTCCCAACGTTTTATTAGGCAATACATTATAGATGCCGTGGATTACTTCATATTCCATTCTAGTCCCTGTCCCCGTAGCCGCGCCTTCAGCTGCCTTTGTGACTCGATCAAATAATTTACGCACTTCATCCATCTCTGGATGTCGAACGTAATAATAGACTTCAGCAAATTCCGGCACGACATTAGGTGCCTCTCCTCCTCTAGTAATCACATAATGAATACGAGAATCCGGTAGCATATGTTCACGCAAAAGATTCACCATATAGTTCATCGCTTCTACTCCATCTAGCGCTGATCGGCCATTCCAAGGAGAAGCCGAGGCATGCGAAGCATTGCCATAAAATCGGAATTTTGCTGACTTATTCGCCAATGAAGAACTGGCACTCGCATTATTGCGACTTCCTGGATGCCAATGCAAAGCAGCATCTACATCATCAAATAATCCGGCGCGCACCAAGTATACTTTTCCTGCACCTCCTTCTTCAGCAGGACAACCAAATAGGCGGATAGTTCCGCTCGTACCTGTACTAGCCAGCCATTCTTTTACGGCTATCGCTGCTCCTGAAGACCCCGCTCCAAACAAATGATGCCCACAGGCATGGCCCGCGCTTTGATCTTCCCTTACCTCCCGAACTGGTACTGCTTGTTGAGAGACACCAGGTAAGGCATCAAACTCGGCCAGTATGCCGACTACAGGCTTTCCTTGCCCATAGGTGGCCACAAAAGCAGTTGGAATTCCAGCGACTCCCGTTTCAATCTTGAAGCCCGCCTCTTTCAAGGTTTTCTGCAATAGCTCGGAGCTTTGGTGTTCCTGATAACCTACCTCAGCCCATTCCCAAATTTGATGAGCAATATCAGAAAGCTGTTCTTTCTTTTGTGTTAGCCCTTCCAACATTTTTTGTGTGGCCTTATCGTTTTTCTGCCCCAATAGTGCTGTACTAAAGAGCATTAAGAGTAGTAAGCTATGTATCTTATTCATTTTACTATTTGATTATCACAATGAAGATGGAAGGTAAGGATAAAGCCTAAAATAAACAATGGGGTTTTCCTACTTCATCAGCGTTTTCGGCCAATAGTTCAGGTATCTGCCCCTATTGAGTACATCTAGTGTGCTATTATTCCTATTGTAATACAACTTTAATTGACAAATCTTCTATCTTTCGACCGGCACACACGAGCTGCATGATCAAACAAAATTCGAGGGATATATATCTACCAGATCGCTGTATCCTAATTATTTTCACTCGACCTAATTACCTATGAATCTTCGAGAAGCCATCTTAAAAGAACATTCTAAAGCCAACACTTTGGGAATTACCCAGTGGATCGGAAATAAACAAGATCGTTTTGACCAACTTATGGAATTATTTTTGGAAGATGAGTATCGCGTTGTCCAACGGGCAGCTTGGGTAGTCAGTAAATCAGCTCTGCGTCATCCATCTTTTATCTTACCCCATTTGGATGCAGTCTTGAGCGCAATGGAGAATCCAGTTCATGATGCAGTACTCAGGAATAGTCTAAAGGTTCTTGCTGAACTAGACATTCCCGAAGAACACCTTGGAAGGGCCATCAGCATTAGTTTTGACCTTTTAGCCCACCCTAAATCTCCTGTTGCCATCAAGGTGCACGCCATGCAAGTGATTGCCAATCTGTGTGTGAAAGAACCCGACCTCAGCGAAGAGTTAAAATTATTGATTGAAGATCAATGGGAAGAAGGAACCGCAGGATTCAGGTCAAGAGGTAAAAAAATACTCAAGCAATTAGAAAAAATAAAGAAAATGTAGGGCTATTTAGAACCCAGAATTACTGCTTATATTTATCGTCTTAACACCTACTATTGTGCAGGTCTGACACGCTACCACAGCCCATGTCCAGTAGTACCTAATCCGTATAACATCATGCGTAACCACACTAAGCCCAGGTTGCCCAAAGTGAGACTAAGCTACACCTCGACCGACGATCCTTTAATGAAAAGGATGTTGATCAGCACGATTGAGCATGCCACGGGTAGAAAGCAATTGGAACGAATCTATAGTGAGATAAAAGCTGAAAACCCCGATTCATCAATACTTTGGGATTTGCTCTTATCTAAACTAGAACTATTCCCGCATTATGACCGGCAACAGTTGGCTAAAATCCCAACAGAAGGACCTATCATATTCGTGGCCAACCACCCTTTTGGTGTAGTCGATGGTGTGATTTTAGGCTATTTAGCCTCCAAGGTTAGATCCAATTTTTGTGTCTTGGTCAACGAGGTGTTGTGCCGAGAAGAATTACTACAGCCTTACTTTCTACCGATTGATTTTCGAGAAACCCGCGCTGCCTTACAAACCAATATCCAATCTCGTAATGAAACACTCCGGCGTTTGCAAAATGGAGAAGCTTTAGCCATCTTCCCAGCAGGAGGTGTAGCCACTTCTCCCAAAATATGGGGTAAGGCCGAAGACTTGGAGTGGAAGCGTTTTGTCATAAAAATGATCTGGCAAACCAAAGCCACTGTGGTTCCCATCTTTGTCCATGGACAGAATAGTCGACTATTTCAACTCGCCAGTCACCTCAGTATGAATTTACGGCTTAGTCTACTACTCCACGAAGTGCGCAATAAAAGAGGACGACCCATTTTTCTTGATATTGGCGACCCCATTCCATTTGATCAATTATCCAATATCAAAGATCGGCAACAACTCTTGGATCACCTTCGTCATGTCACTTTGGATTTAAAAAAAGAACCTCAATTACCGAAACGTCGAAAGCGCCTACGGCGGAAAGCGCGAAAAACTAAACACACTATCCAATAACAGAAAGTAGCATTCTTATCAACGCCTTTAATCACAGTTGAAGCCAAAATATATACTCGTATGAAAAAATCAATAGTAATCTTTCTTTGCCTCATTAGTTGCCACCTTTTCGCCCAGGATAAGAAGGGTGACTCAGCACTTTCAATCACTCGTCATTGCCTCACCATCGATGGTAAAGCGTTCAATTACATAGCCACCACGGGCTATATGGATATGCGAGATGAAAATGGAAAATTGCGCGCCAATGTGTTTTTCACCGCCTATACCAAAGATAATGTCAAAGATCTGAGTAAGCGGTCCATTACCTATACCTTCAATGGTGGACCGGGCTCGTCCTCGGTCTGGCTACATATGGGAGGATTAGGACCAAAGAAAGTCAAGCTTGCTGAAGATGGTAATGTACTACCTCCGCCTTATCAATACGAAGACAACCCGGAGACCTGGCTGGATCAAACCGATCTTGTCTTCATCGACCCCATGATGACCGGTTATACTCGCCCCGCCGAAGGTGTAGATAAAAAAGACTTTTTGGGGTATCAACAAGACTTGGAACTCGTGGGTGACTTTATACGATTGTATACTAGCCGATATAATAGATGGGCCTCACCTAAGTTTTTAGCTGGAGAAAGTTACGGAACCACTCGGGCAGCGGGGCTTTCTGGCTACCTACAGGATCGGCATGGCTTGTACATCAATGGCATTATGTTAATCTCGGCTGTCCTGGACTTTAGTACGATCCGCGACTATCATGCCAATGACCTTTCGCCGCTGCTACGTTTACCCACTTTTGCAGCCACCTCTTGGTATCACAAAAAAGCCAACCCCAAATACAAAGACTTGAGGGCCTTTTTGGATGAAGTGGAAACCTTTACCCTAAATGATTATGCGCTTGCACTATTAAAAGGAGATCTCTTAACTGCAACTGAGCGTCAAAATATCATTGATCGGCTGCATGATTACACGGGCTTATCCAAAGCCTATATTGACCAAACCAATTTGCGATTTACCGTCGGACGTTATAATAAGGAACTCCTCCGGGATCAAAAAGAGACCGTAGGTCGATTGGATAGTCGATTTAAGAGCTATGACTATGATGAGGCGGGTGAACGCTACGAGTTTGATCCGAGCTATAACGGCGTAATTTATGGGCCATTCACAGCGGTACTAAATGATCACCTGCGTAAAAATCTCAAATTTGAAAGTGATCTTCCTTATGAAATTCTGACAGGTCGAGCGCGTCCTTGGGATTACTCCAATGTGCAGAATCGATTTCTTAATGTAGCGGAGACACTCCGCAATGCTATGACCAAAAATCCTTATTTAAAGGTTTGGGTGGCCAATGGTTACTATGACCTAGCGACCCCATATTTTGCTACCGAATACGTATTCAATCATATGTTCCTGAAAGGAAACTTAAAAGACAATGTTTCCATGACTTATTATGAGGCAGGGCACATGGTATATATTCATATGCCAGCACTAAAGCAAATGAAAAAAGATTTGAGTCAGTTTATTCAGTCGGCAACGCCTAAGTAATGAAAACAATCACTAAAGGTTCCGGTAGAGAACCCTTAGTCAATGCTTTTTCATCAATATTTACCCATTACAACAACCTAGAAATATCGAATTAGGCATACTACAATATAATCAAAAAAGAGATAAAAATTAACTTTTTTGATTGTGTTTTTAAAAGGAATTTCACCTATGGAAGTAGTTAACATCAAAGAAAAATTCACCCAGTTTTCAGATCACTGGAATCCACGAATTGCCGGAGATTTAAATGGTCAGTTAGTCAAATTAGCCAAAATAAAAGGCGACTTCATTTGGCATAGTCATGAACAGGAAGATGAGTTATTCCTCGTCGTAAAGGGAACACTTCACATGGATTTTCGGGATAAGAGTGTTGCGGTACAAGAAGGAGAGTTTATTATTGTCCCCAGAGGGGTGGAGCATCGCCCAAGAACAGTCAATGAAGAAGAGGTACAAATCATGCTATTTGAACCTGCTGCCACCGTCAATACAGGTGCTATTCAAAATGAGCGAACTAGAAATGAATTAAAAGAGATTTGATGATTAATCAGAAGGGCTTAGCCTATAGCTTAGAAAGAGCTTACCTTTGAAAGACAGTAAATCTCATGCAAAGTATTTACGTCTGAAAATGCAACAGAAATGAGTAAAACGAAATTGATAAGTAATGGACAAAGAATAAGTTCCGCATTTTGAGATAGAGATTTTGGTGATCCCGATAGCTATCGGGAAGGCATTTTTTGAAGGGATAGCAGCGCTACCGCTGAAAAAAATAACGCAGTATAGCGCCAAAAGATCATATGCAAAATCGAGAAGTTATTTTTTGATCATTACTAAAGCGGAAATCGGAAGGAGGAAGTTGGAAAATTAGCCTAGTCCAGCCGGGATTCCGAATTCGCATTTCCGCCTTCACAAGAAACCGCTATTTGTAAGGTGAAATGCTTGCTTACTATATTAATCGGAACACTCTGGACTTTTTCTTTTCCAAAGGAAAGCCTGCCCTCGCACGCGCTCTACTTAGGAACCATCCAGCTGAAACACGAAGCAGGAGAAGAACGTGCCCAGATGAATATTAAAGTCTTTTCAGATGATTTACAAAGTGCCGTCCGCAATTCTTCAGCAGATTTCCAAACGGGGCCTTTATCCAATTTATTCGAGAAAAACGAAGCATTGATTAGGGCTTATTTCCGTCAGCATACCAACCTCACCATCAACGGACAGGTCATTGCACCAATATTAAGCAAATGGGAACAGCAAAATGATGTGCATTTACTGACTTTCGAGCTGTCTTGTCCTGCCCAATGGCAAGAGGTCGAGTTCAAAGCCAACTTCTTCATGGAATTGTTTCCAACGCAGTCTAATGTGGTGAGTATAATGAATGGCGAGCACAGGCAGTTTGCGCGGCTTAACAAACAAAAATCCAACTGTCAGGCCAAATTCTGATTGGCCTGACAGCTGTCATAACTTGAAGAAAATGCAAGATTAGCTACCCTCTCCGTTAAAAATATCCATTAAGGACTGACTCGTTACACCTACGCCAGTTTCTATACTTTTCTCAGGGGCGGGATAATAGAAAGGAGAATGAAGCCCAGGAAGATCGCCACTAGCCATTCGTTTGGCGGGAACCGTCCCTAGCCAATACAAGACCGTAGGCACCTTATCTTCCGTTTGACCATACATAGCGAAATCTTCTCCTACCATTTGTGGCTCTGCCTCTAAGACATTAGTTGCTCCGATAGCTTTAGCTGCAGAGCTCCACATACGATCTACCAATTCGGGGGTATTGTAATTGGCAGGAGTATAAGCATCAGGTACGACTACTTCTGGCATTTTATCGTCAGGCAAACCAGCCGCGATAGCTACACCCCGAGCAATTTCTCTAATTCTGCGGTGAATCATCTGGCGCACCTCCTGTGTATAGGTCCGAACCGTCAGTTTCAAGGTTACTTCATCAGGAATAATATTGTGCTTAATCCCTCCTTTAATCGCTCCAACCGTTACAACGGCCGCATCAATTGGCTTGAGATTTCTGCTTACAATAGTCTGTAGCTCCATCACCATCATACTCGCGATCACGACTGGATCAATCGACATATGTGGCGCCGCGCCATGTGCCCCTACTCCCAATACTTTTATATCGATACTTTCTGTATTAGCCATGGTATAGCCTTTCCCGAACCCCACTTGTCCGGCAGGAATGGTAGGACTAGAATGCAGACCTACACCATAATCTGGAACGCCAAATTTCTTATACAAGCCCGCTTCAAGCATTAATCGGGCACCTTGACCGATTTCTTCAGCAGGTTGTCCGATCATCATCAATGTTCCTTTCCACTTATCCTTCATTTTAACTAGTGTCCTAGCGGTACCCAACCAAGTAGTCATATGAACATCATGGCCACAGGAGTGCATCGTCCCGGTCTGCTGACCATTGTATTCAATCACCTGCTTACTAGCATAAGGCAAATCCGTTTTTTCTGGCATAGGCAAAGCGTCCATGTCTGTACGATACAAAATAGTAGGGCCATCTCCGTTTTTGAGAATGCCGACTATTCCATAGCCTCCAAAATTTTCAGTGACTTCAAAACCTATCGATTTGAGTTCTTTGGCTAATCGTGCAGCAGTCTCTTTCTCCTGCAAAGAAATTTCAGGGTTTTGATGAATGGTCTTATAAAAGTCAAGCAAGAAAGGAATATCTGATTTTATAAGTTCCTTGTCCACTAAGGGCAAGGTAGGGTTGGTAAAGGCAGTACCTAGCAATAGGCAGCCTATCAGTGTGATGTATCGCATAGCAAAATTTTTCTTATTGACGCTCCATATGCCGAAGCGACTTTCACAATATTAAGAAAAATGTAGCGCTTTAGCGGGTATAGACACAATGTTTAGCGTTTCGGCTGTAAAAATGAGGGGGGTGCCAAAAAGTGACAGATGCATACTATTTGAGGGAAGTGTGTAGGTACTGAAGCAGGGTTTGACGCTGTTGAATAATTCGTTCCTTTTCTGTTTCTCCCAATTGTTGGAAAGACTGTCCTCGTCGAAAAAGCTGCCAGGTCACCCAATACCGCCAGGCCACCCAGGCAAATAAGGGCAAGGTCAGTAGATAAGCCCAGGCCCAGTCGGAGCCAAATGCCCCAGCGACCAATTTGGATTGTAAATAATAAAACAAGGGAACCGTGACGAGTCCCACAATCGCCTTTATCGTAGCCTGGTAACCAATATAAATATCGATTTTTCGAGCTAATAAAGCAGGGATCCCAGCCCCGAAAAAGTGATTGATCGCTCCATATAAGAAAATGGGAAGTCCCAATAGTAGTCCTACTCCTTGTCCCAATCTACTCTTAGTCCTTTCTTTCACCGCTTGATCATCCACTCGGTGCCGATCAAGGAATTCAGTATAAGTTGTGACTTCGTTTTTCAAGTCTTCATAGGAGCTTTCTTCTTTGGCTTTTATTTCTTGTAAGCGAATAGCCAGTTGTTGACTCCTATCAAATTCTGCCGCTGCTCCCAAGGGGCGTTCATTCCGTAGGATTGCTTCTAACTGTCGATGCACATCCTCCAGCTCTGCATCCCCCGTATCAATCAATAGCGCTCTGGTCTTTACCTCTAGTTCTTCGGTTAAGGTTCGAACCGTTCCTTTAGGGTTTTCCTCATATTTCGCTTGCCATTCGCGCACCTTAATCGGCTCTCCTACATTAACCAGCAATCGACTTCGAAATCGATTAGGCTTATCATAATTCAAGCCAATGGGCAGGATAGATAAATCTAAATCCTCTTTTTGTTGAATGGCGCTAAACGCAATACGGGCTGTACCTGTTTTAAAAGGTCGGAGTCGACGTTCCATGTTACTTCCTCCCTCAGGGGCTATGTACAAAACACCGCCTGCCCCTAGAAAGTCATCACACTTAGCAAAGGAATCTTTATTATTGACCCCCTGCCCGCCTTTGTCTTGTTTACGCTTGATAGGAATGGAGTAAAAGGTGGTAAAAAACCAATTGGTAAAGGGAGTCGCAAACAAGCCAGCATTGGCGAGAAAAAACACTTGTTTTCTTACCCTCGAAGCCACCTGAAAAGGATCCATAAGCGTATTAGGGTGATTACTAATCACAATAGCCGACTCTTTAAAATCAAGCCGTTCTTTACCTATTACTGTCACATTTGGATAAAAAATTCGCAGCACCAGTCGTACTAGTCGCCTCAGTACCAAAAACAAGCCTGCCATAAAAGGACCTGAACTCATACCGTAAAATTCAATAAAAAGTCTTTGACTGATTGATCAAATATCTCCCCCTCGTTAAAATGAAATTTCACTTCAACGGGGAGCGCAAAGATAGGAACTTCATTCTCAATCAAATAATCGGCATGCAACTCCAAGCGCATGGCATCTTTTTCAGTGGTTAATACCATCACTTTTTCTACATCATTCATACGGTCATAAGAGCCTCTGAGATTGGATACATCAAACTTGCTGAAGTAATGGTGATCTTCATAGGATAACAATCTTACTTTGCTGACTTGATCATTGAGGTAATCGACCAAATAATCCGTTCTAGCAATGGCACAAATCAGTAAAACCTCCACATCAGGCTCTAGTACAGCGGTAATGGATGGATCAAAAATATAGTAAGGATCTCCATAGTCATAATAGGAGAAATATATCTGCTGGTGCGCTAAAGGCTTAATCTCATCTATTAACTGTTGCCGATCCGCTTCACTGAGTACCCTTGGGCATTTAGACACGATAATAATGTCTGCCCGTTGATAGGCCGATCGCCATTCGCGAAGTCGACCGGCTGGAAGTAAATAATCTCGGGTAAAAGGCCGATCAAATTCGGTCAATAGAATATTTAACCCTGGTTTGACCGAGCGGTGCTGAAAGGCATCGTCCAATAGAACTACCTGGGTATCGGGGTGATCCTGCACTATTTTGGGAATGCCAAAGGTTCGACTCTCCGCCACCGTCACCAAAACATCTGGAAATTTACGCTTAAACTGCAAGGGTTCATCCCCAACTTGTTCGGCATTCATACCTCCATTCACCTCAATATACCCCCGAGTCTTCCGACTATAACCTCGACTAAGGGTTGA
>Ga0070728_10002709_pt1 | contig 21164 bp, 20 predicted proteins | sample tdDd471_FD_66723 | JGI IMG/M metagenome (GOLD analysis project Ga0070728, IMG submission 66723) | Marine sediment microbial communities from the Atlantic coast under amendment with organic carbon and nitrate - tdDd47.1 | ecosystem: Environmental > Aquatic > Marine > Coastal > Sediment | place... | reverse complement strand
ACCCGGGATACATCGAGTCGCTCGTGAAGTCCGTGCGCGAGGTGTGGCATAAGGACGGCGAGCCGGAGCGGCTGCTGATCAGCTTCCACGGGATCCCGGCGCGCTACTTCACGGAGAAGGGCGACCCGTACTTCTGCTTCTGCTCGAAGACCGCACGGCTGCTGCGCGAGGCGCTCGGCCGCACCGAGGAGAACGCGATGATGTCGTTCCAGTCGCTGTTCGGCAAGGAGGAGTGGCTCAAGCCGTATACGGACGCGACCCTGAAGGCGTGGGGTGCCGAGGGCGTGAAGAGCGTCGACGTGATCTGTCCCGGGTTTTCGGCGGACTGCCTCGAGACAATCGAGGAGATCGACCAGGAGAACCGCGAGTACTTCATGGAGGCGGGCGGCGAGAAGTTCCGCTACATCCCGGCGCTCAATGCACGCGACGACCACATCGCCGCCCTCGTCGACGTCGCCCAGCGCTCCATGGTCGGCTGGGGCGATGCACCTATTGAGTGATCGGTACGCCGTAAGCGTTTATCAAACAAGGACTTAGAGCCGCGGTGGTGCGGCAGCAGTGCCGCAGGAAAGACCGCCGGCGCTGATCCAACGCTCGCGATCGGCCGAATGAGCGCGACCAGGCGGTGGACGCGGGCAAACGTGCGGCAGCAGTGCCGCACCGTGCGAACCGTAAGCCGTTTATCAATAACGACTTGCGATCGCGCGGTCACTTGATAGGCGCGTGCTTGGGGGGGCCGGCGATGGAGAGGCCCAGGGCGCCGGCGAAGAGCGCGGTCCAGAGCAGCTCGGCATACCGGTGCCAGTCGGCGGAGGTGTCGCGCGCCATGACCTTCGGGTTCAGATAGAAGAGGCTGGCCGCCGCTCCCACAAGCAGGACGAGCGCGACGATCATGCGCGGCTTGTTGCGGAACCAGACCAGCGCCGCGACGCCGGCCGCCGCCAACCCGAAGTAGTCGACGACCTTGAACACGCCCCCCATCACGTCACCCGCAAGCGTGTCATTGTCGAGCATCTTGAAGGTGCGGATGGCGGCGAACGTGGCGACGCCCATGCCTCCGACCCATACGGCCAGCAGAACTTGCGCGAGCCGGTTCACGCCTAGTTCCCCTTGTCCTCGAGCGGGATCGTGCTGAGGAAGTCGAGGAACTGGCGGCGGTCGCGCACATTGGCGAGTACGCCCGCGCGATCCGCGTCGTTCGCCACGCCCGCCAGCACGCGCATGAGCGCGAGGTGCTCCTTGATCTGACGCGGCTCGCAGATCCACATGACGATCACGTAGGCCGGAATCTCGTCGCGCGCTCCGAATTCGATGCCTTGGGCGCTCAAACCGACGACGACGCCGAGCTTCTTGGCGTGCTTCGACTTGCCGTGCGGCAGCGCGACGCCGTTGCCCATGCCCGTCGAGGCGACCTGCTCGCGCTGGATAATCGCGTCGCGCAGCTCCTTCTCGCGCTCGAGGTCGATGACGTCCTGGGCGACCAGCGTGCTGAGCAGCTCGCGGATGGCGTCGTCCTTGTACTGGCAATCGAGGTGGATCACCTCAACGTCCGGCGAGACGAGGTCGCGGACGGTCTTTTCCTTGCGCTTCGGCTGACTCATATTCCGGGGGATCGTAAGGACGGGGGCCCGATTCGGGTAGAAACGGGCGCGATGACGCGGTTGGGAGCCGAACATAGCGCCGCCCTCGTGGCCACTGCCCTCGCCTGTGGCCTGCTGGCGTGGATTGGCCGGCGCCTCCGCGGAACGCCCGCCGCGCTGACTTTTGGCCGCGGTCTCGCGATCCTGCTGCTCGTGGCCCAATTCGCCGATCCGTTCATTTCCGCCCACTACGGCTGGCTCGAGGCGCGCAACGGACTGCCGCTGGAACTCTGCGACGTAAGCGGATTCGCGATCATGTTCGCGCTCTGGACGCATCGCCAGGCGGCATTCGAGCTGGCCTATTTCTGGGGGCTTGCCGGGGCGCTCATGGCGATCTTGATGCCCGATCTGCCGGCCGACATCCCGACCCTCGAGTTCCTGCGCTTCTTCACCATGCACATCGGGATCGTCGCAGCCATTTTCTATCTCGGCCCGGGTCTCGGCATGCGACCGCGCCCGAACGCCGAATGGAAGGTGTTCGGCTGGACGTTGCTGTGCGCACTCGTCGTCGGCGCGATCAACCAACAGCTCGGCGCCAACTACATGTACCTGTGCCAATCGCCGCCGGGCACCCCGCTCGAGTGGTTCGGCCCGTGGCCGTGGTACCTGTTCGGCGCCGCCGGATTGGCGCTCGGCATGTACCTGTTGCTGGCGCTCCCCTACCGCTTGTCGCGCAAAGCGGAAAGCTGATCGCGCGCGCGCTTCCGCAGAAATTGGTGCGCCTGACTCGAGCTCTGCTTGGCGGCGAGCCCGAGGTAGCGCTCCGCGGCGTCGAGCCGCTTCTCCGCGACCGCCAGCGCTGCCTGCTCCAGTCGGAGCTCGACAATGGTGTCGGGCAGCAACAGGTCGACGCTATTCTCGAGTTGGGCAAGATCGTCCCGGAACAACGCCGTCGGAATATCCGCGCTGACGGCTTCACGCCACTTGACGCCGGCGACGAGGATCTCGCATTCCGTGGCGAGCCCCAGTCGCACAACAAGTTCCGCCGCCGTCGCGTCGGGTCGGATCGTATTGACGAGGGCGTCCAGGCTTCTGCCGAGACTACGCAACTCGGCTGCCCGAATCCGCGTGTTCCGCAGCGCGGCGTCGCGAATGCAGCCATACAACGTCACGTACGAGCCGCCGCGCTCGCCGATCTCGTGGAACGCGTCCGCGAACGGCGCCATGAGTTTTCGGACATTGGTGATTGCCAGCGATTCGGTCCAGGCGCGCGCTCGAATCGCGTCGCACACGAACCGCGACTTCGGATAGGCGCGAAGAAATGCCGTGATGCGCTTCAAGGCGTCCTCCTCGCCACGGCGGTTGGCGGCAATCGCCCGGAAAGCCGCCGCGTACTCGCGGACCCAGGGCTCGCGTGCCTTTGCGCTCAGCCGGTCGAGGGTCACGCACGCTTCTTTCAGTTCGACTCCCGCAGCCACCGCCGTGCGCGCCTCAAGCAGCCGCTTTTGTTCCTCGTCCTTGGTGTCTTCCCGCACGAATTCCAGAACCCGGATCATGGGAATGGTGAAGACCTGCGGTTTCGCGTCGGCGGCATCCGACGCCGCGGCAAGCTCGACTTTCAGCGACGTCGCGGTCTCTTCGAGGAGTCGTTTGACTGCAGCGGCGTGGAATCCGCCGGTTTCGTCGAGCCATCGGAGCGAAGGTGATGCGAGGACGGTGCCCGCCAGCGCGAAGAGGACGAAGACGACTCGCATCGTGCGTATTATAGGGCCCGCATGGGAATCGAGACATTTGAGAACCCGCGCCCCGAGCGCGATTACCAGATCGAAATCGTCTGCCCCGAATTCACGTCGGTGTGCCCGAAGACGGGCCAACCCGATTTCGGGACCATCACGATTCGGTACATGCCCGAGGCGGCGTGTCTGGAGTTGAAGTCGCTGAAGATGTATCTGCAGGAGTACCGCGATCGCGGGATCTTCTACGAAGCGGCGGTGAACTCCATTCTCGACGATCTCGTGAAAGCGTGTCATCCGCGCGTGATGGAGCTCGAAGGTGCTTTCAGCGCACGCGGAGGGATCACCACCAACGTTTCCGTCGACTACTTCGCTGACGAAGTCGGCGACGAGGTCGCCGAAGACACCGAAGTCGACGATTAACCGCGGCCCCCGCGCCCCCTTCCCATGCTTCGCCCTTGACCGCTTCGGTCCGGGCCGCGACCATTGGCCCCCCTAGGAGGCCTGCATGGGCGGAAATATCGTCCTCAACCTGATCAAAACCACCTTCGCCGGCATTATCGTCATCGTCCTCTGCATCGTTCTCGTGCAGAAAGACGGGATCGAGAGCCGGCTACGATCCGTACAGGACGGCCAGGCCGAGCAGCAGTCGGACGCGAAGGCGGTCGGCCGCCAGATCGACCGGCTGCAAAAATCAGTCGGGCGCATGGACAAGCGGCTGCAAGCGCTGGACAAGGCGATCCGTTCCGGCGGCATCGCCGTGCGGCCCGGCGGCAACGGCAGCGGTGGCACCACGCCCCCGCCCGACCCGGACGTCGATCCGAGGACGCTGCCGTACTGGCCCTCCGAGGACAACATTCTCGTCGGCCTGGAGAACGAGCCGCGTCCCCCCGAGGACGCGCCGGAGGGCGGGACGATCAACTTCTGGGTCGGCTCCAACTTCCGCTCGCTCAATCCGTACGTGGACTCGGATGTCGATCAGCGGGACCGCGTGGCGACCTACGTTTACGAGACGCTCGCGACGCAGTCGATGGCCGACCCGACCAAGCGCATCCCGGGCCTCGCCAACCGCGTCACCGTCAGCGAGGACAAGAAGATATTCACGATCTTCCTGCGCAAGGGCGTGTATTGGCACGACCCGACGCTGTCGGACGAAGAACGCCGGGGCAAGTGGAAGTGGCTGGCCGATCTTCCGCGCCAGGAGGTGACGGCACACGACGCCAAGTTCACGTTCGACCTCGTCCGGAACCCGCTCAGCGAGTGCAGCAGCGAGCTCTCCTACTTCACCGAACTGGACACGGTGGAAGTCGTCGACCGGTACACGCTGCGAGTGACCTGGAAGACCAAGAGTTACTACAACCTCGGATCGACCATCGAGCTCCTCACCATCCTGCCGCGGCACGTCTTCGGACGCGACTCGAGCGGACGCGAGCTCGACAACGAGGAGGCCGCACAACTGCTCCAGAAGCACCCGTTCAACCGCAACATGTGCGGCACGGGCCCGATGCGCTTTAAGGAGTTCAACTCGAACGTACTGATCCGGCTTGAGCGCAACGACGACTACTGGGGCATCAAGCCGAAGATCGATGAGCTCGTTCTCAAGATCATCATCGAGCCCGAAATGCGCCTGAGCCTGTTCAAGCGGGGCGAGATCGATCTCTACAACCTGCAGCCTTCGCAGTGGCGTTCGGAGTATCTCGAGGGCAATTCCTCGGGAAGCGTGCGCGAGATGGAAGCGAGTGGCAAAGTCGTCCTGAAGCGGCTGGTCGCATTCGGCTACCGCTACATCGGCTGGAACCAGAAGCGCGCCATCTTCCGCGATCGCACGCTGCGACGCGCACTGGCCCACGCGTTCGACAAGGAGCGTGTCGTCCGCGATGTGCTCTACGGACTCGCGCAGCCGCACAATGCGCCGGTTCATCCGGATCTGCCGTACTACAACAACGACCTCGTCGCGTTCCCGTTCGACCTGAAGAAGGCGGCGGCACTGCTCGACGAGGCGGGCTGGATGCTCAACGCCAACGGCGTCCGCGAGAAGGTCGTCCAGGGCGAAAAGAAGGAGCTGCGGTTCAAGATCCTGATGCCGAACAGCTTGCCGCTGTACCGCGACTTCGGCCTGATCTACAAAAAGGATCTGGCCAAGATCGGCGTGGTCCTCGACCTCGACCTGCGCGAGTGGCAGAAGATGCTCACCGATCTGCAGAACAAGGACTTCGATGCATGCGCGCTCGGCTGGGGACTCTCCTACGACTCCGACGAGAGCCAGATCTGGTCTCCCGAGGAGGCGGACAAGCCGCGCAGCAGCAACCACGTGGCGTACAAGAGCGAACCGCTCGGCGAAGTACTCGAGAAGCTGAAGCTGGAGTTCGACCCCGCCGGACGCATCGCGCTCTACAAGGAGTTCCAGCGGATCATCGTCGAGGATCAGCCCTACCTGTTCCTGACGGTCAACCGGGACGCATGGTTCTACAGTTCGCGCCTCGGCGGCCCGTTCTTCAACAAGCTCCGGCCGCAGATCTACCTGTTGCCGTGGTTCGTCAAGGAACCCGAGTAGCACGCCTCCATGTGGGCCTACATCCTGCGTCGCGTCGCGTTGATGGTTCCGACCCTGATCGGAATCTCGCTCGTGAACTTCCTGCTGATCAACGCGGCCGATGCGCCGCGCGCGGGGAACATGAGTACGGAGGGCGTGGTCGACGCGTCGGCCAGCGCGGACGCCGGGGAGGCGGTGCGGATCTTCCGCGCCTCGTTCAACCTCGACAAGCCGGTGATCTTCAACACGCGCTTCAACCTGAGTGACGAGGAGATCTTCTGGCTCGTCACCGCTCCCATGCGCCCCTATTCGTCGATCGCGCAGAAGAGCGAGGCGCGGGACACGCTCGAAGACTACGGCCGCATGATCGCGCCGCAGCTGATTCGGATCGCGAACTTCTCCCACCAGATTCCCGCCGAGATCCGCGTCGACTACAAGGAACGCTGGACCGAAGCGCGGGAAACATGGATGAAGGGGGACCGCCCGCTCGACGAGTCGATTCCGTGGCCCCCTCCCGCGGACCCTCCCCAGTTTGACGCGGGTTTCGGCGACGCACTCCTGCTGCGGACTCTCGATCGCCTGTACACGAACGCACCGCGGCGGCCGCTGGTTCGCTATGGCGGGACGATGACCGACGAGGAGGAGGCGCACAACCGCGAGGTGCGCGAGGAGCGGCGTGAATTGCGCCGGATCTTCCTCCGCACGCGGGGAGAGACCGCGGACCTTGAGGGCGCGCGCAAGGACTGGAACGCCTGGTACGAGCAGCACGCTTCCGAGTGGGACTACTCGTTCGGCGACAAGGCCTCGATGTTCTTCTTCGAGACGCGCTTCGCGAAGTACTGGAACAACCTCATTCATCTCGATCTGGGGGAGTCGTTCATGCATCGCCGCCCGGTCATCGACCTGATCGGCGAACGGCTGCGGATTTCGCTGACCCTCGCGTTCGGGTCGCTGATCCTGGCCTACCTGCTGGCGCTTCCGCTCGGCATTCTGAGCGGCGTGAGCCACAACTCGGTCGGGGACCAGGCCATTACGGTCGTGCTGTTCGCGTTGTATTCGATGCCGGTGATGTTCCTCGGCGTGCTCCTGCGCGACTACTTCGCGACGGACTGGGGCAAGTTCCCGGTGCGCGGATTCGAAGGCGATGACTACGCCAACATGACGACGTGGGAAGGCTTCAAGGACATCGTCTGGCACGTGGTGCTGCCGCTGGCGACACTCACGGTCGGCTCACTCGCCTACTACTCGCGCTACATGAAGGCGGGACTGTTGGATGTGATCCGATCGGACTACATCCGGACCGCGCGCGCGAAGGGACTGGGCGAGTTCGTCGTCGTGATGCGCCATGCGGTGCGCAACAGTCTCATTCCGATCGTCACGCTGCTGGGCGCCTCGCTGCCGGTGGTGATCGGCGGCTCGGTCGTGGTCGAGGTAATCTTTCAGATCGACGGCATGGGGCTGATGGGCTGGAAGGCGGTCGCCGAGCGCGACTATTCGGTTCTGCTCGGCATCAACATCATCGTGGCGGTGCTGACCATGGTCGGGGTCCTGCTGACCGACCTCCTGTACGCCATGCTTGACCCGCGGATTCGGTACCGATGAGCGAACCGCAAGCCGTCAACAAGCCGCCGGAAACCCAGGCGCAGATCGTCAAGCGCCAGTTCGGCAAGAACCGCCCGGCGGTCTGGTCGCTGTATGCGCTGCTCCTGATGTTCCTCGGCGCCACCTACGCGCCCGTGATCGCCCTCGACGTGCCGTTCTTCTGCGGTCTCGAGGACGCGCCTTCGTTCCCGTGGGTCCGAGCGCTGTTCGACCCGAACGTTTTCCCGCTCGCCGTGGACACGTTCTTCAACGTGCTCATCTTCACGTTGCCGCTGCTGGCCCTCGTGCTTTGGAAGGCGCCTCGCAAGCAGCGCCGCTGGCTCATCCTTGGTGTCGTGGCGCTTCAGTTCGTGGCGTTCGGCGTGTTGAGCGCGAATCTGGAAAGCTTCCGGATGACGCCGCGCAACTGGTCGGTGGAAATCCACGAGAAGGAGGTGAGCTCGCTGTTTCCCCCCTTCCGGCACCATCCCAATAGCCAGCGCTCGGAGTTCAGCCTGACGCCGCCGTTCGAGCGGGGCCAACTGCGACCGGGGGCCGAGGAGCCGCCGGAAGAACTCTGGCCCTACTTCCTGCTCGGATCCGACAACCTCGGCAACGACGTGTTCACGCGCGTCCTGTACGGGACCCGCATCTCGCTGACGATCGGCATCGTCGCGGTCGCGCTCTATGTCAGCGTCGGCATCTTCCTCGGTGGACTGGCGGGATACTTCGGCGGCTGGGTGGACGACACCCTGATGTTCTGCGCGCAGGTCGTGATGACGATTCCGGGCCTGTTCCTGATCCTGTTCATCATCTCGATCATCGACAAGCCGACGATCTTCCACATCATGGGCATCATTGCGTTGCTCAACTGGCCTACGGTGCTGCGACTGGTGCGAGGTGAGTTCCTGCGTCAGCGCGAGATCGACTACGTGGCGGCCGGCAAGGCACTCGGCTACAGCCCGATGCGGATCATGTTCCGTCACATCGCGCCCAACTCGATGGCGCCCGTCTTCGTGTCGGCGACGTTCGGCGTCGCGGGTGCGATCCTGATCGAATCGACGATCAGCTTCCTCGGGCTCGGCGACGTGGACGCGCCGTCCTGGGGCCAGCTGTTGAAGATCGGGAACGAGACCAGCAGCGCCGGGCGGCACCTCGTGTGGATCGCCGGCTCGGCCATCTTTGCCATCGTGCTGATCCTGAACCTGATCGGCGAAGGCCTGCGCGACGCGCTCGATCCGAAGCTGCGGAAGTAGCGACGCTACAACGAACGGCGAGCCGCGAGCCCCACACGATTGCGGTCAGGGTCGAGGACCGTCGCGAGCCGATAGCCGTGCGGTTTCATGGAGGGCGGGTCCACCACCTCGCCCCCCGCCGCGATCGCGCGCTCGAAAGTCGCATCCAGGTCGTCGACGTGAAACCAGCAGCCGGAACAGCCTCCCCCGCCGTCGTCGATCTCGTCCAACCCGAAGTAGATCGGGCCGACCCGCTGCCCCAGGTGACGGGGATGGCGCTCCCACTCCCCCAATTCCAGCACTGCGCGGTACCAATCCGCCATCTGCTGCAGGCGGCCGGTACGGAGAATCACGGTTTCGAGCGCGGCATCCATCGGCGCCCCATCCTAGCCCGGCGAGGTATGCGAAACTGGGGATGGAGGAGCGTCATGATCGAACGCGACAAGACACGCCTATTTCGCAGAAGGCTCCGCGAACTCGAAGCGATCGCGGGGGAGCCGGTCATTCCCGGGGAAGTCGGGGAGTGGTGCGAGTCGGTCGAGGAAAATCTCGGCCGCGTGCGCAACGCATGGGCGCCAGTCCTCGGCGTGCACGAGAGCGCCTACAGCGGCATCCTCGAAAACAACCTGGAACTCGGCGGGCAGGTCGAGCGCCTGCGCGCGGGCGACACCGACTACTCGCGCAAGCTCGCGTCGCTCACGCGCGTGATTCATCGCGCCGGCCAATCGTGCGACCCGGATCACACGAGCGAGGAACCGGTCGACGAGGTCGGCCTCTTCCGCCACGAGTTGCTGACGTGGATCGCCCACGCTCGCGGCCACGAGAAGGTCGTTGACCACTGGGTGATCGAAGCCTCGATGCGTGACAGCGGCATTTCCAGTTAGCGTCGGCGTACGTTTCAATTCCTGATGCGTACTCTGCTCTGGGTCGCCTTGGGTTTGATCGTCGGGATCGGCATCGGCTGGGTGCTGGGAGGCGAGCGCGCCTACCGGCATCGTTCCGTTCGTTCCGAGGCCGATCGTGAAGGACGGGCGATTTTCGAGCCCGGTGCACGCAACGCCAAGCGGCCGCCCCCCGAGCATGCGCCCGACAGCGCCCCCTCTCCCGCGCCCCACTCCCCCTCTTCGGCGAGAGACGCTGACGACACGCCGCTCAACGTTACGCCCCAGTTGCTGGGCACGCTGATCGTCGAGTGCGATGGCAAGCGCGTCACGATCGATGATTTCTCGGTCAGCGCCATGGACATGTGGGGCGACGAGGGGGAGGCGAACCCCGAAGAGATCGATGACGAAACGGCGCTGAGCGTCACGTATCGCCTTTGGCCCGGCGAGGCGACCGTGTCCTGGTACGACGAGGAGGATCGACGAATACGAGTCCGGATTGCCGCAGGAAAGACGGTGGTCGTTCGTACAGACGGCCCGCGGGCGCAGGACGAGGACCCCATTCCCCCGAGGCTCGGACGCTTGACCGTGTGGATGTACGACCGGAGCGGCAGGCCGGTCGCCGACGGTGGATTCGATATCACGGGGCCGGGTCCGTCGGGAATCATGGAGGACTCCACCGAGGTCGACGGTACGGGCCGTACGACGCTGGATCTGCGTCCGGGACGTTATCGGCTGACGGCGGGATCGCAGTTCCACGATGTCACGGTTCGCGCCCAGCAGACCGAGCGCGTGGAGTTCCGCTACGCGAACGAAGGGGAAATCGAGTTCGAGACGTACGCCAATGGGAGCTGTCAGCTTGTGCGCGCGGGCGACGGCGAGTCCGCTCCTCACGCCTACCAGTACGACGGCAACACGTGGCGCCTGCTCTATGTCACGCCGGGGACTTACGAGCTTTGGGTCCATTTTTCTGGAGAGGCGCGGTCTCGCAACCTCGGGCGTGTTCTGGTGTCGGCGCGTATGACGACGAAATTCGACCCGAAGCTGCCGTCCGGCAGCGTGACGGTTGTTCTGCGAGGCGACACGACGCCGGCGTTGTACGAGGCGCCGCTGGTAGCGCTCGACGCGACCGGACCGCCCGCCAGCGTGAAGACACGGCCCGTATCCGTAAAGAGCGCAGGGCATTGGCGAGCCGAGCTTCGCTACTGGCACCTCCCCGCCGGTACCTGGCGATTGACCTACGCCCCCGAGGGGTTCGTTCCGGCCACGCGCGACATCGAAGTCGATGACAAGCCGGTCGAAGTCACGATCGACCTCGTTCCGCGTTAGGCGCGACTCGCGGCCGTGCCTCAGTGCGGGGCATCCGCGCCGCCGTTGGCCGGGTCGCCCGACCGAAGTCGGTACACCCGGACCACGGGCCCCTTCCCTCCCCACTCCCGAGGATCGAACACCTGCACCGGCTCCCGTTGATCCAGCGCGGCATAGAACTTCTTCCAGGTCGGGAAGTTCTGCGCACGGGGACTTCCGTCGAAGTAGGGGGCGCGTGCTGAGGAGTTGGTCACGATGTAGTCGTAGCCGAGGCGCTCGTACTGCTCGAGAGTCTTGGGAGCACGCTGCACGAGCGGATTGCTCATGGAGCGGTTGCGCTCGTCGGCCAACAAATCCTCTTCCGTCTGCTCCTCGTTGAGCCACCAGAGATGACCAAGCCGATCGACGTTTCTCGCCGCGGGAGACGCGTGCTGCTCTCGAATCCGGATCAGTTTCTCCTGGTTCGCCGTGAACGCTTCGTCTTTCGGCAACTCGCCCAGCCGCCGCCGCATGCGTTCCAGGCTGGCGCGATTCGGGCCGAGCTGGGGTCCGTAGTCATCGAGCAAGACTCGATCGCCCGGGCCAACGTTGGCGACGATCCACGCCTGGGCACGATTGCGGCTGTCCTCGCGGAGCACCATCTGATTGCGCTGGACATCGCGATAGGACTCCCACGAAACCGCAAGCAGCAGCAGACCAACCAGCCCGACGCGCACTCCCCTCCGTTGCAGCATTCGAGTCGGAGGCAGCGCGAACAGGCATAGAAGCGGCAGGATCGCCGCCAAGTGCCGGAAGTTGGTGTGATAGGCGCCGAGAGTCACCGCCATCAGCACGAACGTCGCGATGGCGACAAGTGGCACGAGCGAGCGGCGGCGCAACTGCGACGTCGCAAGCACGCCCGCAATCCCCAGCAACATGAGCAGGGTGGGCAGCAGTCCAACGACTGCCGGTGAAACGAACTTCTGTACGAAGTGGACCGTGGCGCCTCCGAGACTGGACGGCCCGGTTTCGAACTCCACCCGCGAATCGGGATCGTAAATCACCTGCCGGGCGTCAGGATCGACCCATCCGCTCAGCTTGTGGACCACCTTGGAGGACCAGGTTGGATCGAGGAAGTGGTAGGGCGACACGAGGAAGAAACCGATCGCGAAGATCACCGGCAACAGTGCGGTGCGCTGGAACGCTTGGGGCCACGTTCGCTTAGCTTCCGATCGCCCGAACAGCTCGCCAACCGCGAACGCTGGGATCAGGATGATCCCGTAGTACTTCGTTCCAACTGCGAATCCACCCACCAGACCGGCGAGGAGAAAGTCCCGCCAGCGACCGCTCTCCCGCGACTTCAAGTAGAAGAAAAACGAGAGCATGATCAGCGTCGCGCACGGCACATCCGCCTTGATCTGTTGCGACGCGAACATGAGCGGGCCAAGCACTGCCGCGAGCGCGCCCGCAGCCAGAGCCGAACGATCATTCTCGAAGAGCCGCCGCGCGACTCGGAAGACCAGGTAGACGAGCAGCACCCCGAACGCGCAGACGATGCATCGACCCACGAGAATGAACGCACCGGGATCATCGAGATACCAGCCGGCGAATTGCTCCGGAGACTCGAACTTTCCGATCGCCGCCCCGGCCAGGTACATGACCCCGTAGGCGAAGGCGAGCACGTACATGAGCAGCGCCGGCTTGTTGAACCAGTGCGGATTCAAGTCGCCGGACGCGATCATCATCGCCCTCTTGATGAGGTGCGCTTCGTCGCCGTAGTAGGTGAACGGAAGGTCGCGAAACAACCCCGGAACCCGAAGCGCGAGTCCCAGAAGCAAAATGCCAGCGAGGAGCAAGCCGGTACGGTGAACTCGGCACCACGCAACGAACCCGGGCGCGGGAGTCGTCAGCTCCGCCTCCGGTCGATTCGTCTCCAACTCTCCGCCCATCCGTTTATCCGCCTCTTCGCGCGTAGTATCGCATCCTCAACTTCTGGGCCGTTCAACGACGAGTCGCCGACGCGGTGGACTGTCTCAGATGCGATCAATCCCTGTCCGGCGCAGCATACGTATTCAGAAACATCGCGCCCTCAGCCCGCTCAGCCAGCAGCACCGCCAGCGCCTTGCCCGTGTAGGTCTCTTCCAGATCCAATCCTGAACGACGCGCGGCTTCCACGGCGGCCGCGGCCGACGCCGTCGGCTCGCCGTACTCGCCGTCGGCCGCGACTACGCGCAGCCGCACGCTCCCACGCCCCACTCCGGCCTCCCCGAGCAGGCGCAGCGCCCCAAAAGCGCGCCGCCACACGCGCCACGGCCATCCGGCGACGGCGGACGCCACCCGGACCGCCACCACCTCGCAGTCGGCCTCCCGCAGCATCAATCCGGCCAATAGCCCACTGGTCGTGGTGCCGGTGCCGAGGGCGGTATAGATGCGCGGAGGAATGTCATCCAGCTCCAAGACCGCGCCGCAGTAGCCCAGCGCTCCCCGAGCGCTCGCGCCGCCGGGCGGGATGATCCGCGTCCCGGGTCGCCACACGCGCACCGCTGCCGCCACGGCCCCCGCGCCCCCCCCGACCTCTACCACCCGGGCCGCAACGTCATCCAGAGCCGCCCTCGCAGGTCCGGGCGTCCCCCACCGCACGATTACGGTGTCGGTCTCTAGCCCCAGCTTCCGCCCTAGGCGCGCGGTCGTGTACGCGTGGTTGGCCGACAACGACGAGAACGTGAGCAGGCGCCTCGCGGGCAGGGCTAGCAGCGGTTCGAGGCAGCGCGCCTTGTTGCCGCCAATCCGGTCGTCGCGCTTCACCAGCATCCGGACGCCGGCGATCGTGTGCTCCTCGACCGGCGACGGGCGGACGCCGAGGTCGACCCAGGGCAAGTCGGGATAGCGTCGCGCGAGAGGTTCCACTGCTCGCGTAGGATACGCGCGTGCGAGCGGAGTACGAAAAGCGACTGGCCGAGCGGCAGGCGGAACACGACCGGTGCGCCAGGATCGAGCGACGCCTCGGGTACGTGCGGCTGGTGCTGGCGCTTGTGATCGTAGTGGTCGGCTGGATGGGCTGGGTTTCGCACGCCTGCTCGCCTGCCTGGACAGCGTTGCCGCTGCTCGCATTCGCCGCGGTCGTTGTCCGCAACCACCTCGTCACCGAAGCGCGCATCCGAGCGGGGCGAGCCGCCGACTACTACCGCGATGGCCTGGCGCGCATCGAGGGCGTTTGGAGCGGGCCGATGGGCCGACGCTTCGAAGACCTCTCGCACCTGTACGCCGCCGATATCGATTTGTTCGGGGAGCGGTCGCTGTTCCAGATGCTCTGCCGAGCGCGCACACGCACCGGCGAACGCGTGCTGGCGACCTGGCTCTGCGAGCGAGCGGAGCCCGACGTCGCCCGCGCCCGCCAAGTCGCCGTCGCCGAACTGCGCGACCACCTCGACCTGCGCGAGGACCTCTCGGTGATGGGCGAGGCGCTGGAGGAACTCCTCGAACCCGATCCGCTCCGCGCGTGGGCCCGCGGCGACGCCACCCCCGCTTTGGACGCGACCCGTCGGATTGCGTTCGTACTCCCGCTGGTCTCGATCGCCGGCCTCGTGCTTTGGGCGTACTGGCCCTACGGCGTGTTCGTCGCGCTGGCGGCCATGGGCGTGCAGTCGCTGTTCGCGTTCGCGCACCGCAAGAAGGTCCGCGCGATTCGGGAATCGGTCGAGCACGTCGGCGCGGATCTCGATCTGATCATCGCGTTGTTTCGTCGACTGCAGAGCGAGCAGTTCGAGGCGCCGATCCTGAAGGAGATGTTGGAGGGGGCCGGGGAACCGGTTGGCGACCTGCGCACCCTCAAACGCACGATCGAGCGCATCGAGGCGCGTGGCAACGTTTTCTTCGCCCCCATCGCGGCTCTCCTGCTGTGGACATCGCGCCATGCATTCGCTGTCGAGGCATGGCGCGCGGATCACGGTGTTGCCCTTGCGCGCTGGCTCGACGTCGCGGGCGAGTTCGAAGCGTTCTCCTCGATCGCCACGTACTCCGCCGAACAGCCCGACGATCCGTTCCCCGAGTTTGTCGAGGAGGGACCGCTGTTCGACGCCGAGGAACTCGGTCACCCGCTGCTGGCGGCGTCCGACTGCGTGCGGAACAGCGTGCGGTTGGCGAGCGACGACCCGTTGCTGCTCATCAGCGGATCGAACATGTCGGGAAAAAGTACATTGCTGCGGGCGATCGGCGTGGCGACCGTGATGGCGTCGATGGGAGCCCCGGTCCGGGCCAAGAGCCTGCGTCTCTCGCCGCTCCAGGTCGGCGCATCGATCGTGTCGCGCGATTCAATCCGGGACGGAACGTCGCGCTTCTACGCAGAGATCACGCGCCTGCGCGACATTGTGGCCAGCGCCCAGCGCGAGCCCACGCTCTACCTCCTCGACGAGGTCTTCATGGGCACGAACAGCCACGATCGCAGGATCGGCGCGGCCGCATTGATGCGCGGCCTCGTGGCGGCCGGCGCGATTGGGCTGGTCACGACCCACGATCTGGCCCTGACCGAGATCGATGGCGCGACAAACAAGCACTTCTCCGACCAGATGGAGAAGGGAACGATGCACTTCGACCACACGCTGCGCGAGGGCGTTGTCACACATTCGAACGCCCTCGAATTGATGCGCTCCGTCGGGCTGGACGTCTGATTACAATACCGCCGATGCGTGCACTTCTGATTGTGTTCCTGGGCCTCGTCGCGTGCGGCGGCAGCGGTGATCCCGTGGCCAGTCCGGCCGCCGTAGAAGCGTTCGACTCGGACCAGCCCGATGTCGTGCTGTTGAGCGTCAGCGGGCGGAACCTCGATCTGCTCAACTTCTTTTGCCCGCCCGAATGTAATCAGCCCTACCTCGGCGCTCCCGATCGCGCAGGCGGCGTCCTGAAGACGGAGTTGGAGTTCAACGGGTACAGCGTCGAGCGGCGCAACTACATCGCTGCCCTGCTCAGCTATGACGACAACGATGACGGCGAGCCCGATCGTCTCGGTTGCCTCAAGCTCATTCAGGACCTGCGCTGGATTCACGAGAACTGGATCGAGGGTCAGGCCAGCCCGACGCGCATCGTGCTCGTCGGCCACAGTCACGGCTGCGTCTGGTCGCACAACGTCGTGTCCGCGCTGCCCGAGATTCCCATCGAGGTGCTCATCTCGCTTGACGGCGTCTCGACACAGTGGGAAAGCGATCACGTGCCTTCGATTGAGGACTACTACGATTCGGAGGGTGGCAACCCGTTCCCTGTCGATCTGCGCGACGTCACGAGCGTCTGGAGCGGCCGCGACACCAAGGACGTGGTCTTCGACAACGTCGCCTTCAATGTCGAGGTGCGGTCCGAAAACGACTGCACGGTGTGCCTGTTCGATGACGTCGACAACACGCGCCTGAACGGATCGTTCGCCGGCATCGCCTCGATCGAGGCCGACGGCGAAGACCACAGCGAGGTCACCAACGAGGGCAGCGACGGCATGCTGTTCGTCATCGACCAGCTGCTGACGCGACTCGCCCTTCCCTAGCCTGCATGATTCATGACGGCGCGGTTTCTGACCGGCCCAGGCTGCCGATTTCTTCGCCGCTTGTCGTCGAGGGCTCTCCTTGAGCCAGCTTCCTCCAAGCGGCTCGAACTCGACAACCTGTTCTCGTCCAGAAGAGCCCCCATGACTTCGAACGTGTGCTCTTTCGACGGAGGCATGCCTCGTGCGGGCACTATCGCCGTTGCGCCCGCGGCGTCATGAATGGTGCAGGCTAGCCGATCGCAGTGCGTCGAATCTGCAGGCCGCGGTCGCGCAGATCGCGAATGTGTTCGGCCCCGAGCCCACAGCGGTCCGGCGTGTACGCGCCCGGCTTGAGCTCACCGCGGACCATTGCCAGCGCGATCGCCGCCGTCGGATAGCCCGTGGTCTGCTCCATCGCCGTGAACCCGGTCTGCTCGTCGAAGTACTGGAGCATCTCGTAGCGAACGCCGCGGCCCGCGTCGTCGGTCGCTTCGACCCTCAAGAAAGCGCAGTCCTTCCCGTCGCCCTGCAGGAGCCTCGGCCCCGCCACCGCATGCCAAACATCGCGCGGGACGACCTTCGAGTCCCCCACCGCGACGGGCTTGAGATCGAGGAGGCCGAGATCGATCATCGCGCGCACCTTCTCGAAGTGGCCGTGATAGCGCACGGTCTTGTAGTCGTACGTCTTGAGCTTGCCGCTGTAACGCCACGGCGCCGTACTCGTACCGCCGGACGTGAAGAAGCACTCGAGCGTGCCTAGACCCGGCGGGCCCTGGATGCTCTCCGGCTCGGTGAACGCCTCGAAGCGTTGCACGCGACCGTCGCGGACGATTACTGCCTCGCCGCGGTACTCGTTGGTGAGGCCTTCGATCGAAAAGAGCAGCGAGTAGCCGAGCGGTCCCGCAGGCGAGAGAGGGAGGCCTCCGCAGCGAATGCGGACGTGTTGAACGCCGTGCGTTTCCTTGATCGCAATTGCCGCGAGAACGTTGCCTAATCCGGGTGCCAGTCCGCAGTCCGGAACGAGAGTCACGCCGGCCTTCTTCGCGGCGGCATTGAGCTTGAGCGCTTCCTTGACGAGACCGGTGTTGCCGCCGAGATCGCAGAAGTGCGTGCGCGCGCGGACGGCGGCCTTCGCGAGGGCCGGGTTGAACCGGTACGGAAGCGCGCTGACGGCGACGTCGTGGCCGCGCATGAGTTTGGCTGCGTCCATGACGCCGCGAAGGGCGACCGCGTGCTGCTTGATGCGCGTATCCGGCGCGAGTGCGCGCAGGCGCTTGGCTCCTGCGCGGACGGCCTTCGCGGATGAGTCGACGAGAGTGATCTCGGTGGCGCCGCCGTGGCGCGCAAGATCGTAGGCAATGGCGAGGCCCTGCCGCCCCGCGCCGAGAACGATACAACGCATGGCGGGAGTTTAGCCTTACTTGGGTGCGCCGCTCTTCCGGATTCCGGCGCCGATCTCGCGTTCCCTGATCGGGAGGTCGGGCACGCCGCGGGGGGAGCCGATCGCGGCGCGAACGAAGGCGACGGTCACGCGCCCCTTCTCGGATCCGGGGGCGCGACCGACGACGAACGCTCCGTGGCCTCCGAGCGGCAGCGTAATGCTCATCCGCTTTTCCATCTCGATCAGCTCCGGCACCTGGATCTGCGTCTTGAGCTTGCCGACCTGCTTCTCCTTGACCGCGATCGGCCGGACAAGTTCGATGAGCTTCATGTCGAAGTGGAGCGTGACATACTCGCGATTGCGCGCGACGATTGGACGCCACTTCAGGAGGGCTCCCACCTCGATCTCCGCGACCTCCGGACTCCCGATGTTGCCCTCAACGACGAAGTCCTTCACGTAGCTGATCTTGCGTTTGCGCTCGGCCGTGACCTCAAGCGACTCCTTGCCGGGAAGCGCTGTCTTGAACAGCATCGTCGCCTGCTTCGAAGCGCCGATCGTGGTCCACCACGTATCCCACACCTTCGGCGTGGAGCCCGCGACAGCCGAGAGGTCCTTGCCGAGCAACGCCTGCGCTTCGCCAGCGGGCAGATCGACCAGGACGAGATCGATTCCGATCGCGTCCTCGCCCGCGTGCGTCAGGATCTTGAGCAACCGACGAATCGCGATGTGACGGTTGCCGCTGGTCTCGTCGAGTTGGCTCTCCAACTCCGCCACCCAGGCGCCGCGACTGTGCGCCCATCGAGCGAGGTGATCGAGGACCTTGCCGCGATAGTCGGCAGTCGGCGCCTTCGTCAACGCCCATTGCCCCGTCTTGCGCCACTCGGCGCCCGGAGACAGGAGCATGGCTGCGCACTCCTCGGCGGGGGGCAGCGCGGGTGCGGCGGAAACGAGGGTTGCCATGACCAAGGTCGCAACGAATGCACGCATGGACCTATGCCAACCGCTGGAGGTCACTATGCCGTCACTGGCGGAACGACGTCAGGTCAAAAAGTGCAGGACGGCCGCGGTTCCGATGGGAATCAGCAAGTTATCCAGCTTGGAGCCGGAAACGGCTTCGAGAAGGGTCGCCGCGACGCCTCCGGCAAGCGCTACGGGCCAGGGCACGAACAGGCTGCAGGAGAGGGTGCTCGCAAGCAGGCATGTCGTGGACCCGGCGACGGAAACGCCGCCCCACCGCGGCGATTTGACGCTCATGCCGACAACCGCAGCAAGCGAATCTCCGAGGGCCAGACAGAGGATTCCCGCGCACGCGAGCGGCTTCGCGAACAGGGCTACGGTGGCTGCGCAGCCGGCGAAGTACAGCGTCGAGCCGTTCCAGCCCTTCTTGTCCTTGTCGGCGACGATGCGCCGGAACAGCTTCAGGAAGAGGAGCTGGAGCGCGGGCGATCGCGCCCGAATCAGGTCGAACACGACCAATGCGGCGGCAATGCCGGCGAGCGTCCAAGCAAGCGGAGTCCGCCCGATCGAAGTCCACCAATAGATCGCGACGATGGCGATGCCGGTCGCATGAAACAGCTTTCGCGAGTACGCCTCCACGTTACGCCTCCCGCACGACCGTCACGAAATCGCGCGCGTTTGCGCACGAAGATCGCACGGTGCAGACCCGATCAAATCGATAAGTCATTAGCAGCAAACGACTTAGGAGATTCCGCATTTCACCCGTAATTCCGGCGCGCGGTTTGCGTAGTAAGAAGTACACAGGACACACATCATGAGCAAGAACGGACAAGAAAGCAGCTCCAAGCTTCACCCGGTCACATTTTGCACGGAGTGCGACAAGACCATTCCCGAGCAGGCGCTCGCCTGCTTCCACTGCGGGGCGCGCCAGAACCGCGGCGAGAAGACCGTCCAGGTCGTGTTTTGCGAGAAGTGCGGCGACGACTACCCGGCCAAAGCGCACTCCTGCTTCCACTGCGGCCACGTCAACCCGCACAGTCGGTATCTGGAAGGCCAGATTACCGGCATGAGCGCGTAGCAAGCCGCACGCATCTGCCCGTTTTCCACGCGCTGGAGCCCCGACTGGAATTCGTCTGGGGCTCGCGCTATCCCGGCCCCGACTCCCACTCCAATGCCGCGCTGATCGTGGCGCCGTTCTGCCCTCGCGGTTACCCCTAAAAAGGTTGTAGCCGCTGTCGATCACGCATCGACAACGGCTACAGGAGGTAAGGAGGGTCGAGGGGTCAGTCTCGATCGCGGTTACCCGCGACACATGGATACTAGGGCTGCAGTCGGTGTCGGCAAGTCGAAGCCATCTTTTTCTTCAGATCGGCTCACGCGACAGCCTCGCAGCGCCAGCCATTGGGCGTAAGCACCTTCGAGCCAACAACTTACGTATCAACATAAAGAGGCCAGCGCCGTCTCCGGCACTGGCCTCATTGGAGCCCAATTAGGCTCAATGCGACTAATCGGCCCTTATCGGCCGCGTCGGCGCCCGCTGAACCCCATGTCCCCGCGACCCGATTCGAGCAGGGTCGCCGCGTCGGCCGCCGGGATCACCTTTTCCAGGCTCTTCTGGGTCTCAGCACGCAGCGTTTCCGCCTCTTCGCGGTAGGCGTTGCCGTAGGCCTCCCTGCGCTGATCTTGCGGGACGTTCTTGAGATCCTCGCGTTCGCGCAGCCCCCTCCAGATCAGGCGGGTCTTGTCGGCGCGCTGGATCAGCACTTCGGCCGCCTTCTTCTTCTGGACCGGCGACAGCGAACCGATGCGCGCGCTATCGATCAACTGGTCGATGCGCTCGACCTCCCGCACGATGCGGTCTTCCTTGCCGTTCAGATCCTGAGCAAGCCGCACACGCTGCCGGAAGTAGTCCATGCCGGGCTTTTCACGCTCGGCATCCTCGTCGAAATTCTCGGGGCTGGGCAGGCTACGGTCGATTGCCTTGCCTTCCTCGATCGGCTCGTCGCCGGACGCGTCCAGCTTCGATCGCGCGGCGCCTTCCGGCCCGCGGCGGGTCAAAGCACGCTCGACGGCGCGGTCCAACTGCGCCTGCGTGTAGCCCTGCGTGTCCACCTCATCGCTGCCGGAGGCAGCGCGCGAACTTCCGCGACTGGACCCGACCTGGCTCTTCAGATCGTCGATTTCGAGGTAGAGCAGCGCCGCGGCGCCAAGTGCCAAAGCGTTCGTAATGGCGAGGATCGGTACGATTTTCATGGGTTTACTCGTAATGGGGACAGTTTACTCCCCCTCTTTAACCACCGCGAGCAGGGCTGGGTTCCGCAGGAAGAACGTCTCTCCGAGTAGATATCGGGCGTAGGCGTGTCGGGCGTCCGTCGTCGCGCAGGCGTCCGCCACCACGGCGGTCAACTCGCGCTCCCGTTCGGCGCCGGTCGCCAACCGGGCGCGAGCCAGCGCATAAGTCGCCTCAACAGGCGGTTTCTCGTCCGCCTC
>Ga0070728_10002707_pt1 | contig 21177 bp, 16 predicted proteins | sample tdDd471_FD_66723 | JGI IMG/M metagenome (GOLD analysis project Ga0070728, IMG submission 66723) | Marine sediment microbial communities from the Atlantic coast under amendment with organic carbon and nitrate - tdDd47.1 | ecosystem: Environmental > Aquatic > Marine > Coastal > Sediment | place... | reverse complement strand
CTTGTCCTTGTATAAATCTCATACTATAAGATAACAAAGTGCTGAAAATCTATCAAATACAAGCATGCTTACTTATCAACAACTTATCAAGGTTTTTAGACAGTCTGACGGTCTTGCTAAAATTTGAGGGCGATTTAAAACCGCCGCCTTATCAGAGCCGCTACCGTTTATTGTTTTTGTTACATTATCTAGTTGAGCGTCACCGCCCATTAATTTTAACTTTTGTTAGGCTTTCGTTATTTTTTCATTTCTATTGATTTGACAATTTCAGCAACTAGCTCTGATTGGCTTTCCTGAATCGAATCTCCGTATACTATCGCTGTAAATAAGATATGTCCACCAATAGAATCTGATTTAAGCACATATAGTAATTGATTCCTATTAATTTCATTCAGAGAGTCTAAACCAAAACTGAAATTGAAGCAAGTTCTATATTCATTGATTTTTCCAGTTTTACTCATTTTTGTTTTAAGACCAACCGTTTCATTTAATGAATCCAATACGTTTTCCAAATGTGAATTAATAAAAACTGTGTCTGCATTCCAAGTAGCATTTATAACCATTACTTCATTCATGTCTACCGTTGTATCAGATGAGATTATTCCAGAAGAGATGTCTGATGTATTAAACTCTTTATGCCAACTTGAAGGCAATTCAACCTCAAACTTTCCTTTCAAATCAGGCACAGTCGTATTTATGTTAGTAGTTATTTTCCTGTCCTGCTTACAAGAAATTCCGAATGTCAGAATAGTTAAAAATATGATTAAATAAATTTTCATTGCATTATTTTATAATGAAGCCTAACGGTCTAGTGTATGTGGCGTTGGGCATTTCAAGGCACTTCACTTTCAAACCGCTACTATGTTTATTATTTGTATTCATGTTTCAATTTACCACTAACTGCCCAATGACATATGACACATTGTTGTATGCCTGTGCTTTCTTTTCAGTCAGCGTTGGGGCAGCCATACTCTTTGCCAAGTTTTGGCTCGTGAGGTGGTCTTTTCGAGCGACTTGGCAATGTGTATGGTTGCGAAGAGGTGGCTTTATTCTGTTACTCTCCATATGAAACCAATGTTATCAAGTTTATCTTTCTTTTCCTTCTTGATTGTTTCCTCCTTGTAATTTCTTCTTTGAGTTCTAACCCATGTTGCAAGTTGCTGATTCTCCTTATATCTAACAGGAACTTTACAATCGCCAAATTCATTTTTGTATTTGACTAATTCTTCAAATCTCTCATCCCAAGTTTTCTGATTATTCATTGGTATAGGAAATTTAAAACCAATTTTTTCTATAGCTTCAATTTTTTCTGATTCAAGTTTACCCGTTCTTTTTAAAGTTTTTTGGTAATAAAGCCAATTAGCCAATGATTGATTTTCTGGAAATTTCTTTGGCACATTAAAATGACCGTGTATTGAATTAAAGGTTTTTAATTGATCTAACATTTGATACCAATCTAAAGAATTTTTTATTCTTATTGGTTTGCCTTCTTTTTGTATACCAATAGCAGCTAGTATCTCAACCTTATCTTTAGGAAGCTCTGATCGTTCAATAAGAATCTTTTGGCTATCAATCCATTTGATCGTTTCCTTTTCAATTTCCGATTCTTTAAAATTAAAATCTCCAGAAATCTCTTTGAGTTTGGCTACTTTTGAAAAATATTCAAACCAGTTTTCTGGATCGTATTCAACAAATTCGTAACCAATACCTTTTAGCCTTTGCTTTTTTTCTTCTGTTGTTCCTTCTTTTCTAATTTTATAAAACCAATGATACAATCCTTCAAAATCTTTTTCATTTTGTTTTATATCAAAGTGTCCATTCTTTTGATAGAACTGTTTTAGTAGTTCAAATTTTTGATCCCATTCATACTCCTTTTTATCCCAAATAAAACCTAGGTCATCTAATAGCTCTTTTCTATAGTCCGATAAAGTTCCTTTTTTATTATTAGTTCTCTGATCATTTACCCATCTACCTAATGATTTATCCTTTTCATAAATTTGAGGAACAAGACAATTACCGTTCTCTTTTTTATAGTTTTCAAGTCTTTCAAGCATGTTAAGCCATTTATCATCATCTGGTTTTGAACCCAAATTTTCGTCTGAACCTCCCCATAAAAATTTAATTGAGTTTAAAGCATTAATCCTAAATTCTGATAATTTCCCTTTTTTCTTCTCCATTCTTTGGTAAAGAATCCAATTATATAAAGATTCATTACCATTGGATTTTTTATATTGTGAATGACCGTTTTTTTCGTAAAACTGCTTAAGCTCTGAAAATTTTGAATCCCATGCTTTTGAGTTCGAAGATCGAGTTACTTCCCAATTAAAACCTAGTAATTCTAATTTCTGAATTTGGTTCTCTGAGAGTTTTTTCTTGCGGTAATTAAACCTTTGTCTAGAAACAAAACTTGCCAAACTTTTATCTTCAAAACTTCTTGAAACATTGCAATTGCCATAATGAATTTTGTATTCAAGAAGTTTTAAATAATTCATTTCCCATGAATCAGGTTTTGGTTCTTTTTTTGACTTCTTTTCTTTTAACTCAGGATTTACTTCATATTTGAATTTACGCCCCCTGTAATTAAGATCAAATGAATACCCAATCTGTGAAAATCTATTTAGTTTAGAATCGGAAAGTCTACCCGATTTGAATAGTCTTTTTTGTTCTTGAAGCCAGATTTTCAGACTATAATATTGAGTTAGTTGTTTGGGTATAAGAAAGGTTTTATATTCTGAATTATAAAACTTGAGTTCTTCAAACATTTCATTCCAATTATCATTTGATTCCAAAGCTGTGGAACTTTTCTGACCTCTAAAATCCATATTAAAAGAAAAGCCGATTCCTTCAAGCTTGTTAATTTTTTCAGAGTCTAATTTATTTTTTCTAAAAAGTTGTTTCTGATATTGGAGCCATGCTCTCAATGGTAAAAATTCAGGTTTAGAACCTGGTATTAAAAATGTACCAAACTCCTCAAAGTAATCTTTTAACTTCTCAAAATTATTTTGCCATTGCTGATCATAGCTGTTATTCACAACCACGCTATTTGTTTCGGGATCGATTTCTAGTTGAAATTTCTTACCCCGGTAATTGAGATCAAAAGAAAAGCCTATAGCGGAAAGTTTTGAAATTTTTTCTTCTTCCAATTTGTTATTCCTGAATTGGTTTCTTTGATATTGAATCCAAGGAATTAAATGTTTGTATTCTTCATTAGTTCTTTGGATTAGGAAAGTATTATATTTAGAATAGTATGTTTTTAATTGATCAAATTTTTCATTCCAGATTGCTTCGTGTTTTATATTGGACCTCTTATTTTCTCCCCGATAAGTTTTATTAAAAGAGTATCCTAATTCAAGCAATTTTATCTTCTTTTCTTCATCAAGTTTCTCATCACGATATAGTTTTCTTTGATAGCGCAACCAACTCAACAATCCTTTACAATTTTCATCATTAGTCGGTATGAAAAAAGTTTTATTTATTGCGTAATATTCTTTTAGTTGCCTATATCTTTCTTCCCAATCAATATCATTATGAGGCTGAAAATGAACATCAAAATTAAATCCAATACTTCTTAGCATTGCAATTCTTTCAGCTGAAAGGTTTTTTTTATTGTACTGCCTTCTTTGATAAACTAACCATTTGTACAACCCATCAAATACTTCATTATTTAGAGTGATATTAAAATTTTGATTCTCTTCAAAAAATAGTTGAAGTTCAGTAAATCGTTCAGACCAATTTCGATTACTACCAGATCTACTATACTTGTGTTCATAAGAAAAATCAAACTCTATATCTTCAAGGAGTTTTCTTTGCTCTCGTGTTAATTGGTCTTGATGTTTTCTTGTTTTGTAACACCAGTAATACAAATTGCCTGATTCAGGTTGAGAAGGTCTTGAATGCCCTGTCTTTAAATAGTATTCTTTTAGGTCATTATAGTTGTCTTCCCAATGAACTTTGCGGACTGCTTTTTTAAATCCTAATTCATTAAGTTTTTCAATTTGTGGCTTGGTAAGAGTTGAACCATTATGCGTTACAGAGCCGTTTGCATTCAGTTTTCCATTATTAAGTATTACTCTATACTTATTTGTCCATCTACCTAATTTTGGAAATTCATCACCTAATATTGGGACTTCAGTGTGACCATACTTTTCTTTAAACTCTACTAGCCTCTTACAGAATTGCTCAAATATTTTGACTTTTGGATCCCAACTAAAATCTATTTCATCAAGTAAGTCAATCCTGTCCTGTGATAGCTCATTTTTCCTCCTTTTTGCTCTTTGAGCAACAGCCCAAGTTCCAAGTGGTTTATCTTTTTTATAACGAGCAGGGATATCCGAATCTCCATTTTCTTTAAAATAATCTAGTAACTTCACATAACTAGACCACCAAATTTCATCGCGATTAGTTTCATCTAGGAATTCTTCACTCTTCCAGTCAAATCCAATTTCGTCAAGTTTTTTCTTTTTTAGGCTATTTAACTTGCGTGAACGATTTTGTCTGCGTTGTTCATAAATCCAATTACATAATTGTTCTTCGTCATTTCTGGAAATATTCATATGACCATTCTGCTCAATGAATTCATGCAGTTTTTTAAACATTACATCCCAGAAAACTCTTGTCTTTTCAATTATTTCATCGAATAAAACATTTCTTAGTTTTTTTTCTAATCCCTCAAATTTAATTATTGCTTCTGTTTCACCTTCTGAAAAGTCAATTTCTATTTTTGAATTGTTTTTCTTCCCTTTTTGGTATGCTATTTCATTAATTTCAGCTTGAAGCCTTTCGTCCTGATCACAAAGCGAGCGTATGACTTGAATTAAGTGATTAAAGATTGGCTTTCGTTTTATTTCCGCTTCAAGATTTTCTTCAATATGATGAAAAATAGGGACAACAATAAACCCCATTTTTTTCATTCCAGTTGAATCTGTTCTTAATGCTCTACCAGCAGCCTGTACAATATCTATTTTGGAAGTTTTCGGATCACAAAAATAAATTAAATCAATTGTTGGAACATCAACACCTTCTGTTAAACATCTTGCATTTGAAACAATGCCTTTTTGACTTTCTTTAAAATCATGAAGTACTTTCGAACGATAAGTTGTTGATTGCTTGCCCTCAACATGTTTGGAAAATGTATCCAGAAAGAACTCTCTATGTCTTTCTGCAAAATTTTCAGCCAGTTTCACTCTTGAATGAAATGTTAAACCATGAAACGCTTTGTATTTGTCCATTACAAGATTTAAGGAGAAGTTGTGAGCTAAGTCAGTAATTGTAATATCTCCTAAATAGTTTCTTTCTTCTATGAATTTTTTTACTTGCTTATCAGAAACACCAATACCGATAATTTTATAATCAACTAGTATTTCTTTATCAATAGCTTCTCCAAAAGTCATTCTAAAAGCTTCATCACCAAAGACCTCAGGATTACTCATATCGCATAGCAATTCATAATCCTCACCGAGTTTAGTTTTTAACTTGGTTGACACAACCTTTGGTGTTGCAGTCATGTATAATCGCTTTCTACTTGGTATTTTATTATTATTATGAACTAATGTGTATACATTTTTATTTTTACTTCCTGCCGTTCTGTGAGCTTCATCACAAATTGTTAGATCAAATGAAAAATTTGATAATTGAGCACAAGAATCTCTTATGACTTTGAGTGATTGATATGTGGAAAAAACCACTTTATTTCCAGCCCTTTGTAAAAATTGAGCAGCAATATTTGGATCAGTTGTAACAGGACCACCGATCTCATATGTGTGTACAATAATTGAATCCGTTCTATCTTTATCAATATCCTTTTCAGAGCATACACACATATAAATGTATGGTTCATTTTTATGTCTAGCCCAATCGTTTTTAATTTGCTTTAAAAGAGCTAACGAAGGCAGTAAAACTAGGGTTGTAGAATATTTTAATTCCTCCTTAATCCATAAGGCAGTTAATGTTTTACCCGCACCACATGGCAATATTAGCTGACCACGTTCATTGTTTTCAAGGTGCTTAGAAACTTTTGAAATTGCTATTTCTTGATGTTCTTTTGGTGTGAATTTTACTAGTGGCTTAGATTGTTGTCCTTTTGCACTCAGCAAAATGTTATTAAAAACATCCTTTTCTATCTTTAATAATTCATCATATGCAATCTGTGAATATTTGCTTTCAAAGTTTTTAGCAACAGAAGTCACATCTGACACATTTGTAAAAACAATTACTTTCTGACACAGAGTTGCCAAAGCGAAAACATTAGCTATTTTATCACCTGACCAACTTAATTTTTTAAATTCATCATTTTTAAATTTGCATTGGACAGCATGAAAATCATTATCATAGTCTTGAAGCAATAAGTCTATTCCATGATCTACAGGAGGGAGTTTCAAACGTTCCAGAATTTCTAAAGGAATCTCAGAATATAACCATACTTCTTTAAATAGTTCTGTTTGTTTTGGATCATTTAAGAAATAGTATTTAGCAAAATATTCAAATATATTACCTGCAGTAGTTTTTTTTACGGTTGTCGTAGTCTGAGATGTGTTGTATTGCTCCAATTTGGACTTCAAATCTGTCCAATTTTCAATACCCTCCAAACAGGCAATTAATATTTGATTGTAATTCTTCATTTTATTCTTTGCGTTGGCAAAAAAATAGCTCTTTTGGTTTTTTCAGTTTTTGACTGTGTGTCGGCAAAAACCAAATGTGCTATTTGTGCGTTGGCTCTTTTCAGCATGGCATACAACTTGTTAATATGTGCACTATAAGTGCATTTATTTTTACTATATCGTGATTAAAAGTGCACAATACATACCCTATAGGTCAGTATTGTGCACTTCCAATTCAGAGTCTATCAAATTTATGAAAAACAAATAGCAAACAATAAAATCAAAAGAGGTAAAACTAACAGCAAACATAAAATAGAATAAATCTACATAATTGCCAGTGGATATAAAAAAGCTGTGGCACCCCTACCACAGCTTAGTCTTGTTTGTTCCTTTCCTATACAATTCAACCCTTACGAGAGCATAGAACAACCAATTTCTTCCTATTCCTTCCAATGCCTAATTGATGATAGCCTCCAGTTCCGAGTCTACTTCAATTGAGGAGTTGGGTAATGTTATTTCATTTACACCAAAGTTATCTAAGGTCTTCATAGTCGGTAAAGCTTGTGTTCCTTTCTTAATTGTAATTGCATCAGAACTAGCACCTAAAGCCTCTTTATTTCTTACTGGGGCAGTCTTTTCTTCTTCAAAGCTCACCTCATAGATTTCATCCAGGTTAAAGCCCAATAAGATATCTTCAACAAAATGCATTGCCTCAGTTTTGGTTTGTTCAATAATTCCAAGGTTAATGGCTTCTTTCTTTATTCTTTTTTGACTCTCTGCTACTCTATTTTTTAAGGCAGTCAACAATTTCTCTCTCGAGCCTCCAAAACTTAGAAAAAAGCCATCTCTTACTTTAATGAACTCAGCCTTTTCGAAACTCACCACTGGCTGATTTACGATTGGAATTGGAATGATGATTTTTTTGGAAATACTATCAATTTTTAGCTTCTGTAAATCAATTGTAGCCGAAACAGAAGTAGGATACTTTACCAGCATTAGTAATTTTTTCCTTGCATCATCATTTTTGTATAAGAATATCATGTCATTGTATTTGTACTCAATCAAATGCAATTCTCTTTTTTTTACGATTTTTTTCAAACCTGCCAATCCTATCTGCTCTTTACTTCCTTCACAGTTATACAATAGAGCAATTCCTGCTATTACCGCCAGCAATGCTACTATCCATTTTATGATTTTCATGCTTTTAAGTTTTATTATTAATCAATAGGTACTTTGTCTTTAAAAAAGCTGTGGCACCCCTACCACAGCTTGGTTTTGTTTGTTCCTTTCCAGTACAATTCAACCGACAAGAGCTTGGAACAAACAAAGGCTTTTTTTTATCCCTATTCTACCAGCGTTTCAACTTCTAAAGGAATGGCTTCCATTTCCAAATGAAATTTACTTCGCTCCGATGCGTAGCGTCGTATTGGTACATATAGGGTTTTGTAATTGATATTTTCAATTATCAGTCGGTGCTCTCCCTCAGGAAAGTGTTTGAATCTAAAGGTACCATTCCCGGTAATGTGGGTCGCCAAACCCAGCCCTTCAACCGATACCACGCCCAGGGCAACTGGCTCGCCGCTTAGCTTATCTTTTAAATAGCCCAGCACATCGTAATGACGCTGTACCCCTTTGGCTTTTTGTCGGGCTGCAAAATAGTAGTTTACAAAATCGACATTGCTAGCCCGCAGATTTTCTATACTATAATCCAGTTTGTTGTTTAAAAGCTTATTGATCACCTTTTGCAACAACTTGAAATCCTTTTTGGCATTCGCCTTATCCTCTTTCAGGACAATCAGGTCGGCGCGTTTTTGTTCAAAGGCATCCCCATCTGCCTCAACAGCGGCAATACTCGCTTCGGTAATACCAAAAGGCTCCAAGCTTGCCACATGCTCTTTGGCAATGCTAATGCTCTGCTTGTAATAGGCAATCAGATCCAATTCGCTGAGCCACTTTAAACCATTTTTAGAGATACTGACCTTCTCCACCATCTCACTATCGGATACGCTGTTGGCATAGCAGACCAGTGAATTGGAAAAAGGATACAGCTTATCTCCCAGTGCTTTTTTGAATGTATTTTTCTCACCAATCAACCACTTTAAAGGTTGATCCACCTCATCTCTCAAACCAATTAGCCGATTCAAGTCCTGGGTAAATTGATCTACCTGAGCTTTGGTAGTTACATTGGTTTCGTAAATACTCACATTCTCAGTCAAAGCCTTACTGGTTTGCACATAAGAATCTAATTTTAAATTAATCGATGTGTTCATTTTTAGTAAATTTTAAGTAGTATGTTCAACATTAAAATGCCTAAGAATAATGCACTCTTTTGCATCACATAACACGATTCGAAATAAAAAATTCAATTGTTTTATTCATCTGCTTCCTCTTTTGTTTAATTGTACTTTTAAGACCCAATTAAGCTTGCTTTAGGTCCCATTTTCAGAGCTGAAAATTGATCATTTTACCCCTTCTTTTTTTTAAATTTACCAGGTGTCGGAAAGGATTTATTTGTATTCTGAAACAATTTATTTCCATTCTGAAACGATTTATTTGCATTCTGAATTGATTTACCTTCATTATTCTTTGATTTTCCAAGTCCGGGAAACGATTTACTTCTATTCTGAACGGATTTATCTACATTATTCTTTGATATTCCTACTCTCGGGAAGTATTTACTTTGCTTTGAAAGAGATGAATTTCCAATTTTTAAGAATTTAAAGGCTTAGCATTTCTGCAGATGATCTAAATTTGATTTGGAATATTGCTAACTGCGAAGCACCGATACGTATCGGAATCGTGGGAGTGAATCAGCAAATGTATCATACTTCGATCAGATGATCTTAAAAGTATGTAGTGAATTAAGTAGATTAAGATTCTACTTCTGATCTGTTACTCAAGTAATCAATTGGTTGAATTGTTTAAATAAAGTTAAAGAAAAATTTCTTTAATTACCAAAAGAAAAGTTGATTAATGTGAAAATTAGGTTTGTTTATCAGGTAAAAACGAATGTTCGTAACAGGTTAGAGTGCTTGTATTTTCAATTCCCTCCGACTATTTAGATAAAAATATTTTTTTTTGTAAACCTCTTATTTTCATCATGCCAATTTATTTGATAGATCTAAACTAGCATTCTAAATAAGTATGTATTTACATGTTGTGCTACACTTTTAGGTGAGGTCTTCTTACATGCAATTTGGTAATTAACGCTAAAATTCGCCAATACATTACATACAAACCAGCATGAACAATCTTACAGGACAAAATAGGATTCAAGAAGTTCTTTTTTTCATCCTATGCTCAAAACCCAATGAGTTCTGATACTGATATTAGCGACAAAATCGGATCCACAGGTAAAAAAAAGCTTAATTTTTCTGTTTGTCACTTGTATCATTATTCCTATAGCTCTCCAGGTACAAATTCGGTATAAATTTCACCCTTTTTCTGATCAATTCCCGATAAGCAATTAATTCTGGAAACTGATAGAAAAACTCAAGCTTTTGATATTTTATTGAAGTGGGTAGAGGTTTATCTGTTAAAACAAAAAATGTCCAGGATTCCGCAATATCCTCTTCAGGACTTTCAGCTGCATAATCTGTTACAAATTCATTAGGACGTAACAAGTAAAAATCATACAAGAAATCAATTCTCTTTGATTCATTTTTCTTCCTGTTTATTCTATCCCATTCTTTTAATATAGCTGGCTTCCAAAATTGTTTTACAAACAAATTCAGATAACTGCTTTTGCGTGCATATCCTTCATCTGTTAAATATCCTTTTCCTTCGGATTGATAGTTATCATCAGTGAGTTCAATTTGAGTCGAATTTAAAGTCAGCAAATGACCAAACTCATGTATCAAGGTATGAGTGTAATTGAGTATTTTTATTGAATCACTTGTCAATAGATCCATATCTTCTGTATCCAGGTCGAATTGCCAATACTCAACGGTCTTATCCATCTGATTTAGTCCACCCATATCCTTATCAATACCATCTGTAAATAGCCTTAGCGAAACAATATACTTGTCGATTAAATCGGAAGGTAAAATGTGATGTATCGTCTGCCAATAATCTTCAGCCATTGAAAAGTTTGCTGAGTCATTCCCAATCACTCTTCCTTCTTTAACCTCCCATATGCCATATTCTTTCTGAGCACAAAGCGTTGTGGATATAATAAGGAAAACAAATATTAAAATTTTCTTAGATTTCATTTCTATCATAGTAAAAATCAGCTTAAGAATTCCATACCCTTTTTCAAAGATAATTAACAGAGAATTAATATTATTATTGTTTTACAAATCCTTTTTAATATCATTCCAATTGAAAAGAAATAGTCTCTGTAAATTTTGAGATGTGATAATCAAAATGTTGTAATTCCTCTTCTTGATTCTTAATCGAAAATAATATTCAAGTCCTTGAAAGCAACCAAATCCCCTTTTCTTCATCTGCCAATAAAAGAAAGAATCAAAAAACCGACAAATCAATTGTGAATCTGGTATTACTTTTGTGGTTTTTAGATCGGTAAATCTAAAATTTAGAAGCGATGAAGAAGTGGATGTTTATTTTATTGGTTGGATTGCTCTCCTCTTGTTTGGATGATAATGACGATGATTATTTATATCACACACACCATAATAGTGTAATTTTACTTCAGGTAAATTACACCGATTTTGTTTTTGAGGGTGGTATAGAATTGTTCCTTCATTCGGAATTTAACGAATCGGAGGAAATTCCAATTAGCGTGGATTACGATCCACCAGGAGATTTTGGTAACATAAGTTTGTACTATGAACCGAAGGAAGAGTTGCTATTTGATGGGTCGATTGTTTGGGCAGGAAAAGGGAAGCGTAAATTTCCTGAATACATTTATGCTCCGGGTAAATTTCTTGAGTTGGATACTCGAATAGATACGCCTGTTGATGATAAATTTCAAATCATCTTCGCGGAGGAAGGAGTCGATTATCCTTTGGAATCGATTTGGAATTCCATCAATAATTTATCGATCGTAAAAAGATATCTTAAAAGCGGTAAAAAGATTGGTATTTTTCGTTACACACCAAGTGTAGGTGTTGGCGATCCCAATGAATGGGATTGGTATGTGATCATGAACACAGTTCCATAATGTACAATTGCTACTCTAAGTAGTATAATATATAATCAAAAAGAGGATTTTCAAGATTGAAAATCCTCTTTTTACAATTCAATATTTGTGTGGTTATTTCACTGTTTTCTTCATAGTTGCCAGATAAGTCCAATTTAAATCCCTCATTTTTATTGCCTCATCAATTTTCATTTGAGTTTCTGCATCAACATTGAACACTTCATTTCTGCCATAGGCATCAAAATAATGCAAATACCCTTTGAACCAGTCAAATGTCATGTGAGTCGTTCTCACCTTACTTCCCGATGGCATTAATACCTTAGCCAGCGCCCAATGACTCATCGTTCCAGCATCTACCCTATCCTGATGAATCGGTAAAAACAATTCCATTTCCGCTTTTTCGTATTCATCATACTTACCATCCAAAGCTTCCATAAAATTCATTCTCATTACCGAACCCACTTCCATTTTATAATTATCAGTAGTTGCCTTAATAACGGTCAGAAACATTCTTTTGCTCAACTCACGCGAAGCTGTTCCCTCCCTTAAGGCTTCACGCAATTCTTCTTCTTTCATGTCTGGATATGCCATCTTAGCAGCGTTCCAAATATCTCCATCCGCCAACGCTTTAACAGGATCATCATATAAGGTCACTGCCAAATATTGATATCCTTGTTCCGTTCCTCCAGGCTTTAAGGACCAAAGATCCCAACCTTTAATTTCTCCGCTCTTCAAACGCTCGGCATGTATTTTCTCCCAGAACGTTTCGGTTTCCCAATAATCCATCTCCTGGTTATCTGTAACTTTCATAAACTCAAAAACCAGAAATGTTTCCTGCTGTGCCATGCTTGTACTACAAAACAAGACCAGCGCCACAAAAAGTAATATTTTTCTCATTTCAGATAGTGTTAGTGAATAAGACTTAAGTTACAGCTTTTTATCTCTCCATACAAAGTCTTAGGTTAAGCAGGAGTCATTTTTTCTTAGATTAAATCCAAAATAGTTTACCTTCTATATTTCCTCAATAGATATCCACCCATAACTCCTACTTATCTTATAAACAAAACCCAATACATTGTAAGTTACAATGTAGTTTCAAATTAAACTTATGATGATATATTATATGAATTACATATTACCAATATGTACTCAACGATTTACCCATTCTAATTCAAGTAAATTTACAAAATCAAGTATTTACATTCTTCTAGTTTAAATGAAAACTACAAAGCACCTATCTCCTTAACCTTTTTCAATAAAATCCACAAATCACTACATATCAATACCGTAAGTAATCAGAGACAGGCATTCACCACAGGGAATCCATTTGAAACAAGCACCATTTCATTTCACATATCCTAAAAAATATGAGATCTTAGCTTGTTAAATTTTGTTAAAACATTAGCTTGAAACAGAAATGAATAAACTTTACTTAAGTTTTGTACTAAATTTATAGTTATATTTATATCCGTCAACTATAATGTTAATTTGAGGGAGAAAGATTTGTGCAGATGATAATAATACCAGTACATGATTAAATTTTATTCTATTCTACTTAAAAGTTCTCTATTCATATTCATTTTAGGCTGTTTTTCATGCTCCAATTCCGACTCTGAGAAAGAATTCACCTTTAAAGTATCCAGATCATCCTTTTTGGATCATGTTGTGATTAACGGAGAATTGGAACCTATTAAAACCACAACCATATCCTGTCCCAACATTAGCGGTGACGCCACTATATCCTACCTAATACCTAATGGATCAAAGGTGAAAGCAGGTGATGTAGTCTGTAAATTGCAATGCTCAAATCTTGAAGATCAGTACAGCAATAAATCCAAAGAACTTGCCATAGAAAAAGCAGAGCTTGAAAAAGTAAAAGCCAACCATCAGCTACAATTGCAATTGCTTTATGCACAACAGGAGACGATTGAGGCTTCAGTGGCAATACAGCAATTGGATACCATCCAAAAGCAATTTATTAGTGAAACAAAAAAGGAGCTTTTGAGTCTAAATTTACAGATGGCAGAAATAGAATTGCAGCAGATTGAACGCAAAATTAAAAGCTTGATAAAGATTAACCAATCTGAAATCAACAAGCAAAATCTAAAAATCAAACAAGCCGAAAATAAATTAAAAAGCAGTAAAAGTTTGCTAGATCAGTTGAATTTAAAAGCCAGTACCGATGGAATAGCATTACGATCGAAGAAATGGGGTCGCGGTCCGGTTTTGGTCGAAGGAGATGCGGTTTGGAGAAGAATGCCAGTGGTAACTATTTCCAATACAAGTGAATATCAGATTAAATTCAACCTACCAGAAGGAATATACAAAACAATAAATAAAGACAATAATTACCAGGCGACCATTAGCTCTGTACCCAATTCGTTCCTTACCGGATTTGTAAAACAGAAGTCGCCTGTTGGAAAACCCATTTCGAAAGATTCCAAAGTCAAGTTTTTTGATGTGAGCGCAAGTGTAGACAGTCTAAATTTTGAGCCTAAACCGGGTATGACTGTTATCTGCAAGGTAGAAACTCAAAAATTGGATAGTACAATTAGTTTACCATTGGTAGCTATTCAGAAAGAGGACACTTGCCTGTATGTATACAAAAAATTAGATGGAGAATTTATTAAACAAGAGGTAAAAGCCTTGTACAAAAACTCCAGCTCTATGGTTATCGAAAAGGGTGTTGATGAAGGTGATATTATTTCGATAATAGAACCTGAAAAGAGTTTGATAAAAAAAACTCAGAATTTATAAGACGAAACAAACCCAAACAGTTCAAATTTAAATCACATGAACAAATTCCTAATTCCCTTGCTTTTAGTGCTTGCTGCTTGTGGCAATCAAACCAATTCAGATATTGGATTGTACAAAGTAAAGAAAGGTGATCTGAAAATTGTACTCTCCGAAGAGGGTGAATTAAAGGCAACCAATTCAGTAAACATTTCTTCCCCTAACATTTCATGGAGATATGGGAACCTTAAAATCATTAAATTGATTGAAGATGGTGCTGAAGTAAACAAAGGCGATACCGTTATTGTTTTCGATCCTTCGGAAGTAGGTAAAGTAATTGAGCAATCGAAAAATGAAATGGAAATTGCCAAAGCCGAGCTTGAGAAACTAAAGGCACAGAATGCCTCAAAATTAGATGAATTGGAGTCGAATTTAAAGGTAACTACCCTATCGCATAAAATCTCGGAAATAAATTTTGAACTGGCTGAGTTTGAAGCAGAGGTAACCAAAAAGGAAATTGAATTGAAGCTTAAAAAGGCAAAAATATCCTTATCCAAGGCTCAGGATGAAATTGAAAACACAAAAAAGATTCAAAAGGAAGAACTTCAACAATCCATTCTAAAAATAGAACAGCTAAAAACAAAACTGGAACAAGGAGATGAAGCTCTAGCAAGCCTAACGGTAATTAGTCCTTCGAATGGCTTGGCCATACTCACCAAGAACTGGAGAACGGGAAACAAATGGCAAACAGGTGATCAAACCTGGCCAGGCAACCCTATGATTACCTTACCCGATTTGAGTGAGATCATGGCAATGGTTCAAATCAACGAAATTGACATTTCGAAAATACTTCCCAAACAAGATGTTGAAGTTAAGCTTGATGCCTATTCGGATCTTAATTTTAAGGCTCAGATTTCAAAAATTGCAAATTTGGCAGAAAACAAAAACAACAAGACTAAAATAAAAGTCTTTCCGGTAGAGGCATTAATTGAAGGTTCTTCGGATAAGCTTTTGCCTGGTATGACCGTGAGTTGCGACATCCTTATCGATAAAGTAAGCGACAAACTCATTATTCCATCCGACGCACTTTTTTCAAAGGAAAATGAGCATTGGGTTTACCTGAAAAAAAGGAATTCATTTGTAAAGAAAAATGTAGAAATAGGAGCTTCAAACAACGATTTTATCATTATTGAAAAAGGCTTAGCTGAAGATGACAAAATTGCCTTAACCGATCCTTTTAAACTTGAAGAGGAAGTAGTAAAAGAATCCTAAAACAGTAATTATGAAATCAATTGTAAAATACATTTTTATAAGTCTTCTTTTTTGTTCCTGTAATAGTATCGATAAAAAGAACCTTCACAGCATACAAAAAGGAGAATACAAAGCGTCTATAAACGAATCGGGTGAATTACAAGCTGTTTATTCCAAGGGGATTACTTTGCCATCTATAGGTTATTCCTATGGTTGGGAATTTAAAATTATTGATTTGGCAGAAAATGGTCAGGAAATTAAAACGGGTGACATTATCGCCAAATTCGATCAATCCTCAGTTAAAAAAGCGATCATCGAACTTCAAACCCAACTGGAATTGGAGCAAGCCAATTTAAATAAAACCATTGTTAGCAATAAAATCGAGATTCATAAACTGGAAACAGCTTTGGAAGAAGAGAAAGCCAATTACGATCTAAAAAAACTTGAACTGGAAAAATTCAAGTTTGAATCGAAGCAGAAATACAAAATAAAGAAGATGGAGTTTGAGCAAGTTGAGATTCAACTGGCAAAGGCTAAAGAAAGAATCTCTCTTCAGGAAATTATACGAAAAAATGAACTCATTATTCAGAAACTGAAAGTGAAGCAGATTAAAGATAATATTGACAATGCGTATTCTGCAATCGACAAACTAAATGTAAAGAGTCCGAGCGATGGCATTGTTCAAATAAAACCGAACAGAAGAACCCAATTGAAATATAAAATTGGTGATGAACTATTTTTAGGACAGGCATTCGCTTTGGTTCCTGACTTAAGGAAAATGAAAGTTCGCACTAAGATTAATGAATTGGATTACAAAAAAATCAAATTGGGACAGAAAGTCCTTGTTCGCTTGGATGCCTTACCATCAGTAGCTTTTCATGGATCGGTTAATTCCCTGGGAAAACTTAGTAAGCCAAAAGAAAAAGATAGCAGAATAAAAGCTTTTGATTGTGAAATATTAATTGAAGAATCGGATCCAAGACTAAAACCAGGTATGACGGTTAGTTCTGAAATCTACTATGCCAATTACAAGGAGGCAAATTTTGTAAGCAATGATTGTGTACTCACAGAAGAAGGGATTTCTTATGTTTTTACGAAAGAAAGTGGAAAGTTACAAAAGCACAACATTAGCGTAGAAGCCGTGAATAACAAATTCACCCTTCTCAAGTCGGATCTAAAAACGGGTCAAAAGTTAATTCCTATCAGTAAAGTGAAAATAGAAAGCTAATCAAAAATCTTATCATGCAAATTGAAGAAAATCTACGAGTGGCATTTAATGGTCTCATCGATCATAAAGTGCGTTCATTTTTAACCATGTTGGGAATTATTTTTGGTGTAGCATCTGTTATTGCTATGCTTTCCATTGGTGAAGGTGCAAAACGTGAAGCCATAAAAAAGTTTCAACAGCTAGGCGTAAACAATATTATTATTCGCGACAAGGATTTATCAGATGAAGAACTGGAGACTGCACGTGCCAAATTTTCGCAAGGCTTATCATTAGAGGATGTAGAAGCCATAAAAAACATTGTTCCTCAGGTGGAGAATATCGCTCCTCAGGCTGAAAAGTCATCGGATGTTAAATATCAGGATAAATCGGTAAAATCGAACCTAATAGGTATCACACCAGAGTTTTCAAAAATTCTGAATTATACTACAGAATTGGGAAGCTTTATCACCCAGGATCATTACGACAGACAATTAAAAGTTTGCGTTATTGGTTCCGATATTGCGGCAAAATTCTTTTATGTGAACGATCCTATAGGACAAAGCATTAAAATTGATGATCAGTGGCTGGAGGTAATTGGTGTCTTAAAAAGCAAATCGCTCTTTACCGAAACAGTGGGAGAACTGGCTTCAAGAGATTTAAATTCTGACATCTACATTCCCCTATCGACCTTTAATGGACGATTTGAGAAAGAAAAGGAACTCGCTAGTGAACTAAAGCAAATCACGGTTAAGGTAAAAGACTCCAAAAACATTACAAAAATTGCGGAGATCATTGAAAACCTTGTGAGTCGTCACCATTTCGAGAATCAGGATTTTAGCATTGTTATACCTGTTGAATTGTTAAAACAGGAAGAGAAGGAACGCAGAATTTACAACATTCTTCTTGGCTCTATTGCAGCGATATCACTCCTTGTTGGAGGAATTGGAATCATGAACATTATGCTGGCAACCGTAATGGAACGAACCCGAGAAATTGGTGTTCGACGCGCCATTGGTGCCAAACGCGATGCGATACTCTCACAGTTTATTACCGAAGCATTGGTAATTAGTATTACTGGGGGAATTATTGGCGTACTCTTTGGCTTAAGCCTATCCTTAAGCATTACGCTCTTTACGGAAATTACCACTAGTGTCACCTTGTATTCTGTTGTAATCGCATTTTTGTTTTCTGTAATCGTTGGGGTAACATTTGGTTATTTGCCAGCAAAAAAAGCAGCCAACCTTAGACCAATAGAATCAATTCGTTACGAATAAAACCTATCGCTATGCTTATCGAAATAAAAGATCTTAAAAAGAAATATATAATGGGTGAGATTGAGGTTGAAGCCTTAAAGGGAGTCAATCTCAACATTAAAGAAAATGAGTTCGTTTCTATCATGGGACCTTCTGGATCAGGAAAATCAACACTCATGAACATTTTGGGCTGTCTTGATATTCCCAGTTCAGGAGATTACATTTTTGATGCCGTAAATGTTGCAACGCTTGACGATGATGAATTGTCGGAGATTCGAAATCGTAAAATTGGATTCATTTTTCAAACCTTTAATCTTCTGCCCAAGTTGAATGCATTACAGAATGTAGAACTGCCACTGGTATATGCTGGTAAAGACAAAGCCGAACGAAAAAAGCTAGCCTATGAGGCACTCGCCAAAATGGGATTGGAAGAAAGAGCTCATCACAAACCTAATGAACTATCTGGAGGGCAGAGACAAAGAGTTGCTATTGCAAGAGCACTGGTTACCAAACCTGGAATTATACTAGCCGATGAGCCAACAGGAAATTTGGATTCAAAAACCGGTGTTGAAATCATGTCCATTTTTAGGGAATTGCACCAGGAAGGCAACACTATTATATTGATTACCCACGAACCTGAAATCGCAGAATATGCCGACAGAGGAATTGTAATTAAAGATGGCCTGATAGTACAGGATCAAATTAATAAACAAGCCCAAATAATTCTAAACGGTCAGAAAGCCTGAATTTAAAACTCAACAACATGAAATTAAAATACCTATATACATTTGCAATTCTCTGTCTATGTCTTAGCTCAATTGCTCAGAAAAAAAACATCCTCACTTTGGATTTGGATGCCAGTATTGAAATCGCAAAAAAACAAAGTTACAGCATTCGTATGCTTAGCGAAAGCTTAAAAGGTGCCGAGTACAATCTTAAAGCAGCAACCAGTTCTTTTAAAACTCATGTAACTTTGGATATGGAGCTGCCTAACTATTCCGAACGCATTACATCCTACCAGGATTCAATTGGTTTAACCTACTTTTCGGATAAGCAATTGTCTTACTCCACTAATCTTACCATAAACCAGCCTTTACCAACCGATGGGAATTTGTTTATTCAATCTGGTATTTTTAATACCGACGATTACGATCAGGATGAAAAAATAATGCAAATGACAACCAGATTGGGATTTTCACAGCCCATTCAGTCCTTGTACATGTACAACAAGATTAAAACAGATTACGAAAGAGCTAAAACCAATTACGAGCTAACGGGTAAACGTCTTAAAAGAAACGAGTTGGACATCATTTATCAGGTTAGTGAAACCTTTTATCGATTGCACTCCTCGAAGGAGAGAATGAAAATTGCCAACAAATCGCTTCAACGCCAGGAAAAAGCATATCAAATTGCTGAGAATAAATTCAAAGCGGGCTTAATTAGAGAGGTAGAAGCCCTGCAAATGGAAGTGGATTTAGGTGAAGCTAGAAACACCTACGATCTGGCTTCGGTAAATTACGAAACGCAACTGAATATTTTCAAGCAAACCCTTGGTATCTCACTAAAGGATAGCATTGTTCTAAAAAGTGATTTTAATTACCATCCCATACAGGTTGATGTGCAAAAAGCCATTAAACATGGTTTGGATTCCAGAATGGAATTGAAAGAAAAACAACTGCAATTGAAACTGGCTGAGCTGGATATTAAAAGAGTGAAATCCTATGGTGCCATTTCGGGTAGTATTAATGCCTATTATGATCTTATTGGAATTGAAAGAACCGACCGAAACACTTCTTTGAACCGCGCAATTAAAAACTCCTGGAGTAACCTGAAAGATCGACCTGGAAACTTTGGTGTTGCCTTTAAAGTTAGTATTCCTATTTTGGATTGGGGTGAAAATAAAGCAAGAGTAAAATCAGCTCAGACTCAAATCAATCAAAATTTACTTGATATTGAAGAGGAAACTGTTACCATAGAAAGAGAAATAATCAGCACGGTAAATAACCTTCACAGTAGTTTACGAAGACTGCAATTACTCGAGAAGAATGTTGAGGTTGCAGAGAAAAGTTTTGCCATATCACAATCACGATTTTCTAATGGCGATATCGATACCCAAGCTCTGGCATTGGATCGGGAACGTTTGGACAATTCACACATTTCCCACCTTGAAGCATACATTAGCTACAAAATGAATCTGGCGGATTTAATGAGAAAAACCTTTTACAACTTTGAAAAAAACAAAGAGGTTGCTTATTAAACCAAAAAAGAAGAGCCTGAAAAAATTATTTCAGGCTCTTTTTATTTCTTAAGAACATCAATCAGTTCATGAAGCTTGTCTTTTAATTCCATCAAATCTTCCATTTTCATTTCATCAGATAAAATACAAGAAGAAATGCCTTTTGGAATTTTTGCAGCCTCAATTTCCATGGCTCTCCCCTTCTCTGTCAATTTTACAATCACTCTTCTTTCGTCTTCACTGCAACGTTCGCGACTAATAAAATCCGATGATTCCATTCTCTTTAGCAGAGGCGTTACCGTATTGGTATTCAATATTAGCTTTTGAGAAATTTCGTTCACTGATACTCCATCCTTTTCCCATAGCACCATAAATACCAAATACTGTGGGTAAGTAATGCCCAATTCATCTAAAAAAGGTTGATACTCTCTTGTAATCAGGCGTGAAGCTGCATACAAATGAAAACACAATTGATTATCTAATTTAAGTTGATCAAAACTCATTACGAATTCTATATGTTAATTTTATGAAGCAACAAAATTGTTACAATTCCAGCACTATTTCAAAAGTTTTTCTAAAAACTTCCCTATTTTTTCTGGCTTGGTAGTCGGTGCAAATCGTTTTATTGCTTTTCCATCTCTATCCATCAGAAATTTTGTAAAATTCCATTTGATACTCCCTCCTAAAAATCCTTTCAATTCCTTTTTAAGATACTGATACAAAGGATGTGCATTCTCGCCATTTACCTCAACCTTTTCGAACATGGGAAAGCTCACTCCATAATTGATTAAACAGCCTTC
>Ga0070728_10002703_pt1 | contig 21214 bp, 18 predicted proteins | sample tdDd471_FD_66723 | JGI IMG/M metagenome (GOLD analysis project Ga0070728, IMG submission 66723) | Marine sediment microbial communities from the Atlantic coast under amendment with organic carbon and nitrate - tdDd47.1 | ecosystem: Environmental > Aquatic > Marine > Coastal > Sediment | place... | reverse complement strand
GAGGGCGATATAGCCTTCCTTGGCGAGCTCGGCGGCGACCGCCTTGATCTGGTCGTTCAGCCCCCACCATTCATGGATCAGCAGGACCGCCGGCGCGGTGGACGCGTCGGGCAGGGCGAGCGCGGCGGAGACCTTCTTGCCGTCCGGGCGCGCGAGCGTCACGGTGTCCAGCGTGCCGGCGACGGCGCGGGCGATCAGCGGGTCGGCGAGAACGACGGCGAGCGGCGTGCCGCCGAGCCCCTTGACGATGGTGCGGCGTGAAAACATGGCGAGTCCTCCCAGAAAGGAACGGGGCGCGGACGCGCCGCGCCCATTGGAGCGCCGATAATAGGCGGACCGGCGGAACCCGCCTCATCACATGATCTTGAAACCGTCGATTGATTTCCGGGCGGGCGCGGGCGAGAAGGGCCGCATGGCGCGCCCGATCCTTCGTCTTCTGGTCCTTCTCGCCGCGCTGGCCGGCGGCGGCGCGGCGCGGGCGGGCGAGGCCGTCGACATCGCCGCGACGCCGCTGCCCTTCGCCGCCGAACCGAACATGCCCGCGACCGTCGGCCGGCTGGCCTGGCGCGGCACGTTGCATCTGACCTCGCCGGATCGGCGGTTCGGCGGCTATTCGGCCCTGCTGGTCGGCCCCGACGGCCGGCGCGCGACGCTGGTCTCGGACGCCGGGACCTGGCTGACCCTCGATCTGCGCCATGACGCGGACGGACGGCTGACAGGCGTCGGCAACGGCCGGATCGGGGCCCTGCGGGGCCGCGACGGGGCGCCGCTGGCCGGCAAGGCGTTGACCGACGCCGAGGCCCTGGCCCGCGATCCGGCGGGCGGCCTGTTCGTCGCCTTCGAGCGCGCCCATCGGGTGTGGCGCTATGCCGGGCTCGACGCCCTGCCCGCCACCCTGCGCCGGCCGCCGGGCATCGGGTCCGCCGCCGCCAACAAGGGGATCGAGGCGCTGACCAGCTTGGCCGACGGGCGCCTGCTCGCCCTGACCGAGGGCGCCGGCGACGGGGCGGGGATCGCCGGCTGGCTATGGGCCGACGGCGCCTGGGCGCGGCTGTCGCTCGCCCGGACCCGGCCCTTCCTGCCGACCGGGGCCGCGACGCTGCCCGGCGGCGACGTGCTGCTCCTGGAGCGCCATTTCTCGCGCCTGACCGGCCTGGCGATCCGTTTGAGCCGGATCGCCGCCGCCGACATCCGGCCGGGCGCCCGCCTCGCGACCGAGGAGATCGCGCGGCTCGCGCCGCCCCTGGAGATCGACAATCTGGAAGGGATCGATGTGCGCCGGACCGCGGCGGGCGAGACCCTGATCTATCTGGTCGCCGACGACAATTTCAGCGCCCTGCAACGGACGCTGCTGATTCTCTTCGTGCTGAAGGGGTCGCGCTGAAGGAATAAGCGGCGGGCGCCGCCGGGTAGCGGCGTCAGCCGGCTTGGGCGGCCTGGTTGCCGCCGGCGCGGGCCTTGACGACGCGCCGGCGCAGGCGCCGCGCGTTCGGCGACAGCTCGGCCGGGCGCGCCTGCAACAGCGCCGCGTCGATCCCGCCGCGATGCTCGACGGTGCGGATGCCGCGCGCGGACAGGCGCAGGCGCACGGTCTCGCCCAACGATTCGCTGAAGACGGAAACCTGCTGCAGATTGGGCAGGAAGCGCCGGCGTGTCTTGTTATGGGCGTGACTGACATTGTTGCCGGTCATGACGCCCTTGCCGGTCAGTTCGCAGCGACGTGCCATCGGTCTGTCCTTGCGCAATCCCTTGGGGCCGGGGCCCCGTAACGACGAAAAGGCCCGGCGCGTGCCCGGCGAAGGACGCTGTTTACGCCAGCGCGCCCGGCCCGTCAACCCGCCGAGGCGGGCGGGCGGTCCAGGAACAGGGCCAGCAGTTCGCGGGCCGCCGCCGAGGGCGTCGTCCGGCCGGCCGTCACCGCGTCCTCCAGGGTCGCGACCCGGCCCTTGACCCGAGCATCGGCGCGCAGCGCCGCCATCAGTTCCTCGCCGATCTCGCTCCACATCCAGGACCGGGCCTGGGCGGCGCGCCGGGCGCGGATCCCGCCCCGGTCGGCCATCGCCCGATCGAAATCCGCGATCTTGTCCCAGATTTCGCCGATGCCCTTGCCCTCCAGGGCCGAGCAGGTCACGACCGGCGGCACCCAAGCGCCGCCCGGCGGGTGAAGCAATTGCATCGCATGGTGATATTCGCCGGCGGCGCGGCCGGCGGCGGCGGCCAGGTCGCCGTCGGCCTTGTTGACGATCAAGAGGTCGGCGAGCTCGACGATTCCCTTCTTGATCCCCTGCAATTCGTCGCCGCCGCCCGGCGCGAGTAGCAGCAGGAACATGTCGACCATCTCATGGACGGCGGTTTCGGACTGGCCGACCCCGACCGTTTCCACCAGGATCCGGTCGAAGCCGGCGGCCTCGCAGACCAGGATCGCCTCGCGGGTGCGCCGGGCGACGCCGCCCAGCGTCCGCCCCGCCGGCGACGGGCGGATGAAGGCGTCGGCGTTGCGGGTCAGCGCCACCATCCGGGTCTTGTCGCCCAGGATCGAGCCGCCGGAGCGCTGCGAGGTCGGATCGACCGCCAGCACCGCGACCCGATGCCCGCCGTCGATCCCGTGCAGGCCGAAGGATTCGATGAAGGTGGACTTGCCGACTCCGGGGATGCCGGTGATCCCCAGCCGGATCGACTTGCCCGTATGGGGCAGCAGCGCGTCCAACAGCGCCTGGGCGTCGGCCCGATGATCGGCGCGCGACGATTCGACCAGGGTGATGGCGCGGGCCAAGGCCCGGCGGTCGCCGGCCCGCACCGCCTTCGCCAAAGTGGCGACATCGCGGGACGGGTCGGGCTTCCTGGCCGATTCGCGGGCGGGCGTGGCGCTCATGGCGCGATCCTGCGGCGGCGCCGGACGCTTTGCAAGCCCGCGCCGGCCCGGACGGGTCCGCCGCCTCAGGCGGCGGCGCGCCGCTTGGCGATCAGGCCGATCAGGTCGGCCGCCGCCTTGGGGATGTTGGTGCCGGGACCGAAGACCCTGGCCACTCCCTGGGCCTGGAGGAAATCGTAGTCGCGGGGCGGGATGACGCCGCCGCACACCACCAGGATATCGCCGCCGCCCATCTCGCGCAGATGGCGGATCAGCTCCGGCACCAGGGTCTTGTGGCCGGCGGCCTGGCTGGAGACGCCGACCACATGGACGTCGTTCTCGATCGCCTGGCGGGCGGCTTCCTCGGCGGTCTGGAACAAAGGCCCGACATCGACGTCGAAGCCGAGATCGGCGAAGGCCGTGGCGATCACCTTGGCGCCCCGGTCATGGCCGTCCTGGCCCATCTTGACCACCAGCATGCGCGGCCGCCGGCCCTCGGATTCGGCGAAGCCGTCGATCTCGGCCCGGATCGCGGCGAATTCGTCGTCGTCCTCGTAGGCGGCGCCGTAGACCCCGGCGATGGAGCGGGTCTCGGCCCGGTGCCGGCCCCAGGATTTCTCCAGCGCGTCGGAAATCTCGCCGACCGTGGCGCGGGCGCGGGCGGCATCGACCGCCAGGGCCAGAAGGTTGCCCGCGCCGCTTTCGGCGCAGGCGGTCAGCGCCGTCAGCGCCGCCTCGACCGCGGCGCCGTCGCGGGTGGCGCGGACTTTCTCCAGCCGCGCGATCTGGGCGGCGCGAACCTGGGAATTGTCGATATCGAGGATGTCGATCTCGGCCTCCTCGCCGGCCTGGTACTTGTTGACCCCGACGACCGTCTCCTCGCCCCGGTCGATGGCGGCCTGGCGGCGGGCGGCGGCTTCCTCGATCCGCAGCTTGGGCATGCCGGCCTCGACCGCCTTGGTCATGCCGCCCAGTTCCTCGACCTCGTCGATCAGAGCCATGGCTTCCTTGGCGATGGCGTGGGTCAGGCTTTCGACGTAATAGCTGCCGGCCAGCGGATCGACGGTGCGGGTGATGCCGGTCTCCTCGGCCAGGATGAGCTGGGTGTTGCGGGCGATCCGGGCCGAGGCCGGGGTCGGCAGGGCCAACGCCTCGTCGAAGGCGTTGGTGTGCAGGGACTGGGTGCCGCCCAGGACGGCGGCCATCGCCTCGACCGTGGTTCTGATGACGTTGTTGTAGGGGTCCTGCTCGGTCAGGCTGACGCCCGAGGTCTGGCAGTGGGTGCGCAGGGCCAGGCTTTTCGGGTCCTTGGGGTCGAACTGGCTCATCAGCCGCGCCCACAGAAGCCGCGCGGCGCGCATCTTGGCGATCTCCATGAAGAAATCCATGCCAATCGACCAGAAGAAGGACAGGCGCGGCGCGAATTCGTCGATGGCCAGCCCCTTGCCCAGCGCGGCGCGGGCGTATTCCAGCCCGTCGGCCAGGGTGAAGGCCAGCTCCTGCACCGCCGTCGCCCCGGCTTCCTGCATGTGGTAGCCGGAGATCGAGATCGAATTGAACCGCGGCATGTTCTTGGCGGTGTATTCGATGATGTCGGCGACGATCCGCATCGAGGGCGCCGGCGGATAGATATAGGTGTTGCGGACCATGAACTCCTTGAGGATGTCGTTCTGGATGGTCCCGGCGAGCTTCTCGGGCGTCACGCCCTGCTCCTCGGCGGCGACGATATAGCCGGCCAGGACCGGCAGGACGGCGCCGTTCATGGTCATGGACACGCTCATCTGATCCAGCGGAATGCCGTCGAACAGGATCTTCATGTCCTCGACCGAATCGATGGCGACGCCGGCCATGCCGACATCGCCCGCGACCCGGGGATGGTCCGAATCGTAGCCGCGATGGGTGGCCAGGTCGAAGGCGACCGACAGGCCCTTCTGCCCGGCCTTCAGATTCTCGCGGTAGAAGCGGTTGGATTCCTCGGCCGTCGAGAAGCCCGCATACTGGCGCAGGGTCCAGGGCCGGTTGGTGTACATGGTCGCGCGCGGGCCGCGAACGAACGGCGCCAGGCCCGGCATGCTGTCCAGATGCGCGAGACCCTCCAGATCGGCGGCGGTGTAGAGCGGCTTGACCGGGATGCCCTCGCGGGTCTCGCGCACCAGATCGGCGGGGGATTTGCCGCGCAGCTCCTTGGCCGCCGCTTCTTCCCAATCGGCAAGGGTCTTGTCGTCGAACGCGCTCATCGGATGTCCCTACTGGTAGCCTGGTCCGGGGCCCGGCATCCCGGCCCCTCGAAATCGGGCGCGGAGCATAGCGCGCCGGCGGCAACGGAGTCGAGGGAAGGGGGGCGTGTCGGAACGAGGCGGAAGCCACATTGTCCCGCCATGCGACGCCGACGAACACCGTCGGTAAACTTTACAGATCGGGGATGGTCCTGGGGCCGGCCGGCGGGAATCCGTTGATCTACAACGGAACGTTCCGCTGGCATGGAAATTGCAGCCCCGCCTACCGAATCGAAAACCCACCCAAGGGCGAGAGTAGATCGATATGCGCGTTGCGATTTCTGGCGAACGAACGATGTTGAGCAAGGGCAGAGGAGCCGTCGCGGCCCTTTGCGGCGGTCTTGTCCTGGCCGTGGCCGTTTTAGCCTCCGCCCCCGATGCGGGCGCGACGCCGATCGGCGATTCGTCGAGCAATCCGGGCGTTTCCGCCAAGGACATTCTCGCCAAGGGCGGATCGGTCGGCGATGGCTTCTATTGGATCGACCCGGACGGCGCCGGCGGCGACGCCGCCTTTCAGGCGTATGCCGATATGACCACCGTCGGCGGCGGCTGGACCCTCGGCCTGAACAGCCTCAATACCAGCCGAACCCCCTGGACCGACGTCGACGCGAATCGCGGCAACGCGAGCCTGACCGAGGGCCATACGCGGAACATGACCGTGCTGGGTATCGACAATAACGCCGAAATCAGGCACCGCATGGTCGCCCAGAACGGGACCGTTCTTTTCGACGGATATTACACTGCCCGCTATCACGACAATTTCGCGCTGGTCGGTGACTGGACCGTTCTGGTCGGCGATGTCTTCAGCGCGCGGCTCGATTACCATGCCGGCATGGCTTGGTCGACCGCCACGAACGATCAGGACCCTTGGGGCGGCAACTGCGCGCTCAACTACGACAACACGCCTTGGTACTACCGGCAATGCTGGACGGTGCATCCGGGATTCAGCAACACCTCCACGCCCTATGGCCACAATCAAACGCTCGGGCAGTATCAGATTTTCTTCCGGGAACTGGAAACGCCGATCTACGCCGAGGTGCCGGAGCCGGCGACGCTCGGCTTGCTTGGCCTGAGCCTTCTGGGCCTGGGCGCCGCGCGGCGCCGTCACGTCCGCCGCTGACCCCTACGCTCCCGCCGCGCCGCCAATCCGCACCACGTCGACCGGTTCGGCGATGCCCTTGACCCGGGCCTGTTCGGTCTCGTGCGGGTGGTCCGCCAACAGGGCGGCGACGGCGGGATCGGCGGCGGTGGCGGCGGAGAGGACGACGTCGCCGCCCTCGGCCAGCCCTTCCAGCCGCGCCGCCAGATTGACCGTCGCGCCGAAATAATCCAGCCGCCCGTTCAGGGTCACCGCGATGCAGGGGCCGGCATGCAGCCCGACGCGGATGCGCACCGCGTTGGGCGCCACCTCGCGGTTGAAGCCGGCGACGTCCGCCTGCACCGCCAGCGCCGCCGCCACCGCGTCCGCCGGCGCGGCGAAGGCGGCCATCACCGCGTCGCCGATGGTCTTGACGACGCAGCCGTTGCGGGCGCGGACCTCGTCCTCCAGGAACTGGAAATGCCGGCGCACCACCCGATAGGCGGCGGAATCGCCGATCCGCTCGTACAGCGCGGTCGAGCCGCGCAGGTCGGTGAACAGGAAGGCCATCGAATCGATGTCGGCGTCCTCGGCGGCGGCCAGCGCCTCTTCGGGGAACAGGGTGCGGAAGGCTTGCAGCGCCGTCGCCCGCTTGGCGGTCAGGGCCTCGGCCACCCAGTCGCGGGATTCGATCAGCAGGGTGCGCGGCCGGGCGGTGGCGTTGGTCAGGCGCAGCCGGCCGGCCGGCGCCGGCCCGCCCGGGCTCACCGCGTCGTCGGCGAAGGTCAGGGTCGGAAAGCCGCCGCCGGGATGGTCCAGCTCGCGGGTCGGGCCGGGGTCCAGGCTGCGGCAGCGATAGGCGCCGGCCGGCAGATCGGCGGCGACCTCGCGGGTCTCGCCGGGCGCCAGGCTCATCTGGGCCAGCACATGGGGGGTGTTGACCGGCCCCATCAGGCAGTATTCGCCCTCCAGCGCGTCGCGCACCCCGTCGGCGGGGCGGAAGGTGACCTCGACATTGCGCGAGAAATCGCTGCCGAAATCGATGTTGCAGGACGGGCAATGGGCGGCGCGGGGCAGGCCGTCCAGCGCCGGCGGCCGCGCCTTGGCGCCCCGGCAGCGCGGACAGAGCAGATCCCATTGCAGGACCAGAAGCCCGCGATGGGCGGCGGCGAGGCAGAGCTCGATCACGGCCCGCTCCGGCGCGCCCCATTCCCGCGCCAGGGCCAGCGGCCGGATCCGCGCCGCGTCCATGTCCGAGGCGGCGCGGATATGCTCGGCCAGCCGATGGGCCAGGCCATGGCCGAAGGGGCCTGCCTCCAGCTCCGCCACGGCGGCGTCGATCTTGGCGCGGGCGCTCCCGCTGAGGCGCGCCGGCGGCACCGGGATGGTGGCGCCTTCGGGGTCGGCGGCGAGACGGGCGTTCAGCGACGTCATCAGCCGCGCCGCGTCGCGCCCGTATTTGGTGAAGAACCCGCCGGCCAGGATCGCCCGGCCCAACAGGTTGCGCGGCAGGACGGCGACCCGGAAGCGGGCCCGCGTGCCGGCGCCGTCGGCCTCGATCCCGAGGCTCGCGCACAGGCTGCGGAAGGGGCCGTTGCGGAACCGGCGGCATTGGCGAAAGCCGCGCCCGGCGACCCATTCGAAGGGTTCCTCGGTCCAGTCGATCCGCCAGGGCCCGAAACGCAGATGGGCGACATGGTCGACGCCGCCATCGTCGCGGGCCTGGGCCTCGGCCGCATGGACCGGCACCCCCATCGCCTGGTTGTAGCGGACCGTGTCGGACAGCGCCCGCCACACGGCGTCCGGCGGCGCGTCGAACCGCCAGACATAGTCGCGCGCCTTCATGTCCGACTCCGTCGGCGGGTCGAGCGCGGCTTCGGCGGTGTCATTCACGCCGGCGATGTTATGCGCTAAGCAAGGCGCGCGCCACCGCCAACCCGAAGGATGGACCCGCCATGTCCCCGAAGCGCAATCCGCTGAAGCTGAACAAGCTGCAATTGAAGACCCTGACCCTGATGCAGGCCCTGGCCGAGCTGCCCGCCCATGCCTCGCCGGGCGAGACGCCGGGAACGACCCGGGTGGGCAACCTGCCCGCCGCCCATGGCAATCATTTCCATCTGGGCGACTATGTGGTCGCCGGAAAGGACGCGACGGGACTTGCCAACGCGGGCGCCTGGAAGGCGCTGGAACGCAAGGGGCTGGCGACCAACCTGCAATTCCCCTACGCGCTGGAGCTGACCGAGGCCGCGCGCGCCTACGACACCGGCCTCGCCGACACCATCCTCCACCGCGCCGATCATTGACGCCGGGCGGGTGGGCGCGCCCCTTCTAGACGAAGGCGGCCCTACCAGACGAAGGCGGGGATGGCGATATCGGGGCGCATGCCCTCGGCGGTATAGAGGGCCTCCAGCCGATCGGGCGCCGGGCTGTCGCCGGGGGCGATGCCGAGGGCGTCGTGATGGATGCCGCCGGTCACCAGGACCGAGGCCAGCCCCGCCCCGCGCGCGCCGGCGATGTCGGTATGCAGGGAATCGCCGACCGCCAGCACCCGCGCCCCGGCGCCGAGGCCCAGCCGCTCCAGCGCCATGCCATAGACCTGGGGATGGGGCTTGCCGTGATAGCGGACCTTGCCGCCCAGCTCCTCGTAGCGGGCCGCCAGCGCCCCGGCGCAGACGAAGGGCCGCCCGCCATAGATCACGGTCCGGTCCGGATTGACGCAGACGAAGGGCAGCCGCCGGGCCGCCGCGTCGGCCAACAGATCGGCGTAGGTCTCGACGGTTTCGTCGAAGCCGCGCACCCCGATCACCAACAGGAAGTCCGCCGCGTCGATCGTCGCCACCTTGTCGAAATCGAGCCCGTCCAGCAGCGTCTCGTCGCCGGCGATCTCCAGGCAGTTGCGCCCCAGCCCGGCATGGAAGGGATCGGACCGCGCCCGCAGCACCTGCCAGGCGGCCTCGCCCGAGGTCAGCAGCGACCGGTACAGACCGTCGCCGACGCCAAGCTCGGTCAGCCGCCTCGCCGCCAGGGCGGCGCGGCGCGGCGCGTTGGACAGGATGACCACCGGCTTGCCCGCCGCCGCCAGCCGTTCCAGGCAATCGACGGCGCCCGGATAGGCCCGCACCCCGTCATGCAGGACGCCCCACAGGTCGAGGATGAAACCGTCATAGTCCCCGGCGATCGCGCCGAGGCCGTCAAGGAGGGGAACGCTCATGAACGGGCCTTTTGCCATGCCGGACCGCGCTTGTGAAGCGACGCTTCCGTGACAAGCGCGGCGGTCTGGGCTATGCGGACGGACCCTTCCAACCGATCGGGAAGCCCGAGACATGGCTTTCGCCCCCTTCGATCTGAGCGGCATGCGCGCGCTGGTGACCGGCGGCAATGGCGGTATCGGCCTCGGCATGGCCGACGGGCTGGCCCGCGCCGGCGCCGATCTGTGCATCTGGGGAACCGATGCCGGGAAGAACGCGGCGGCACGGGAACGGCTTGCCGTCCACGGAACCAGGGTGACCGCGCGGGTCTGCGACATCGCCGACGAGGCGGCGGTGGAGGCGGCGACGGCCGAGACCCTGGCCGAGATGGGCCGGATCGACGCCTGCTTCGCCAATGCCGGGGTCAGCAGCGACCGGCGCGCGGCGAAAGGCGGCTTCGCCGTCATGCCCACCGAAGAATGGCGGCGCGTCCTGCGGGTCAATCTGGACGGCACCTTCTTCACCTTGCGCGCCGTCGCCCGGCACATGGTCGAGCGCGGCGGGGGCGGGTCCCTGGTCGCCACCAGCAGCCTGGGCGCGCTGGGCCAGCCGCGCGGCGAGCATTACGCGGCCTCGAAGGGCGCGATCAATTCCATCGTCATGAGCCTGGCGGTCGAGTACGGCAAGGCCGGCATCCGCGCCAACGCCCTGCTGCCCGGCTGGATCGAGACCGCAATGACCGAAAAGAGCCTGGGCTGGGACAAGTTCCGCGACGCGGTGCTGCCCCGCGTGCCCGCCGGGCGCTGGGGAACGCCCGAGGATTTCGCCGGCATCGCCGTCTTCCTCGCCAGCCCGGCCAGCGCCTACCTGACCGGCCAGATCATCGTCTTGGACGGCGGCTACTCGCTGTTCTAGACATCCCGCAACCGGCAACCGCGAGGACCCAATGGGCGAAACGACCGAGGTCGATTACGGGCCGCTGACTCACCTGGTCGGAACCTGGAAGGGCGCGGAAGGCGTCGACCTGGCGCCGGAGCCCGACGGCGCCGAAACCAGCCCCTATTTCGAGACCCTGGTCTTCACGGCGATCGGCGACGTCACCAATGCCGAGGCGCAGACCCTGGCCGTCGTCCATTACCGCCAGATCGTCCACCGCAAATCGACCGGCGAGGTCTTCCACGACGAGACCGGCTATTGGCTGTGGGACGCGACGACGGGCACGGTGATGAAGTCCTTCACGATTCCCCGCGGCGTCTCCCTGGTTGCCGGCGGGTCGCACGGCGGCGAGACCGATGCCGACGGCCGGACGGTGATCCGGGTCCGCGCCGGCCTGGACGACCCGGACTGGCGGATCGTCCAGTCGCCCTTCATGCGCGACAACGCGACCACCACCGAATTCCGTCACGAGATTATCGTCGGCGCGGACAGCCTCGACTATTCGGAAACGACGATGGTCGACATTTACGGAAAGAGTTTCGAGCACACCGACCGCAACCGGCTGCGGCGCGCCTGATAGATTGGATCTGGCCTCCGCCGGGGCCTAGGCGGCTTCGGTGGCGGTCTCGCCGGCCAGGCGCGGGGCGCCGAACAGATAGCCCTGGCCGTAATCGATATTGTACTCCAGCAGCTCGACCAGGGTTTGGTCGTTCTCGATCTTCTCGACGATCAGGTCGATTCCGAAACGGACCAGCGACCGTTGCAGGGCGCGGAAATCGACCTCGGCGTTCTCGCCCGCCGCCTGGGCCAGCACCAGGTCGGCATCGACTTTCAGGAAACGCACATTGCGCGCCTCCAGTGCCGGCAGGTCCAGGTCCAGACTGGCGACCTGGTCCAGCGAGAAGCGGAAGCCCAGCCCCGCCAACCGGTCGAGATGGCCGCGCAGCTCCGAATCCAGCCCCTGGAAGGCGGCCTGGCTGAACTCGAAGATCAGGCTCGGCGCCAGCTCCGCGTTATCGGCGATGAAATCGACGAAATCCTGGAAGAAGGCCTTGTCGCGCACCGTGTGGGTGGAGATGTTGCAGAAGAAGCCGTAATCGAACTTGTTGCGCTGGCTCTTGCGCACCAGCTGCACGCAGCGGAACAGCAGAAGATTGTCCAGGGTGGCGATCAGCCCTTCCTTCTCGGCCAGCGGGATATACTGCTCGGGCACCACCATCGAGCCGTCGCGCGAGCGCACCCGCGAGAAGCATTCATAGAAGCGGTGGCGACGCTGGGGCAGGCTGACCACCGGCTGCACGAACAGATCGACCCGGTCGCCGCGCAGCCCGTCGCGCAGCACGTTCAGCATCGCCGCCTCGTCCAGGCCGCGCGCGACCAGCGGCGCAACCTCGGCCCGCTCGTCGTCCAGGGGCACCCTCTCGCAGAGCTGCTCGACGATGTTCTGCAGCACGCGGACCTCGCCGATCACCTCCTCCAGCTCCTTGTCGCCGCCCCTGCGCCCGCGGGCCGCCAAAAGGGCATCGCGGATGCCGACCGTCTCCTGGCGGGCGAGCAGCAACTCGCTCATCACCGAATCGTTGGCGCCGGCGAGGCTGTCCATATGGTCGATCATCTCGCGCTGGCGCCGGGCGCGGACCGCGGTCTCGTGCAAAAGCGCGCCGCCGATCAGCACCAGCCCGCCAAGAACGAGCCCCGCCTCCTGCGAAAAAGCCGGCAGGTTGTCCGGGAGAATGAAGGCGACGGCGAGGGCGACGAGCCCATAAGCGACGACGAAGGCGAGATGATGGATCAGGGGCATGGGACGCCAAACGGTTGACCGCGCGCGAGGTCCCGAGGATGCGGCAAAGGTCTTGAAATAGGGTTAACGAACCCTTGCCCGGCGGCCCGCCGGCGCCGGCGTGGTGGCGTCAGCGATGATCGGCGCCGACGGCCTCGGCCACCGTCGCGAACCCGTCGGCGCGGGCGCGGCGGACCAGATCGGCCTTGATCCGGCCGATCAGCGCCGGGCCCTGATAGACGAGGGCGCTGTAAAGCTGCACCAAGCTGGCGCCGGCGCGGATCTTGGCATAGGCGTCGGCGCCGGACGCGATGCCGCCGGTGCCGATCAGCGGCACCGCCCCCGCCGTCCGCCGGTACATGTCGGCCAGGATCTCGGTCGACAGGGCGAACAGCGGCCGGCCCGACAGGCCGCCCGGCTCGCCCCGGTGACGGCTCCGCAGGCCGTCCGGGCGGGTTATCGTCGTATTGCCGACGATCAGCCCGTCGGCGGCGCCGGCGCGGATGGCGGCGGCGATGTCGGCCCGGTCCGCCGCTTCCAGGTCGGGAGCGATCTTGACCAGCAAGGGCGGCGGCCGGTCCAGCGCGTCGCGCGCGGCCCGCACCGCGTCCAGCAGGCGGCCCAGCGCCGCGCCGCCCTGCAACGCACGCAACCCCGGCGTGTTGGGCGAGGAGACATTGACCACCAGATAGTCGGCGAAGGCGCCCAGCCGCCGCACCCCGTCCGCATAGTCGGCGGCGGCGTCGGTCGCGTCCCGGTTCTTGCCCAGATTGACCCCGACGACCCCGCCGGCGGCCGCGCGCGCGCGCCCTGCCAGCCGGGCCGCGACCGCCTCGGCGCCGGCGCTGTTGAACCCCATGCGGTTGATTACCGCCCGGTCCTCGGCCAGGCGAAACAGGCGCGGGCGCGGGTTGCCGGGCTGCGGGCGGGGCGTGACGCTGCCGATCTCGACGAAGCCGAACCCCAGCGCCAGCGCCGCGTCCGGCGCCTCCGCGTCCTTGTCGAAGCCGGCCGCGAGGCCCACCGGGTTGGAAAAACCGAGCCCCCACAGGGTCGTCCGCAAGGCCGGATCGTCCGCCGCCGGCGCCGCCGGCGCCAGGCCGCGGCGCAACCCCCACAAGGTCAGCGCGTGCGCGGTCTCCGGCGGCAATAGATGGAGCAGCGGCCGGGCGAGCGGATAGGGGTCCCACGCCATGGTTACGGTCCCGCCGGCGGCGGCAATGCTGGCCCGGTCGCGCGCATAGGCGGACGGTAGCCGAAGGCGACACCGTTGAACAGGCGAACGCCCGCCGCCCCGCCGCCGGCCTTGCGATTTGCAACGCCCTGGCCCCGATCCTTGCAATATGCGGCGATTCGCCGCCACGTCGCCGGCAGGCCCCGTCTAGCCGCCACGTCCGACCAACCCCTTGGGGATTCACGCCTTTTCGGCGGCACGCCCCGCCGCCGACCGCTTGGCACGGTTCTTGCTGCTGAACCGCCCGGGGGGAGCCATCCGATGGAAATCAACCGCATGGTCACGACAAAAGAAAACGATTCGGGCGCCGCGCCGTTGGACCTGGCCCTCGCCGCCGTCGAGGCGATCGAGGCCGCGGGTCTGGTCGCGCTGCCGGTCGACCCGACGCCCGCCATGATCGCCGCCGGCGTGGACACCGGCAGGCTGTCGCCGGAGAAGACCGTCTCCGTCTACAGGGCGATGATCGCCGCCGCGCCCTGACCGGCCCGACGCCTTTCCCCCGATCGCGTTTCGGCACGGTGGCGCGGACGCGGTCCGAGCCCCGCCGCCGACGGCGCCGCCGCCCCCCCATCGCAAAGCGGTGCCGGACGGTCAGTCCGGGTCCGCCCGGACGGCGGGGCTCACCCTTCCGCCGCCAGATCCGCGCCGTCCAGGGCGCGGCGGATGAGGGCGACCGTCTCGGCGACCCCGTACAGGGCGACGAAGGAGCCCATGCGCGGCCCCTGGGACTGGCCGAGCAGGATCTCGTAGAGGGCGCGGAACCAGTCGCGCAGATTCTCGAACCCGTGGCGCTTGCCGACCTCGTAGATCTCGGTCTGGATCGCCTCGGCCGCCGCGTCGGTGGGCAGCGCCGCCAACGCTTCGGCCAATTCCTCCAACGCCGCGCGCTCGCGATCGTCGGGCGCCCGGAAACGACGGGTCGGCTTGACGAAATCCCGATAGTAGGTGATCGCGTGGCCGACCAGCCGGTCGAGCAGCGGCATCTGCTCGGGATCGGCACCCGGCGCGTAGCGGGAGATGAAGCCCCACAGCACCGCCTTGTCCTCGCTGTGACAGGCGCCGGCCAGGTTCAACAGCGTCGCGAAGCCGATATCGCCGGCCGCCGCGGGCGGATCGCCGGCATGGATGTGCCAGGCCGGGTTCTCCAGCCGCTTGGCCGGGTCCTGGTCCGGATAGGCGCGCAGATGGGCGAGGTAATCGTCCACCTGGCGCGGGATGACGTCGAAATAGAGCCGCTTCGCCTTGCGCGGCGCCTGATACATGAACAGCGACAGGCTTTCCGGCGGCGCGTAGGCGAGCCATTCCTCGACCGTCAGGCCGTTGCCCCGCGACTTCGAGATCTTCTCGCCCTTGTCGTCCAGGAACAGCTCGTAGGTGAAGCCGGCCGGCGGTCGCCCGCCCAGAATGCGGCAAATGCGCCCCGACAGGCGCACCGAATCGATCAGGTCCTTGCCCGACATCTCGTAATCGACGTCCAGCGCCGCCCAGCGCATCGCCCAGTCGGCCTTCCATTGCAGCTTGCAGGCGCCGCCGGTGACCGGCCGCTCGACCCGGCCGCCGTCCTCGTCTTCATAGGTGATCGTCCCGGCCTCGACATCGCGGGCGACGATCGGCACCTGCAACACCCGCCCGGTGCGCGGACAGACCGGCAGGAAGGGGCTGTAGGTGGCGCGGCGTTCCGGCCCCAGGGTCGGCAGGATCACCTCCATCACCGACTCGTAGGCGCGCAGCACCGCCAGCAAGGTCGCGTCGAAGCGGCCCGACCGGTAGCAGTCGGTGGCGCTTTGGAATTCGTAATCGAACCCGAATGCGTCCAGGAAGGCGCGCAGCCGCGCATTGTTGTGATGGCCGAAGCTTTCATGGGTGCCGAAGGGGTCGGGCACGGCGGTCAGCGGCTGGCCCAGATGGGCGGCCAGCATGTCCTGGTTGGGCAGGTTCTCGGGCACCTTGCGCAGCCCGTCCATGTCGTCGGAGAAGGCGAACAGCCGGGTCGGGATGTCGCTGATCTGGGCGAAGGCATGGCGGACCATGGCCGTGCGCGCGACCTCGCCGAAGGTGCCGATATGGGGCAGGCCGGACGGGCCGTAGCCGGTCTCGAACAGCACATAGCCCTTGTCCGGCGCCTTCCCGCCCAGCCGGTCGAGAACGGCGCGCGCCTCCTGGAAGGGCCAGGCCTTCGCCTGCAGGGCGAGGTCGCGGAGGTCGGACATGGGGTGCCGTTCGTCAGTTGGCGCGAAGCCGCCGGACCCTAGGCAGGCCCGCCCGGCCCGTCAAGCGCCGCCGGGCGCCGCGCGCGTGGCGGCAACCGGGCGGCGTCCCTATACTGGGGCGATGTCCGACTGCGACTCGCAATCCGACGGCCCGAACCGCCCGCCCGCGCGTCCCGCCGCCCTCGCCGCCGGGCTGCGGCGGGCCTGCCTGCGCGAGGCGAGCGGCGCGGTCGCGGAGATCGACCTGGCGGCGGCGGCGCGGCGCGCGCGCGCCGGCCCGCCATTGCTGGTTTGTCACGCCAAGGCGCTGGCCGAGCGGCTGGGCTGCGACCCCTTCCCGGCCCTGGACCTCTTGGAGCTGTTCGCCTTCGTCCGCCCGGCGCGTTTCTGCCTGCCGACCGCGCGCGGCCTGGCCCGCGCCCTGAACCTGCCCCTTCCCGCCGGCCCGGCCGCGGAAGCGGCGCTGCTGCCGGCCGCCGCCGACGCCCTGCTGGCCGAGCTGGCGGCGCTGGCGGACGCCGACCGGGACCGGGCCGCGGCCATCGCCAAGGTGATGGGGCGCGGCGGCTGGCCCTGGACGGCGCCGGTTCTGGGCGCGCTCGGCGCCGACCCGGACAGCCCGCCGCCGATCGACGCGCTCGCCGTCTGGGAAAGGCTGGCGCCCTGGGAGGACCGGGCGCCGGAACCGCCGCCCGGCAACGACCCGATCACCGACCGCGAGACGCGCGCGCGGCTGGCCGCGCTGCTGGATTCGGACGCCGAGGCGCGGCCCCAGCAGGCCGACTATGCCTCGGCCGCGGCCGCCGCCTTCCAGCCGCGCGACAGGGCGGACACGCCGCGCCTGGTGCTGGCCGAGGCCGGCACCGGAACCGGCAAGACCCTGGGCTATATCGCGCCGGCCAGCCTGTGGGCCGAGAAGAATGCCGGGCCCGTCTGGATCAGCACCTTCACCCGCAACCTGCAACATCAGATCGACGCGGAGCTGGACCGGCTGTACCCGGACCCGGCGGCCAAGCGCCGCCATGTGGTGCTGCGCAAGGGCCGCGAGAATTATCTGTGCCTGCTGAACCTGGAGGAAGCCGGGCGCGGCCTGGCGGCGCGGACCGGCACCGCCACGGCGCTGGGCCTGATGACCCGCTGGGCCGAGGCGACGCGGGACGGCGACATGACCGGCGGCGACTTCCCGGCCTGGCTGGCCGATATCCTGGGCCGGGGCCGCACCCTGGGCCTCGCCGACCGGCGCGGCGAATGCATCTATTCGGCCTGCCCCCATTACCGCCGCTGCTTCATCGAGAAGACGGTGCGCCGGGCGCGGCGCGCCGACATCGTGATCGCCAACCACGCCCTGGTCATGGTCCAGGCCGCCCTGCACGGGCTGGACGATTCCTTCCTGCCGACCCGCTATGTGTTCGACGAGGGCCACCATCTGTTCGCCGCCGCCGACGCGGCCTTCTCGGGCCATCTGACCGGGGTCGAGATGGCCGATCTCAGGCGCTGGGTGCGCGGCGCCGAGGGCCGGGGCCGCAGCCGGGCGCGCGGCCTGGCCCGCCGGGTCGAGGAACTGACCGCCGGCGACGACGCCGCCGCCGAGCTGGTCGCCGACGCCGCCAAGGCCGCCGCCGAGTTGCCCGGCGAGGGATGGGCCGCGCGGCTGGCGGACGGCGCGCCGCGCGGCGCGGGCGAGGCGTTCCTGGCCCTTCTGCGCCAGCAGGTCCTGGCGCGCGCGTCGGCCGGCGGCGGCGCGGCTTTCGGCGCCGATACGGATTGCCGGCCGCCGGTGCCCGGCCTGATCGAGGCGGCGGCGGCGCTGGCGGCGACGCTCGGCCGGCTGGCGGACCCGATGACCGGCCTGGCGGCGCGCCTGCGGGCCAAGCTGGACAAGGACGCCGCCGACCTGCCGACGGAGACGCGCGCCAAGATCGAGGCGGTCTGCCGGGGCCTCGCCCGCCGGGCCGAGGTCCAGCTCGCCGGCTGGCGGGGGATGCTGGACTCGCTCGCCGCCGAGACCCCGGCGGCGTTCGTCGACTGGTTCGCGGTCGAGCGGTTCGACGGGCGCGAGCGCGACATGGGCATGCACCGCCATTGGCTGGACCCGACCCTGCCCTTCGCCGAGACCGTCGCCGGCGCGGCCCAGGGCGTTCTCGTCACCTCGGCCACCCTGCGCGACGGCAGCGGCGACGCCGAGGCCGATTGGCGGGTCGCCGAGCAACGCACCGGCGCCCTGCATCTGGCCCGGCCCGCATCCGAAGAGGAGGCCGAAACCGAGGACGGTACGGAAACCGAGGACGGGCCGGCGCGGGGCGCGGTCCTGCGCGCGGCGGTGCCGTCGCCCTTCGACTACGCCGCCCGGACCCGGATCCTGATCGTCACCGACGTCGCCCGCGACGACCCGGCCCAGGTCGCCGCCGCCTATCGCGAGCTGTTCCTGGCCGCCGGCGGCGGGGCGCTGGGGCTGTTCACCGCCATCGCCCGGCTGCGCGCCGTCCATGCCCGCCTGGCGCCGGCGCTGGAGGCCGCCGGGCTGCCCCTCTGGGCCCAGCATGTGGACCGGCTGGACACCAACAGCCTGATCGAGATCTTCCGCGCCGAGGAGGAGTCCTGCCTGCTGGGCACCGACGCGGTGCGCGACGGCGTCGACGTGCCCGGCCGGGCGCTGCGCCTGATCGTCTTCGACCGGGTGCCCTGGCCGCGCCCCGATATCCTGCACAAGGCCCGCCGGGCCGCCTTCGGCGCCGGCGCCCATGACGACATGCTGACCCGATTGCGGCTGAAGCAGGCTTTCGGCCGGCTGGTGCGGCGCGCCGACGACCGGGGCGTCTTCGTGCTGCTGGATTCGCGGATGCCGTCGCGGCTGCTGGGCGCCTTCCCCGAGGGCGCCGCCGTCGACCGGGTCGGCCTGGCCGACGCCGTCGCCGCCACCCGCGCCTTTCTGTCGGGCAACGGCGCGAAACCCCTTGACGCTCGCGAAGCCGCCACGCTTTAAGTCACGGCCAAGCTGGGAAGAGGAAAAGCATGACCGATCATCACACCGCCCTGATCTACACCATGGTCCTGGTGTCCGCCGCCGACGACGACATGACGGACGCCGAGCTGCGCACCATCGGCGAGATCGTCAGCTATCTGCCGGTCTTCGCCGATTACGACCGGGACAATCTGGTTCAGGCCGCCAAGGACTGCGCGGCCCTGCTGGGTGACGAGGACGGGCTGGAACGGGCCTTCGACCAGATCGAAGCGGCCCTGCCCGAGAAGCTGCGCGAGACGGCCTACGCGCTGGCCTGCGACGTGACCGCCGCCGACGGCACCGCCTCGCAGGAGGAGCTGCGCCTTCTGGAGATGATCCGCCACCGCCTGGACGTCGACCGGCTGACCGCCGCCGCCATCGAGCGCGGCGCCCGCGCCCGCCACATGATGGCGTGACGCGAGACGGCGTGGCGGGCGCTCGCCCGTGACCGAGACCGCCGACCTCGCGGCGGCCGACGCCACCCCCTATGCGGGGCTCACGCCCCAGATCATGCTCGACGCGGTGGAGGCCTTCTGCGCCGAGACGGCGCCGGGCCTGCGCTGCTCGGGCGGCTTCCTGGCGCTGAACTCCTACGAGAACCGGGTCATCGCCGCCGAGCTGGACGGCGAGTTCCGGGGCACGGACGCGCTGGTCGCCAAATTCTACCGCCCCGGCCGCTGGACCGACGACGCGATCCGCGAGGAACACGCCTTCGTCGAGACGGCGCGCGACGCCGAGATCCTGGTCGTCGCGCCCCTGCGCCGCCTGCCCGACGATCCCGAGACGACCCTGTTCACCTTCGCCGGCCACCGCCTGGCCCTGTTTCCGCGCCGCCGGGGCCGCGCGGCGGAGATGCGCGACGCCGAGGACTACCGCCAGATGGGCCGGCTGCTGGGCCGGCTGCACGCGCTGGGCGCGGCGGCGCCCTTCCGCCACCGGATCGAGATCGATCCCGAGACCTATGGCGAGGTCTTCATCGACGCGGTCGCCGACGGCGATCTGGTGCCCGAGGATCTGCGCGACAATTACCTGGACGCCGCCGAGGACCTGCTGGCGGCGGTGTGGGACCGGTGGGACGCGCCGCGCGCCCAGCGTATCCATGGCGACTGCCATCTGGGCAACGTCCTGGTCGATGCCGGCGGGCCGTTCCTGGTGGATTTCGACGATTGCGGGATGGGGCCGGCGGTCCAGGATCTATGGATGCTGACCAGCGGCGAGGCCGCCGAGAGCGGCGCCCAGTTCGACCTGCTGCTGGAAGGCTACCGCACCTTCGCGCCCTTCGACGACGCCGAGCGCGCCCTGGTCGAGCCCCTGCGCGCCCTGCGCATGATCCGCCACAATGGCTGGCTGGCCCAGCGCTGGGCCGATCCGGCCTTCCCCCGCGCCTTTCCCCAGGCGGCCACCGCGCAGTACTGGCAGGAGCAGATCGGCGCGCTGCGCGACCAGCTGGGCCGCATGGACGACGTGCCCGGCGCCCCGGCCCGCGCCGCCGACCCGCCCGGCGCCGGCCCCTTCGGCTGGGAATGGGAGGGCGAAGACTAGCGGCCGCGCCGGCGCCTGGCGCGATTCCCCCTTTGGATTCGGCGCGCCGCCATGGCAATCTGACCGAACGGGACGCAGAAGCCCGTTTCCGCGCGGCGGAACCGACAAAAACCGGGAAACGAGGAGACGCCCCCAGATGGACGAGTCAGAACTGCCCATCGTCGAACGCCGTGGCGCGGTGCAGTGGATCACGCTCAACCGGCCGCGCCTGCGCAACGCCCTGAACGCGATGGTGATCGACCGGATCGGATCGGCCATCGCCGAGGCCGACGCCGACGACCGGGTCCGCGCCGTCGTCCTGACCGGGGCCGGCGACAAGGCCTTCTCGGCCGGCGCCGACCTGCGCCCCGACGCCGACGGCAGCCCCTTCGATTCCGACCCCGAAAAGCCCGACCATCCGGCGACCCGCCTGTACCGCACCGTTTCGCGGGCGCGCATTCCGATCGTCGCGCGGGTCAATGGCGACGCCATGGCGGGCGGCGTCGCGCTGCTGTCGGCCTGCGACCTGGCGGTCGCCGCCGACCATGCGCGGATCGCGACGCCCGAGGTGAAGATCGGCATCTTCCCGCTGCTGGTCCTGCCCTATCTAATGCAGACGGTGCCCCGCAAGAGACTGATGGAGATGACCCTGACCGGCGAGCCCCTGACCGCCGAGGAGGCGCGCGAGGCCGGGCTGGTCAATTACGTCGTCCCGGCGGCGGAACTGGACGCCAAGCTGGACTGGCTGCTGGGCCGGCTGATCGACAAGTCGCCGACCGGCGTCGGTCTGGGCAAATATTATCTGAACGCGATGGCGGACATGTCCTTCCATCAGCGGCTGGATTTCGCCGACACGGCCTTTCCCGACCTGACCGCCACCGAGGATTGCGCCGAGGGGCTGGCCGCCTTCAACGAGAAACGCAAGCCGGTCTGGCCCGGACGCTGAGGCCGGCAACGAGGGAGAGTTCCATGGCCAAGACCGTGCGCATCGGCTGTCCCAGCGGCTTCTGGGGCGATTCGGACACCGCGCCCCTGCAACTCGTCCAGACGGGCGACATCGACTATCTGGTCTTCGACTTCCTCGCCGAGATCACCATGGGCATCCTCGCCCGAGTCCGCCAGCGGTCGCCCGATCTGGG
>Ga0070728_10002701_pt1 | contig 21222 bp, 19 predicted proteins | sample tdDd471_FD_66723 | JGI IMG/M metagenome (GOLD analysis project Ga0070728, IMG submission 66723) | Marine sediment microbial communities from the Atlantic coast under amendment with organic carbon and nitrate - tdDd47.1 | ecosystem: Environmental > Aquatic > Marine > Coastal > Sediment | place... | reverse complement strand
GTTCGGCTGGTTGGAGTTGATCCGTTGCCGCGCCGATGCAGCGCGTTGGACCGATGTAGCGCGACTCCTGAACCAGGCAGCAAGCCATTTCGGTCTTCAGGAACCGCTGCTGGTTCGAGAAGAGCTCCGGTACCTGATCAAGACGGGCCAGTTGCCGCGGGCCCTCGAGCGGGCCAATTGGCTGCTCGAAACATGCCCACGCTGGCAAGAAATCGATAACCTGAGACAACGTCTCGAGATCCTGGTAGAGCGTCACGGGTCAGCCTGACCCGCCGCACCGGATCCCGAGGATCCGGAGCGCCCTGTGGCTCAGCCTCTCGACATCACCTTGGCCATCATCGTCAAGAACGAGTCTAAGTTGCTGCGTGAGTTGTTGCTAGCACATCGCGAGCTCTGGGACGAAGCGGTAGTCGTGGACACCGGATCAACCGACGGTTCTGCTTCAACAGCCGCTGATTGTGGGGCACAGGTGGAGTCGTTTGCCTGGTGCGATGACTTCTCGGCGGCGCGGAACTACGGACTGAACCGCGCCTCCGGTCGATGGATTCTGGTGCTGGACTGCGACGAGAACATCGCACAGGGAGACTTTGCTACGATCCGCGAACTGGCCCGGTCGACGCCCGGATCCTGCCATATCCTGCCCCAATGGAACTACACCGACGGCCTCGACCACGTTGACTGGACACCGACTCCGGTGGATTATAGATCGCACTGCCGGGGTGCGGCCGGATACGTTCCCGCCTGGTCGATCCGACTCTTTCCCAATCAACCGGAATTGCGCTATTCGGGACGGGTTCACGAGGATCTGACGCCGGCTGTCGCAGATCTGAAGTGGCCGATACATGAATTATCGGTTCCGATCCACCATCAGGGGCATCGCCAAAGCGCAGGAAAATGCGAGTCTCGTAAGAGACTTTATGGAAAGTTATTGCGCGAGAAGATTAAAGCAGAACCTTGGAGCTGTCGAGCCCGTTGCGAACTGGCCGTTCAGCTCTTGGAGGAGGGACGGACCGATCTGGCGCAACGCCTCCTGGAGCGGACCGTGACCGATACCGCAGCAGATGCGGAGGTCCACCGAGCTTATCTGCTGCTGGGCCGAATACTGTGCGGGACGGGACAGTGGCGGCGTGGTACGGCGGAACTGGATCGCGCGGTTGCCCTGCGGCCGGACCGACTGGGTTGCTGGCGTGAGATATCCCGAGCCCTCGTACTCCAGGGTGCGGTCCCGCGAGCTCGCCTGTATCTCGAACAAGGCCTGTTGCTGTTTCCGGAAGATCCTGTCCTGAAGAATCTGGCCGCTCAAGTTTTTGCCGCATCTGCCGATAATAAAACAACAGTGGCAGGGAATTGACCGGATGCGTCACCATCGGTGTCTGATGTCGGCACTATCCGGACCAAAAAATCTTCCGAAGTGGGCCCGCGGTGAAAGAATCACCGCTCGCAGGCCCCGCAGAGCGGACTTAAACGGAGATTCGGGGTCGTTTCCCCGAAATCCCCGGTCCACTTGTCAGCGGGCACCGGGCTTGCTAAGATATGCGGGAGAACACCGACCGGCCATGCGCCTGGAAAATCGAGGCAGGTTCAAGATGAGTATGAACAAAATCAACGGTTCGGATCTGGTCCGCCAGAATATGCTGGAGAAGTTTCAGGGGACCACCCGCAGCGAGAAGGACAAGGCCGAGGGTTCGGCACAGGAGGAATCCACCGCCGCTGCCAGGCCGACGATTCCAGGGGACAAGGCGGAGATCTCCGAAACCGCCCAGAAGCTGATGGAATTGCGCCAGGCCATTCACGCGGGCCGCTCCGCGCTGGTCAACGAGCCGGATATTCGCGAGGACAAGGTGGCCGAGGTGAAGCAACGCCTCGATCAAGGTTTCTACAACTCGGTGGAAGTCCGGGATGAAGTGGCTGAGAAGCTGCGACAGGTCTTTGAGGGCATGCCCGAGGACTGATATCGCGCCATCGAGTAAGGAATTCTGCAGGGCCCTGGATGGGGCCCTGCTTTTTATAGCCCGTCTGCCGCGGAAACCGCGCCCGATCGCTGAATCACTCTAAACACCCTCTAAATATGACTATTCATAGACAAAAATGTCAAAAGGTTCTTTGATTAGAGCCCATTCCGTCTCACTTCTTGGCTAGAAACAGTTTCCGCGGCACAACATATTGGTTGACCGAGATGGTAAAAAACTTTACACTCCCGCCGCGATCAGACTATCATTCCCGAAACCGTGCTTCCCTGATTAGAAAAGGCTTTAGATGGAAGAGACGTTGTTTCTGCTACCCAATCCGCTGCCCACTGGAGCGATCCTGCTCGGTCCCGCTGAATGGTCGGGTGGCGACCTGCCTGCATCCCGTGGCTGTCGCCGCTTCGCAGATCCTGCCGAGGTCCTGGGCTGGCTAGCCGGTGAGGATGCGGGCTCGGAAAAGATCGGGACGGCGGCGGTTTCGCGACTGGTGTTCATCCACCAGGACGTTTTTGCCGGCAACGAGGGTGCCGATCAACTGGTTCGCTGGCTCGAGGATCTGGCGGCTCTGCGTCAACCCAATCTGCCGATTCTGCTGCACGGAAACCTGACGGGAAAACAACTGGTCCGGTTTTTCAGGGCCGGCTTGTTCGATGCCCTGGGTGTGCCCATTGGCGGCCAGCAGTGGTTGAACATGCTGATCCGGGCGGAGAAGCGACTCGAGCTCAGACAACAGAGTCGCTTGTTGCTTGCCGATACCGAGCAGACTCAGGACCTCTTGCGTTCCTTGCGCCGCAAGCTGGGGGACGAAACGGCGCGGTCCACGGGTGAGCTTCTGAAAGCCCATGAAAGTCTGGAGGCGGCCAATCGCCAGCTCTCCGAGGCCATGGCGGAACTTTCGTTGCTATATCGCTTTGGCCGAGAACTCAGCACGGCCCGCAACTGGGATCGGGTCCTGCGGGAAATTCTCAAGAACCTGACCGATTTCGTGGGTGCCGGTGGCGCTGCGCTGATCCTGCGTTCAGCGCCAGGCGGCTCCTATTCGCCGCGCCAGACCTGGCAGTGGGAAGAATCCGCGTGGGACAAGGTTCTGGTCAACTTGCACGGGCAAGTGGATGACGCGGTGGCAGAGAGTATCACGGCCCCGGGGGTCTTCAGCGTGGACTCGTTGCACGGGGCCGAACCGGGAGGCGGCCGCCGGATCATCGCGCTGCCATTGGAGCACCAGGATGTCCGCCTCGGCTACTTGCTGATATTGTTCGCCTCGCCGGAGATCCGAGAGAAGGTGCTGCAGAGATACCTGCCGTTCCTGCAGGCGGTCCAGGTGGTGATCAGCGAAGAGGTGGCCAGTGCCCAGATGCTCGATCGCATCCGGGATATCGGCACATTCAACGCGCGTGTCCTGGAAACCGTCAGTAGCGCTATCTGGGTGTTCGACGAAGCAGGGCAGACTGTTTACTGCAATCGCGCCGGCCAGGAACTGCTGACGGGGCAGGAATCCCAGATCATGACCTCCGAGGAATTCCTTTTCCAGATCGGACGTGGACGGCACGAGAGTGAGGAATTGACGCTGGCGGATCTGCCGGAACTCTTCCTCGATGCCCGCCTACGTCTTGATGGCATCCAGGGCCTGCTGCTGCCGGCGGTGCGCGACGCGGCCGATGGCTGTTTCCGCGGGGAAGGTCGGGTCCTTCGGGACGACGGACAGGGCACGCCGGTTCTGGTGCAGACGTCGTTGATGCCTGGACGTTCGCGGGAGCAGACCTGGCTCGTGGTCGTGGCGGAGGATCTGCGGGAATCCCGGAAGCTGGAAGCTGAGCGCCTGCGCTCTGATCGGCTGGAGGGCCTGGTCGAGATGTCGGCGACCCTGGCCCACGAGATCCGCAACCCCTTGATGGGGCTCAGTGCCCAGGCGGAATTGCTGGCTGATCAGTTGCCGCCCGATGACAAGCGGTCCCGGTACATCGATGTGATCACCGCCGAGGTCGATCGCATCAACGAGACCATCACTCGTATGTTGAATTTCGTGCGCCCCTACGAGCCGACTCTGACCACGACGCCGTTGCTTGAACTGGCCCGCGACTCTCTGGATCTGGTGCGGCCCCGGGCCGACGCCAAGTCCATTGACCTGACGATGAGTGCGGAGACCTCGAGTACGGAGCCCGACGACTGGTTGCTGGAGGCCGATGCTGCACAACTCAAGCAGGTGCTGCTGAATCTGCTGATCAACGCCATCGACGCCGCGCCGGATACAGGCAGCGTCGAGCTTTGCCTGCAGGCCTGTCAGCAACTGGAAATGATGGATACGTCTCGCGGTACCCAGCGGGACTGTCCCGGGATCATCCTGTCGGTCAGCGACGACGGCCCGGGCATCAAGGACGGGGACCTATCGCGAATTTTCCGTCCCTTCTTTACCACCAAGAGTTCGGGCACGGGCCTGGGCCTTTCGATTTGCCACAAGATTGTCGCCGCCCATCAGGGTGAGATCCGGGCCGAGCGCCGGGACGTGCGAACGGTATTCACAGTGACGCTGCCCCGGCCGGAGACTTCGGCCTCGGCACAGAATCAGAAACAGGAGGAAGCCCGATGACCGCCAGGATCCTGATCGTCGATGACGAGGCCACCATTCGCGACTCGTTGCTCGAATCGTTGACCGCCGAGGGTTACCAGGTCGATGCAGCGGAATCAGGAGAGGAGGCCCTGGCCCGTTGCCATGGCACGGCCTACGATCTGCTCGTGACCGATCTGCGCCTCCCGGGTGTCACTGGCCTGGAGATCTTGCAGGCTTTGCGCAACCAGGGCACCCAGACGCCGGTCATCATGATGACTGCCTACGGGGATGTGGACACGGCTGTCAGCGCCATGCGTCTCGGAGCTTATGACTTCATACCGAAACCGTTCAAGCTCAGCGCCATAAAGAAACAGGTGCGCGCCGCGTTGAGAGCGACGTCGGGGCAGCCGGTGCTCAGTGAGCAAGTCGAGGTGGCGGAAGTGGCGCCGCCGGCGCCGGCACCGGTCGCCGCGGTCGAGACCAACGGACAGTACATGCGCATGATCCGTGCGTGTCCGGGACTGGAGAAGGTCGCCCACATGCTGGAGAAGATCGGGGCCAGCCGCAGCGGCAACGACACATCCATCCTGATTCAGGGGGAATCGGGTTCGGGCAAGGAGATCATAGCCCGGGCTGTGCACGAGGTCAGCGTCGGCAGCGCCGATCGTTTCATGGAGATCAATTGTGCTGCCGTACCCGAGACCTTGTTGGAAAGCGAGCTCTTTGGTTACGAAAAGGGTGCTTTCACCGATGCCAAGAGCCGCAAAGAGGGTCTGTTCGAGCTTGCGGGTGGCGGTACGATCTTCCTGGATGAGATCGGTGAGATGGGAGTTTTGCTGCAGAGCCGCCTGTTGAGAGTGCTGGAGAATCGTCGCTATCGCCGAGTGGGCGGCAAGGACGATCTGGAGGTGAAAGCCCGCATCGTCGCGGCCACCAATCGCCGTCTCAGCGAGGCCATCGATTCAGGCACCTTCCGTAACGACCTCTACTACCGCCTGCAGGTGGTGGAGATAGACCTGCCGCCGCTGCGCGAGCGGCCCCAGGATCTGGAAGTGCTGATCAACGCCTTCCTGCGGGAGTTCAACACGCAGATGGGGTTGCAGACCGAGCCCGTGGATGCGGGTCTGTTGGAAACCTTGCAGAAGTATCCGTGGCCGGGAAACGTGCGGGAGCTCAAAAACGTGCTGAAGCGTATCATGATCCTCGACGAGCCCTCGCGTCTGGCTACCGAGCATTTCCCGCCCCATGTGCTGGACGGTCGCAACCCGCGCTCGGCCTCGCGGCAGCAGGCTCTGGGGCAGGCCACTGGACTGATGCCCCTGTCCGAGGTGGAACGTCTACAGATCCTGTACACCCTGGAGATGACCGAGAACAACAAGTCCAAGGCTGCCCGGTTGCTGGGTATCAGCCGGCAGACTCTGCGCGAGAAACTTAGACTCTACGAGCAGCAGACCGCCGGAGCGGAAGAGCTGAAAGCAGACGAAGCCGAGGGCTGAGCAGAATTCCGGCCCGGCAAAATTGGCCCCTTCGATCGAACCGGCAGTTCGCGAGACGAATTGCCGGTTTCTCGTTGTTCAACAGCGATATCGCGCCGTGCCAACAATCTGGTCAGTGCTGAGTGAAAGATTTCCTGAGCCACCCTCCGTCCGATCCGGTATCCAGTCCGGCGTTGGGCGCATCGGCCCTCTACGCGTTCCCGCTGATTTTCTTCAAGATCAATGAAAACACTGAGATAGGCGGCATCCAACTTTGGTCTGGCGTGGCTGGTTTACCGTGATCCTGAATTGGACATGGGAAGTCGGAGAGGCACGGTGCTTGCGGTAACCGATAAAAATCGGCCAATAGTTCCGAGCACGGGAAAAAACGACCATGCACACCAAGACAATCCAAAATGTACTCGTCGTCCTGGCGCTTCTGGCCTGCGGCGCTCTTGGGAACGGGCCGCTGGGCGCAGATGCGGTTGCGGGCCTGACGGGCGTCGAAGCTGACGGCTATCTGCAGTGGCTCCATTCCCTGGAGAAGTCCATCGAGGGGAGGCAGGCGCTGGATCAGGATGAGGGCAACCTGCTGTATCCATTCGATCTGCCTGGTTGGACCGAAGCTGAGACGCGACCCTACCGCCATCTGGCGATCAGCAAGGCCGTCACCGAGTTGGAGACCCAGTGGCGCAGTCCGGCTCGTAGTCACGAGTTGACGGCGCTGGCCGCTCTGTCCAATGCCCGCAATTACGTGAATCTGAGCGAATACGACAGCGCATTGGTCTGGTACGAGATCGCCGGCGGACTCGATACCGTGGGGACATTCCGGCGTGAACTAGGTCGGGAGAGCTTGGCGGCTGCAGCCGCCGCGGGCGACTCCCTGAACGTGGCGAAGTTGTTGACCAACACCATGGGACTGGCCGAACTGACCGGTCGTGAGGGTGAACTGATCGTCGCCTACCGCTGGTTGCTGACCCAGAGAGACTCTGACGGTCTGGATCTGTTGATCCAGAAAACTGCCGCGTGGAAAACCGTTCTGACCGATCGGTTGTGTTTCTGGCATGCCTATGCCCTGGCCTGGCGCCAGCGACAGCCCGAGGCCAGGACTCATCTGCGCCAGTTGATCCGGTCCGGAGGCCTGAGCCGGGATCTGACCGAGAGTCAGAGGGCTTGGGTACTGGCCGCAATGCCGGACCTGCTCTTTCTGGCCGGCGATCATGCTGGCGCCCGAGAGCTATACGAGATCCTTTCCCGCTGCTCTATCGCATCGCTGGCCGGTTGGGGACAGTACCAGGTGGCAAACCTGGACTTCCTGGCCGCCCGTTATCTCAGCGCGGCCAACGGTTTCACCGCGGTCTGCCGCGGAAAACGCATGGGAAGCTGGCAGGATCACGCCTGCTCCATGGTCGACATCGCCGAAGAACTCGAACGCATCAGATCGGAGGGCGAGCCCTATGGCGCCGCTGCTTTCTACACTCCCTGACCAGGACCGTCGCGAACGGGAACTCCTGGACAGATTGCTTGGACTCTATGCGGAAGAACGTGAGATCTACGCCCGCGTTCTGGAACTCTCCCGTCAGCAGGGCGACGTAGTTCGTCGCGGGGCGCCCATGGGCGAGGTTCGCCGAATTCTGGAGGCGAAGAAGGAATGCCTGGAAGTCATCGGCCGACTCGAGATGACCGAACGTGTGAGCAAAGTAGAGTGGGAAACCGGACGCGCCGCCTGGTCGGCCAGTAGCCAGGCAACGCTGCACACGGCACTTCATGAAGTCAGCGGACTCATCGAAGAGATACTGCTTTGCGAAGAGAAGAACGACCTGTACCTGATCGAACAGACCCGGGTGATGTAACGACCATGTCTCTGGCTACCCTCACAACTCCAGCATCCGGACCGGATACCGGCGGAAGCCCCAGCCTGCAGCAGCGGCTGTTGCGAGGCTACCTGCACAAGACCAGCAACAGTCTGTGCGGGATCAAGGGTTACGCCGGTCTGATCGTCGAGATCGGCGACGCCGATGCCGGTGCCGAACGATGGGCGCGCAAGATCATCTGCGAAGTGGAACGCATGGAAGAGATCTTCCGGTCCGTCGGTGAGTTGAACTACCAGCGCCGCTACCCGGACCAGAACGTGGACCTGACCGCGCTGGTGCAGCAGGTGATCACCCTCTGTGAGCATCGCCTGCCCGGATTGACAATTCTGTGCGGCCGGATTCCCGCCGGGGAGATCCTGATGCCGGCGGCAGATCTGGGCCTGATTCTGACCGAACTGATCAGCAACAGCGCCGAGGGACGGTACGGCGTAACTGCGTCGCGTCGCGTCGAGATCACCGGAGAGATCCTTCCCACCGGCCGCGTCGCTGTCACCTTGCGGGATGACGGCGAGGGCATGGTGGCCGAACTCCTGGCCCAGGCGACGGACCCCTTCGTGACGACCAAGGAAGGTCATCTGGGAGTGGGGCTGGCTCGGGTCGAGACTCTTCTGGAAATGTACGAGCTTGCCTGGGCCCTGCGCAGTACGGCGGGTTCCGGCACCACTGTGACCCTGGAAGTGGCCGATTCATTGACCGCGGCCGGTTAGAGACCAGACACGGAAGAAGGACAAGCAATGGCGACGAAGCGGAAGATCCTGGTAGTGGACGACGAGCAGACAATGCGCGATTTCCTGGTTGCCTCTCTCACGGGGCGTTTCCAGGTCTTCACCGCCTGCGACGGCCACGCCGCCATGACCATTCTCAAGGATGAGAAGATCGATCTGGTGCTCTCGGACGTGCAAATGCCCGGACGTGGCGGCCTGGAGTTGCTCGCCGACATCAGGGATCATCTGGGCTATCAACCGGTGATCATCATGATGACGGCCTTCGGCACGATCAAGGGCGCAGTCGAAGCCACTCAGCAGGGCGCCCTGGACTATCTGACGAAGCCGTTCGGCCTGGACCAGCTGGAACACGTGCTCAAGCGGGCTTTCGAATACGAGCAGCTCATCAGCGAAAACCGCAGCCTGCGCGGGAATCTGTCGGCGCGCTCGGAGAAGCACGGACTGCTGGGTAGCAACCCGGCCATGGGCTTGCTGCGCGAGAAGATCGCCATGATCGCCGACTCCCGCGGCACCGTCCTTCTGCAGGGCGAGAGCGGTACCGGCAAGGAAGTGGTCGCCCGCGCCATCCACGAGTCCGGATCGCGTTGCGAGGGGCCCTTTATTCGGATCAACTGTGCGGCGATCCCCGAGACCTTGCTGGAGTCCGAACTCTTCGGTTACGAACGCGGCGCTTTCACCGGCGCCGTCCAGTCTCGCAAGGGTAAGTTTGAGCTGGCCGACGGCGGCACCCTGCTACTGGATGAGATCAGCGAGATGCCCTTTGCCATGCAGGCCAAACTGCTCCGGGTGCTGCAGGAACGCGAGTTCATGCGGCTGGGGGCCAAGTTCGCCACTCGCACCGATGTACGAATCATCGCCACGACGAACCGGAACCTGAAAGAGGAGATCAAGGCGCGCAATTTTCGGGAAGATCTGTACTTCCGGTTGAATGTGATTCCGTTGCACATCGTTCCGTTGAGGCACCGGAAAGACGATATCCCGATGCTGGCCAATTACTTCTGCCAGAACTTCTGTGCCGAGAACAACAAGTCGGTGATGACCATCACCGACATCGCCATGCGAGGCCTGACCCAGATGGATTGGCCCGGCAACGTACGGCAGCTGCAGAATGTCATCGAGCGGGCGGTGATCATGTCCAGTGGACCGACCCTGGACGAGGAGATCCTGGGTCTTTCGGACGAGATGGATTCCAGTGACAGGGCCCAGGGCTTCAACGCTGAAATGACGCTCAAGGACATGGAGCGGGAACTCATCCTGCGGAAGCTGGAGAACACCCGTGGGAACCGGACACTGGCGGCCCAGGAACTGGGAATCAGTGTCAGGACCCTGCGCAACAAATTGAACCTCTACACCGACCAGGGTGTGGAGATCTCGGTGTAATGCAATGATCAAGACTGGACTTTTCGACCAATCCCACCTGTCGACTTTGAAGAAAGCCGTGGATGTCTATTCCCGTCGTCACCAGGTGACGGCGCGCAATATCAGCAACGTCCAGACCGAGGGCTACAAGTCGCAGGAACTGAAGTTCGAGGACATGCTCAACGGTGCCGGCCGGAGAGTTCGCGGCCTGGAGACCCACGGCAACCACTTGCCTATCGGACGGCGGGACGTTGCGCGGACGGACCCAGAGATGGCCGACGCCGAGACGGGCTTCGACAACGGAACCAACAACGTGGACATCGATCAGGAAATGACGACTCTGGCCACCAATGATCTCAGTTACCGACTGGCGACCCGTCTTCTGAGCATGCGGTACACCATGCTCCGGGGCGCCATCAAGGGCTCGACCAGATAGTGGCCGACTGCGAGGAGTGAATCATGAGTGAAGGATTGTTCGGAGCGATCAAGACCAGCGCCAGTGGCCTGCGCGGCCAGCGCACCAAGATGGACGTCATTTCCCGCAACCTGGCCAACGCCGAAACCACCCGCACCGCCGATGGGACGCCCTATCGCCGCCAACGCGCCATCTTCGAACAGGTCCTGGGAGACAAGGTTTCGAGCCATCATCAGCGCATGGGGCGGACCGGGGACGGCAGCCGCTTGGCCAGGACCAACGGGGCCCACATGTCTGGACTCGGCAGCCGCGACGAAACCATGTCCGGCGGCGGACTGAGCAGCGAGGTGGATGTGGCCGCCGATGCTTCCGAGTTTCGGGTCGTGTTCGATCCGGGGCATCCCGATTCAGATCCTGAGGGCTATGTGCTGATGCCCAATGTGAATCCCATCACCGAGATGGTGGACATGATCACCGCCAGCCGCGCCTACGAGGCCAATGTCAGCGCCGTGCAGACGGCGAAGGAGATGTTCGGTCAGGCGTTGAAGATCTAGATGTAAGCAGTATTCGTTAAGGCGATTACAGCTTTCACTGTTGAGAAAGAGGAACGCGAATGGGTATCGGCAGCATCAAGGCATTGGGTTCCATCGATCCTCGCGCCGCCTACGGCGTCGGCGGGATCGACAAGAACCCTATCCAGTCCTTCGCCGACCAGCTGCAGAAGGCCGTCCAGGAAGTGGACAACCTGCAGACTCGCCGTGAGGACATGGTCGACGAGATGGTCACGGGCGAGGTCACCGAAGTGCACGACGTGATGATCGCCGCCAAGGAATCTCAGCTGGCCTTCGAGTTGCTACTGGAAGTGCGCAACAAGTTGCTCGAGGGGTACCAGGAAATCATGCGGATGCAGGTCTAGCCACAGCCAACTGAGGGATCAGAGGTAACAGAGTGGACGGAATCAGACAGATCATCGAAAAGCTACAGGGCCGCCTGGGAGACCTGACCTTCAACCAGAAGGTGTTGCTGGGCGCCGTCGCCACTGCCAGCGTGATCAGCGTCGCAGTGTTCACCCTGTGGTTGCAGAAGGAAGAGAAATCCGTCCTGTTCACCAATATGAGCCCCGAGGACGCTTCTGTGGCCCTTGAGGAACTGGCCAAGCTGGACGTGTCGGCAGAGCTCGTCAACGGCGGCACCACGATCATGGTCCCCGAGAACATGGTACATCGCCTGCGGGTCGATCTGGCCAGCAAGGGAGTGCCGTCCAGCGGAACGGTCGGCTTCGAGATCTTCGACGGGAAGCAGTACGGCCTCACCGAGTTCCTGCAGAACGTGAACTTCAAGCGGGCCCTTGAAGGTGAATTGACCAAATCCATTGAATCACTGCAAGGAATCCAGTCAGCCCGGGTCCACCTGGTGCTGCCCAAGCCTTCGATCTTCCAGAAGTTGGCCTCGCCGGCCACCGCCAGCGTGGTGCTGCGACTCGGCAGGGGTTCGCGGCTGGGGGATCACCAGATCCAAGGCATTCAGAGCCTCGTATCGGGCAGCGTGGAGAACCTGGAACTGGAGAACGTCTCGGTCATCGACCAGAACGGCAAGGTGTTGTCAGTGGCATCGACCGACGATGACGCCGGGCGTACCGAGAGCCAGCTGGCCCTGCGCAAGGAAGTGGAGTCCTACCTGTCCGAGAAGGCCAGCAGCATGCTAGACCAGGTGCTGGGTGCAGGCCGCTCCATCGTGCGTGTAGACGCCACCTTGAATTTCGAGAAGATCGATCGCCAGCGGGAGATTTACGATCCGGCAGCGACGGTCGTGCGCAGCGAGGAGCGCCAGGAGACCAACGACCCGTCCACCGGTGGTACCGATGAGAACTCCATCACCAACTACGAGATCAACCGGACGGTCGAACACATCGTCGGTGACGTGGGCGGCATCAACAATCTCTCGGTGGCGGTCTTCGTGGACGGCCACTACGAGCCGGGCGCCGAAGGGGGCGCACCGGTCTATCAGCCCCTGGCCGACGAGGAACTGGGCCAGCTGCGCAGGGTCGTCCAGACGGCTGTCGGCTTGAATACGGTTCGCGGAGACCAGATCGAGATCGTCAACATGCAGTTCCAGCAGCAGGGTGAGGGCGCCGGGTCGCCCGGTGGCCTGAATCCCGACTGGGTGGGCATCGTCACCCAGTACGGAGGCAAGGTGTTGCTGCTGATCGTGCTGGCGGTTGTTGCCCTGACGCTGAAGAAGAACGTCGGCAACCTGTTGAGCGAAGCCTTCCAGCCGCCGCCGCCGGTGGCCGAAGTTTCCGACGCCGAGACCGAGGAGCTCGAGTCCTTCGACGGAATCCCCGAGCTGAACGACCAGGTCATCGACGACATCCAGGAGTACGCAAGCGAAAATCCCGAACGTGTGGCCGAAGTGATCCAATCGTGGATCCACGAGGTCGATCTCGGTAAACCGGCCAAACGAGCGGTGGGAGGCTGATGTGACGGAGAAAGCACTGCGTAAGGCGGCCATCTTCCTGATGGCTCTCGGATCGGAGGCGGGTGGTCTGGTGATGACCAAGCTGCCCGAGAAGATCGTCGAGGAGTTGACCCACGTCATCTCGTCCATCGAGCATGTCAGCTACGAGGAACGCAAGCGGGTGCTGAGCGAGTTCATCAGCGCCAGTGCCCAGATCTCCGGGATCGCCTTCGGCGGCGAGGAAACCGCCAAGCAGATCCTGGAAGCAGGATTCGGTACACGCAAGGCCAACTCCCTGCTGAGCCGGGTCACGAGTTACAGCGAGATCAAGAGTTTCGAGCACCTGAAAAACGTCGATTCGCTGACCATCGCCAACTACATCAAGAACGAGCACCCCCAGACCATCGCTGTGGTCCTGGCCCACATGGATCCGCGCAGTAGCGGCCCCATCCTCGAACTGCTGCCCGCCGAACAACAGGGTGACGTGGCCCATCGCATGGCCACTCTCGAAGCACCCAACAACGAGACTCTCAAGTCCGTGGAAGCGGTGTTGGCCGGACAGCTCCAGGGCGAACTGTCGGCGCGGGACTCGAAGTACGGCGGAAAGAAGCAAGTCGCGGAAGTGCTCAACGAAATCGAGCGCGAGACCTGGCAGGAGATCCTGGACGAGATGCGTGAGATCGACGACGAGGTGGCCAACGAGGTCAACAACCTGATGTTCGTCTTCGAGGACGTCGTCCTGCTGAACGACAGCCACATCCAGGAGATTCTCAAGGAGATCGACGGCAAGGAACTGACTCTGGCCCTGAAGGGTGCCACGGACGAGATCAAGGAGAAGGTCTTCGGCAACATGTCCAAGCGGGCAGCCGAGGGCATCCAGGAAGACATGGAGTACATGGGCCCGGTGCGCCTGGCCGAAGTGGAAGAGGCGCAACAGCGAGTCGTGGAAGTCATTCGCAGTCTCGAGGAAGCAGGCACGATCACCATCGGCAAGGGCGGCAAGGATGCAGAAATGGTTACCTGAGCCCTTCCAGCTGGACGAGCACGCGACGTCCGGTCTGGGCAGTGACGGCGCCGCTTTCGAGCCGGACGCCGTGGCCAAGAATGTGGCTGCGGGCGTGGATGAGGCCAGCCGCATGTTCCGCAAGGAATCCGGCTTCACCGATTCGGCAACCCTCATGTCCCAATTGACCCAGGAAGAACGCTCGCTGGTCTACGAGCTGGTGGAGCTGGACCTGAATCGCAACTATGAGAAGCGCGAAGCCGCATTGAAGGCCCAGCAGGCCGCCGATCTGGAAGTCGCCAAGAGCGGATACGAAGACGCCCTGCGCAGCTGGGCCGAGGGTTTCGGCGCCGAGATGACACGGCAAGTGGATCAGGACGTACACGAAATCGCCGTGGTGACGGCGCGCCTGGCGGTACAACTGGCCGAGAAGATCGTCCGCGCGACGGCCGCTGTGGACCACGAAGTACTGGTCCGCGTTCTCGAAACCACGCTCTACAAGGTCGATGACCCATCCGGTCTGGTCGTCGTCCTGAATCCCGATGATGCCGCCTACATGTCCCAGCATCCGGACTTGTGCCGGAAACTCAATATCTCAGAGATTGCCGCCGATCGGCGGATCTCCAGCGGAGGTTGCCGAGTACGCGCCGCGGGCCGCGAATGGGATGCAACCATCGAACGCCAGCTCGAAACCCTGGGGGAGCTGGTGGAAGAGATGATCGCCACGGGCGCCGTATCCCGTGGCTCGGAACCGACGCCCGAGCCGGAAGAATCCCCGGCGACTCCGTTCCCTGTACCGCCCAATGAAGCATCTTCAACCGACGTATCGACACCGACAGATGGGGAGACGGATGAACCTGGCCTGGACTGACCTGGAGAGCACCGTCCGCTATGCAGATCCGGTCCGGGAAGTGGGCCGGGTCACGAATCTGGTGGGCATGATCATCGAGGTGGGGGGGCTGGCTGCGCCGATCGGGTCGTTGTGCCGGATCGAGAACGGCCGCAACGAACCGCCGGTACTCAGCGAAGTCGTGGGCTTCCGGGACGATACCCTGCTGTTGATGCCGTACCAGGACGCAAGGGGGATCGCACCGGGCAGACCGGTCACTCTCGTAGCCAGCCAGATGACCGTACCGGTGGGACCCCAGTTGCTGGGCCGGGTCATCGACGGGCTGGGGCGCCCTCTGGACGGAGGGCCGTCATTGAACAATTTGCCGCGCACTCGCTTGAGTAGCCACACGCCGTCGGCCATGACCCGCCGGCGCTCTACCGAGATCCTGAGTACGGGCATCCGTTCCATCGACAGCATGATCACCACCGCCCGTGGCCAGCGTCTGGGTATTTTCGCCGGCAGTGGTGTGGGGAAATCCGTGCTCCTGGGCATGTTGGCCAGGCAGGCAAAGACCGACGTCAACGTTCTGGCGCTGATTGGCGAACGAGGCCGGGAAGTTCGCGAGTTCCTGGAACGCGATCTGGGGCCCGAGGGCTTGGCACGCAGTGTCGTGATCGTCGTCACTTCCGACGAGAGTGCGGTCATGCGGGCCAAGGGTGCCGAGACTGCAATGGTCATCGCCGAATCGTTCCGGGACGCGGACAACGACGTTCTCTTCATGATGGATTCGGCGACACGCTATGCCATGGCTCTGCGTGAGATAGGATTGGCTGCAGGTGAACCGCCGACGACCAAGGGCTATCCTCCTTCGGTGTTCGCGGCCCTGCCGCGCCTCTGTGAGCGGGCCGGTTGGTCCGCCACCAACGCCATGACCGCCTTCTTCACCGTCCTCATCGAGGGTGACGATATCCAGGATCCCGTTGGTGACGCCATGCGCTCGATCCTCGACGGACACATCATGCTCAGCCGGGATCTGGCGCGGCAGCACCACTATCCGGCAGTGGACGTACTGGGCAGTATCAGTCGCCTGCGCAACGATGTGGTGACGGATCAGGATATTGCCGCCGGTGCCCAGCTGATGCGCTGGCTCAAGGCCCTGGAAGACAACCGTGATCTGGTGAACATCGGTGCCTATGTCGCTGGCTCGGACCCCGTTCTGGACGCGGCTCTGGCCAACGAGGACCGGATCCGCGCCTACCTGACCCAGGGCATCGACGAGGGTTTCGCTCTGGACGCTACCATGGCAGGCCTGCATGAACTGACCGGGGTGGCCTGACGATGCCGTTTCGCTTCCGCCTCGAAAAGGTGATGAAGGTCCGGCGCCGCGTGGTCGACGATCGCTCACGTGCGGTGGGCGAAGCAGGTCGCCTGGTCACGGCCATCGAGAGGCGGCTCGAGTTCCTGGGTGAAGACATTCGGCGGTGCACCGGTGGAAGCCCTGCCGTGCAAACGATCTCCCTGAACGTCGAATCGCTGCTGGGCCGCTCCCTGTGGCTGTCCCATCTACACGACCGGCAGCGATTGCTGGCCGAAGAACTTGCAGCGGCCAATGATCAACTCGAGGAGCGGCGCCGGCATCTGACCGCGGCCTGGCGTGATCTCGAGGTGCTGGAGAAACTGAAGCGAAAACAGCGTGAGCAGTGGACGGTGGAGCAAGCCAAGCGCGAACGCAAGGACCTGGATGAGGTCGGTCAGATTCGCGCCGAGAATATGCGCCGGGGGGGCCTCCGGAAGTCAGCGGCGCAGCGGACAAAGATTCCGTTGAAGGGCAAGATGTTCCGGATCGACCAGTTTTAGGCCAGGTGTCGGAAACGACCCAGTTGAGTTAAAGAGCAATGGTTCAAAGGGATGCGGAGTGCGCCGCCGGGCCGGAGGATTCTTCCGGGTTGGCATCAGGGTTGCGAATGCGGCACTGACCCTTACCGGGTATCGACAGGTTTCAGCGGTCCTTGAGGAGAAAGTGACATGAAGAGCGTCATCATCATTTCACTGGTCACATTCGTGCTGATTTTCGGCGGCGTCGTGGTCATGAGCAGCCAGTTGAACCAGGTGGCCATGGGCGGAGTCCTGCCGGATCTTGCGCCTGAGGACTACGAAGCGGCCGAACGCGTTTTTGCGGATATGGCCGTCGAACGGGATCGCATCCAGCAGGACAAGGAATCGTTGCTGGCTCTGCAACAGAATGTAGCCGTCCAGGAGCAGGTGCTCGTGCAGAGTCGCGAACAACTGCTGGCGGTGATCAAGAAACTGGAAGCAAAGCAGCAGGAGTACGTCGAAGAAAGGGACCGGTCCGCTGCCAAGCTGGCCAAGATGTACGAGGCCATGAAGCCTGCCCAAGCCGCTCCGATCATGGGGTCCCTCGATATCGAGATCATCCTGGACATCATGTCGCGGATGAAGGAACGCCAGGCCGCCAAGATTCTCGCCAAGATGGAAGCCGGGCTCGCTGCCCAGGTCAGTACCCGCATGAGCCTCAAGGGGGGCAATTGATGGACTTTTCTGCCCAGACGCCTTTGCTCAACAGTTCCCGGTCCGCGGATTCCAATCAGATGACCGCCGGCAGTGATGCCCGCCGTGATCGCGGCGGTGCGCCGGACACGAACGCCGGCGAGTTCTCGTTTCCCAGCCTGCTGGTTCAAAGCCAACAGAAGCCCGCTTCGAGCAAGGGTAAGAGCGAAGTGCCTGCAGAGCCGACCACAGAGGGACAGGGCACTTCTCCTGCGGCGCCGCAAGGTGATAGCGCCGCTGGTGATCCGGCAGCCTCGGGCGTACCCATCGCTGCTGATGGTGCAGGCCTGACCAAGCCGGGCCCGGGCAACCTTCTCGCGTTGGCTGACATCGCGGCTGCCGCTTCCGCCGGGCTTCAGGCTGTCGGGGCTCAGTCTGCCAGCGAGACCCAGACCAGCGCCGAGAGTGTCGCAAACACCAACGTTCTGCTCACCTCGGGAGCTGTGTTGGCGGCCGGGATCGGCTTGGCTGCCGGTCTCCCCAAAACAGCCGGTCCCGCTCCGGATCAGAGTGCGGCCAAAGCCTTGGTCCCCGGAGTGGCGGCCGGAAAATCCGGACTGCACCCGGCGGTCACCGGTGATCCGGCCCTCGCCATTTCCGGCGAATCCGCAGCACAAGCCGAAGGGCCGAACACCAGTTTGCCGACCGATACCGGTAGTGCCGGTTCCGAGAAATTGCCTGCTCAGGCGACCATCGAGACGACCCCCGTGGCCGGCAAGACTCCGGAGGCGCCCGTCGCCGCCGCTGCGACCGCCAGTCAGGGATCCCCGACGACGGCGGATTCGGTGCCTGCTGCGACTCTCAGCGCCGCCGGCGATGCAGCCGTTGCCACCGGTCCGGAGATGGCCACCGCCACCGAACCCACGACGAGTGCGACTCCTTCGCCAACATCGTCGGCCACTGAATCTGCTCAGCTCACCGAGTCGAGCCAGACCACCGAAATGACCGCGAGTGCAGCAGCCGCGCCGGAAGTCGACCAGGCAGAGGCCACCCTGGCCAACGAAGCGCCGGCGGCAGAGGTTGATGCGCTGGTCGCGTCGACCACCAGTGTGGAAGATTCCTTCACCGCGGTGGATCGGCTGGCCATGCGGACTGCTTCACGCCTCCAACAGAACAATGGCACGGCGTCACCGAGTGACACGCGCAACATCCAGAGTCAGGTGACTCGCCACCTCAACGAGACCCTGCAATCGGTGACCGGCGGCGAGAAGCTGAGTCTTCAGCTGAATCCCGAGAATCTGGGCCAGGTGGAAATCGAGTTCACGGCGGTGGACGACAAGCTCAACGTGTTGATCATCGCGTCGAGTGGCGAGGCCGAGAAGGCGTTGCGCGAGGGGCTTCAAGAACTGACCGACGCTCTCGTCGATCGTTCAACGCGATTCCAACATGTGGAAGTGAAAGTCGATCAGCGCGAGAGCAATGACGATCGCCAGAACGACCGGAACAACGGCAAGCGAGACCGTTCGGAACAGGAAGAACGCGGCCGTCAACAGAACTCGAATCGCCAACAGAATCAGCAGAGCAGTCTCGAATGGGCCAGCTCGCATCTGGGAGGCTAGACCATGCCAGTTACAGGAGTCACTGATGGATACGGTCCGGTGCTGGGCGAAGCCGAGCGGGACTACTCGAAAGTCGACAGCGTCGACTTCATGAAATTACTGGTGGCCCAGATCCAGAACCAGGATCCCATGAGCCCCATGGACAACAGCGAGTTCACCTCACAGATCACCCAGTTCACGATGCTGGACGAGATGGAAGCCCTGAACGGCAAGATGGACGACAACATCCTCGTCGGCCAGTCCATCAACAACACGGCCATGCTCGGCCTCGTCGGCAAAAACGTGACCGTCGAGGGCAACAAGACCTGGGTGGAGGCAGGACAGGTCACCGAAAACGTCTTGGCTGCCGAGGGTCCCGGTCGGGCGATCATCGAGGTCACCGACGACACGGGACATGTGGTGGCAACCTACGAACAGAGCATCAACCAGGGCCTCAATACAGTGACCTGGGACGGCCAGTTGCCGAATGGTGAGACGGCTCCGGATGGCATCTACACCATCAGCGCGACGGTGGCCAACGGTGAAACGGAGATCCCGTTCACCACCCTGATGACCGGCCCGGTGGCGGGCCTGCGCTACGAAAACAACGTGGGCGTGGTCACCGTCGGTGGCCAGGAATACTACGTTTCTGAAATCTACAGTGTGAGCTGAGGCGACGGTCCGCCGGCCCTGCGGGGCGGTGGATCGAACTGAATAACCCGGGAGGATCCAATGTTCAAGTCCCTGTACTCCGGCGTTTCCGGACTGACTGCAAATCTGACGAACCTGGACGTTATCGGCAACAACATCGCCAACAGCAACACGACGGGCTTCAAGTCCGGCCGCGTGACTTTCAACGAGATGTTGACCCAGACCATCAAGTCCGCCAGCCGTCCGGTCAGCGGCGGTCTCGGCGGCACGAATCCCCAGCAGGTGGGGTTGGGTACCCAGGTCGGCAGTATCGACACCAACTTCAACCAGGGCAACTTCCAGACCACCGGCAAGAAGACCGACCTGGCAATCCAGGGTCCGGGATTCTTCGTTCTCAGCGACGGTGTGAGCAACGTCTACACCCGTGCAGGCATCTTCGGACTCGACAGCGAGAACACTCTGGTCAATCCCTCGACGGGCCTGCGGGTGCAGGGAGTGATGGCCAACGAAGCGGGCGAGATCGGTTCGGGTCCGATGACCGATATCGTCATCGACCCCAGTCTGGTGGTGCCGGCCTCCCCGTCCACCGAGGTCAGCCTGATGGGGAACCTGGATTCATCCAGCGACGCCAAGGGCACGGTGATGGAGAGTCCCGCATTCCTGGTGGCGGCCGACGGCACGGATCTACTGACGGCCATGAGCGGTGAGACCCAGGGGGCGTTGAACCTCAACGCCGGTAACACGATCCAGATCAACGGCAAGGTCGGCGGCGTGGCCATCGATCCGACCCGGGCCTATGCCTACACGGTGGCGGCCGACAGCACCTACCAGGACATGGTGGACTGGTTGAACACCAGCTTCACGGCCATGGGGCAGAACGTGAATTTCGCCATCGACGGCGGCGGTGCGCTGCAAGTCACCAACAACGAGGCCGTGATGGAGGGCTTCTCCCTGTCCATCACCGCCAAGACCGAGTTCAACAGCAACTTCGGCTTCCCCAGCTCGATCGCCGCCGGCGGCACCACTGCCCTGAGCAGCGAGCTGCGGGGCTACGCCGATGAAACCGATCTGCTGGCCGACGTCTTCGATTCCCAGGGCAATCCCCTGGATATCGATCTGTCCACGCCTCCTGCGACCCTGAACCTGGGTGGCTCGGTTGGCGGCGACGTGCTGGAAGCCCGGCCCATGAGCGTGGACGGGACGACGACGCTCGGCGATCTGGCCCAGGAGATCCAGTTCGCCCTGGGCATCAACTCCAATCCCGTGGAAGTCAACAGTGAAGGCCAGGTCGTCGTTCGGGGCGAGGTCGGTACAGCGGCGGCGGTCGGGGATATCTCCATCACCGAAGAGGGCCATCTGAACTCGACGCTCGAATCGGCTTTCGCATTCAACCAGACCCAGCAGGCGTCGGATCAGAAGACCTTCGCCATGTCCACGACCGTCTATGACTCCCTCGGCGGCGAACACACCGTCAGCTTTTCCTTCGAAAAGGTTCCCGGGGAGAACGAGTGGATCTGGACTGCCAACATGGAGGGCGGCGAGAGCATCTTGACCGGCGGGACGGGTCGTCTGCGGTTCGGCGAGAATGGCGCCATCAGCAATTTCACCTTCGACGACGAATCGGGCAGCCTGACCTTCCAGCCCCAGCCCAACGGGGCTGAAGGCGCAGCCGATGTGGTGCTGGATATCAACTACGGTGAGATCGGTGCTCTGACCGGCCTGACCCAGTTCGAGGGAACCGGCAATCTGCAGTCCGTGGCCGACGGCTACGGCACCGGCACACTGGTGGACTTCAATATCGACCAGAGCG
>Ga0070728_10002699_pt1 | contig 21246 bp, 18 predicted proteins | sample tdDd471_FD_66723 | JGI IMG/M metagenome (GOLD analysis project Ga0070728, IMG submission 66723) | Marine sediment microbial communities from the Atlantic coast under amendment with organic carbon and nitrate - tdDd47.1 | ecosystem: Environmental > Aquatic > Marine > Coastal > Sediment | place... | reverse complement strand
CACATTTGCAATGTATGTATGGAAGCCGTTCATGCCGTCTTAGCATCTCAAAAGGAAGATATTGACTTAGTTATGCAATGCGCCCTCTTGCATGATACGATTGAGGATACTGAGGTGGAGTATGATGAAGTGGTTCAAGTTTTCGGGAAACAGGTAGCAGATGGCGTTTTAGCACTCACCAAAGACTTTGAACTTCCTAAAAAGGAACAAATGGCTGATAGCTTGCGACGCATTTTGGAGCAGTCGGCAGAAGTGCGGATTGTAAAAATGGCCGACCGAATTAATAATTTATCCGATCCACCTCATTATTGGACAAAAGAAAAAAGACAACAATATCAAATAGAGGCAGGTCTTATTCTAGAGAAATTGGGAGGTGTCAATTCGATAATTGAAGAGAGGCTGTCCCTGAAAATCCAGCGATATAGCGATTACATCAAATGACGCTCGTTGTATCTTTCATCTTTTCAAGAAAAGTATATTTATCCTCAGGTAGATAATCAATCACATTAACCCTAAACCCTAGTTTTATCAGAAGTGTGATTGAGGCGATATTCTGAGGAAAGGTATAGGCAAGGATTTTTTCAATTTCCTGGAAATGTTGAAAAACATAATCCACACCTTGACGAATGGCTTCTGCTGCAAAGCCTTGGCGCCGATAGGGCTTTGCAATAGCAAAACCGATCGTACACCTTTTGTATTTGCCTCCTACTTTTTCTCGGGTAAAATCATACAGGTGCAAGATCCCAATTGGAGTGTCTTGATCATACAATAACCAATCATAAGCCCCTTTCTTGGGAGAGTATTTAGCAAACTCTTTTAAATCAACCACATAAATTCCAATGCGATTCTTGTCCTTAAACTCTTTATTCACAAAGGGGTTGTCATCCTCTTGAAATAAATTATGTATCACTTCATAATTATGATAGCCCAATGGCACATAGACCAGTCTCTCAGAAGGAGGAAGGACTGGAAAATCAAAAAAAGGGGTCGCCTCAGGTCGACGCATAGAGCGATAGAAAGCTATCTTATCATTCATTTCAGGGCTAAGCTCTGGCTTCATCTAAATCATCTGTCTATTATAAAACAACTTCTGTATTAGCAACTTATTGAAATTTATAACATTCCACAAGTACCCATCTACTATTTCTTATTTTTTAATTCATTTTCACGATCCATTTGATACCTTTTTTGCTCGCAGGAAGCATTTCATTGTAAAGTCTAAGTAAGTTGCATAAAAATGTTATTTTTACGATTTGAAACCCAACTCGACCAAAAGTGAGCACTATTCACCTGTTTAAGGTAGAGGGTATCGACGGAGAGGAAATAGATTTTTCTGCCTTCAAAGGCAAGAAGATAATGGTGGTAAATGTAGCCTCAGCATGTGGTTATACTCCCCAATATCAACAACTGCAAGAACTCCAGATGGAGTTTAAAGATAAACTGGTCATTATTGGCTTCCCTTGTAATGATTTTGGAGGTCAAGAACCTGGCTCAGCCAAAGAAATCCAGGCTTTTTGTAGCCTGAATTACGGGCTGACATTCCCTTTGACAAGAAAAGTAAATATTAAAGGGGAATCAGTTCATCCTATATATAACTGGTTGCTTCATAAAGCGCAAAATCAAGTGATGGATACTGAGGTAACATGGAATTTTTGTAAGTATACGCTTGATGAAGAAGGCCAATTGATTCAATTTTTTCCTTCCGCCACTAGTCCATTCGATGACACAATACTCGAATGGCTACAAACCTAACTACCATAAGGTAATAGTCACTTTTGTCTGTTCTGGGCTTCTTTAATCTAATTGCCCTATATCCTTATGACCTTAGCACAGACATACGGACAAGCCGAAGTAAAGGATCTACTTCGCCGCCTGTTAACCCAGGAACGGCTTCCGCATGCCTTGTTGCTTTTGGGTCCTGCTGGATCAGGAAAACTATCATTGGCCTTAGGATTCGCACAGTTTATTTTATGCGAAGACAAAACGAGTTTAGATGCTTGTGGTCAATGCAATGCTTGCCTAAAAGCTAGGAAACACATCCATCCGGATATTCACTTTTCTTTTCCTACCGTTGGTACCAATGTAAAAAGTGATGCTTTTTTACCGCAATGGCGAACCGCTATTGAGGATAATCCGTATATGGAGATCAATGATTGGTTACAGTTAATCGGAGCGGAGAATAAGCAAGGGAATATCAATAAAGAAGAGTGCCTCAGTATTATACGTAAACTCAGTCTGAAAACGTTTGAAGGTTCGCATAAGGTATTGGTCATGTGGTTGCCCGAGTATTTAGGAAAAGAGGGGAATCGACTGCTAAAATTGATCGAGGAACCACCAGATCAAACGATCTTTATCTTGGTAGCAGAAAATCAAGAATTGATTTTGAATACGATTTTATCGCGTTGCCAAGTCGTCAAAATACGGCCCTTACAAGATGAAGAAGTCGAAGAAGCCCTTTCGCATAAGCAGGCGGTAGATGAGGAAAATGCGCAGGCTATTTCTCATTTAGCAGATGGCAACCTCAATCAGGCGCTGAAAATGGCCAGCGAAAAAGAAAATGATAATGCGGCCTTGTTCTTAGAATGGATGCGAAAGGCTTATATAGGAAACGGAGTAGAGTTGGTGAAATGGGTGGAAGACTTTTCGAAGATAGGCCGAGAAAACCAAAAGCATTTTATTCGATACGCACTACATTTTATGCGAGAATATATGCTCTTAAAAATGAGTAATCAAGCTAATGTGCGTTTGCGATCCGTAGAGCTCAAAACGGCACAAAACCTAACCAAGGTGATAGCTTTTGATCAAATAGAGCACATCGTTCAGTTACTGAATGATTGTGCTTACTACATAGAGAGAAACGCCAACCCTAAGGTGCTGTTTCTTGATACATCGATACAGTTGAATAAAATATTGAAGAGAAAAAAACCAGAGGTAAGAACGCAAATTGCGCAGTAAGTTATCCAGCAGATTCTGTTGAAGTTGGGAAATCCAACTTTCGAGGGTAGCCATTTGTTTATTCTTTAAGTAATGGACAAAGAGTGATTTTTCGATCAATGTTTAGGCATTCAATCATAGCCTAAAGACCGAGAATAAGTAAGAAATCGCGTTCTGCCTCCGTAAAAATAATTGAAAGATGGGATGTTTAGGATGTTCTACAGGTATAGAGAATGGAAAACCTGGTGGTTGTAAAAGTAATGGTGGATGTGGTACCGGAGGATGTAATCGGATGAATACATATGACTGGATCTCTACCATGGATATAGAAGATGCGGATCCATTTGAGCTGGTCGAAATTAGCTTCAAAAATGGCTCTAGAAAAGGTTTCTATAAAAATGAAGGTAACAATAGAGCTATCACTGGTGATACCGTGGTAGTGGAGACCGGTACTGGTTTTGATATCGGTAAAGTAAGTCTCTCTGGCGAATTGGTTCGACTCCAAATGAAAAAGAAAAGAGTCGACGAGGAAGCTATCATGTATGGCATTATACGGATAGCGAATGAAAGAGACATGGAGCGACTTAGTGAGGCCCGTAGGCAAGAAAATAAAACCATGGTTAGAGCGCGGGCTATTGCACGCACGCTTAGCCTCGATATGAAAATTGGGGATGTAGAATACCAAGGCGACAAACGAAAGGCCACTTTTTATTATACGGCTGACGGCAGAGTAGATTTTCGAGAGTTAATTCGCCATTTTGCCAAAGAGTTTCGAGTAAAAATTGAGATGCGGCAGATCGGAGCCAGACAAGAATCCGCTAGGATTGGTGGCTTAGGTTCTTGTGGTCGTGAATTATGCTGCTCTACTTGGCTAAGTGATTTCAAGTCTGTATCCACAGCAGCAGCGAGGTACCAAAACCTGGCTATTAATCAATCGAAATTGTCGGGACAATGTGGACGCTTGAAATGCTGCCTGAATTATGAGCTCGATTCTTACCTAGATGCCCTTGATTCCTTTCCCAAGCAGGCGGAGAAAATTGCAACAGACCTAGGGACTGCCACCTTGATCAAAACGGATATCTTCAAGGGTTTGCTATTCTATGCTTATCAAAATGAAAATTATCGAGGTCGGATTGTTTCTTTGACGGTCAGTCAAGTTAAAGAACTATTGCAGCGACAAAAATCGGGTGAGAAAATCCGCGACTTAAGTGAGCTCCAAATCATTAAGACAGTAGAGAATGAGGAGATGGATTATGAAGATGTAACAGGTGTGATCGAGCTTCCTCCAGAAGAAAAGAAAAGAAGAAATAAGAAACGTAGAAAGCCAAGATCAAACCAGCAAGGAAGATCAAACCAGCAAGGAAAATCAAATTCTCGCAATAGAGATAATAAAGATAAGTCGGGGCAGTCGCCGTCCAATAATAAACAGAGAAACTCCTCCTCTTCAGAAGAGAAAAGAGATGAGAAGGGAGGAAGTAATAAGAATAAGCCTAATTTCCGAAAAAATAAACGCCGTAGCAAAGGCCCTCGTAACAACAACAATAGCAGTAACAACAACGGTAATAAAAAATAAAACCTTCTTTGATCCTATTTGTAATATCTGTAGAAGAGAATAGTCAAAGAAACTCAAAATTAAAACTTCATGAGGTATGATGTTACCGTCATTGGCTCCGGGCCTGGCGGTTATGTAGCAGCCATTCGATGCGCTCAATTAGGTCTCTCAACGGCCATCATTGAAAAATATAATACATTAGGTGGCACCTGTCTCAATGTAGGTTGTATCCCTTCAAAGGCACTACTTGATTCTTCCGAACACTACCACAACGCTAAAGACAAGTTTACCGAGCATGGCATTGGTTTATCTAATTTGAAGATCAACATGCCGCAAATGATCAAGCGTAAGAACGAGGTGGTAGAACAAACCTGTAAAGGGGTAGAGTTCTTAATGAAAAAGAACAAAATCACAATCTATACAGGTCACGGGTCTTTTGTAGATGCCAATCATATCAGCATTGCAAAAGCAGATGGAACAGCAGAAACAATCGAGACGGATAAAGTAATCATCGCCACGGGCTCCAAACCTATTGTGCCTGCTTCCTTCAACTATGACAAAAACCGAGTAATTACTTCTACTGAAGCACTGAATATCGAATCGGTGCCCAAAAGTATGGTCATTATCGGTGGTGGTGTCATCGGATTGGAATTAGGATCCGTTTATGCTCGATTAGGTACCGAAATACATATAGTCGAATATATGGATCGGATCCTCCCAACTATGGATAAAGATTGCGCTAAAGAACTGACCCGATCCATGAAAAAACTAGGGGTTAAATTCCACGTCAAACATATGGTAACCGGCGTGAAGGCCAATAAGAAAAGTGTAACGGTTGAGGTACAGAAAAGAGATAGTGAAGATACCTTCAAATTAAATACTGACTATTGCTTGGTGGCGATTGGCCGAAGAGCTTATACCGATAAACTGGGCTTGGATAAGGTAGGTATCAATACCGACGAGAAAGGACGTATCGAAGTAGATGAGCACCTTCAAACTCAAGTCCCCGGTATTTATGCCATCGGTGATGTGATCAAAGGAGCCATGTTGGCGCACAAAGCGGAAGAGGAAGGCGTTTTTGTGGCAGAAGTCATCAAAGGACAAAAGCCTCATATCGATTATAACCTCATCCCAGGTGTTGTATATACTTGGCCAGAGGTAGCAGCGGTAGGGAAAACAGAGGAACAACTCAAAGAGGCCGGCATAGCCTATAAAGTCGGAAAATTCCCCTTCAAAGCATTGGGGAGAGCCCGAGCGAGTATGGATACAGAGGGTATGGTTAAGGTATTAGCAGATGCCGCTACGGATGAAATATTAGGCGTTCATATGGTAGGGCCTAGAACAGCAGATATGATTGCAGAGGCTGTAGCCTTGATGGAATTCCGAGCTAGTGCTGAAGATGCTGCTCGAATGAGTCACGCCCACCCTACTTACACAGAAGCATTTAAGGAAGCCGCCTTGGCCGCTACTGAGGATCGAGCTTTACATATCTAATAGCTCATACTAGACTTCAGAAATTAGCAAAGGTATGTCCTGGCAAAATTTCTGAAGTCTAATTTCGCTGATCTACTCCCCAAGCTAATTTTTCTCGAATTGTATTTAGGAAATCATCATCTTGTGGTCGCACCAAGCGGGCTTTAAAATTATTTCGACGCACCGCCAATTGGTGAGCAGCGGTAATCGGCTCAAACCTAGAATCTAGCGTACACAGGAAGTTTTCGGCACGTCCTTCTATCTCAAAAGAAATCACAGAATCATCGGAGATAACAATTGGTCTTACATTCAAATTGTGCGGAGCAACCGGCGTAATCACGAAGTTTCCGGAGCGTGGAAAAATAATTGGTCCACCACAGCTCAATGAGTAGCCCGTAGATCCGGTCGGTGTAGCAACGATGATCCCATCTGCCCAGTACGAATTCAGGTATGATCCATTAATAAAGGTATGAATAGTAATCATCGAAGAGGTTTCCCTTTTCAATAAAGTACAATCATTAAGTGCAAAAGGAGTATCTTGAAAAACAGGTAGGTTAGATTCCAGGTAAAGCATGTCTCGTTCATCAATATAATACATGCCTCTTTTTATAATCTGAATTGCCTCCGAAATCTTAGTTTTTTCTATACTAGCGAGAAAGCCTAAACGCCCCAAATTAATCCCTAAAATGGGAACTTCACTCTCGCGAACATAAGTCAATGCATCCAGTATTGTACCGTCACCCCCCAAGGTCAAGCAAAAATCCAGTTTCTTAACCGTAAAATCCAAGTGATTTTCAAAAATACCTACATCGCGTTTGAAGTCAATTTTCCCCTTTAATTGTTCTAGATAAGGACCATAGACATAACTATTAATCCCTTCCTTATGCAGGACATCAAAAAGATGCTGCACATGGGGTATATCTTTCTTCTTAAGAACTTTACTAAAGACTACAATTTGCATGCTAGATATTCATGTTAACATGTAAAAATAGCCCTTTTTCCCACAAATGATTAAAGCTATATTGAATTTGGATCACCTTATCATAGAATAGTACAACATCCAGACCTATTCCACCTCCCCATAAGAACTGATTACTAAAGGGATTCTCTGCCCTCGTAAAGGGATCATTGGCATAGCCAAATCCATTATTAATAGACATAAATATTTTGACAGGCATCTTCCGAAAAGCCTTTAATGGCATAAGTTTACCAAAATTCCAGGCTTGTTCATAAAACTTGAATCTTACAAAAGGTCGAGCTATGGCCATGTCGAGTCCATCGATGATATATAGCTCGTAACCATATAAGTTGTTTCGACCAAAACCAATAGCCCGGTAGTCATTATAAGGCTGTTTGGATCGAATAAGCGAGGTTTTCCCACCTAGCCTGATACCAGAACTCCATCTACGAGATAGTGGAAAATATACGTCATAGTTAGCTTCTAGCGTCAGTCCATCTCGATCATTAAAAACGCCTAAGCCCAACTTTTTCATCTCTGCCGTAAAGAGCAGTCCGCGCAAAGGATATGCACGTACATCTCGACGATCATAGGCAAACCGATATTCCAAAGTAAATGAGCGCTGCCGATTTTTCCCTTTCAAATAAAAATCGGGATTAAACTCCTGGGCAACGATGTCGTCAATCGTGTTCTGCTCATAGCGTAGTCGAGCATTGTGAAATAAATGGTGTCCTGGCCGATAAACCAGGCCTAATTCCGTACGAAAGCGTTGGTATAGAAATTCATTGTCTGGCGACTTATAAAATTCTTGTTTATTTCCTTTGGTCAAATAGTTAAGTTCTCTATTTCTGGCAAAAGATAGATTGGCATCTATTCCTAATGTCTGTTGTCGATTAAAAAAAGGAAGGCGATAATTCAAGCTGTAAGATCTGGTATATCCGTATTTTGCGGAAAGTTGCAGTTTGTCTCGTCGCCCGGAAAAATTGAGGTGAGTGAATTCAATACCAAAATTGAGACGTTCTAAAGATCGATTCTGCTCCTTCCACCAAACGTTGAAATTCCGATCAATTAATTCTAAAATGGGCACTGGATAAATAAACCAGGTTTCTGCTACTGCGACATGGATATGTACCTTATTGGTACTCCCTTCCCAGTTTTTAAACACAATACTAGCTTGATTAAATAGGCCCGTATTCATGATCAACTCCTCACTTTCTTCTAATGTCTCCTGCAAAGAAGCTAAGGCCAAGGAATCTCCTTGCTTGAATTTCAATTCTCTCAATACAACTTCAGCTCTAGTTCTCCGATTTCCCTCTAGACTAATCGAATCTATATAGACAAAAGCCAATTGTGCCTGTACCTGCAAGGCACACACCATTAGAAGAACTCCACAACACCATAGACGCATTCCATTCATGTTAAGTAAGATACATTTTTTGCCATTTTAGGATAGCCAATGAGCGACAAACCCTGATGATTTAACGTAACAACAACTGTCAAAGAACCCTAAATGCTAGTTTTTTAACTTACAATAATTCTTTGCAAGCTTCATACAAATCTTCCCAACCTTTTCTTTCTCTAACGACTGTTTCTAAATATTCCTGCCATACCAGTTTATCTTGTACCGGGTCTTTCACGATGGCTCCCGTAAGGCTCGCTGCCAAATCATTGGCCCTTAAGTCTCCATCTCCAAAATGAACGGCTAATGCCTGGCCATTATTTACTACCGAAATTGCTTCGGCTGTACTCAGCGTACTACTGGGTACCTTCAATTTGGTACGACCATCTGCTGTTTTACCACTACGTAATTCCCTGAAGATGGTTACCAATCGCTGAATTTCTGCGATAGGATCCATCTTGGCGGGCAAGTCTAAGTGTCTACCCAGTTCGCCCACTCTCTGTTGTACGATTTTCACTTCTTCCTCCAAACTAGATGGAAGCGGCATGACGACCGTATTGAAACGTCGACGCAAGGCACTCGATAATTCATTTACCCCTTTATCTCTGTTATTTGCCGTCGCAATCAAATTGAAACCTCTACGTGCTTGAATTTCAGTTCCTAACTCAGGTACCGGCAACATTTTTTCCGAAAGAATCGTAATCAAAGCATCTTGAACATCAGAAGGAACTCTAGTCAATTCTTCCACTCGGGCAATCTGGCCTTCCTGCATAGCGGTCATGATAGGACTAGCAACTAGCGCGTTGGCACTAGGCCCCTCCGAAAGCAAGCGAGCATAATTCCAACCATAACGAAGTGATTCCTCACTCATACCTGCCGTTCCCTGCACGAGCAAAGTAGAACGTCCCGATATAGCTGCCGCCAAATGTTCAGAAACCCAAGTCTTAGCCGTACCGGGTATGCCTACCAATAGCAATGCCCGGTCAGTAACCAAAGTCGCTACGGCTACTTCAATCAACCTTTGACTACCAAAATATTTAGGGCTTATTATCGTACCGTCTTTTAAGGTTCCACCATATAGATAAGTCACTACGGCCCCAGGGGATAACAGCCATTGGGGTGGCTTCTTGCCTTTATCTTGTGCGGCAAGGGCTTTCAATTCATCGGCATAAGCCTCTTCGGCATGCGGACGAAGAATATTTAAGTCAGCCATAGGGAAACACTATTTAAACTAGTTTTTTCAACGAATTTCTTCACTACTTAGCTTTTGCAATATAAGGAGGATTTAAAAGACTTTATTCTGAAATAATTTGTAGGGAGCTAAATTATCCTTTACAGCAAGCCTTCGTTCTTCATCAGTCGCGTAACTAATGGCTAGACTCCTTCTTCGGGCCAGCTATTTCTGTGTAAATCGGAAGTACGAAGGCGGAAGGCGGAATCTCGGTTGGGCTAGGCTAGTTTTCCAAGCTGTCTGTTCTGGCAAACGCCAGGCAGGCTTCCCCCTTCCGATTTCCGATTTATTAGTACTCTTTGCTAAAGCTTTATGCTCTAAGCTACCCATAAACAAGCTACATGAGATTGCTGTCTTCGGGCCTTGCCTTGCTGCAAAATCTTAATTTCCATTCCGATACAACCCATTTCAGAATGAAGTCTAAAGAAAATACCTTCTCGGATCGTTTTTGTGGTTAGCTTGAAGCAAAGGTCATAAGTGATTAATAATGAGCCTTGATTGAGGCTTCAGCCGATTGTAAGCACAAAATTTGTTGGAGAATCAGAAAATAATGATGGGTTTTCTATAAGACCACAAAATAGTGTTTACAAGTAATCTCCTATTCCAACCCCAATTCTATCAACTGCTCTCCTTCTAGCAAAAATATTCGATAGCCTAAATCCAATAGCTTTTCGATCGTCTTATCATCTGGAGAAAATGAATAAGCAGCAAGTATATCTGTATAAAACATACATTCAATAGGATAAGCTGTATTGAAAAGAATAGCGTTGGATGGCAAAACAGCTTTGAGTGATTTTAAGTGCAGTACCCAGCTGGGGTTTCGATCTCTATTTTCAAAGGGTTTTAAACGTTCCAAGGAATACCGAATCGGTAACACAATTAATAGTATGGAAACTATAGTAGTAAGTGCCCGAATTGGTCTTGAATAACCTGATCTAGACCAGTTTAATAAGCGAAAGAATAAAGCACTTAGAATAAAAATAGCAGGAGCAACAAATAAGGTATAGGCTTGCATTTTTGTCTTCACTACCGAAAAAAAAAGTAAGGGTATAAAAATCCAGACACTTAAAGAAAGGAGCTTAGGTTTAGCTCGATGTGTGTAAGTTGTAACTGTCTTCCAAAGGAGCCATACTAAAGGTAAATAGATGAGTTCCCCAAAAATAAGTCGCCATTTATTTAGATGATAATACCAGGGTTCTAAATGCCCTTCTACCCCTTGCGTAATATGCTGTGTATTATAGGCAGACTCCCAAGCTGCCTCTAATGGATATTCTTGAAAAATATACCATTGCCAAGGCAGTACCAGCAATGATGCAGTAAAAAGAATTACTCCCCCATCTCGGATAAGGTAGAGCCAGTTTTTTTTAGTTGACATAGCTACTCCCCAAAAAACAGCTAAGATTATTAGGGCGGGGAGCCATTTGGTTAGAATCGCTAGGCCCATGCTCATACCTATTGCTATAGGCCACTTCAAGTGAGAAGTACCCTTGGTATACTTAATAGAAAAATAAATACCCAATTCAATGAACACTAGAAATAATACATCATAGTGATCCGTGGCTATTTTTCCCCCAGTCAGTTCGATCACTAAACCATGAATAGCATGTAAAAACGCAGCCAATAAAGCTGATTTTTGATCTAGATAGTACTTCCCAATTTCATAGGTTAAAGCGATGGCCAAGGTAGAGGCGAGAATAGAAGGTACTCTTAAAGCCCACTCATTTATTCCAAATGCTTGAAGACTAATCGCCATCAACCACAAAGGCAAGGGAGGTTTATGAAGCCAAATATGATTACTTACCCAAGATCGGTAGTCATAATCTAAAACCGGATGTGCGTACAAAGTAGGCCTGAAAGGAGCTTCTATCATGTGTTTGGCAACCAGTGCATGAAAACGTTCATCCCACTCATGGAGGTATAGATCAGAAGCAGCATAAATACGTAGTAGTAAGCCCACCAAAAGAATAAGGAACAGTGCCATTGAATAGGACTTATTTTGGGCCTTATAGAAAGCTACACCCAAAGCTGCCGTACTCATTAATAGTATGAATAATCCCAATTCCACCTTTCCATTTTTTTTAACTGCGCCGAATACATTTATAACGGAGCCTTTCTACTTATATTTAGGAATTCTGTTTTTTTAAGAACCTATCTATGGAGAATAATTGGATCAAAGGGAAGGTCGCGATCATCACAGGTGGAGCATCTGGGATTGGTCAGGCTATTGCCTTGGAAGCGGCAAAGCGTGGTGCAAAAGTTGTTATTGCTGACATTAATGAAGTCGCCGGAACTGCCACACTTGAAAGCATAAAACAGCAGAAAGGCGAGGCTCTTTTCATCAAAACAGATGTTACCCAAGCAGGAGCTATAAAAAACATGGTGAAACAAGCCGGTTTTTTAGGTCCCGTTAAATTCTTGGCTAATTCTGCTGGCTTACAAACCTATGGAACGGTGGATACGACTAGCGAAGAAGAATGGGACTTAAGCATGAATGTCAATTTAAAAAGTATGTTTTTAGTGAGTCAACAAGTCCTTCCTGCCATTAGAGAAAATGGGGGAGGAGCTATTGTTAATATTAGCTCTATACAAGGGCTACGCTGTCAAAAGAACGTTTTGGCTTACGCTACGTCTAAGGGAGCGGTGGTCGCTATGACACGCTCCATGGGTTTGGACTATGCAGCTGAAGGTATATATGTCAATTGCATTTGCCCAGGTTCTATTGATACGCCACTGTTGAGATATGGAGCTGCTCAACACGGGGAAGTTGAAGACGTCTTACAGGACTGGGGACAACAACATCCCATTGGCCGGATCGGAACAGCTGCCGAAATTGCCAAAACGGCCTTATTTTTATGGAGCCCTGATTCCAACTTCATTGTGGGCCAAGCTATTGTTGCTGATGGTGGACTGGGTAGCATTATTTTATGATGCTCAAAAATACCTGCCATACAACCGTAATCAAATCCTCCTATTCATAATTTTTCATCCAATGGAAAGCATACTAGGTCCTATCACTCCCTTTCTCGATCGCATCTTCCACTTACTGGATCAAGACGGTATTGATATTTCCCCATACGAACTCGATCATGTCTGCTATCGCGTTGAAACGGAAGAGGAATATGAACGCCTCAAAACACTATTACAACCGTTGGGTGAAATGCTTACGGAGTCGCTTATTGGAGGTAGATATATCGCTACTTTCAAAATGATTGAGCCGATTCAATACAAAGAGAGAAAAATCTGGTGTTTGGAACTTCCTTCTCCCAAAACAGGCAGCCCCTACAAGGAGGGCTATGAACACGTTGAATTTGTAATTGATAAACCCTTTGAAGAATTCATGAGCCTTTATTCTTCTCTTACTTTTAAAACAAAGGGAATGAGTAAGGAAGTTAACCCAGAAATTAGTAGGAAATATGGAGATTTAGCGGTGAAGTTTCACCATCACACGATTGAGTATGTGATTCGGTATATGGATTAGTACTATTACGGGTTCTTTAACACTGCAATCATCTCTTTCCGAAAACTCAAGGTCTGTAAAAAGCGCTGAACAGCAGCCTCCCAACGAGGCCAAAGTGGAGAATGGTAGGGCCAATCGCGACTAAAGGCATCGACGAGTTCCGCTGGAGCATTATAAGAAGCGGCTTCCAATAAACGCTGATAATGTAATAGGTTCCAATAGAAGGTTTGCGCTTCAGTCATCCACTGGCGGAAGCCTTCGATCAGCTGACTAGATACGCGTTCGTCCCAATGAAATCCTCTTAGCATCAATATTCTACTGATGATATGATTTTCATCCTCCAACATCGTTCCATTGTATTGCAGGAAATAATACACTACGTCATTGAAAGTAGCTACGCTTAATAGCTCCGCCAGTTTTCTAAGTTTGGCAATCGGCCAAGCATTGGGAGTTCCCAGGCCCATTTCATAGCGAATAAGCTGAGCGGCCCATTCTGCATTCTTATGCCGGATAATTGCATCTAGTAATGCGGTATCTAAGACATCACCCAATTGGCTTTCTAAAAAAGCACCAATGATATTTCTTGGGCTTACACCTAGGTAGTTTTCCCAGTTTTTAGGTGGAATTTTACTCACCAAGGCCGCTACCCAAGCCGCTTTCAAGCCACTTTTGAATAATTTCTTCGCTTTGGATAGATCAATTCCTAGATCTGTTGTATTGGAAGGTGCAGCTTCCGGCAACTGGATACGTAGCATTCTTTTAGCATCCGGCCCAACAAAATGAGTGGCTTTCTCAAATAGCGTATTGGATAAGGCAGACTGTGGAAGTTGGCTCAAAATATCAGCTGCTTTAAAACGGACTTCCTTACGTTTATCTTTCCGAGCTTGCTCTAAAAACGCCTCATCACTAATTTGTAAATGCTTACCTATCCTATCGAGATACCCCAGCTTGAGTTTATAATCCAGTGTGTCCCACTGCGTCTCCAATAGTGCAATGGCACTGCTGGCTTCCTGCCGATGAAGTTGGTCAAATAGAACAAGTTTCCTATTGGAAGTAGCACTATACCAATCGATATCTTCTTCAATCTCTGATAAATGCTCCCAATCAGGGTTCTTACTTAGCAACCAGTGTGCTCTACCACTTAAACTCGGTGCTATAATGGCCCAAAGCGACTCATCGGCTAAACTCGATGTTATAATTTCAGGTAAAAATTCGGGAGGTAAGTGCTTCTGAGATTGCACCATTACTTCGAGAAATTCGATTAAGGCATATTGGTAGGTGCCTCCTAATATTTTTCTTAAATGCCGAATAGACTGTGGACTACAGGTGTTGGAAGATAAAGGTGTTTCTACCGGAGGGGGTAGGCTTCCATCAAAATCAGCTAGCACAAAGCCGGCTTTCCGCAGCTGATTAAAGGCTGCTGCCGAATCCAATAATATTCGATCTTCACTTGAGGTAGTTTCTATTCCACGTGCAGAAAGGACTTCCAACACTTTGTCTGGAATACTAATTTGGTCGGTACCAATCAACGCAATCCTTGCCAGTTCTGACCAGATCATCACCGTCAATCTAATTCAACACACCTGCTTTCATCAATTCTTCGATCTCATCCGCCTCAATAGGGACGTGCTTCATCAAGTCAATAGGGCCTTCATCCGTCACCAGTATATCATTTTCCAAACGGATACCAATCCGTTCTTCTCTAATATAGATGGCTGGTTCACAAGTAAAGACCATACCCGCTTGAATAGGATCATAACGATTGGAAAGGTCATGGACATTAAGTCCAAGATGGTGCGAGGTTCCATGCATAAAAAATTGCTTGTACAGGGGTCGTTCGGCACTCTGTTTCGTGACTTGATGTTTGTCCAATAAACCCAGTCCGATCAATTCACTTTCTACCAAACGTCCCACTTCTCGGTGGTACTCATCTAGCATTGTACCGGGCACAAGTAATTGTTTGGAGGCATTTAAAACACGTAAAACAGCATCGTATACTTCTCTTTGCCGAGCAGAAAACTGTCCACTTGCAGGGATGACGCGGGTAAGGTCTGCGGCATAATTGGCATATTCTGCTCCGAAATCCATCAAGATCAGATCGCCATCATGACAGACCTTATTGTTGTCGATATAGTGTAAAACACAGCTATTTTCACCCGCGGCAATTATAGGATCATAGGCATGACCAGTCGCACCTTTTCGGATAAATTCGTGTATAATTTCGGCTTCTATTTCGTATTCTTTCACCCCTGGCTTTACAAACTCCAAGACACGGCGAAAGGCCTGCCCCGTAATCTGAATCGCCTCCTGAATCGCATCCACCTCCAAAGGAGATTTAATCATCATCAATTTCTTCAAGATAGGTTGAGAACGATGATATTTATGCGCGGGGTATCGCTCCTTCAATTGTTGAGTAGAACGTTGATCTTTAGAATTGATGGCTGACTTAAACCTATCATGCTCATTTAGGTTGACATAAATTCGTTTAGCCAATAGTATCAACTCATGTAAGATACTATCCATTTCATCTAGCCAGTAGATACGTTCTATGCCTGAAACATTCCTCGCTTCCTCTTTCGTATACTTCTGTCCTTCCCAGGTAGCAATGTATTCATTGGTTCGCTTGATAAAAACGACTTCATGAAAACCATCTTTAATACAATCGGGGAAAAGAACGACTACTGTCTCTGCTTGATCCAAACCACTTAAATAGAACAAGCCCGCATTCTGCCGAAAAGGGTAATAAGTATCTCCCGATCTCGGCATGAGGTCATTTGAATTAAAGATCGCAATAGAATCAGGCATCATTTTACGCGTAAATCGCTTCCGGTTAAGCTTGTAAAGCTCATTGTCCAGTGGTTCGTATCTCATGGTTGCTATCTTTTACAATCTTTTATCGATCTCAACTAATTCGTTGGGGTCGTATTCACCAAATACAGTTTTGAGTTTTTCTCGGGCTTGTTCCCTCACTTCCTTGTTGACATAACCTGCAATCGTCACCAAACCAACACTCAACAAACTAAAGTCATCGGTAAGGCCAATAAAAGGAGTGAGATCAGGTATAGCATCTATCGGAGCCAAAAAATACCCTAGAACACCAATAATAAGTTTTTTTGCCCAACCTGGTGTATCTTTTCGCTTATAGGCATAAAACAATAACAAAACAGTATAGACCGTCTTAACACCTGCCTGTCGAGCAAACTTTTTCAACTTACTCCAGAGCTTAATTTCAGAAAAACGGCCCTTATATTCTTCAATAATTTTCTTCATTATCTTTCCTTTTATGTTGTTACGTAGCAAAACGTACTTACAACAGTGATGGAAAATATATTCCTAACTATTTAACGCATTTAATCTTCGAGAAGATCTTAGGGAGGACTTTAATGGTGCTAATTTACCTGTATTTATCCCCCAAAATAATAAGTAATATAGTACACTAGTGTTTTTAGGATGTTAAAATTCGGCAAAAGTCACCATTTTTTCGGCAAAGGTCATATCTCTAACCATTGCTTTTGGCGGTCGATCCCCCTTCACTGTGCCTTTACGTGCTATTTGTCAAATAAGTTCTCCTTCTTTTGGAGGGTGAAAGCTTGATGCACTCCTCAGCTGTAAAAAGAAAGCTATCTTCTTTATATTAGTATCTTGTGACACCAAGTTGTGCTACTTTTAAATCCGAATATAAATAGAGAAAACAATGCACTTCATTCGTAACCTCAGTAACCCAAAACTACTTCTGCTTTGCTGCCTCTTCTTTTTACAACAACCTCTTTTTGCACAAGATAGCCCCAAACTAGGTTTGGTTCTTAGCGGCGGCGGTGCGAAGGGCATCGCAGAAATTGGTGCCTTGAGGGTTTTAGAAGAAGCCGGCATCCAACCTGATTTAATCACAGGAACTAGTATTGGTAGTATCGTTGGTGGATTGTATGCTTTGGGGTATTCCACTGATAGTTTAATTGCCTTGGCTAAAAGTGCAGATTGGTTTGATTACTTCAATGATAATATACAAAGAGCTTATATCCCACCTGAAGAACTAATACACACCGATCGGTATTTATTAAGTTTTCCTATTATAAATGGAAATATTGAACTGCCTAAAGGTGTCGTTCAAGGCAAAAAATTGGATATATTCTTATCCGAAATCACACTTCCTGCTAATCAATATGAGAGTTTTGATGACTTTCCGATTCCATACAGAGCAGTCGCTACTGATTTTGAGACCGGGAAAGCGGTTATTTTTAAAGATGGGTCACTCAAAGATGCCATGCGAGCGAGTATGTCTATTCCTTCCATTTTTGACCCCGTCCTCATTGACTCTTTGCTATTGATTGATGGTGCATGGGTACGCAACCTTCCGGTTCAGGACGCCCTTCAGATGGGAGCAGATTTCACGATTGCTATTGATGTGGGTGGGCCATTGTATAAAAAAGAAGAGGTAGCTTCTATTTTGGATGTATTGAACCAGTCCGGTTCTTATGGTATGGCTAAAAATAATGTCTATCAAGCTGAGTTAGCCGATGTCATTATTAAGCCAATCATTGAAGACTTTTCGATATTGAGTTTTGATAAGGTAGATGAATTATTGGAAGCAGGAGAGCGTGCCGCCAGAAAAATGATCCCGGTAATTAAAGAAAAACTAGGGCAAATACATTGGAAATCTAGTCAGAAAGCGCTCCCTTCTCCTCAGCGTTTTAAGGACAAAATCCTTATTAAAAAGGTAACGATAGAAGGGACAACTAAGAAGCAGAGTGCCGCGCTACTGAGGTTGCTGTCATTTAACCCTCAGCGCGCTTATGATCTGCAAGATATCAAGCAAGCACTCAAACAATTGCTCGGTACCAAATTTGTGCGAAGCACTGATTACCAATTGGAAAAACTAGATGAAGGGTATCATCTAAAGCTTAGGGTAGGAGCCCAGGCAGGAAATTATCTCAATCTTGGTTTCAATTATGATATGGACCAAAAATCAGGCCTCTTACTCAATATGAGTTTGAGAAACCAGATTACTGCGGGTGATAAGCTCCATGTAGATGTCCGTGTATCGGAGTTTCCTTCGCTTTGGCTCGACTATATGCAACGTTTTTCTTCTAAGTCACGACTGGGTGTTCGACTCAGTGGTTTAATTCACTTATATCCCGGCTTCATTTATCGGGGCAATAGAAGAACCGATGAATTTCAAATCCATCGATACTCTTGGCGGATGGATGCCTTTGCTAGTTCGGCAAAGTCTATGTCCGCTTCGATCGGAATTGGGATGGAACGTTTTTCAAAAAACGAGAAATTCTTTGACCCTGCTACGGAGGAAATCAAACTGTTTCAATTCAATAATTACGCTAATTTTTTCTGGGACACCTATGATCGGAAGTATTTCCCGACCAAAGGAAGCTTACTGAGCCTCGAAGCCAAAATCGCCATAGCAGGGCGATTGACCCGACCTTTTGAAAGTCTCATCAGAAATGAGCCCGTGCAAGGGGTGGTTAAATTTGCTTTCCACAAGGTTTTTCCAATCCGGTCTCAACTTCATCTGCAATGGTATAATGAAGCAGGAACCTTGTCCCTCAATGAAGGCAATATCTTACAGTCCTTTTTCTTGGGTCGTGAACTTTCACATGCCCAAACTCATAGTTATTTTGCGGGACTGCGGTATATGGAACAACCCGCAAGCTCCTTTTTTGTAACGGGCCTAAAGCTTCAATACGAACCCATATCCAGTGTTTTTGCTTCCCTGTTCTTTAATTATGGTGAATTTCATTTGGAGGAACTCCGACTGGGGGAAGAGAGCCTGCCCGAAAGAAATGGACAGTTATGGGGTACTAGCTTTGAATTGGGTTGGTTGACCATAGCCGGCCCTGTAAAGTTTGCGACGGAGTACAATTTCAAAAATGGAGTGACTAGCTTTTATCTCCATCTAGGACATTATTTTTAGCTTTATACTACATTTAATTCACACGGCATGTTTTTGACAAAATTTTTTAAACGCCTATCTGGCACTATCGAAATCAAATGGCAACTCGTCGTTGTAGAGTTATGTATCGTTTTCTTTGGGGTCTACCTTGCCTTTTTACTCAATAGTCATCAACAAGAACAGTATGTCAAACAAGAAGGTGAAAAGGTTTGGTCTAGCTTGAAGTTGGAATTAGAAGCAATCAGGTTTTCTTTTCCTATCTGGGTTGAATATCAAAAATCGCAAAATGAAAAATGGGATTCTCTGTTTGCTAATCAAGAGGTAGGGAAATTTTATACCTGGCGTTACATCCAGCCGCAATATGATTTTACAACAATAGAATATGCCCTCAGCACAAGAGAAAGCAGTATCGTTGATTTTGACATGTATAAGAAATTGACGGAGCTCAATCAGAATATTCAAATGCTAAGACATTCTGAAGAACTCATGACAGAGACCGGATTCAAGTATAAGAATATCCACTCAAAATTGCCAAAAACGAGTAAAGAATACCTTCAGTTAACAGCCGATAATCGCTTATATTTCTTTAAATTTATCGACTTCTCAAAGATTAGGGTTAATATCATGAACCGAATTGTGCTATCGGTAATAGACCAATTAGAAATTATCGATAAAAAATTAGGTCCTGAGAAAAGCCTTGAATTAGAGAAATCTTTTATTCAAAAACAAATTATTATGCTAGCAGACAATGCTACACCTGAAGAAATCTTGGCGAGGATCAAGGAGGTTTTCCCCGATTTATCAGATCAACAAATAAAGAATATCTATGATGCTGCGCATAAAGAAATCGCAGCGAGTTCTGATTAAAAACCATCCCTTTCCTTGTACCGGAATTATCCTTATCTTGGACTGTGAAACGAAGAAGTTAGTGAAAGATAGATTTATGCCCCTTCAAGTGATCCAAAGTCTATCTTTCACCAACCTCCATATCTATAAACCATTTATTCATTATGACACCAAAACGCAATTTCACGCGCCTCAAGACATCTGCTCGTCAAACTCTCTTTGCAATTGGTGCAGCAGGAGCGCTCTTCCTCACTAGTTGTGACAATGTACAATACGCTGAAGAAGAAAAAGTTGAATTAACCAAAGGCTTAGTGACAACGCTCGAAGAGGTTGAAACTAATAATTTCAAGATTATTGATGAACAGGTCGTCGATTCTCCAGCCGATAGCCGGGTGATTACCCACTATATGGATGGAACGGTTGACACCCTGATGCTCAATGATGTGAGTCCTAATACACTAGCTGCTACCAGTGAGCCTTCCGATTCTACAGGTCGACACCATTACCATCGCCGCAGTGGCATGTCGAGTGTTCTCATGGGCGGACTCATGGGCTATTACATGGGCCGTAGCACGAGCATCCCTCCTTCGGCCTCTTCTTACCGTGACCAGAATACTTATAACAGAGTAAATTCATCCGCTGGCCGTACACTATCTAATACCGCTTCCAGAACAACCGTTCGCAAACCATCTAGTGGTTCCTCTGGGTTTGGTGGAAGCAAATCAACTCGTTCATCTGGTGGATAGTCGCTTATTCGAAACCCAAGCTCTCAGTGATAAAAAATTACGAAAACTTGGTCTGCAATACTTCGGCGGTGAGGACATGGAATACCTCACTGGCGAATTATTACAAGTGGAAAATAGGGAAATAGAAACGTACAAGCGCGCCTGTAGCGAGTTGTATGAAATGTATGAAAAAGCAGCCCAATATATCATCGATACCCAACGATGGAATGATGCGGGTATTCCCGAAAATGCGATTGACATCATCCAGTATACTTGGGAAAATCGCCATCAACACCTACACCTATATGGGCGCTTTGACTTAGCTGGCGTTATCAATAATCGACCAGCTAAGCTAATCGAATTCAATGCTGACACCGCTACCGTAATTCCGGAAACCGTTGTTATTCAAGCAGAATTACTGCGCAAGAGCGGTCTCAAGAATGTGAGCCAATTTAATGGCTTAAAATCAGGCTTGGAGCAGCAGTTGGAAAGACTTAGTCAGCAAAACCCAGATCGACCCACTACGATTCTTTTTAGCTCTCTAGGGCATGAAGAAGATGAATTGAATGTCGATGTAATCGCGGATAGTGCCAAAGACATTGGCTATGAAATATTCTATATGCCGATGGAAAAGATTGTCTTTTCTCCGGAAGAAGGGATTTTCATGCCAGTAGGAAAGGATGAATATTTACCCATTGACTTTTGGTTCAAGCTTGTACCTTGGGAATTCATTGCTTGGGAAGAACCTAAACTAATGGACATCCTGACC
>Ga0070728_10002696_pt1 | contig 21269 bp, 10 predicted proteins | sample tdDd471_FD_66723 | JGI IMG/M metagenome (GOLD analysis project Ga0070728, IMG submission 66723) | Marine sediment microbial communities from the Atlantic coast under amendment with organic carbon and nitrate - tdDd47.1 | ecosystem: Environmental > Aquatic > Marine > Coastal > Sediment | place... | reverse complement strand
TTTTTTTCAGTAATAAAGGAAGATAACAATCCCATGAGACGCTTTTTCATCAAAAAAGAGGACATCACAGAAAACCGTGGCACCATTACTGGCGATGAGGCCCGACACATGATCCAGGTTCTTCGCCTTAAACCTGGCGGCAAGGTGATTCTGCTGGACGGCCAGGGAACCGAGTACGATGCCGTGATTAAAGGTACCCTGGAAAAAAGCGTTTCCGTCACCATAACCGACTCCCGCAAAGAAGCCGTCTCCTCAGTCCCCTCCGTCACCCTCTGCCAGGCCTTCCTTAAAGAAAAGAAGATGGACGATCTGGTTCGCCACCTCACCGAACTTGGCATGGCGTCCTTTCAGGCCTTCTTTTCCAGCCGCGTCGTGGCACGCCCAAAGGGCGACAAGCTTCAAAAACGCGAGGCCCGCTGGGAGAAAATTGCCGCCGAAGCGGTGAAGCAATGCGGCCGCACAACGGCCCCGGCCATCTGCCCCACCACCGAATTAAAAGAGCTGTTGAAAAGCCTCCCGTCCGGGGAACACACATTGAAGCTCTTTTTCTGGGAAGAGGCCCAGGTCTCTTTTAAAGAGATCGAAGAACTGAAAGCCACAGGCCTTACCGATATCGTCCTGATGATCGGCCCCGAAGGGGGATTTACCCGGGAAGAGGCGGACATGGCCAGAGAAGCCGGCTTTCTTGTGGCCGGCCTTGGCACACGTATCCTCAGGGCGGAAACAGCGCCCCTGGCGGCCCTGTCCATCGTGCAATTCATGTTTGGAGACATGTAGGCAAGGTGAACCACCGGCAAAGCTGATGGCGATAGCGCATCGGGTATCGGTAATAGGACCCAGGGGATCATCCACCGGCCGCCGGAGACCAAGCTGAATAGTTACCCTTGACAATGCATTAATCGCTCCTATCTTTTACGGGAGTTCACCTCCTGTGGAACATCTCGTACCCAGGACGCATCAATCCTTTTGTGGCGCCATCCCCCCGGATGGGTGCACGGCACAAGGGTTGGATACATATGGATGCCCCGGAAGCAGCTTCACCCAACTGGGTCATTGCCCGGGCCATCACAAGTCTTCCAAAAAGGAGACCCCATGGAAAAAGTAGAAAACGGACTGTTCGTTCAGGTAGCATATAAAGGGACTCTGGGTGACGGCGAAGTCTTTGACAGCAGTGAAGGACGCGAGCCCCTTGAGGTACAGATGGGCGCAGGTCAGCTGATCACCGGTTTTGAAGCCGCCCTGATGGGTATGGCAAAAGGTGATAAAAAGACCTTCACCCTGTCCCCTGAAGAGGCCTACGGCGAACGTTCTGATGAGCACACCATGGACTTCCCCGCAAGCGACGTCCCCCCTGAAATGAACCCCCAGGTGGGCCAGACCATCGCCCTCACCACTCCCGAAGGACAGCAGGTCCCCGCTGTCATCACCAACGTGGATGACGAGAAGGTCACCGTGGACTTGAACCACCCCCTGGCCGGTGAGTCCCTCACCTTCGAAATCGAAGTCGTGGGCATCACCAAAGAAGCCACCCAGCAGGCCGAGGGATGCTCTCCCAGCGACTGCGGCGGCTGCGGCGGCGGTTGCCACTAAGTTCTGCCAGTAAAGGCCGCTGACAGCGCAGGCATCAGCGGTCCTTTTGTGATACAAAATCGAAAACGCCCCTTGTTTTGAAAACAAGGGGCGTTTCGTTTTTGTAACGATCCAGAGATATTCCCGTGAAAGACCGTTTCAATCGATGACGGTTTCACACCTGGATCCCCGGTCACTTGGTATTAAAAAAACGTCGAGCATCAACCGGCGTCACCCGTCCGACAGGAACCGCATGTCGTGCCGCCGGGGAAGACGACACAGATAAGGTCGTTCAATAATACCGCGGACTTCGCCCGTCAGCGAATGTGGTGAGTTCGAGGAACGAGGGCTCGGAGCATTCGCAACCTGGGGTCCAGGGGATCATCCCCTGGTTGCTGCACCCGACTCAAACGCCGCCTGCTTCACGGCCTCGGCCACCTGCTTGCCCACACGCCGATCCAGGGCATCCGGAATGACGTACTCGGCGGTGAGTTCCTCATCTTTAATAATGCCGGCGATGGCGTATGCCGCCGCAAGGGTCATAGCACGGTTAATCTCCCGAGCCCGGGCATCCAGAGCGCCCCTGAAAATTCCGGGAAAGGCCAGGACGTTGTTCACCTGGTTGGGAAAGTCAGACCGACCGGATCCCACAACGGCAGCCCCTGCCGCGGTTGCCTCACCGGGCATGATCTCGGGAATGGGGTTGGCCATGGCAAAAACAATGGCACCGGAATTCATGGACGACACCATCTCCCGGCTCACGATATTCCCCGCAGACACACCGATAAAAACGTCGGCACCGGCCATGGCATCCACAAGGCTGCCTTTGCGTTTTTCACGGTTGGTTTTGCTGGCAAGGGCCTCCAGATGGGGGGGATTGTCCGCATTCCCTTCACAGAGGATCCCGTCTTTGTCACAGGCCAGAATATCCGCAACACCCAATTCAAGGAGCATCTTGATGATGGCACCACCGGCGGATCCGGCGCCATTGACCACCACGCGAATCTCCGATAAATTTTTCCCCACCACCTTTAGCGCATTGATCAGGGCTGCTGAGGTGACGATGGCGGTTCCATGCTGATCGTCATGAAACACAGGAATGTCGAGTTCTGCTTTAAGCCGCTCTTCAATCTCCACACAACGGGGGGCTGAGATGTCCTCTAAGTTGATTCCGCCGAATGTGGGCGCGATCATCTTCACCGACTGCACGATCTCATCCACATCGGTGCTGGCAAGGCAGATGGGAAACGCGTCCACATCCGCAAATTCCTTAAAAAGAATGGCCTTGCCTTCCATCACCGGCATGGCCGCTTCCGGGCCGATGTCCCCCAGGCCCAATACCGCCGTACCGTCGGTTACCACAGCCACAAGGTTTCCCTTTGCAGTGTAACGGTAAACCTCATCTTTTACGTCGCTGATCTCCCGACACGGTTGGGCGACACCAGGTGTGTACGCAAGACTCAAATCATCACGATTCTCGATGGCCACTTTGGAAACCACCTCAATTTTACCCACACTCTTTTCATGAAGCGCCAGACTAGCCGCGTTGTAATCCATTGAATTCCCTTTCCACGCCGGGTCACCCCAACAGAGATGGCCCGGGTTGTTCGTCATCTGACCGGATCGATGACACCCGTATGAAGGGTGCCCTGAATGCATCTGTTCGCGCCTTTGTTTACACCAGGAACAATGCCATGTCCCGTTCTTATTTAACGAACCATGGGATGAGTGATAAACGGGTAACTACCTGCTTGAAAGAGACCTCTAAGATCACAGCACTTTTTGACATCCATGGTCTCGAAGAAAGATAAAACAAACCCTCCGGCGGCCCTGCCGGGGGCCAAACGTTGCCCTTATTTAATGCGTTGGGTTTGGCAAACAGGTGTTGATAATGACTCCGGCGGGGCGCAGGCTACAAAAGGAGATACAGTGATTCCCGGACGCAGCCCGTCAGCAGATGTAACAACCCGAGGAACGAGGGTTGGAGCATTCGCGAACCTGGGGTGCAGGGGATTCATCCCCTGACCGCCGGATGCTTACTGAATCGTTCTGATGCAACACTGGCTGAGAGGGTGCCCCTCAACAAAACAAAAACCACCCTCCGTTAAAAAAACGAAGGGTGGTTTCTGTAATAAGCTCCGGAAAAGTGGGTCGGCCGTGGGGGGATAGCCTATCACGTTTCCAAAGCCCGGGTCCTTGAGCAAACCAAGGGCCTGTTTTTCAGCTATCTTTGATGACGTATTCTCACGGAGTGCCCTAAGAGAATAAAGCCATATTATACTGTATTCACGGGCGTCGCCCGTAAGCAAATGCCCCGTGCCCGATATACGAGGGCTCGGAGCATTCGCGAACCTAAGGCCATGTTCTTTAAAGAATCATTTTCAAAACCGCGGTGGCAAGGATCAGCATAAAGGCACCGCCGATGCGTGATGAGATCTGAGCAAAGGGCATGAGGTCCATGCGCTTGGAGGCAGAGAGAACCGCCACGTCGCCGGTACCGCCCATGTTGGCCATGCAGAGGCCACCGGTGATGGCCGCTTCGATGGGGTAGAACCCGAAGAGGCGTCCCACGATGCCGGACCCGATGATGGAACCGATAACGGTCACTGCCACCAGAACCACATACTGAATGGAGAAGGCGTCGATCACCTGATTGAGATTGGTGTACGCCACGCCGATCCCCACGAGAAGGGCAGGCGTCAGGCTAACCATGACAAAGCGGAACCACTGGAAAGCGCCGAGTTCATACTTGCGGGGCAAGATGCCCATGGCCTTTACGACAGCCACGCTGATGATCATCAGGGCATAAGAGTGAAGGGGAATAAAGCTTCCCAGGAGTTTACCGAAGACGAAGAAGGTGGTGGCCATCATGAGGCCAATGCCCATGAGCTGAAAATCGATGTCAATCTCTTCTTCTTTCTCCTCAGCCACGGCTTCCTGATTCTTCATAAGGGTGCCGTTACCGGTAAGGGACGGATAGCTTTTGCCCAACTTGTCAAGCATACCGGCCGCAACGATGGCCAAGGCGTTGCCGAGGGCCAGGGCGGGAACCATTCTGGACATCATGGCCGCAGGATCGAGGTTCAAGGTAGAACCGAAGATCTGAGACAAAGGCACGGCACCTGCGCCCATGCCGCCACCCATGATGGGAATGGCAATGTAGAGGATCGCTTCCTTGAAACCGTAGCCCATGAGCATACCCACGGTGCCGGTCATAAGGATGGAGACCGCAACCCCGCCGAGGATAACCGGAAGATACCTCACCGATGCCCGAATCAGAAGCTTGCGGTCCATGCCCAGAATACTGCCCGTAATAAGGGCGGCGATATAAAAGCTCAAAAAGCTCTCGCTCTTCATAAAGCTGGTCATGATCTTTACAGACGGCTGGGGCAGAACACCGTAGGTGACCAGCGCTGCAGAACCAAAAATAATGAGGATCGGTCCACCACCGAGGTAATCTTTGATGCCGGGTGTGCGATCCCCGATTTCATTGAAAATGGCACCAAGGGCCATCATCAGGGGAAGGGCTCCCACCATCCCCTTGGGAAGGACCTGAAGGTAGGTGGTCAAAAACACCACGGCGGTAAGGACGAGAAAAAAAGGAAGGGGAATCCCCATGATTTTGTAGTCACGAAGGCCCTGTGCGGGCATGACGGCTGTTGTTGCTGTTGACATCGTTGTCTCCTTGATTCTTTTTTTACCTGGTTGCTGCACCAGACTCGAAAGCTGCCTGCTTTACGGCCTCGGCCACCTGCTTGCCCACACGCCTGTCCAGGGCATCCGGAATGACGTACTCTGCGGTAAGCTCATCGTCTTCGATAATCCCTGCGATGGCATACGCCGCTGCCAGAGTCATGGAACGGTTGATCTCCTGTGCCCGTGCGTCCAGAGCGCCCCGGAAAATACCGGGAAAGGCAAGGACGTTGTTCACCTGGTTGGGGAAATCCGACCGACCGGACCCTACAACGGAAGCCCCTGCAGCCCTTGCGTCATCGGGCATGATCTCAGGGGTGGGGTTTGCCATGGCAAAAACAATGGCATCAGAATTCATGGATGAGACCATCTCCGGGCTCACAACGTTCCCGGCGGACACACCGATAAACACATCGGAGCAGGCCATGGCGTCGGCAAGGCTCCCCTGACGTTTGTCCCGGTTGGTTACTTGGGCCAGGGCTTCCAGATGTGCCGGGTTTTCCTCATCTCCTTCACAGAGAATGCCGCTCCTGTCACAGGCCAGAATGTCTGTCACGCCCAGATCAAGAAGCATCTTGATGATGGCACCACCGGCGGCGCCGGCTCCGTTCACCACCACGCGGATCTCAGAAAGGGTTTTCCCCACCACCTTCAAGGCGTTGATCATGGCAGAAGCGGTGACGATGGCCGTTCCGTGCTGGTCGTCATGGAACACAGGGATGTCCAGCTCCGCTTTGAGCCGCTCTTCAACCTCCACACAGCGGGGAGCCGAGATGTCCTCCAGGTTGATCCCGCCAAAGGTGGGGGCAATCATCTTTACCGCCTGAACAATCTCATCAACATCTGTGGTATCAAGGCAGATGGGAAAGGCATCCACATCCGCAAACTCTTTAAACAAAATGGCCTTGCCTTCCATCACCGGCATGGCCGCTTCCGGACCGATATCCCCAAGCCCCAACACTGCCGTTCCGTCGGTGACCACAGCCACCAAGTTGCCCTTGGCCGTGTACCGGTAGACCTCATCTTTTACGTCGCTGATCTCCCGACACGGTTGAGCGACACCGGGCGTGTATGCCAGACTCAGGTCATCCCGGCTACCGATGGCAACCTTGGAGACCACTTCGATTTTCCCCACGCTCTTTTCATGGAGCGCTAAACTCGCCGCATTGTAATCCATGCTTTTTTCCTTCCCCTCCGGGTCATCCCACACCGGCATGGTGCGGGTTGTACTTCATCTGCCCGGGTATATTGCAGCGCTTGTGCCAGGCCAACCCACTTTTTAATTCTCTATTAATTTCAAGGCCCTACACCCAAAAACAGAAAAACCCCGCTTCAATAAAAGCGGGGTTTCTCCTGCCTGGCAGGAGTTTTTCCTGCGGTGCAGGAACAGAAAGGAAAATAAAAAACAAGCCTCCGGCGGCCAGGGGCTAAGCCCCTGGACCCCAGGTTCGCAAATGCTCCCGACCTTCGTTCCTCAGGTCGATCACATTTGCTGACGGGCTGCGCCCGTGACCAGCAGTTGCTGTTGTTTACACCTCTTCGTGTAGCCAAAGGACGCTTCGAGATCTTCGTGACTTATGCACTGTAACCGGGGCATCAAGGAATAAGAAGTCCGCTTGAGCTCGCCCAAAGCTGATGAGAACATCCGTTGGATAATTATGTTTCAGCGAGCCCCCAACTCCACGGGCGAAGCCCGTCAGCGAATGTGATGATCCCGAGGAACGAGGGCTCATCACATTCGCAACCTGGGGTCCAGGGGATTATCCCCTGGGATTACTTCAACCCGTGTTGTTTGAGAAGGGCGTAGAGGCGAGATTGGGAGAGACCTGCAAGGTCGCAGGCTTTTTTGACGTTTCCAGCGGTGACCCGCATGAGGTCGTCGAGGTATCTCTTTTCTGCCTCCCGGCAGACAGTGTCTCGGTAATCTTGAAGGGTCGGCATATCATCGAGCTGGTAACCGTTTGGCGTGGTCCCCTCTTCCACCATGGCCGAGCCAAGCTTGGCACGGGCCACCTGGGCCCTCAGCCTGGGGGGGAGGTGCTTGGGGTAAAGGATGGATTCATTGCGGGCAGAGATCAGAGCCTGGTCGAGGATGTTCACCAGCTCCCGAACGTTTCCAGGCCAGGCGTGGCTCTCCAGGGTCTCGTAAAAGTCTGAAGAAACCCCTTTATGGTCCATGCCGTAACGCTCACAAAAACGGTGAATGTGATAGGCGGCGATCTCCTTGATGTCGGAGGTGCGATCCCTTAGAGCGGGAAGCTCCATGGTAAAGGCCTGAATGCGGTAAAGCAGGTCTTTCCTGAAAGTCCCCTCCTCCACCATCGCCTCCAGGTTCCGGTTGGTGGCGGCCACCAGCCGAAAATGGCTCTCCACCTCCTGACGGCCTCCCACAGGGCGCACGGTGCGTTCCTGAAGCACCCGTAAAAAAGCCTTTTGAAGGGACATGGGCAGCTCCCCCACCTCATCAAGAAACAAGGTACCGTTGTGGGCATCCAATATAAGGCCGGTACGCTCCCGGTCCGCCCCGGTAAAGGCCCCTTTCTTATGACCGAAGAGAAGGCTCTCCACCAGGGTCTCCGGAATGGAGGCACAGTCCACGATGACAAAGGGACCCTTTTTCCTCTGGCTGTTCGTATGGACGGCCCGGGCAAAGAGCTCCTTGCCCGTCCCGGTCTCACCGGTAATCAGGATATTGGCGTCACTTACCGCTGAACGGGCCACCAGATCAAGGCACCCCTTAATGCCGGGACTGCCTCCGATGATGCCGTCCCGAACCAGGGAGACCACTGGAGACGCTTCCACGGCACTTTTCTTCTCCTCCCGATACTGAAGGGCACGGGCAAGGGTAAGGGCGATGTCCTTGGTGGAGGCGGTCTTTTCGATGTAATCCCACGCCCCGTTGATCATGGCCAGCTCTGCCCCATCCGGATCCCCTAAGCCCGTGATGATGATCACCTCCGGCGATGAGGGCAGGCGATCCAGCTCCGAAAGAGCCTCCAGCCCGTTGCCATCGGGCAGACGCACATCAAGAAACACCGCATCAAAAGGTGCCTTGCTTGCTTTCAAAAGGCCGTCAGCCAGGGTTTGCGCCGTCACGGCCTGGTGCCCTTTGGCGGTGACGACCCGCGAAAGGGAGTAGCAGAGAGTTTCATCGTCATCAATTATCAGCACTGTGGCCATGGGAATCTCACTTCATCTTATGGTAAGTCAAAAAAGGCCTCCGGCGGCCAGGGGATGATCCCCTGGACCCCATTATGCAAATGCTCCGAACCCTCGTTCCTCGGGTGCGTCACATTTGCTGACGGGCTTCGCCCGTGAACAACGGTTGAGGTTGCTCAGTCGTCTTCGTGTACCCCCAACGCACGTGGTACCAAACGGGACCACCCATAACCCATGCTCTTGTCGCATATGGTGCCTAACCTGGCACATAAGGAGAATGCGGATGCGAGGCACGTTGCATAGCAACACCCCTGTCGCATTCGCCACAGGGTTTCAAGGTGCCCCCACCTTGCCGCCGGAGGCTAAACCGAGTTCAGCACCTCTCGGATCGTCTTGCCCAGTTCTGTGCGATTGAAGGGTTTTTTCATAAATGCACGAATCCCATGGTTTTCAAGGATGGTGGACGGCAAATCGCCTGCGTCGTCCTGAAACCCACTGCACAGAATAATCGGCATCTCCGAACGCAAGGCCCGTATCTCATCGGCCAGCTCCATCCCGTTCAGGTAAGGCATCATGTGATCGGTGAGCACCAGGTCGAATCGTCCGGGGTCGGTTCGAACCGCTTTCAAAGCAGCAAGGCTTCCGGTATACGCAATAACCTCATAGCCCATACGGCGAAGCATCTTCTCCGTGCCGTAAATCATCTGCTCGTCATCGTCCACAAGGAGAATTCTCTCCCTCCCTTTTCGTTCCAGGGCCTCTTCACTGCCCCCTTTGATCGGCTCCACGGCATGGGCACAGGGAAGGTAGACGGAAAAAATGGTCCCCCGGCCAGGGTGACTGACCACCGTGATGGCCCCCTGATGCCTTTTCACAATCCCATGGGACATGGAAAGACCGAGCCCGGTGCCGCCTCGATCCTTTCGGGTGCTGAAGAAGGGGTCAAAAATCCGATCCATGTCTTCGGGAGCAATCCCCTCCCCATTGTCCCGAACACTGAGCCGTGAGTAGCGTCCGGCAGACAAATCCGGATGAATAAGAGACGCCTTCTCGTCCAGGTCCACCGAGTCCAGGGTAATCTCAATCACGCCCTTCTGATTTTCCACTGCGTGCCCAGCATTGGTGCACAGGTTCATGATCACCTGGTGAATCTGGGTGGGGTCGGCCATCACCAATCCGGACTCTGCCTGCAGGTTGAGGCGGACGTCGATGGTTGAAAGAATGGAGGTTTTAAGAAGGTGGGTGCACTCTTTGAGCAGCTGCTTCATCTGAACGGGTTGTTTTTCCTGGTCCTTGTCCCGGCTGAAGGCAAGAATCTGACGCACCAGGCTTTTGCCACGCTGGGCAGCCTTGAGGACATGGGCGAGGTCTTCATGGGCCGGTGTCTCCTCACCCACCTCCTCCACGGCCAATTCGGTGCAGGTGGTGATGGCCCCGAGGATATTGTTGAAGTCGTGGGCAATCCCCCCTGCAAAGGTACCGATGGCTTCGATCTTCTGGGACTGACGAAGCTGGGTCTCCAGCTTCTTCTCCCTCTCTTCCGCCCTCTTACGCCGTGCAATAATCCGCATCAGCACCACAATGGTGATGGACTGGTAGATCAAAAAAAGCACCGTCGCCCAGATGACATACTTGTACTGATAGTAGACCGTCACCGGTTCGTTCCGGATCAGGGTCTCTTTGGGAAGCGAGTTATGAGGGATGGAAAAGTGGCGCAGCAGGTTGTAGTCGAAGATGGGTCGGATGGAGCTGCCACGCAGGACGGGAAGCGCCTCGGTGGGAACCCCGTCAAGAATGCGCAGGGCAATGCGCGCAGCCTCCTCTGCCTGTTTGCGGCCACTGAGCATCATCCCCCCCAACACGCCGCTTCCAAGGGTGTATTCCCAGGGAGAATAGACAGGCCGACCTGAGTGTTCAAACACAAGGGAGGTGCTTTCATGAACCGTCAGCCTCACACCATCGGGGCTGAGGTAGTATGAGAGGTAAAGAATCAGTGTTTCTTCGGGGAGAGAGCCAAGGGCCTCTTTCAACTCGGAAAGGGGCTTGAGGGAAAGGTCAATGAACGTCACACGCTCTTCATAGGCGGGAATCGTCTCAAGGAGCCTGTTCCGATTGATTCGACTGGAGGTGGAGGCCCCGCTCACATAAGCGACATAACGGGTCTTCGGATACATGGAGAGGGCCAGGTCCAGAGTCCCTGTCAAATCATAGTCTTCCGCCACCCCGGTGTAACCCGAGTGACCAACGATCATCTCATCCTGAAAGCCGTTGATCCCGCAAAACACCACCGGGGTCCCCGGAAAAAGCTCATTTCGGTTGAGAAGCAGAAAATCAAGGGCGTTGTTATCCGCAGCAATGATCACGTCAAAGGAGACTGTCCGATACTTCAGCCCATACACCTCTTTCAGGGTCTCGAATATCTCAGCGGGCTGATACCTTTTGGTATCCATATACTCAAAAGTGACCCGAAGGGAACTTCCCTCGCCGTCAAAAACCGACCTCAGCCCCTCTGTCACCGAATCAGCCCACACATACCCCGGATGATAGGAGTTCAGAACCAACACCTGTTGAACCGGTTTCGTCTCCCCCCCATGCGCAGCCCCCCCCGGCACCCCAAAAAGCGCGACGCAGACAGCCAAAAGCCTCAGAAACCCCTTACACCCCATCACCCACCACCGATTTACCGTATAAAAACAAACCACTGCCCCCCACACCTATGTCAAACACAACGCACCTCGTCAAGTCGAAAGACAGCCATGGGGGATCAATCACGCACCCCAACCCGGCTCAGCTCCACCCACCCCCTGATTCGGATTCGGCATGGGGCTTTCCATGACGTTGTCATGGCATCATACCTGGGCGGCCTCATCCAGAACCTTTCTGACGATTCGGGCCAACTCTTTTTTCACTATGGGTTTGAACGTGTAGGCTTTGACGCCGACACTCTTCATGGTCTCTTCCGTCACCTTCCTGCTGTAACCGGTACAAAGTATCACGGGAATATCCGGCCGAGTGCGTATCATCTCTGTGGCCAGGACGTCCCCGGTCATCTCAGGCATGGTCATGTCCGTAATCACGAGGTCAAAATGCTCGGGCCCCGACTGAAACAACGCCAGGGCTTCCACACTGCTGGTTCGAATCACGGAGTTATACCCGAGACGCCCCAAAATCTGACCGATCATGTTTGCGATGGAGGGTTCGTCATCCACCACGAGTACCCGCTCACCGCCCGTCGGAAGGGCTTGCTCATCCAGCAAGGATGCCGAAGGGACGAAGCCCTCTTGCGTAACGGGCAGGTAAATAGTAAATACCGCCCCACGCGGTGTGTTGTTCTCGACCTTGATCTCCCCCCCATGTTGCTTGACGATGCCATGGACCATGGCAAGCCCCATGCCCGTGCCTTCTCCTGGATCTTTGGTGGTGAAAAAGGGTTCGAAGATAAGCGGCATCACCTCCGGTGAAATCCCACACCCCGTATCCGCAACCCGCAAGGTGAGATAATTGCCGGCGGCAAGGGAAGCCGGAACCGGCGTTCCACCGTACCCCAGCACGGTATCAAAAAGCCTCACGTCCAGAACCCCGCCATCCTCGTCCATGGCATAGGACGCATTGGTGCACAGGTTCATAAGAATCTGGTGCACCTGTGTCGCATCTCCCATGATCTGGGAATCACTTTCAAGCACATGGTTGATCTCAATGGTGGTGGGGATGGAGGATCGAAGCAATTTCAAGGCTTCGCTCACAATGGGTTTCACGGAGAGCGGCTTCATCTCGCCATCTGCCTGCCGGGCAAAGGTCAAAATCTGCCGAACCAGGTCAACAGCTCGAGTCCCCGCCTTGAACACTTCCTTGAGATGCCCTTCAACCCTGGAGCCTGAGGAGACATCGTCCAGCGCCAATTCCGTGTAGCCAAGAACGGAGGACAAAATATTGTTAAAGTCATGGGCAATCCCACCGGCAAGAGTCCCGATGGCTTCCATTTTGTGAGACTGACGAAGGTCTTCCTCCAGCTTCTTAATCTGGGTGATATCCGTGGCGTGATGAAACCGGACCTGCCGCCCGTCCACCCACTGGATGGGCCGTTCGTAGTTGATGTAACAGCTACCTCCGGCAGGATTCCTGCTTTCCCAAACCAGAGCCCCGGTGGCATCCACTGTGCCGACCTTCGGATAGGTCCCCAGGATCCCGTCCTTTTCACGCCCGTTCATGAAAAGGGCATAATACTCCTGCCCCGTCAGCCCATCTCCGAAGCTTTCAATCATGGCTTTGTTCATAAACAGAATTTCAAAGGTATCCATATCCGAGACACAGATGATGGCGTCCACGCTGTCCAACACGGTCATCAGGGTCTTCAGAAACCGCTTGCGGGCCTCTTCAGCTTTCACGACGTCCGTGATCTCCATCATGTTGCCCAGGACACGCACCACCTTATTCCCTTCAAACACCGGCCTACCCGTGACGCGAACCCACTTTGCCTCTCCCTTGCAAGTGGTGATCTCAAAATCATGGGAGTAGGGAACCCCCTCCTCCAGACACTGGTCAAAGGCCTTTCTGACAAGGGGCTGGTCCTTCTCGTCATAGCAGGAGAGGGATACGGCGACATGATCCATCGCGGGGTCGACATCCACCCCGTGTATTTCGTAAAGCTGATTTGTCCAACGGGTCTCCCCATCTTTGACCTGGTATTCCCACCCACCGATCTTTGTCAGTTTCTGCGTCTCGTCCAGCAGGGAGCGGTTTCGAGCCAGCTCGTTCTCAATGGCCTGACGCCGCTCGATGTCATGCCGTATGCGCTGACGCATCTGGTTCAACGCCAGGACCAATTCATCAATCTCGTCAGGCGTCTCCGGCTCGGGTTTCCTGTGGGGAAGCTCAAGCTGCATATCCAAATCCTCGGGTTTCATCTCCTTGGTATACCCGGCAATGGCTGTGATATGCCGTGTTACGAGCTGATGAAGGACAGCAAGAATAAACATCGCCACCAAAAAGGTTTGCAGCGCCTGGGTCACCAGGATAACGAACAGGCGTTCAAACAGGCGATGATAGACGCCCTCAAGGGAGGCATAGACGTCAAGAACCCCGATATGCCTCTCCTGCCCCCCATGGGTGAAGTACATATCGAACCCCTTTTTCACCCACTGTTCCCCGGTCTTCAAGCGCCCCGCCGAAAAAAGGACCTCCCCTCGTTCCCGGATCTCAAGATAAATCAGGTCCCGCATGTTCAGCATGTCGTTGAGATGGGTTTTGATCTGCAGATCGTCCAGCTGCCACAAGCTTCCCGAGAGACTCTCCAGGTGCCCCTCCTTCACCTGGTCAAACTGCCCCTCCACAAGACGCATGTCTTTCTTGTATTCGAGAAACACATTGAAACTGGTCCCTATAAACGTAATAAGCACACTGAAAATAAGGATATAGAAGAGCTGCTTGGCCGCAAGGGAGCCTTTGAGAGATCGGGAAATATCCTTGATACGTGTTGAGGGCATACATACCTCTTGCAGGGGGACCAGGGGTCCCGTGGTGGAGGAGAAAACGTGTTATGAACGCAGTCGTTTCACTTCGAAGAAAGCTCGCCGATATAGTCCATGCGGATCTGCTTGATGCGCCCCTCAGACCGCATGGTCCGCAGCACCTCGGTAATGGCGGGCACAAGGTCCCGGTTTTTCCAGTGCAGATAGTGATACAGGTCATGGGAAAACAAGGGGGGGTTGAGCTGTCTCACCCCCTTTAAGCCACTCGTTTTAAGCACCTTAATACCTGTCAAGTTTGGAACCACAATGGTATCCACCCTGTCAGCAATCATCAGCTCAAAGAGCTGGGAGGTGCTGCTTGCCAGAAGCACCTCCATGCCATACCGGCCCCGCTCAAGGGTTCGCAACCCCCGTTGGACGCCCACCCTGTAAGATAAAAGACTGCTCCACCCCGACACAGAGAACGGAGGTCGCGTCGTGAAAACAACCCCTTCGACAACACCAACGGGCACAGGAACCAGAATAAGGCCGTCATGCTCAAATTCCAGGCCGGCAATTCGCACCAGTTCACCATCGGAATCACCTTCCGCTGCCATCCGCAAAGCCCGTTTGGCCGGAACGCGATCCACCACCAGCTCGATCCCCAAACGCTGATAAGCCTCCCTCAGCACCCGTTCGATTACAACCGTGGCAAGGGTTTCGTCAACAGAGGTCAGGGTTAACGTTCTGGCGTATGAGGGAATTGCCAGAGCAAGAAGCCCTCCAAAGACAAGCAGAAATCTTAAGGGGCGGGTACTCATGGACACATCCTTTAAATCTGCGACACATCGGGGATTACATAAAAAACTTGGGGGATAATTTGTCTTGATTCTACAGCCAGCCCATGCTTAACACAATACCCTTCATACGCCGGGGCACAAATCATGGGCCGACGGAAGGTCGGCAGGGGTGGATTTACGATGAAATAAGCAGGAAGAGGCCTGATGCAAACCCATTTAAGCTGGGAAGGGCACAGGATGCTCTTCCAGGGGAAAGAAAAGAGATGACGGGTGGTACGGGGAAAAAACGAAGATCCCCACACCACCCGCTCTTAATGGAACGGAGTTAGACCACGCCCTGGTCGATCATGGCATCCACCACTTTGATGAACCCGGCAATGTTCGCACCGGCAACATAGTTACCGGGCATACCGTAGTTCTCAGCCGCACTCAGGCAGGTGGAATGAATGTTCTGCATAATCCCCTTGAGGCGGGCATCCACCTCCTCACGCCCCCAGGAGAGTCGCATGCTGTTCTGGCTCATCTCCAGGCCCGAGGTGGCAACCCCACCGGCATTGGCAGCCTTGGCAGGAGCAAAGAGGATCCCGTTCTCCTTGAAATAATGGGCCGCCTCCAACGTGCAGGGCATGTTGGCCACTTCCACCACCGCCTTGCACCCGTTCTTTACGAGGGCCTCGGCATCGGGAAGCTGAAGTTCGTTCTCAAGGGCCGTGGGCATGGCCACATCGCAAGGGACCTCCCAGGGCCTTTTGCCGGGCACCCACTCGCAGTTGTAGCGGTCGGCGTAATCTTTGGCAGGGCGCCGGTAGATGGTCCACAGGTCGGCCATGAACTGCAGCTTCTCCCCTTTAATGCCATCCGGGTCGTGCACGTAGCCGTATTCATCGCCGATGGTGACGACCTTGCCGCCCAGCTCGTTCACCTTTTCGATGACATAGGTCCCGGCGTTGCCGTAGCCGGAGATGGCAACGGTTTTCCCCTCCACGGTCTCGTGGCGGGTTTTCAGCATCTCCTCAAGGAAATAAACCGCACCGTACCCCGTGGCTTCAGGCCGAACAAGGCTCCCGCCCCAATTAAGTGATTTTCCGGTCAGGACCCCGGTAAACTCATTGGTCAGCTTCTTGTACATACCGAAGAGATAACCAATTTCCCGTGCCCCCACCCCGACATCCCCTGCGGGAACGTCCGTATTGGGGCCAATATGCCGGAAAAGCTCCGCCATGAAACTCTGGCAGAAGCGCATCACCTCGTTGTCTGATTTTCCCTTGGGGTCAAAATCGGAGCCGGCCTTGCCTCCGCCCATGGGAAGGGTCGTAAGGGCGTTTTTGAAGACCTGCTCAAAGGCAAGAAACTTCAGGATACTGAGGTTTACAGAAGGGTGAAAGCGACACCCTCCCTTGTAAGGTCCGATGGCGCTGTTCATCTGAACACGAAACGCACGGTTCACCTGCACCTCGCCCCCGTCATCCACCCATGGCACCCTGAACATGATCACACGTTCCGGCTCCACAATCCGCTCAAGCACATTGTGCTTGCGATACTCAGGGTTCTGCTCAAGGACGGGCATAACCGATTCCACCACTTCCGTTACGGCCTGGTGAAACTCCGGCTGGTGAGGGTCTCTGTTTTTTACAACCTCTAAAATGTCTGACATGTCACATCTTCCTGTTTAATGGACAAACCAATCGCATTAAAACAATGCGTTATCTTTTGTGTCTGGTATGTCAAACAGGGTTGAAAGATCAAGAAATTTTCAGCTTTTTTTTAATGATTTTCCTCAACCCCAAGAAATCTGTACCGATCCCCTGACACACCCGAACACGTTTGAGACGCCATATCGTTCTCATCTGTATTTTCAAGGGATTCAGGACCTCTGCCCCAGCATTCCCTCTCCACTCCCGAGGGGAAAGAGACGACGCCCCTCCCCCCGCCCTTGAGCGATACTCAATGACTTAAAATGGAGAATCTGCCATGCAAGCCAGGGAACATACAGGAGAGTGACAACGCCCATCACATCCCAAAAAAAGGGCAGGCCTGATCCCTATGTCACGGTCAGCCTCTTTTTGTCCGCAAAGTACTTCATGAACTGGGCTCTTTCGTACATCGCAGGATCGGAGCTCTTCTCCTGGGAGAGCCGCCCTTTAAAATCAGCGATGGTTTTTATGCCTTTGCTGCCCATCCAGGTTTCCAGGTCCTCGATCATGGTGCCCAGGTGCTTTACCCCGTTTTTGTAGAGGGACGAGACCACCTGCACCGCATCGGCCCCGGCCAGAACCTGCTTGATTACCCCTTCGCCATCGTGAATTCCGGTGGAAGCTGCCAGGGAGCAGCCCACCTTTTCCGCCATGATGGCAATCCACCGAAGCGAAAGCGCCATTTCAGCCGGCGTGCTGAAAAGGTATGAGGGAACCACCTCTATTTTTTTGATATCAAAATCGGGACTGAAAAACCGGTTAAAGAGAACCAACCCGGCAATCCCCGTCTGGGAGAGTTTCTGAATCATGGGGCCGAGATCCGTAAAGTAGTGGGTAATTTTCAAAGAGACGGGAATAGAGACAACGGCTAAGACCTTATCAATGATCTGAAAGTAGAGGGCCTCTTTCTCTTTTCGCTCGATATTGAAGTTGGTGGGGGGAAAGAACATGTTCAGCTCCAAGGCATCGGCCCCGGCTTTTTCCAGCTCTTTGGCAAAGGCAATCCACTCCAGGGAGTCAAAAAAACAGTTGATGCTGGCAATAATCGGAATATCCACTGCGGCCTTGGACTCCCGAATGAGGGTTGTGTAGCGGTTGAGGTTGTCTTCCCGGACCTTGTATCCGTAAAATTCGATGGGGTTCTTCCTGCCGTCGTAATCAAAGTACTGAACCGACGCATCTGCCTTCTTGGCGTCCCGGATCACCTTTTCACTTTCAAAGAAAATCTCCTCCTGAAAAAGCGATTTCAACACCACGGCACCGGCACCGCTTTCCGCGAGGCGCCTTACGCCATCGGCCGTACCGGACAACCCGGAGCTTCCCACAACAATCGGATTCTTAAGTGACAATCCCAGGTAAGAGGTGGACGTATCCATGCATCATCTCCTTGTTTGGTGGTAATCCGTCTGGCCCCGTTCCCTTCAGGTATGTCACAGGGTATACAGGTCAACGGGAAAAGGCGGTACTTGCCTTCATTTGGGTTGGTGAGGAGGCCGGGCATGAGCCCCTATTCGTGGAAACGGCGTGCCGGGAAGGGAGGAGTGAATCAAACGAGAAGAAAAGTGGACACGCTAAATCAGAAACCGCACCTGATGATGCAGCCATAAATTCAAGGGTTAACGTAATAATATATCATACCTGATGCCGTGGTACGGATCAAGGCCAGGTGTCAGGAGGCCACCGGGTCTTCAACAAATAGCGCCCCATTTTAAGGCCAACAACACAAGAGGGATCCGGGCCATGCTGGGTTACTCACCCAGTGCCGTCCTGATGGCCGTGGCCAGCCCCATTTTAGAGAAGGGTTTTTGAATAAAGTGCACGTCCTTTTCAAGAACACCATGGTGAGCGATGACATCGGCCGTATACCCGGACATATACAAAGCCGAAACGTTCGGACGAAAGCGAAGCAATTGTCCTGCAAGTTCACGACCGTTCATACCCGGCATGATCACATCGGTGACAAGCACATGAATCTCACCGGAATACCCCTCAGCCTGCTTCAACGCCTCTTCAGGTTCCCCGGCAGTCAACACGGTGTAACCCAGCCCGTGAAGCATTCTTTGTGTCAATTTCAGGATCGCGAGGTCATCCTCCACAAGCAGAACCGTCTCCCCATGAGCCACAGGAACGTCCCCCGGGCCCCTCACCTCAGGTTCATCGGGAATCTCGCTGTGACGCTGCAGGTAGACCCGAATGGTCGTCCCCCTGCCCAACTCACTGTACGCATTAACAAACCCATTGTTTTGTTTTACAATACCATAAACCGTTGCCAACCCGAGGCCGGTCCCCTCATCCACCGCCTTTGTGGTAAAAAAGGGCTCAAAAATATGATCAAGGACGTCCTTTTCCATGCCGCCGCCGTTGTCACTGACGATCAGCACCACATATTCACCGGGCACAAACCCGGCGTGGGCATTGCAGTACTCTTCTCCCAGGGTGATTTTACCCGTTTCAATGGTGACCTTGCCCGTCCCTTCAATGGCATCCCGGGCATTCACACAGAGATTGGCCAGGATCTGATCAAGCTGGGAGGGATCCATCTTCACCGGCCAAAGCTCTTCCCCCGGCCGCCAGGTCAGTTCAATGTCCTCCCCGATAAGTCGACGAAGCATTTTGAGCATGCCGCCAATGTTCCGGTTTAAATCGATGGCCATGGGGGCAATGGCCTGCTTGCGTGCAAAGGCCAGGAGCTGTCGGGTAATATCCGTGGCCCGCGTTGCCGCTTTGAACACTTCAGCGAGATGTTCCTTTAACGACTCATTGGAGCCCACATGATCCATGGCCAACTCTGTAAACCCGATGATCACGCTCAAGGCATTGTTGTAATCATGCGCAACCCCACCTGCCAGTCGCCCCACAGACTCCATCTTCTGCGCGTGAAGCAATTGGTTCTTCAATTTATCACGCTCCTCATCCCCACGTTTTCGTTCCGAGATATCCAATGTGGCAAGAAGCCCTCTGACGGCATCACGTTGGTCATAATCAATTTTAAGCCTCAGAAAAATCTGTCGGGCATCACCGGAAAGGGTTTTCACCTCCGCTTCGGCTTCAAACTCCGCCTCCCCTGCTGCCAGGGCAAGCACCTCTTCTTTGAACACCGCCAGAGAGCTCTCCGTAAAAATACGCTCCAGATTTCCGAGCAGCTCATCTTTTGCACTGGCGTGATGAAGTTTCAGGGTCGCCTGGTTCACATCCATGACCCTTACTTTTTCGACACACGCCTGCAGTTCGGTGGGATTGTCTGAAAAATAAGTCCTGAAATCAGAAACGCCTGATTTTTTGAGGGTTTCCAGATACTCACTCAGTTCCGTGAAATCCTCCTCCCAGAGTGGGACCGGGGAGTCTTGAAACAAGGCTTCATAACGCCTGTTCACGACACGCAGGGCCTCCTCGATATGAAGACGTTCGGAAACCTCTTTTCTGAGGTGGGTATTGATCTGCGCCATGTCACGCGTTCGAACCTTTACCTGATGATTCAGCAGACGCATCCAGGCAAAAAGCAGGGCCAATAAAAGACCGCCCACCCCAAGAAGATAAAACACCCAATCGGGAACCGAGAATTCTGGCAGACTGCTTTTCCCATACCACTTCTTCAGGGTGACGTAATAAAAAGAGCCATCGTCCTGCCTCCAATGCGCAAGATAGTTGTCAAAGACTGTTATCAGGTCATCGTTTGTTCCTTCAGGCACCGCAAAAACCAGGCTGAAGGGATTGAACATGATGGGACTTAAGGTCACATCGTAATCCGGTGCATGGGCGTTGCCATAGACATTGTTCAGCACTCCGGCGTCACTCCGGCCCGACGAGATCAGCTCAAAGACCTCCGCATACGAACCCACAGGAATCAGTTCGCAATCCACCTTGAATGTTTCAACAAGGTGCTTAAAGTTGAGGCCATTGATCCCCCCTTTGAGTATCGCGACCCTTAGCCCCTTCATGTCGAGTATGTTCTGGACATGGAGATCTCTTCCCACGTAAACCTGCCCCCACATCATAAGGACACTTTCCCGGGAGAAATCCATATACACGTCCCTTTCAGCCGTATACGTGATGCTTGTCATCACATCGATACGTCCTGAACGAAGGTTCTCCAGGCCGTTATTCCATGTATCAGGCACATAGGTCAGCTTCCATTTTTCCCTTCTTGCGATCTCTTCCAGTATATCGATGTAAATGCCTCGTGCGGTTCCCCCTTCGTCCTGAAACACCAGCGGGTTGTTCTGAAAAATGCCCACACGCACGGCCTTTGCGGCCACAGCCTCCCCGAAAAAGCAACCCGTTGCCGCACAAGCCAAGAGCATCAGCCCGAAAATCAGGGGAACAGCCCCCCTTGCGGGCTGCCCTCCTTTTCGGCACCCAATCCCATGGGATAGCCCTCGAGCATCTCCTGTTCCCAAAGGAGTCTTATGTCTTAACCATTCGATGACTGCCTGCATTGGGTTCACTCCCGGTAACACCGACGCCATGAATCAAGAAGCCCGACAACTATCCGGCTCAAGCTAAACGTTTATAAAATGTACCATACAGGCCTGGATAACGGTCCAGAGGAGTCCGATGGCGCTGATAACCAACAGCTTTGGGCTTAATATGTAACCGAAAAAGTTCAGGGGCATGTCAAAAGGCATCCCACCTTAAGGGCAAGCAACGCTGTGCATCCCCCCGAACCGGCCTCACTTCAATGAAGAGATCCAGGTCAACTCATCCATATCAACGGCATCAATGCTGTAGCCGCTTTCAAACAGCTCAAGGCAAGCATCGACGACACGATAATCGTACCACCGCCCCGCACCGGCGGTGATGGCCGCCAACGCATCTTTCAGCGGATACGCCTGACGATAGGGCCGATAGGCGGTCAAAGACTCCACCACATCTGCCACGCACACGATACGCGACTCAAACAGGATCTC
>Ga0070728_10002693_pt1 | contig 21285 bp, 17 predicted proteins | sample tdDd471_FD_66723 | JGI IMG/M metagenome (GOLD analysis project Ga0070728, IMG submission 66723) | Marine sediment microbial communities from the Atlantic coast under amendment with organic carbon and nitrate - tdDd47.1 | ecosystem: Environmental > Aquatic > Marine > Coastal > Sediment | place... | reverse complement strand
TACCTGATCGGCGACTATGCGCCCGGGCAAGACACGATCAGCCTGCAGGGCGCTTCCGCAGCCGGCATCCTGACGGCGACCAGCCTGGGCGCGGACGCCCTGCTCGGGATCGATATGGACGGCGATCTCTCGGTCGACGTAACCCTGCAGGTGGCAGGCGGCGCCGGACTGACGTTCTCGACCGTGGCGTCCAGCATGGGCGTCGACATCGTCGGCTCGACCATGTCGGGAGGTCCGATCTTCGGGACCTCGGCCGACGATCTGCTGCTGGGCACCACCTTCAACGATACCATCAGCGGGCTGGACGGCGACGACACCTTGAGCGGTTTCGGCGGTGAGGATGCGCTGTACGGCGGCTCCGGCGATGACCGGCTGGTGGCCGGCGACGGCGACGACACGTTGTCTGGCGGCGCTGGCGACGACACGTTGCTGGCCGGATACTTCGGGTCCAATTCCGACGCCCTGTACGGCGGGACCGGGAACGACGCCCTGTACGGCGGTGCAGGCACCGACACGTTGTACGGCGGCGACGGCGACGACAGCCTGTACGGCGGCACCTTCGGGTCGGAGCTGTACGGCGGTGCGGGTGCCGATCGCTTCGTCATCGCTCCCGGGCAGATCGTGGCCGGCGGTTCCTATGTGATCGGCGATTACGCACCCGGGCAGGATACGATCAGCCTGCAGGGCGCTTCGGCGGCGAGCATCCTGACGGCGGCGAGCCTGGGCTCCGATGCCCTGGTCGCGGTCGACACGGATGGTGACCTGTCGGCCGACCTCACGCTGCGGATCGCAGGGGGGGCCGCGCTGACCTTCTCTGTGGCGGCGTCGAGCATGGGCACCGACATCATCGGCTCGACCATGTCTGCGGGGCCGATCTTCGGCAGTTCGGCGGACGACCTGCTGATCGGCACCAGCGGCAACGACACCATCAGCGGGCTGGGCGGCGACGACACGATCAGCGGGCTCGCCGGCGACGATGCGCTGTACGGCGGGACCGGCAACGACAATCTGACAGGTGGCGACGGCAACGACAGCCTGTTCGGCGGAGCGGGCAACGACCTCCTGGTCGGAGGCTTCTTCACAGGCTCGGACTTGATGGACGGAGGGGCCGGCAACGATTTCATCTTCGGAGCGGTCGGCACGAACACGCTGGTCGGCGGCGACGGCGACGATACGTTGTTCGGCGGGAGCGCCGCGAACTTCCTGTACGGCGGCAACGGCGACGACAGGCTCCTGGCTGGTTCCGGCAACGACATCCTGTCTGGCGGATATGGCAACGACTCGCTTTCCGGCGGGGCCGGCGACGATGCGCTCTATGGCGGATACGCGGCGGGCCACGACGCGCTGTACGGCGGCGACGGCGACGACAGCCTGTACGCTTCGACCCTGTCGAGCGAGCTGTACGGCGGCTCGGGTTCCGACCTGTTCGTCATCCCCGGGCAGTTCGCGACTGGCTCGTCGTACCTCGTCGGCGACTATGCGGCCGGGCAGGACAGCATCAGCCTGCAGGGCGCGTCGGCGGCGACCATCCTGACGGCGTCCAGCCTGGGCTCGGACGCGCTGCTGGGCATCGACGTCGACGGCGACCTGTCCGCCGACATGACCCTGCGCATCGTCGGCGGGGCCGGACTGACCTTCTCCACGGTGTCCTCAACCTTGGGGACCGAGATCGTCGGAACCTCCATGCCGGCCTCGATCATCGTCGGCACCTCGGCGACCGAGCTGCTGGTCGGAACCAGCTCGAACGACACGATCAGCGCGCTCCTGGGTGACGACACGGTCCTGGGCCTGGCCGGCGACGACGTGATCTCGGGTGGCGGCGGCAACGACCTGCTGTCGGGCGGGGCCGGCAACGACGTGCTGTCCGGCGGCGACGGCGATGACGTTCTCCTCGGCGTCGCCGGCGACAACCGGCTGGTCGGCGGCACCGGGATCGACACCCTGGTCGGCGCGGACGGGGTGGACACGCTGTCCGGTGGCGCCGGCAACGACGTCCTGTATGGGGTGACCGGCAACGACGTGCTGTATGGCGGCGACGGGGCCGACCACGCCTCGGGCATGGACGGCGACGACGTGCTGTACGGCGGTTCCGGTGCCGACGTGCTGTCGGGCGGTGCCGGCAACGACGTGCTGTCCGGTGGCGAGGGCGACGACTTCCTGCAGGGCGTCGCCGGCAGCAACTGGATCGACGGCGGCACCGGTGCCGACGTCCTGGTCGGTGCCGACGGCGCCGACACCCTGTTCGGCGACGGCGGCAACGACGTCATGTACGGCGTCACCGGCAACGACGTGCTGTATGGCGGTGACGGGGCCGACCACGCCTCCGGCATGGACGGCGACGACGTGCTGTACGGCGGCTCCGGCGCCGACGTGCTGTCGGGCGGTGCCGGCAACGACGTGCTGTCCGGTGGCGAGGGCGACGACTTCCTGCAGGGCGTCGCCGGCAGCAACTGGATAGACGGCGGTACCGGCGCCGACATCCTGATCGGCGCGGACGGCGCCGACACCCTGTTCGGCGACGGCGGCAACGACGTCATGTACGGCGTCACCGGCAACGACATCCTGTACGGTGGCGACGGGGCCGACCACGCCTCGGGCATGGACGGCGACGACGTGCTGTACGGCGGCTCCGGCGCCGATGTGCTGTCGGGCGGGCAGGGCAACGACCTGCTGTCCGGCGGGGCGGGAAGCGACCAGCTGTTCGGGGGGGCCGGCGACGACACGATCGTGTTCAACGCCGGCGACGGCAGCGACTCGATCTTCGACTTCAACGCGGCCGGCGACATCGTCGACCTGGACGCCTCGTTCGACATCACCGGCCAGGCGGCCCTGGACCTGGTGCTGTCGGACGACGGCTCGGGCAACGCCGTGCTGGACTTCGGCAACGGCGACCGGGTCGTGCTGATGGGGGTCGACTACCGGGACCTGCTGATCGGCAACTTCACCTGACGGGCGGCCGCGAACGGATGGCGCCGGTCTAGTTCTGGAACCGGTGCAGGAGCGTCGCCAGCGCGCGTGCGACCTCGCCTTCCAGGGGGAAGGAGAGCATGCCCATCACCGAATAGCCGAGCAGCCAGGGCATCAGGTAGAAGCGCGCCATGTAGAAGAACCAGGCGACGTAGAGTGGCCAGAACCGGGGATCGAGAAACCCCGGCGTGACCGGCCGGAAGACGCGGATCAGCGGATCGGTCGCCCGGACGAAGAACCGCATGAAGAAGAAGCTCGAGTTCTCCGGCAGGAACAGGCCCATCGCGAACCGGCCGATCAGCGTCCACATGACGACGCCGAGAACGTAGTCGATCACCACGGCCCACAGCGGGACGAAGTCCTGCATTGTCGCGAATCCCCCGAACCTGTCGTTGCGTGCAGCAATAGCCCGAAAGAACGAAGCCGGGGAGAGGCGCGCTCCCCCCGGCTTCCTATAGGCGTCTCGTCAGTGGCTCGAGCCGAGGATGGTCTGGCCGGACGGTATTCGGACCTCGTCGACCATGTCCTGGGTCTCCTTGTCCGGTGCCTCGGTGAGGAGGGTCACCACGACCATCGAGACCAGGCTGGCGGCGGCGCCGACGATCCCGAAGCGCAGGTCGTTCAGACCCAGCCACGGAACCATCCCGCCCCACTTGACCATGTACAGGTACCAGGTGCCGACACCGAGGCCGATCGCCATGCCGGCGATCGCTCCCGGCCGGTTGGCCCGTTTCCACCAGACGCCTAGCACCAGCGGGAAGAACAGGCCGGACATCGCGAAGTCGAAGGCCCAGGCCACCGCTCCGAGAATACCGGTCAGCTTCTGCGCCGCCACATAGGCGCCGAGGGCACCGATGACGAGCAGCAGGATGCGGGCGACCAGCAGCCGCTTCCGGGTCTCCGCCTTCGGGTCGATGATCTTGTAGTACAGATCATGCGACAGCGCGTTGGCGATCGCCAGCAGCAGGCCGTCGGCCGTCGACATCGCCGCCGCCATGCCGCCTGCGGCGACCAGGCCGGAGATGACATAGGGCAGTCCTGCGATCTCCGGGGTCGCCAGCACGACGATGTCGGCGCGCATGAAGAACTCGTTGATCTGCAGGATGCCGTCGCCGTTCGAGTCGACGATCTTCAGCATGTCGACCGCGCCCCATTTCTGGATCCAATCGAGCGCGTTCACATCGGAAATTGCCTTGCCGATGATGCTGGTAGCGAGATTCGGATCCAGCACCTGCAGCTTGGTCAGCGTGGCCAGTGCAGGAGCCGTGAAGTACAGCAGGGTGATGAAGAACAGCGACCACGCCACCGAGCTGCGGGCCGCCCGCACCGACGGTGTCGTGAAGTAGCGCATCAGGATGTGCGGCAGCGACGCGGTGCCGAGCATCATGCACGCCACCAGGGTGACGAACTGCCACGATGCCAGCACGGTGTTGGCCGGGGTGGCGTGCAGGACCGTCAGCGCGCTCATGCCGGCGACCTTTTCGACCGGTTTGAGGACCCCGATCTGCAGCAGCGGCTCAAGCTCGTTGATGCGGTGGACCGCCTCGCCGTACTCGAACTGCGGGAAGAAGCCGAAGCCCTGCTTGATGGACATCCAGAACACCGGCACGAGGTAGGCGATGATCAGCACGATGTACTGGGCCACCTGGGTCCAGGTCACCGCCCGCATGCCGCCGAGCATCGAGCACAGCAGGATGCCGAGCAGGCCGAACCAGACGCCGACCTCGAACGGGATCTGCAGGGCGCGGGCGGCGATCGTGCCGGTGGCGTTGATCTGCGCCGTCACGTAGGTGAACGAAGCGACCACCAGGACAACGACGGCCAGGAACCGGGCGAGGTTGCCGCCGTAGCGGGTGCCGATGAAGTCGGGCACCGTGTAACAGCCGAACTTGCGCAAGTACGGCGCCATCAGCACCGCAACCAGCACATAGCCGCCGGTCCAGCCGACCACGAAGGCGAGGTAGGGGTGGCCGGCCATGTAGATGCCGCCGGCCATCGCCACGAACGAGGCACCGGACATCCAGTCCGCCGCCGTCGCCATCCCGTTGAACACCGGCGGAACCTCGCGGCCGGCGACGTAGTAGGCGTCGACCTGCATGGTCCGCGACAGCCACCCGATCAGGGCGTAGATCACGATGGTGAAGCCGACGAACAGCAGGCCGATGGTATCGGCGCTGCCGCCCACCTGTTCGAACAACGCCATAAGCAGCACGAACAACAGGAAGCCGCCCGTGTACATGGCATAGATCTTGGGGAGGTTGTCTACGAACCTTCCCTGGATTCGAAACCAACTCATGGTGCGTACCCCCGTCAGTCTTCTTCAGCCACGCCGCATTCGCGGTCGATACGGTCCTGCTGCTTCACGAAGACGAACAGCTGGATCACGAACGCGAACAGCGACCCCTGGGCGGCCATGTAGAAGCCGACAGGGAATCCGATGAAGGTGATCTTGTTGAGGTCGGCCGCGAACCACTGGACCACGTAGGCAAAAATAAACCAGACCGCGAGATGTACGATCATCAGGTTCCTGGTTCTACTCCAGTGTTCTTGTCGGTTATCCGAGGCGTGATCGGTCACCGCTTTTTCCTCCCCTTGAGGGCGGGGGTATGTTTTGGGTCTTCAGATTGCCTGAATTTTTATTCAAACCCCCAGAATGGATGGCCTATCCACCCATACTGTTTTGTATATTAACGTGATTCTTCGTTATTGAAAAGCAAAGCCAGGGTAGTGTTGTCAGACATAAAGGCAGCGGCGCCCCTCTGTATGCCGGATGCGGGGCGAATCGTTGAAAGCGGCGGGTTTTAACCGCGATCTATTCAGCGTGGTTGATCGAGTTCTTGGGGCGACCGCAGGCATCCCGGCCGCGCGCGCGGCGCGGAAGGTACAGACGGGGCCCTGGCTGCGTTGGGTTGCGGTCGGTCTTTCCGCCCTGGCCGGGAAAGAGTTCGTTGTCCGGACGATCTCTTTCCGGGTCACCGTCTCCACGACCGTCGCGCCGCCACCCCCGACGGCGTTCGCGAGTCCGCAGCTGTCGATTGCCTCTGTTGCGCTTCTCTCCGCGGTAAGGGGGTTGGATCCCCCTGATTCGGGCCACCCGCTGTGCCCGGCGATTCTGTCGAATGCGGCATTTCTATGGCAACTTGCTCTACGGTACCGGGTGTGGAAAGACTGTCAACATCCGACACGGGTGCGGCACCCGCTTTGTCAATTAATCGCCAATGTCTCGCGCAATTCTGTAAAGAATTGACAGGCAGAAACGGATCGGCCCCGCGCCGGGTATCCCGGGCGGGGCCGATGGAAGTCGACCGAAGGGTGAGCGGTTACTCCGCCGGTTCCCCGAGATGCTCGGCCCCGAGGCGCTTGCGCCCGGTGACCATCGCCCGAACCAGGTTCTCGCCCTCGTGGATGCTGGCGAGCAGCACGCCGCCGATGTGCAGGGCGACCAGGACGATCAGGCCGTCGGCCAGCGTCTCGTGGGTCTCCTGGACCCATTCGACTCCCCAGAAGGCGTCGGTGGTGCTGAGCCAGCCGGTCAGGCCGAGGCCGAGGATCGTCGCCAACAGGGCGACGATCATGGCCCCGCCGGCCGGGTTGTGGCCCAGGTGGCGTCGCTCGCGCCCGGCGATCAGGTCCTTGAGATAGCCGAGGACGACCGACGGGCTGCGCACGAAGTCGGAGAACCTGGCATGCCGGGAGCCGATGAAGCCCCAGACGATGCGGATCGCGACGATCTCGACGGCGGCGTATCCGGCGGTCTCGTGCAGGCTCTGCCACTCGTCACCGCTGAGCCAGGCGACGGCGATGCACGTCACCAGGGCCCAGTGGCCGATCCGGACGATCGGGTCCCAGACGCGGACGTCCCCGGCCATGGCTCAGCTGTCCTCGTCCGTACCCGCCGGCTTCAGCGTCCGCGGGTCGAAATAGCTTTCCTTGCGGTTCCCGTCGGCATCGATCGCATAGACCTCGTAGCAGCCGTTCTCGACCTTGATGCGCCGGATCTGCCAATGGTCCGCCTCGAGCTTGGCCCGCAGGGCCTTCTCCGGCTGCCACTGGTCGTGCGGGGCGGCGCAGCGGTCGCCCTCGGCGTGGGCGACGCCGGCGCCGAGGACGAGGGCCAGCGGCAGCGCCAGGTAGAACCCCTTCATGGAAAACTCCGTTGGTTTCATTGACGATGAGGCTTCGTAGCCGGTGAAGCTGACGAGCGCCTGACGAACGACGGCAATCGCCTTCAGCTTGCCGTAAGGTCCGGGCCGGACGGTCGGGGGCGGCTGCAGGGGACAGCTGCAGGGGACGGGGACCACGACGATGCGCATTCTGCTTGTGGAGGACGAGCCCAGCCTCGGCGGGGCGGTCCAGGAGCATCTGGCGGCCGACGGCCATGCCGTGGACTGGGTCACCCGGGTCGACGACGCCGACGCCTCGTTGCGGGCGGTCGACTACGGCCTGGTCCTGCTCGACCTGCATCTCCCGGACGGCCGCGGTCTCGACCTGCTGAAGGCGATGCGGGCCGCAGGCAATGTCAGTCCGGTGATCATCGTGACCGCCCGCGACCAGATCAGCGACCGGATCGCCGGGCTGAACGCCGGGGCCGACGACTACCTGGTCAAGCCCTTCGACCTCGACGAGCTGCGGGCGCGGGTGGCGGCGGTCTCGCGCCGCTATGCCGGCAACCCGAACCCGACCCTCAAACTGGGCGATCTCGAGATCGACAAGGTGGCGCGGCGGATCCGGCGCGGCGACGAGGGCATCGAACTGACGCGTCGCGAGTGGGCGGTCCTGGACCTGCTGACCCAGCGTCCGGGCGCGATCGTGTCCAAGGACCGGCTCGAGGAGGCGCTGTACGACTTCGAGGCCGAGGTCGAGAGCAATACGGTCGAGGTGCACATCAGCCGGCTGCGCAAGAAGCTCGGACGCGACGCGATCCGCACGCTTCGCGGTGTCGGCTATCGGGTCGAGCCGTCGTGAGCGAGGCCTGGAGCCTGTCGCGGCGGCTGTCCGGGGCGCTGATCCTGGGGATTACCGCACTGTGGATCGTCGCCGTGCTGGCGGCAGTCGTCGTGGTGCAGGACGAGATGGAAGAGGTGTTCGACAGCGCCATGCAGGAGATGGCGCAGCGCCTGCTGCCGCTGGCGATGGACGATCTGCGGAACGACGACGGCGACAGTCGGGAGATCGACCACACCACCGACGTGCCGGAACACGAGGAATACCTCGTCTATCAGCTTCGCAACGCCTCGGGCCGGGTCCTGCTGCGGTCGCACGATGCTCCGGCCGAGCCGTTCCCGGTTCCGCTGCAGCCCGGCTTCACGGATGCCGGCGGCTGGCGGGCCTATACCGAGCGCACCGTGGACGGCCGGCTCTACATCCAGGTGCTCGACCGGCAGGCGCACCGGCGCGAGGCGCTGCTCGAGTTCGTGGTCTGGCTGGTGGCCCCGCTGGCGCTGCTGATCCCCTTGGCCGGACTGATCATCGTGTTCGTGGTCCGTCGCGTGCTGGCGCCGATCGCCGGCGTCCGGGAAGCGATCCGCGAGCGCGGCGGCTCCGACCTCGCGCCGATCCCGGGCGACGGAATGCCGCTGGAGCTGGCTCCCATCGTCGACGACGTGAACCGGCTCATGCGGCGCCTGGCGAAGGCGCTGGAAAGCGAGCGCTCGTTCGCCGCCAACAGCGCGCACGAGCTGCGAACGCCGGTCGCCGCCGCCCTGGCCCAGCTGTCGCGGCTGGCCGAGGAGTCGAGAGGCTCGCCCGGTGCCGGGCGGATCGATCAGATCGCCGACATCCTGCGCGGCCTGGCCCGTACGGTCGAGAAGCTGCTCCAGCTCTCGCGGGCGGAGGCCGGCATCGCATTGCGGCGGGAGCCGGTCGACCTGGTGCAGGTCGTCGAGCTGCTGGTCGAGGAGTTTCGGCGCGATGGACGGTATGCCGACCGCGTCCGCCTGGAGCCGGCTCCCGACGAGGACGTCGTCGCCATGGCCGACATCGACGCGATCGCGATCGCGGTCCGGAACCTGATCGAGAACGCCCTGGTGCACGGCAGCGCCGAGGAACCGGTGCAGGTCTTCGTGGCGCCGGACCGGTCGATCCGCGTCGTGAATGACGGGCCGGTGGTGCCGCCCGATCGGCTCGCGGTGCTGACCGGCCGATTCGAACGGGGCGCGGCGAAGGCGGCGGGCTCCGGCCTCGGGCTGGCGATCGTCGACAGCATCGTGCGCCAGGCCGGCGGCCGCCTGGAACTCCGGTCGCCGGCGTCGGGCCGCAACTCGGGTTTCGAGGCGGTCATCCATCTTCCGGGAACAATCTGAACCGGCTTCAGGTTCGGGTCAGTTTGCCCAGGCATCGTTCGCTCGTACCGGCCGGATGGTCGGGCCAATGAGCAAGGAGCGAACCGATGTCGAGCGACCTGTACGACCTGTTCGAGAACGATGACGATGGTCACAACGACGACCACCGTCACGACGACGCGACCGAGCATCGTGACGGCAGCGGCGGAAGCGACGACGGCGGCAGCCACGACGGCGACAGCCACGACGGTTCAGGCGACGACGGCTTCGATCATAGCGACGACGACGTGATGAGCGGTGGCGATTCCGACGACCACCTGGACGGCGGCGTCGGCCGGGACGACATCCACGGCCGCGACGGCGACGACGACCTGCACGGCGGGCTCGACGACGACGTCATCTACGGCAACGTCGGCTCCGACTTCCTGTACGGCGACGACGGCGCCGACGTCCTCTACGGCGGCCAGCACCTGGACCATGTCGAGGGCGGGATCGGCGACGACCGCCTGTACGGGAATCTCGGCGACGACACCCTGGACGGCGGCGAGGGCGCCGACTGGCTGCACGGCGGCCAGGGCGACGACATCGCCTCGGGCGGCGCCGGTGACGACGTCCTGAACGGCGGCCTCGGCAACGACCTGCTGAACGGCGGTGCCGGTGCCGACCAGTTCGTGTTCGCCGGCCTGTCGGGCAACGACACGATCTCCGATTTCGACCCGACCGGGGGCGACCTGATCGTCCGGTCGGCGCTCGCCGGGGTCGGGCCGGCGTCGGTCGAGGAACTGCTCGCCAACGTGACGACCGATGCGTCGGGCGATGCGGTCGTGGACTTCGGCGCCGGGCAGTCGGTCACGCTGATCGGCGTCTCGGCGGAGGACCTGTCAGCCGCGAACTTCCAGCTTCTCTGAGATCCGGCAGCGGCTGGACGGCCGCGCATCCCGAGGCGCGGCCGTCCAGCCGTTTCAGAACATCAGGTCGCGCAGCAGGGTCGGGATATCCTGCAGGCGACCGAGCGCCCGTTTCAGGTCGGCGCGCTGCTGCCGGGTCAGCGGGGAGAGCTCGACCATCCGGCTCGGCTTCAGCCCGGCGGCGATGTCGCGGCTCTGCTGGTCCAGGGTCAGCGACACGCCCAGCGCATGCGCTTCCATCAGCGCCGACAGGTCCGCCTCGCTGCCGATGCCGCGGGCGATCAGCCCGCCCAGCCGGGCCCGGGTCGAGCGTTCCTCGATGCCGTGCCGTATCGCCAGGGTCCGGGCGGCCGAGGCCACCGGGAACAGGATGTGCTGCTTCAAGTCCAGCCGGCCGTTCTCGCCCCGGATCTTGCCGAACAGGGTGACCGGGCTCGGCACCGAAGCCAGCCGTTCGCCCAGCAGCTTGGCGAAGGTCGGGTTCTCACGGCCGGCGGCGTAGGCGACCTCGAACAGCGTGTGGCCGAGGCTCAGGGTCCCGCACACCGGGGCTTCATCGAAGAAGATGTCGACGTTCAGCAGGTCCTGCGGCCGCGACAGTCGGACCCAGCGGGCGATCCGTCCGGTCCAGGTCTCCAACGACCCGCGCCAGTCCGCGTTCCTGGCCATCACCCCGCCGGTGCACAGCGGAATGCCGGCCTCGTCCAGGATCGCCGCCAGTCGGTCGCCGAGCTCGGCGAACCAGCGGTCCTCGGGACCGTCGGGCGCGCCGGCTTCGAACACGATGGCGTTGTCCTGGTCCGGCACCAGCAGGCTCTCGCCGCGCCCGCCCGAGCCGAGCACCATCACCGCATAGGGACATGGGGCCTCGCCGCGGCCCGCGGCCCGCATCGCATCGGCCGCCAGCACGGTCGCGCGCCGGGTCATCGAGCGGATCTCCTCGCTGACGACCCGGCAGACGATGTGGGCGTCGACGTCCTCGGCCAGCAGCGACCTGACGACCGCCGGCAGGGTCGACCAGGCGAGCGCCAGGTCCCTGGCCGAGCCGGCGAGCTCGATCGCGTCGGCGAGCGCGATCGCCGGCCCGGCCCGCAGCTTCAGCAGGTCGCGGGCCGAAACCACGCCGACCAGGGCGTCGCCGTCCGACCGGACCCCGAGATGCCGCGTACCGACCCGTCCCATCCGGCCGACCGCTCGGTACAGGAAGGCGTTCTCGCGGATGGTGAGCAGAGGCTTCGAGCCGATCCGGGCGACCGGTTCGTCGAGCGCGGTGGCGCCACCGGCCGCGATCCGCCGCATGGCGTCGCGCTCGGTCACGATGGCATATTCCGCGACGTCGCGGCCGGGCTGGCCGCCGGGCGCCACGAACACCGAGGAGATCGATCGGGACACCATCACGTCGATCGCCGCCTTCAGCGTCGTCTCGGGCGTTACCACCACCGGCGGGGCGGCCATGATGTCGCCGATGCGATGCCGGTAGGGGTAGGTGTCGAAACTGCCGAGCACCTCGTCGTGCGGTTCCTCGACCGGGGTTTCCCAGCCGGCGCGCTGCTGGCGTTCCAGCTCGCCGCCGAGCCGCCGGCAGGCGCGCTCGGCCTCGGCCAGCGTCCGGATGCCTTTCGCTTCGAGGTGCGGGACGAGCGCCAGGAAGATGAGACCGGCGGCCTCCGCGTCGCCGAGCGCCCGGTGCCGGTCGCGGGTCTCCAGGCCGAGCCAGCTCGCCAGCGCGTCGAGCGAGTGGCTGGCCAGGGACGGCGCCACCACCGCGGCCAGCATGCGGACGCACAGCGCGCGCGGCTTGCGCCACGGCAGCCGGCGTCGGCGGGCTTCGTTCGCCAGCACCGTCAGATCGAAGCCGACGGTGTGACCGATCACCACCCGGCCGTCCATCAGGGCGGCGAGCTCGTCCCAGACCGCCGGCAGGGCCGGGGCGCCGCTGACCGTCGCGTCGGCGATCCCGTGCACTTCGGTGGACACTTCCGGGATCGGCACGCCGGGATCGACCAACCGTTCATAGGCCTCGGCTGCTCCGAGCGCGGCCTTGGCGATCGGGATCGCGCCGATCTGCACGACATGGGCCTTGGCCGCGTCGAGCCCGGTGGTCTCGAGATCGACCGCGATCGCGTCCAGCGCGAACAGGGGAGTGGCACCGGTAATGGGCGTCACGTCCGGCCTCCTGGTCCCGGATCGGCGCCGGGCGGTTCCCGGGCGGCTGGGATGCCGCAATTCTGGGCGGCGCGGCCGTCCGCGGCAATGCCCGGCTGCGAATCGCGGCGACCGACCGGCGAGGAACGTTGCGGTCGCGCAGCCGCCTGCGCTAGAACCCGCCGTCACCTGCAACCGACGGCGAGCCGCCCCGATGGCCTCCTACCAGTACATCTACGTCATGAACGGTCTGTCGAAGACCTATCCCGGCGGCCGCGAGGTGCTGAAGGACATCCGCCTGTCGTTCCTGCCGGGCGCGAAGATCGGCGTGCTGGGCGTCAACGGCGCCGGCAAGTCGACGATCCTCCGCATCATGGCGGGCGTCGACAAGGACTTCACCGGCGAGGCCTGGGTGGCCGAGGGCGCGACCGTCGGCTACCTGTCGCAGGAGCCGGAGCTGGACCCGTCGAAGGACGTCCAGGGCAACGTCATGGAGGGGCTCGGGCCGCTCAAGGCGTTGATGGACCGCTTCAACGAGGTCAGCGCCCGGTTCGCCGAGGAGCTGACAGACGACGAGATGAACGACCTGCTGGCCGAGCAGGGCGAGTTGCAGGAGAAGATCGACCACGCCGACGGCTGGGACATCGACCGCAAGGTCGAGATCGCCATGGACGCGCTGCGCTGCCCGCCGGGCGACGCCGACGTCACCAAGCTGTCCGGCGGCGAGCGGCGCCGCGTGGCGCTCGCCAAGCTGCTGCTGTCGCAGCCCGACCTGCTGCTGCTCGACGAGCCGACCAACCACCTGGACGCCGAGTCGGTGGCGTGGCTGCAGCGCACCCTGGCCGACTATGCCGGCACGGTGGTGACGGTCACCCACGATCGCTACTTCCTGGACGAGGTCGCCGGCTGGATCCTCGAGATCGACCGCGGTCGCGGCATCCCGTACGAGGGCAACTACTCCGGCTGGCTGGTGCAGAAGCAGAAGCGCCTGGAGCAGGAGGGTCGGACCGAGGCCGCCCGGATGCGGACCCTCAACCACGAGCTCGAGTGGATCCAGCAGAGCCCGCGGGCCCGTCAGGCCAAGTCCAAGGCCCGTATCAGCGCCTACGAGGATCTGCTGGCCCAGAACCAGGAGAAGGCGCCGGACACCGCGCAGATCGTCATCCCGGCGGGCCCCCGTCTCGGCGACGTGGTGATCGAGGCCGAGCATCTCTCCAAGGGCTTCGGCGACCGGCTGCTGATCGACGACCTGTCGTTCAAGCTGCCGCCGGGCGGCATCGTCGGCGTGATCGGCCCGAACGGTGCTGGCAAGACCACGCTGTTCCGCATGATCACCGGCCAGGAGACGCCGGACAACGGCAGCTTCCGGGTCGGCGAGACCGTCAAGCTCGGCTATGTCGATCAGAGCCGTGACACCCTGCGGGCCGACAAGACCGTGTTCGAGGAGATCTCCGACGGCAACGACGAGATCGACCTGGGCCGCCGCAAGATGCAGAGCCGCGCCTACGTCAGCCTGTTCAACTTCAAGGGCTCGGACCAGCAGAAGAAGGTCGGCCAGCTGTCGGGCGGCGAGCGCAACCGCGTCCACCTGGCCAAGATGCTGAAATCCGGCGCCAACCTGCTGATGCTCGACGAGCCGACCAACGACCTGGACGTCGATACCTTGCGGGCGCTCGAAGAGGGACTCCTGGAGTTCGCCGGCTGCGCCGTGGTGATCAGCCACGATCGCTGGTTCCTGGACCGCATCGCCACCCACATCCTGGCGTTCGAGGGCGACAGCCACGTCGAGTGGTTCGAGGGCAACTACGAGGCCTACGAGGCCGACCGCAAGCGCCGTCTCGGGGTCGAGGCCGATACCCCGCACCGCATCAAGTACAAGCCGATCCGCCGCAGCTGATCCTTCGCGGCCCGCCGCGATGCGGCGGGCACCTCAGGATGACGGAGGCGGGCGCCTCAGGTTGATGCAGGCAGGCGTATCAGGGTGATGGGAAGTGTTGGACGTTCTGACATCCTGAGGTGCCCCCGCGAAAGCGGGGGCCTCGAAGGAAGGGTCAGGAGCCGGAGGACTTCAGCCGGGCCATGCGCTCGTTCAGGGCCTTGATCAGCGCCTTGACCTCGCCACCGTTGCTCTGGATGACCGATGCGTACTCCTGACGCTGGGTGACGCTCATGCTCACCCCCTCGATCACCACGTCGACGACCTTGAAGCTGTCGCCCTGGCGGATCAGCCGCCACTCGACCTTGACGTCGGCACCGCCGTTCGGGTCGACGATCCGGGTGTTGACCAGCGTGAACTGGCCGTCCTCGCGGCTGCCGTCGACCACCAGCTTCTGGCCGGCGTACTCGTCGAACCGGGCGGTGTAGGTGTAGACGATGCTTTCCTTGAACGCCTTGAGATAGGCGTCGCGGTCTTCCGGCGTCGCCAGGCGCCAGTAGCGGCCCAGCAGGAAGCGGCCGATCCCTTCCATGTCGAAGGTATCGGACAGCAGCTCGTCGAAACGGGCCCGCTTGGCCGCCATGTCGGTGTTCTTGTCGGTGACCAGCCCGAGGGCACGGTCAGCGAGCTCGTGAATGAACGCCTCGGGGGCCGTCACGTCGGCCCGCGCGGCTGCCGGCGCGGTAACCACCAGCAGTACCAACGCGAAAATCCGCGCGAACGCCATGAGACAACTCCCGTTCCTGATGACCGCCTCAGCTGGACGGCGACTTGGCGCGGCCGTTCTCGGCGGGCTGGCCGCCCGGGACGTACTGATCGAACTCCTCGGAGGTGTTCGAGCGGGTACCGGCGGCCGACGGCGGCGTACCGTTGTTGATGAGGGCGTCGCGCCGCTGCTTGTAGATGGTGCGGACGCGCGCGTAGTAGTCGACCGACGTCGTCTTCAGGTCGTTGATGACCGCGAAGTTCCGCGCCCGAAAATCCACGGCACCGGCCGCGCGACGGGCCAGCTGGACCCGCGTCCGATCGCCGTCGCGCTTCAGCGGGTTGCCGTTGCCGACGTAGTTGATCGGGTCGAGGAAATAGTCGACGGCGAGACCGACGGTGTCGCGCACGTTCGACGGGCCGAGCAGCGGCAGCACGATGTACGGACCGTCGTTGGCGCCGTAGACCCCGAGCGTCTGCCCGAAATCCTCTTCCCGGTGCTCGAGCCCGAGGCCGGTCGCGTTGTCGACGAAGCCGAACAACGGCGCGTTGGCGACGAAGCGCGACGCCGTCACGCCCGCCGCGTTCCAGTCGCCCTGGAACAGGTCGTTCGCCAGAACCACCGGCGTCGAGAGCCAGTCGAGGAAGCTGCGGACCATGTCGCGTACCGGGTCCGGAATCGCTTCCTTGTAGATGTACGCGGTCGGCTGCAGGACGAAGGTGTCGACGGTATCGTTCACCGCGAACACCATCCGGTTCGCCGGTTCGATGGGATCGTAGACTGCTCCTGGCTCAAGCTCGGTCTGGCTTGCGCATCCGGCAAGGAGCCCAGTCGCGAGAACCGCGGCCGTGAACGAGCGACGCATCCGACAAAGCCCCATTTCCGCCTGTGCGACCCGCATTTTACGTACGCATGTCCGAAGCAGAAGACCAACTCGGCACGTATTCTCGGCCGCCGTTGACCCCCTTCAGACGCAGTGTCGAGGTATCACAGAGAAGGTCCCGATGCCAGATGGTGGGGCCGGTGCGAATGGAGCTTCGATCCGGGTGTTGCAAAAATATCGCGGTTTTTAACTATCCAGTAACCGTCCCGGCTCAGCGCACTCGCTGCGCCAGAGCGTGCGCCTTGCGTTGCCATTCCACGGCGCCGACGGCGCGATACAGCCGGCCGGCCTGGACCAGCAGGGCGGTTGCCGTGGCGTTGTCGATGTTGACCGCCAGCAGCCCGATCAAAAGCGCGGCATCGGCCTCGGAGAGTCGGTCGCCCACGCTCTGGAACAGGATCCGGGCCTCGGCGTAGGCCTGCTGGGCCTGCGGCAGCCGGCCGAGGGACGACTCCAGGTCGCCGATCGCGCGCAGGGCCGATGCTTCGCCGTGCGGGTCCTTCAGCCCCTGATACATGGTCCGGACCTGGGCGAAGTTGACCCGGGCCCGGTCGTGGTTCTCCATCAGCATGTCGACCTGGCCGAGGTCCATCAGGGCCTGGGCGGCGTCGCGGGCACCGCCGGCGTTCTGATAGTGGCCGTAGGCCTCCTTGAGGATCTCGCGGGCGCTTCGCTTCTGGTCGCGGGCGATGTCGACATGCCCGCGACCCTTCTGCGCGTCGGCCGTGATCAGCAGGTCCTCGGAACTCTTGGCCTGGGCGATGACGCGGTCGAACATGACGCGCGCGTCCTCGATGTTGCCGGCAATCCGTTCCAGCTCGCCGAGCCCGACCATCAGCCGGGCCTCGTTGTCCTTGTCGCCCGATTCGACGAACAGGTTGCGGGCGATCGTGCCGTTGGCGCGTCCCCACTCGAATCGGATGCGGCATCGCCGGGCATCGCCGCGCCCGGCGATGAGCGCGCTGGCCCCCACCCGCCGTCCGGCCTGCTTGAAGCGCTGGGCCGCCTCGAGCGCCATCTCCCGGGCCTCGGTCGGCCGCTGCATCTTGCGGTAGCCGTCCGACATCACGAGGCGCACCAGACCCTCGCCGACATAGTCACCGGTCCGCCGGTACAGGGTGAGAGCACGCTCGAAACGGTTCTGAGCCTCGGCGGGGTTGCGCTCGATCCGGTACATCTCGCCACGGGCGTACAGCGCGTGCGCCTCGCCGATGCGGTCGCCGACCTGGGTCAGCAGGAAGCGCGCCTGATCGAAGCAGCCGGCGGCCTCCTCGGTCTTGGCGAGCCTGACGCAAGCCTCGCCGAGGGCGAGGAAGGCCGATCCCTCGCCGAACCGGTCGCTGTCCTGGCCGAACAGCCCACGGGCCTCCTCGAAGGCCTGGCGAGCCGCCTCGTAGCCGCGGCGGGCAAGCGCGAGATTGCCGAGCCCCATCAGGGCACGGGCGGTGTTGCGCCTGTCGTTGATCGCGCGGAACCGGTTCAGCGCATCCTCGAACAGGCGGCCGGCATCTTCGAACTCTACCCGCTCGGCGGCCAGCTCCGCCTGGCTGAGCTTGACGGTCGCTTCGAGCAGGTCCTGCTTGGCTTCACGCGCCAGCAAGGCGGCCTCGCCGAAGTTCTTGCGGGCGTCGTCGAACAGGCCGCAGATCCGGAATCCTTCGCCCTGTGCCCACAGCCGGCCGGCCATCGCGGCCGGCCCGGTCGACAGGACGCCGCCGGACCGCATCGCCTGGACGCCGCCACCGCGCTTGATGCCGCGGCTGATCCACCAGTCCAGGACCAGGGTGCACAGGCCGATGAAGCCGACGACGCAGGCGAGCAGGAGCTGATAGTTGGCCGGCCGCCCGAGCGAGAACACGTAGCTCACGGCGATGGCGCCTGCGGTGAACAGCAGGATCGTGAAGCGACGTTGCCAGGTTCCGAGCCGGCCCCGCCGTCGTGCACTCCGGATCGCCTTCACGGATCCTGCCTCAAGATCAACCCAGGATGGTGCGGATCCCCGAATGACGGGCGATTCGACGCACCGGGATTATCGCCGATCTGCCGGAGCACTCCAACCCTGGCCGGCAACATCCTGGCTGCCGGCCCGCCGGTAGATCGGGCGCAGCAGCCCCGGCAGCAGGTAGATCGGAAATTGCAGGAGGGCCAGGTACAGGAAGGTATCCGGCTCGAACGCCGCCGGTGCTGCCCCGAGCACCAGCGCCATGTTCCGGTTGCCGCAGGCCAGCGCCAGGGTGGTCGCGGTCCGCGCGCCGCTCGGCCGGAACACCGCCCAGCCGATGACCTGCATGCCGAGGGTCACGCCGAACACCAGGGCGAGCAGGCCGGTCACCCGTCCCGGGCTGGCGACCGCCGCCTGGGTGACCCCGTCCATCACCGCGATCGCGAACAGCAGCATGACGATCACGAATCCGCCGTCGATCGCGTCGGCGTAGGTCCGCAGCCGGGCCGGGCCGGCGAGCCGCCGGACCGCGGCGGCCGCCAGGGCCGAGCCGGCCAGCAGCACGGCCAGCCGGATGGCGAGCGCGACCGGTCCGATGTCGAGCTCGAGTCCCAGCAGCGCGAACACGATCGGCGGCAGGGTGACCGGGACCAGCAGGCCGGCCACGGTGGTGACGGTCAGGGCGAGCGCGCCGTCCAGCCCGACCAGGGTGGCGATCGCCGGCACCGAGATCAGCGGCGGCGACGCCGACCACACGACCAGCGCCACCGCGATGCCGGGCGACAGGTCGAGGACCCGGGCGGCCGCGAAGCCGAGCAGCGGCGAGGCCAGCAGGACGAATGCGACCGCCGGCAGCAGCAGCCGCGGCCGCCGCAGCGACCGGCCGACCTCTGCCGGATCCAGGCGCAGCAGCGACAGGGTCAGCATCAGCGCGATCGCCGGAACCAGCAGCGGCTTGGCCGAGGCGGCGAGCTCCGGGAGCGCCAGCCCGAGCACCACGCCGGCCGGCAGGCAGCCGGTCGCGCGTTTGCCGAACCAGGACAGGATGCCCATCATGGGGCGGATCCCGCCGGCGGCGGGCAGAGCAGGACCATGACAGGAGACGGCAGGGTGACTGGCATCGACGACGCAGGGTGGTTCGATTCGGGGCGGGCGGTCGTCCGGTCGGACTGGATCGACTACAACGGCCACATGAACGTCGGCTATTACCTCGTGGCGTTCGACCAGGCGACCGAGGCGATTCACGTCCATCTCGGGATCGGCGAAGACTATCGGCGCGAGCGCGACGCGTCGACGTTCGTGCTCGAGGCCCATGTCACCTACGATCACGAGCTGCTGGAAGGTGCCCCGCTGGCGTTCCGCACCCGAATCGTCGCCTTCGATTCCAAGCGGCTGCACCTGATGCACCGCATGTTCCACGCCGGGGAAGGATACCTGGCCGCGACCAACGAGCTGATGTGCCTGCACGTCGACCTGAAGCAGCGCAGGACGTGTCCGTTCCCGGACGATGCCATGGCGCGGATCCGCGCGGTCGGCGAGGAGCACGCCCGGTTCGGGGAGACCGAGGGCGCCGGCCGGTCGATCGGCATACGTCGCCGGTGACCCTGTCGGGGGAGTTCGGGTAGACTTTCCGCAGTCGGGCAGCCGGGGGCATCGGGGGCAGGGCGCCGACGACGGAGGCGCACGATGGTGTCCGGTCCAGAACTCGACCACGCGCGCGAGACCGCCGAGACGGCATTGCGTCACATGGCGGTGCTGGGAATTCCGCCCACGCCGGAGAACTATGCGGTGTGGTTCGCCTACGTCGCCGGCAGCGATCCGCACCTCCGCCGGACCATCGACATCCTGATGGACAACGGCCAGGAGTTCGACGAGCTGCGCAACGCCGAGCTTCACGCCCGGTTCGTGCTTCCGACGTATCGGACCAGTGCTGTCGACACCGTGGCCGACGACCTGCACGCCGTGGCCGGGCAGCTGTCGACGACGGTCGGCCATGCCGGCGACGGCGTCCGGCGCTATGGCGACGCCCTGTCGAACGTCTCCGGCGCGCTGCATCAGGCCGGGACCGGCGACACCGAAATGCGCAACCTGGTGACCGGGCTGATGCAGGAGACCTGGGAGATGGAGGCGAGGAACGCGCGCCTGCGCGAGCGCCTCGAGCAGTCTTCGAGCGAGATCGCCCGGTTGCGCGAGACCCTGGAGGAGACCCGCCGGGAGGCTTCGACGGACGGCCTGACCGGGATCGCCAACCGCATGCGCTTCGAGCGCGAGCTGCGGATGGCCGCCGCGGCGGCGATGGAGGACGGCACCACGCTGTGCCTGCTGATGGCCGACATCGACCACTTCAAGGTGTTCAACGACACCCACGGCCACTCGGTCGGCGATCAGGTGCTGCGGCTGGTCGCCCGGGTGCTGTCCGAGGCGGTGCGGCCCGGCGACCTGGTCGCCCGCTACGGCGGCGAGGAGTTCACGGTGATCCTGCCGGGCTGCGACCTCGACGAGGCGGCGCGCATCGCCGAGCGGATCCGCGACCGCATCGGCCATCGCCACGTGGTCCGGCGCAGCACCGGTGACGATCTCGGCGCGGTCACCCTGTCGCTGGGCGCCACCGCCTACCGGTTCGGCGAGCCGATCGCCCAGGCGGTCGAGCGGGCCGACGCCGCGCTGTACCGGGCCAAGCAGGCCGGGCGCAACCGGGTCGAGGTGGACGGCGACCCGGAGGCGGCTGCGTCGACCTGATCCGCGTCAGTCGGCGGCGTCGGCCAGGGTCCGCAGCGGCTCGTCGGCGATCGCGTAGGGCAGCCAGGAGCCCTTCCGGACCATGCCCAGGCGCTCGTAGAACGCCCGGGCCCGGTTGTCGGTCTTGACCGCCAGCTCGAGCCGGGCGCAGCCGCCGTCGACCGCCGCCTTGGCGAGCGCCGCCACCAGCCGTCGGCCGATGCCGTCGCCGCGGCGGTCCGGGTCGACGTACAGGTCCTCGATGTACAGGTTCGGCCGGCCGGCCCAGGTCGAGTAGGTGAAGTAGTACAGCGCCAGGCCGACCACGTCGCGCCGGCCGGCAGCCGGGTCGACGTCCTCGGCCAGCAGGGCGTGGAACCGCGGCACCGGGCCGAAGCCGTCGCGCAGCAGGTCCTCGACCGTCGACTCGACGTAGTCGGCGGCGTCCTGGGCCTCCGCCAGCCGGCGGATCAGGTCGAGAAGGGTGGCGGCATCGGCGGCGACCGCCGGTCGGAGTTCGATCGTCATGGCGGCGCACGGTAGTGAGTTGCCGGCACGATCCGCAAGGCTGCTTTCAACCCGGTCCGAGAGTCGTTATGCTGCAAGGGCTTACCTCGCCGGTCGCGAACCCGGGCCGCCATGCTGAAGTCACTCATCGGCCGTCCCGTCATGGGACTGAAGCGGCTCGTCCGCAACGACCAGCTGGTCACCAGCCTGGCGGCGCTCGTGGTCGGCCTCGCCGCGGCGGCCGGGGCGGTGGCGTTCCGCGAGGCGATCGTCGGGCTGCAGTGGCTGTTCC
>Ga0070728_10002689_pt1 | contig 21324 bp, 18 predicted proteins | sample tdDd471_FD_66723 | JGI IMG/M metagenome (GOLD analysis project Ga0070728, IMG submission 66723) | Marine sediment microbial communities from the Atlantic coast under amendment with organic carbon and nitrate - tdDd47.1 | ecosystem: Environmental > Aquatic > Marine > Coastal > Sediment | place... | reverse complement strand
GGATTCTTCTGCCGGAGCTGCTGAAGGACCGCAGTGATGCCTTCCGCCGCCAGTTCATGATTACCCACTTCTTTAATCCGGTGCGCTATATGCATCTGGTGGAAGTAGTGCTGGGCAACGAAACCAATCAGGATCTGGCCCGCAGCATCATGGCCTTTTTACGGGATGATCTGGGCAAAGGCATTGTGGAAGCCAAAAACACCCCGGGCTTTGTGGCCAACCGTATCGGCTGCCACGCTTTAAGCTCTGCCCTGCGCTGGGCCATGGATCTGGGTCTGCGTCCAAAAGAAGCCGACGCTTTGACCGGCCCGCTCATGGGCCGCGCAGCCAGCGCCACCTTCCGCACCCTGGATCTGGTGGGTCTGGATACCATGAACATGGTCTACGATCTTCTGTACAACAATCTGCCCGACGACCCGGAGCGCGAGGTTTTCAAAACCCCGGCCATCTGCCGCACCATGGTGGACAACGGTCTTTTGGGCAGTAAAACAAATGCAGGCTTTTACCGCAGCTCCCTGACTGAACACGGTGAGCAGCGCTACCTGAGTATTGATTACGGCACCCTTGCCTATATCCCCATTTCCACCCGTACCTTCCCTTCCGCCGATGCCGCCGCTTCCATTGAGCATGTGGGCGAGCGTCTGCGGGCCATCATCGACAGCGATGATGAAGCGGGACGCTACCTGTGGAATGTACTGCGGGATCATCTGGTGTATGCCGCTTCCATGGTACCCGCCATTGCTGACCGGGTGCATTCCGTGGACGAGGCCATGCGCTGGGGCTACAACTACAGCAGCGGCCCCTTCGAGCTGTGGGATGCTTTGGGCGTTGACTGGGTAGTATCGAAACTCCGGGAAGAGCAGCAGTCTTTGCCCCCGCTGGTTGAAGCAGTGATGGCACAGGGTGAAGGCTCTTTTTATGTATATAAGGACGGCCAGCGCCACAGCTTTGATCCTGCCTCGCACAGCTACAAACCCGTTGCCTCGGAAACCGGTGTTGTCACCGTGGAGGAACTGCTTGCCAAACACGGCGAACTGGAACACAACGACGACGCCCGTATCATAGACATGGGTGATCGTGTGTGGCTTTTTGAATGCACCCGCAAAGACAGCCGCATCACCCCGGCGGTGCTGGATATGCTGCATCGCGCCCTGGATCGCGCCGAAAAAGAAAACACAGCTCTGGTGCTGGGCAATCAGGGCAAGGCCTTTTGCCGTGGCATGGACAGCGAGGCCAGTGCCAAGACGGCGCAACGTCTTCAGGACATCACCCGCAAAATCCGTTGTGCAAACGTACCGGTGGTGGCTGCCCCCCACGGCGACTGTCTGGGATGCGGATGCGCCATGGTATTGCATGCCGACGCCGTTGTCGCTGCTGCGGAAACCCGCATGGGCCTCATGGAGCCCAAAGGCAGCACCATTCCCTTTGGCGGCGGAGTGGCACAGTTGTTTGCCAACATGGAGCGCAGCATCAAAACCGAAGGCCCCATGCCCAAAATCATGACCATGTTCGACATGCAGCACAACCGGCGCGTGGCGGCCAACGCCAAACAGGCCCGCGGCATGGGATTTCTTAAAAAGAGCGACCGCATTGTGTTCAACACCGCAGCCCTGCTGCAGGAAGCAAAACAATGCGCCCTGGATATGCTGGATATCGGCTATACCCCACCGGCGCAGCGGCAGTTCCGGCTGCCGGGTTCCGGCGGCGCGGCGGTCCTTTTTGAGCAACTGGACGCACAACAGCGGCTGGGAACCATCAGCGATGCAGACATGGCCCTGGGCGCCGAATTGGCGATATTACTCACCGGCGGGAATACCGCGCCGGACAAAACTGTTTCAGAAGAAGCATGGCTCCTTGTGGAACACGACCTGTTGACAGGTAAAACCGGCGGGGCATCCGCCGGATAATTGCACAATCAACTGCCCCGCCAGCGGGCAGCGTGAGTGTTCAGAGTGTACTTGAGAATCGTTTTCGATTTGCGAAACCGAGCACTGTGGAACTGACATGACAAAGGAGGAATCGATGGCACGTGAGATCAAGAAAGTTGCTGTCCTTGGTGCCGGTGTCATGGGCATGGGAATCGCCGCGCATTTGGCCAATGCGGGTATACCTTGCCTGTTACTTGACATCGTACCGCCAAACCTCACCGATGAGGAAAAAAAGAGCAAAGCCAACCGCGATCGCTTTGCTGCAGGAGCCCTGCAGAAAGCGGTTAAGGTAAGGGGGCAAATCCGTCCCTTCATGAAAGCCAGCCTTGGCGAGCTGGTGGAAGTTGGCAATTTTGACGACGATCTGGGAAAAGTGGCCGATTGCGACTGGATCGTTGAAGTGGTTGTCGAGCGCCTGGACATCAAACGCGCTCTGTTCGACAAGCTGATCAAGGTCCGCAAGGAAGGCTCCATCGTCACCTCCAACACCTCCGGCATTAAAATTGCCGACATCGTTGAAGGCTATCCCGAGGAGTTCCAGCAGAACTTCATGATCACTCACTTCTTCAACCCGCCCCGCTACCTGCGTCTGCTGGAGCTGGTTGCCGGTGAGAAGACTGCTCCGGAAGTCGTCGAAACCATGGCGGACTTCGGCAGCAAACTGCTTGGCAAGGGTATTGTCTACGGTAAAGACACCCCCAACTTTGTTGCCAACCGTATCGGCGTCATGGGCATCATGAGCACCGTGAAAAACATGATGGAAATGGGTCTGACCGCAGAAGAAGTCGATGTCATCACCGGCTCTCCCATGGGTCACCCCAAAAGCGCCACCTTCCGCACTGCGGATCTGGTTGGTCTGGACACCCTGGGTCACCTGCTGACCAACAGCTATGCCAGCCTGCCCGACGACGAAATGCGGGAACTGTACAAAGCCCCCGAGTGGTTCACCAAGATGATCGAGAACAACTGGCTTGGCAACAAAACCAGGCAGGGCTTTTACAAAAAGGAAAAAGTCGACGGCAAACGCAAGGTGTATCAGCTTGATTACAACACCATGGAATATGTCGACACCACCCGCCCGAAATTCGATGTTATTAAAAAATGCAAAAACATCGATGATCCCGGCGAGCGCGTCAAGGCACTGATCGCCGATGAAGGCAAAGCCGGCAAGTTCGCCTGGGCCCTCATCGCCGAAGGTTGCGTGTATGCCGCCAACCGTCTGGGCGAGATCGCCGACGACATCGTCCAGATCGACAACGGCATGAAATGGGGCTTTGCCTGGGAACGTGGTCCCTTTGAACTCTGGGATGCCATTGGCGTCAAAGAGTCCATCGCCCGCATGGAAGCCGACGGCTACACCGTGCCCGCCGTGGCCAAAACCATGGCCGAAAAGAGCGAAGGCACCTGGTATGTAATCCGTGACGGTAAAGAGTTCTACTGGGACTTCAATACCAACAAATACGTCCCGGTGAACAAGACCGAATACGACGTCAGCCTGAATCTGGAACGCGACGCCGGCAAAGTGCTGAAGTCCAACTCCAGCGCCACCCTGATCGACCTGGGTGACGGCATCATGTGCTGCGACTTCCACTCCAAGATGAATGCCATCGATGATGACATCATCAAAATGTTGCTGGAAGGTGCTGACATGCTGGACAGCGGTGATACCTGGAAGGGTATGGTCGTGGGTAACCAGGCCGAAAACTTCTCCGTTGGCGCTAACCTGGGCCTCATCATGATGCTCGCCATGGGTCAGCAGTTTGATCCCATCGAAGAAGCCGTCAAGGGCCTGCACCTGGTCAACCAGCGGTTGAAGTATTGCAGCAAGCCCGTGGTTTCCGCTCCCTTCGCCATGACCCTGGGCGGCGGTGCTGAAGTGGCCATGGCCACCGACGCCATCTGCGCCAGCAGCGAACTGTACATCGGTCTGGTGGAACTGGGCGCCGGTCTCATCCCCGGTGGTGGTGGTACCAAAGAAATGCTGGTACGCCATCTGGAAAACATTCCCGCCGAATGGCCCGTGGACCGCTTCCCGTTCATCCAGAAGGCCTTTGAAAATATCGGCATGGCAAAGGTATCCTTAAGCGCCTATGAAGGCCGCGACATGCAGTTCCTGCGCAAAAGCGACAGGATCGTCATGAACCGTGACCATCAGATCTACGAAGCCAAACGCATGGCCATCGGCATGTACGAAGGCGGCTACAAGCCTCCCTCAAAGCCCGACTGCCTCGTGCTTCCGGGTCGCGCAGGATATTCCACCTTCGAGATGGGTCTGTACAACATGCGGATGGGCGGCTATGTCAGCGACCACGACAAGAAGATTGCCATGAAACTGGCCAATGTTCTTACCGGTGGCGACATTCAGCCCAACAGCAAGGTGACGGAAGATTACATACTCGAACTGGAACGTGAAGCCTTCATGAGCCTGGTGGGTGAGCCCCTGAGTATCGCCCGTATGCAGTCGCTGCTGACAACCGGCAAGCCCCTGCGCAACTAGGCCGGGATGCCGCTTAACGAACCTGATATAAAGGAGAAATACCATGCGTGAAGCCGTTATCGTAGCAGCCAAACGTACCCCGGTTGGCAAGGCGAAGCGTGGCGCTCTGGTCTATACCCGCGTAGAAGACATTGCCAAGCCCGTCATCGAAAAACTGCTGGAAGTTACCGGTGTCAAGGGCGACGAAGTGAATGACTTTGTCATGGGTTGCGCCATGCCCGAAGCCGAACAGGGCATGAACATCGCCCGTATCGTCAGCCTGTATTCCGGTCTGGCCGAAGAAGTACCCGCCATGACCGTTAACCGGTTCTGTTCTTCGGGTATAGAAACCATCGCCATCGCCTCTACCCGCGTTATGGCCGGTTTTGAAGACATCGTCATCGCCGGTGGCGCCGAAACCATGTCCATGATTCCCATGGGCGGAAACAAAATCGTGGGGCATCCGGTTATTTCCAGTGAAATGCCCGGCGTGTATGCCTCCATGGGCAACACCTCGGAGCAGGTTGTGGAACGCTATGGCGAAGAATACAACCTGACCCGTGAAGAACTGGACAAATTCGGTCTGGAATCCAACCTCAAGGCCGCCAAGGCCATTGAAGATGGCAAGTTTGCCGAAGAAACCGTGTCGGTGCCCTACACCACATGGAAAAACGGCAAAAAAATCGAAGCAGTCCTGGAAGTGGACGAAGGCCCCCGCGCCGACTCCACCATGGAAGGCATGGCTAAACTGCGTCCCGCCTTCAAAATGAAGGGCGGCGTGGTAACCGCAGCCAACTCTTCCCAGATGAACGACGGCGCTGCCTTCGTGATGATCATGAGCCGGGAAGAAGCCGAAAAACGCGAACTGGAAATCCTTGGCATCATGCGGGACTACCAGGTTGTTGGCGTTGATCCCACCATCATGGGTGTCGGCCCGGCCTATGCCATTCCCAAACTGCTGGAAAAGAACAACCTGAAATACGAAGACATCGATGTGTATGAAATCAACGAAGCCTTCGCAAGCCAGGCTCTGTACTCTGTCCGCAAGATGGGCATCGAGCATCTGATGGACCGCATCAATGTGAATGGCGGCGCCATTGCACTGGGTCACCCCCTGGGTTGCACCGGTGGCAAGCTCACCGTTCAGTTGCTGCATGAAATGAAACGTCGTGGCGCACGCTACGGTGTCGTTTCCATGTGCATAGGCGGTGGCATGGGCGCAGCGGGTCTGTACGAGATCCCGCCCAAATAAGCCGCACTATCCGATTTTCGGACAAAAGCCCTCCTGTTACAGGGGGGCTTTTTCATTGCCTTTTTTATCCCGGAAGCACTGTTTCTTTAAATCCATCCCGGCTGTTTGTATCACAAATAGATATAATTCATATGGCTTGGCGTTTGATGGTTGCGATAACCGGAGAGTATGCTAAATATAGCTTATGACGTGCAGGAAACGATTGTACATACTGGTCTTGCTGGTGGGACTCATATGCGCAGGGGCTTGTGTGCAACATCGCTCCTACATGAAGCCGATCCCCATTTCCAAAGCCCTTGAAAAGAACAACACCCGGGCCTCTGTATACAGCAATATGCTCTATGCGGAATACATCATGGAGTTCGGCGATCTGGAAGCAGCAGAAACCCACTTTAGCCGGGCGGCGGCCCAAAGCGGGCAGGTTGATCCCTGGCTGTCTTTGGCAGATATCCAGATGAAACGCTGTAAAACCGCCGAGGCCGAAACATCGCTGAAAAAAGCCATGAGCATAGACATGTCCGCCTGGTACGGCTGGCTGCTGCAATCCGGCATAGAAACCCGTCATCACCGCTGGCAGGCAGTGGCGGATGCCCTGCAAACCGCAGCATCCCTGAGCCCGGAAGATCCCTATGTCTGGTATCTTCTTGCGGAACAGGAATTCATGCTCCACGGCCCGGAAGCCGCCGCCGAAGTGGTGGTGGGAGCCATGGAGGCAAATCCGGATAATGAAAGCTTGGTGCGTTTTCTGCTGCGGCTTGCCATTCTGACAAACAACCGGGTGCTGCTGGAAGGCAGTCTCGAAACCCTGCGCATGATGTCGGTGGACAGCTTTACCATGCTCATCAATACCGTGGTTGAAGAGGGCATCAAACCTCCTGCAAAGGAATTGCGCGGCGTTTTCAAATCACAGTTGTACACCACCAATCCCCTGCCCGGTGAACAGCTCGCCTGGGCGGGTCTCCTGCTGCGCTGGGACGAAACCACCGAAGCGCTGGCGGTTTTGCAAAAACTGTATGAATACGACCCCGGCGATTACTACGCGTCCTACCTGATTATGCAGGTGCTGATCCGCTATGCCGATACCGGCACCATCGTCACCTGGGAGCAGGCTCACCACAAGGATGACCGGGCAACGTTGTATAACACCATTCTGTTGGCGGAACATCTCTACGAGCAGGGGCAATATGATGACATGCTGAAGCTCCTTGATAAGCTGCAACCGCAACGACCGGGCATCGAACGGGATATTGCCCGGCTCAAAACCAAAGCACTGCTAAAGCTGGGCAAACCCCAAAAAGCCGAAGCAGTTATCAAAGGCTGCCTGTGCAATGCAACCGATGTCCCTGCCCGTCTTTTGTGGATATGGTTTCTTTCCAAAACCGGGCGCACCGAAGAACTGAAGCAGCGCATTACCGCAATGCTGGAAAAAGAACCCGACAACTATGCCCTGCTGTTTGAAGCCATTGGATACGCCTATGATGCCGATGAGTCGCCATGGGTTATGGCGGCGCTGCAACAAATGACAGAGCGCTACCGCACCCGGGGAGCCATGCTGAATTTTTACGGTTATGCCCTTGCGGAGCGCGGCGAAAACCTTGACGAAGCCCTGTGCCTGCTCAGCGAAGCCTATACGCAAAATCATACCGCCGCTGTGCGCGACTCACTTGCATGGGCGCTGTTCAAGCAGGGGGAATGCGCCATGGCGGAGCGCATGCTCTACCTTGCGGTGGAACGCTGGCCCGAAGAAACGGAAATCATGTGGCACCTGGCCCAGGTCCGCATGGCCCTGAACATGAACACCGATGACATCATGACATCGGTAGCACCGGAGAAAACAGATGACATGTCCCGGGTTTCACGAACATCCCTAAATGCTTACTACCATGACCCCGCAACTTTTAAAGCAACACTGCCGGTATGCCGGACAATGGAACAAACGCCATGAAACGACGTTACTTCTCATATGCACTGATCTGCGTCCTTGCCCTGTGCACGCTGTGCATCTATGGCTGCACCACCACCGGCGCAACGGGTAAAAAAGCCCGCCCCACATCCTATACCATAATGGATGCAGACGCCTGCCGTGCAACTCTCGCAAAGGCTCTGCCCGCGGTAACCGAAAACATATCGGCGCAGGCACGGGTCACGGTAAAGGACGGTGACTGGGAGGCCGGGGGCGACGCAAACATCCTCATGCAACCGCCTCAGCGTTTTTATTTCGAATTTTCCGGCCCCATGGGAGCTGCCGCCATTATCGCCAGTGACGGACGTATGCTGCAAATCTGGGATATCCGCGCCAAAAAGATGGCTATTTCCCCGGCCACCAAAGAGCTGTCCATCCTCACCCGTCTGCCATTGTCTGCGGAAGATTTTGTACGCATGGTCGTGGTAAACCCGCCGGTAGACCAGTCCACATCAATAAGCGGCTTCCGCTTCAACACCGGCACCATGCAGATCAACATGGCGGATGACCGGGGCAATGTGCACACGCTGGAGGTTAACGCCGCCGGTAAGGTCTCGACCTATGCCATAAGCCGCAATAAGGAAATAGCCGCAAAACTGCGCTACTTTGGCGATGCTGTGGACAGCCACCTGCCTTACACCACCGGACAGTTGCGTACCCCCGCAAGCCAGTATGTGGTGTACCTTGCCTGGCGCAAAGGCAGTGTCACCACCGATATTACGCCACCGGAAGAGGCCTTTGTGCTGAATCCGCCGCCCTTTGTAAAACGTATGCATGGAACCATTGAACTGAATCTTCCCACCAAAGGTAATTGAAATGAAAGCAGTATACATTACCCTTGCCATTGTCCTTGGGGTTGGGAGCCTCTTAACCCTGCTGTCCTTCATCATGGGCCAGGTCAAAAAAAAGCTGAGACGCATTGTGGATGATCAGTTCGATAACAAAGATATTGTCATGCAATCCATTGGCGCGAATTTCTTTGGCATGAAATCCGCCGGACACGGGCAGGTACGGGGTAATGGCGCATTGATTCTGACCAACGAAAAACTCTGGTTCCGCCTTGCGTTCCCGGAAAGAACCATTGAGATCCCCATTAAAAGTATAAAGCGGATAAATATCGTGCGCAGCTTTATGGGCAAATCCGCCATGAAAAGGCTTATCCGGATAGACTTTGATCTGGGTCAGGGACCGGATGCCGCAGCCTGGATGGTGCGTGCCCCGCATGACTGGCACGGCACCGTGGAAACCATGATCTACCGCAATCAGTAGTCGGTAATTTCGTCCCGGCGGTCGATTGATCCCTTGCGGTCAATGGCCACATTGGCCAGCTTGTCCGCCCGCTCGTTGCCGTAATGCCCGGCGTGGCCTTCGATATAATCAATGGTCACCCGGCTGAAATTCCGCATGAGCCTGCGGATATCCTCAATCAACTCGACGTTGGCCTTGGCCTTCCAGCCCTTGGTAAGCACACCCCGGGCGTAGGTGGAATCCGTCAGCAGATATACCGGTATGTCCCGCCGCCGGATGGATGACAGCGCTACCTTGATGGCGGTCAGTTCCGCCACGTTGTTGGTGGTCTTGCCAAGATACCGCCCGATATCCCGCAAATTTTTACCGCTTACCAGCACCACCCCAAGCCCTGCTTCGCCGGGATTGCCACGGGACGCACCATCAGTATACACCGTAATCCTGTCCGGTTCGCAGGGATCGGGCTTTGGTATATCGGTCATGGGATCGAGACCCTCATCAACCGTAACAGGAACATCATCAAGGTTTCGGATAGCTGATACCGCAGGGCTGTATTCCCGCTCATCTTCGGGCTTATAGCGCATACGCACTTTCCCGTTTTCAACCACGGGGTTGCCCTGGTCGTCGCACCAGACATAGACCTTGTTTTTCTTAAACCGCTTGCGAATCCAGTCCATGACCTGCCTTACCGTCTGTCCAGTGCCGCTTCGATTGCCGCTGCAAATTTCTCGTAGGGCTGGGCTCCTGAAATCTTCTGTCCATCAATATAGAAGGTCGGCGTGCCCCGCACCCCAACGCGTTTTGCCAGGGCCATATCCTTTTCCAGTATGGCCCGATACAGTTCTTCATTTTCCAGATCATCCCTGAATCGGGGCATATCCAGCCCGGCGATTTCCGCCAGCAAAATCAGCTTGTCCGCCAGTTCATCGCCCTTAAGGCTCCCCCACTCTGCCTGCGACTGATACACCACATCGTGAAACTGCCAAAACCGGCCCTGCCGCTGCGCAAGTATGGATGCCGCCGCCATAATATATGCGTTGGGATGCATTTTCAGTGGGATATGTATCCACAGCAAATTCACCTTGCCCTTGTAATCCTCCAGCACCCGTTTAAGGGTCGCCTCGGAAAGCCAGCAGAAAAAGCATTGGAAGTCGCTGAATTCCACGATAGTGACCGGTGCATCGGGGTCACCGATGACCGGTGCATCCTGCAAATCCTCCGGGCTGAACATCGCAGCATGACCGGGCGAATCATCTTTTGCCGTCTGTGGAGACGACACACAGGCGCACAAAGAAATCAGTATGGCTAACGTCAGGGTCTTGTACATCCGTCGATACTCCATGAAATGGAATCGGTTAAACAGGTAGTGGATACATCCTTTATAACACAGTTATCCAGAAAATCCATATCCCCCGGCAATTGGATGCTGATCAGTTCGAGGAAATGGTGTGAATCTGCTGATTACCCACCGGAACCTGTTTCGGCAGGCCGGGGGGCACATAGTCCACAACATACAGAAAACCGCCGTTGCTGATCATGGCAATGCTGGTTTTACCCACCGGCACCACAGGCGAATACACGCCTTTACCGGTGCGCAGCAGATTTCTGATGGACAGGCCGTTGCCGTCATTGCGGGGACTCATCAGGTATAAACCCGAGTCGCTGGAAGAACAGGAAAGCACAACCCGGTTTTCCCAGATCACCGGAGCGCTGGGGGTCATTTTTTCCTTGTTGCAGATATTAACCACAAAGGTGCGCTGTCCGGTACCGGCATCAACGGATACCAGACCTTCACCAGCAGCGCTCACCAGCAGGGTGTCGCCATACAGAGTCATGCCAACGATACGGCTGATGTCCTCGTTTTTCCAGCGGATGCTGCCGTCATTGACCGACAAGGCAAAGACGCCGCCTTCATACAGAGGAACAAACACCAAAGAACCGTCGGCGGACATTACCGGCGTCGATGTAACATCGGGCATATCCGCTTCAAACCGGGAAAGATCTGCCGCCCAGCGGCGGCCACCGGTAGCACGGCTAAGAGAAACCACCACTCCACCGGGCAGCCCTGCGATCATGCTGTCACCGGCAATGGCTACAGAAGCAAGGCTGCGGGCCATCATGCGCGTCGGGGTGTCGCCGATATACCGCCAGATCAATTCGCCATCAGCGGTATCCAGAGCAAGAATCTGCCCGGAAGCAGTCCTGATAAACACCGTGTTATCCGCCACCACCGGCATGCCCGGGGCTTCATCTCCCACAAATGTTTTCCAGGTTTCCTTGCCGCTTTTGGCTTCATAGGCATGTAAAAAACCGTTACCGTCACAGATAAACACTGTGCCGTTGGCGACTGCGGGCTGAGCAGTCAAAGGACCGGGAAGTTTTTTCTTCCATACCAGCGAGCGATCTGCCAGACGCAGGGCATAAAACACGCCACCGCTGCCGCCACCGTATACCACGCCATCAGCAGAAACAGGACGCGCCTGCTCCCGGGGCCACATATCGAGGGTAGCGCGGGCGGAAAGCTTCATGCGCCAGCGGATGGAAAACGAGCTGCCATCGGCGGCAAAGGCCGGGGCAGAGGGAACAGAACCAGGCACCGAAGCGCAGGATGCGGCAATACTGAGTAAAACCACTGCTCCACAAATACAACCAAGGTGCCTGGCGTTCATGATTATTTGCCTTCGTCAGCCTTTTCTTCGGCTTTCTTTTCGGTTTTGGGAGCCGGGATGCCCTTGGCTTCCAGAACCATCTTACGCTTTTCAACACTGGCCTTAAAGGAGCTTTCCGGGTAGGAATCCAGCATTTTGGCGTAGGCGGTCATGGCTTCCTGGTCGCGATTCAGGCGTTCCAGCATGCGGCCTTCCATGTACAGAGCCACGTCCTTCTGGAAATTCATGCTCTCCTGGGCAGAGATAATTTTGTACTCTGCCAGAGCCTTTTCCCATTTTTCCTGGTCTTCGTAGGTCTGACCAAGCAGTTTGTGACCAAGGCTCCACAGGGGATCATCGTTGTCAGCCGACTGGATCATGCTGCCAAAAGCCTGCTCGGCCTTGGCGTACTGCTTGATCTTCATGTTGGCAAGACCATTGTACATATGGGCCAGGGTATCAAAGGCGCTGCCGCTGTTATCCTTGAGGAAGGATGCGAATCTCTCTGCGGCTGCCTGATATTTGGCTTCGTCCGTGGAGAAGGTGGGTTTCTTTTTGGCGGTTTCCGGGGGGGTATCGCCTTCTTTTACCACCTGAGCCTGGTATACTTCCAGGGCCGCAGCATAGCTGTCACTGACAGAACGTTTGCTTTCCTGCACGAGACTGGCAATAACCAGAATCGCCAGAATGCCGATAATGACGGCTACCGTCACCACCACAAAACGGCGGGGGTTCTCAAGAATCCGATCCATAACACTGGATGATTTCTGCAGAAATTCATCGGGTTCGGTAAGGTCCTGGTGTTTTGTGGATTTGTCTTTAATTTTCCCTAATGCCACGGTAAGCCTCCGTATCACTGGCTGCAATACTATACATAATAGAGCTTCAATAATTGAGCGACTATAAAGATAATACTGCTTTGTGTCAAGTAGAGTTTAAAGGGAACGCCCCGTTTTGGAGCGTTCCCTGTGTGTATCTTTAGAAGTCTGCCATAAACACTTTGCAGGCTTTGGCTGTGGCATAAACATCCACCTTGGAGCTGATCTCCTTGGGAGAATGCATACCAACCAGCGGGGTACCCAGATCGATGGTGTGAATCAGCAGCCGGGACAGCAGGAATGCCACGGTGCCGCCACCGCCCTCATCCACCTTGCCAAGTTCCGAAATCTGCCAGGGGACATTGTTGTCATCAAACAAACGACGCAGACGGGCGATGTATTCGGCATCGGCATCATTGCTGCCGGCCTTGCCCCGGGCACCGGTATATTTGCACATGTTGACGCCATAGCCCAGTTTGGGGGCATTGCCCATTTCGTGGACAGATTTGAAGTTGATGTTCACACCAGCGCTGACATCGGTGCTCAGAGCATTGGAGTTTGCCAGCAGGTCGCGGAACCGCAGTTCGCTGATGCCCGGCTCCACCTTGTCAGCGATTTTGGACAGGGCATGATAGAAGAAATTGCTGTCCATACCCGTTGCGCCACGGGAGCCGGTTTCTTCCTTGTCCGCCAAAAAGACCACGGCGGTGCGCAGGGGAGTTTTTTCCAGACCAAACATACCCCACAGGTTACCGTAGGCGCATACCCGGTCGTCCTGGCCATAACCGGCGATCATACCGCGATCAAAACCCAGTTCCCGGGCCCGGCCGGCGGGAACCACTTCCAGCTCTGCGCTGAAGAAATCGCTCTCGGTCATACCGTAATCGTCATTGAGTCTTTCCAGCACTGCCAGCTTGATTCTGTCCTTCACATCCTCATCATCCACGGGAATGGAACCACAGAGAATATTCAGCTGTTCACCGGTGATGACTTCGCCGGTTTTCTTGTCGCCCTGGGCTTTGGCGGCCAGATGCGGAAGCAGATCCGGCACCATGAAGACCGGATCATCGTCGCCGTCACCAATATTGACTTCGACTACAGAGCCGTCTTTGAGGGCCACCACGCCCACCAGGGCCAGAGGAATCTGCACCCACTGGTACTTTTTGATGCCACCATAATAGTGGGTTTTCAAAAAGGCCATGGCTGCATCGCCGTCTTCGTTCAGGGGATAGGGTTTGAGATCCAGGCGCGGGGAATCCACATGGGAGGCCACAATATTGAAACCTTCGTCCACGCCTTTTTCACCGATTATCGCCATGAGCAGGTTTTTGCCACGGTTGGCAATATAGACCTTGTCACCGGCTTTAAGGCTTTTGCAATCTTCGATGCTGGTGAAGCCTTCGGCTTCGGCCCAGGCAACGGATTCGTTGATAAACACCCGCTCGTTTTTGCAGCGGCTCAGAAAATCCATGTATTCTTTGTTCATGGATTCCATAACCTGCATCTCGGTTTTATCAAACCGGGACCATGCAGAGATTCGTTCGTGAACCAGTTCTTTTTGCAGGTCTTTGTATTTGGATTCTTTTTCGGTCATGATTTTACTCCTTGGGTTTGCGGTGTCACATCATGCTGTCATGCGTGTGGGGCACAGCGGATCAAAATTCGTCGCGACGTTTATAAATGGTATTGAAAGCATCCCGCTCGATCACCAGAGCCTGCCCGGTAAACGGTCCATCAGGGCAGAATCCCGCGTGATAGCAGGTTACATGGATAGGTTTATTGGGTTCCAGTTCAACGGTGCGCTCGCCGTTTTCGTCTCTGAGCAACAGCGACACCCTGCCGTTCATCAGCATGAACAGTTCCGGGCAGTCGTGCCATTCCAGCTCTTCGATATCATCTGCGCTGCCCACTTCCGGGCTGTAGATACCCAAACGCCAGTGATCCGCATCCCCGCACAATACCTGCCAGCGTTCGTTATCCTGTGGGGTTAAGAGCTGATTTTCCACGGCTTCGGGAAAGGAAGGAGGGCTTGTTCGTACTTCGCGCATGAGATGTCCTTTATTCAGCGTCGGGTTTCAGACTGTTGTTCATTGGCCTTGATATGGGCGTTGCTTTCCAGCGAGGTAAACACAAATGCTCCCCGGGGGCGATACACGATAGCGCCAATGCCGCCCCATCCAAAAAGCGATTCCTCCACGGAAAGCTCCACAATGGTGCCTGCGGCATCGGAAACAACAGCCACGGTGGACTGGGTATTTTCATCGTACTGCACATCAATGGTTATCTCTTCGGCGATTTCGCGGTCTTCCGGCAGGGCTTTGCCCGCCTTAAACAGCGGTGTTGATCCCTGCATGGTCGCCAGCCGGAACCACCTGCCACCGCAGGCTTCCTGATTCAGGCACACAAAGGCCTCGTTCCAGGATTCCGCGTTTTTGGAAGCAAAGGTCACGCCCATGCCGTCTGCATCACCGGTTTGTCCCGTCCAGACCAGTCGGGTGGGGGCAAAACGGTACTGCGAAAACTCGCAGCGGGTGCTGAAAAACCTGCCGGTATCCATTGCCCGCAGTTCGGGGATAACCACCGGGGACTGATCCGCCACATCCGGCGGGGTCAAGCCGTTGTCAGCCGCAGCCCAGGGCGCCTGATCCGCCGAAGGCACCTGCGGGTCATAATAAAATGTCAAAGCGTCGGTATCAAAGGGCGGCGCATGAAACACGGTGCTGATCTTTACGGTGTCCGATGATTTCTGGGTGCCGCGCATGGCCGTGAGTTTGAACTCCCAGGTGCCAAAGGTATCGGCGGTATAGGAAAACGAAACAGCTGTATCATCCTGCAAGGCAAAAGCGCTTTGGGCGGGTTGCTGCAACACTTCCCATTGCACCACTGCATCGGCGGCAAGGTTTTTGGCCTTCAGACTTACTTCGCTGCCCTGCTCCACAAACTGATCGGCTCCGGCATAGGCAATAAGCACATCGAAATTCAGGTTTCCCTTGTCATCGATTGCTTCGGCTTCGCATCCTGTAATGGTTAACAGCAGAAGACACAATATGCACAGCCACTGCCGGGAATATCGTTGCATTCGGTTATGCCATTTCAACCACAGCGTTGCAGAGTTTTTGAATACCCATGGCAACACTGGCGATATCCGGGCCCAGCATATATGCCGGAGTGGTCACCACCTTATTATCCGGGTCAATGGCGATATCGTCCACGCTGCGTTCCACATGTTTTGCACCGGTTTTTTCTATGGCCGCGGCGGTATCCGGGTCTGTGCCAATGGTCACGGTGATGCCCTTGTGCCCAAGAGCCAAAGCCAATGTAGCCGGAGCAATGCAGATAGCGCCGATGGGTTTGCCAAGATCGTTCATTTCAAGAAGCAGCCGCTTGAGGTCCGGGTCAACTTCGCCATTGACGCCCTCAAGGGCAAAGGAGGACAGGTTCAATGCCGCGCCAAAACCGCCGGGCATGATGACCGCATCCAGTTGATCGGCGTTAGCCTCTGCCACGTCAAGGATATTTCCCCGGGCAATACGGGCGCCCTCAACCAGGATGCTGCGGGTTTCCGCTACAACCTCACCGGAAAGATGGTTCACCACCCGGCGCTGGGCGGTATTGGGAGCAAAACACTGATACTGTACCCCGGCCTGATTTAGAAAGAGCAACGTCAGCACGGCTTCGTGAATCTCTGCGCCATCCTGCACTCCACATCCCGAAAGAATCACACCTATGGTCTTTGTCATTACCCGGCTCCTTTATCACGTTTCAACGGCATATATATGCCTTTTCCCATGCCGGAGCACCAGCGGCACAACTCCCGCAGGCACACCCTGTCTTTTACTACTATAATAGGAAAAGGACGATTGCAAGGCCATGGGACACAATATTTTACCGAATCCATTACAGAAATTCACTTGTCACGGGATGACATCGGCGTATAGTGGCAGGGAACAACGATTTTCCGGAGGTGTTGTAATGCCGGTTCCCTATTCATGTCTCCCCTGTTACCTGAATCAAACCCTATCCCTTATCGAGCGCAAAGTCTCTGACGACGCCAAAGCCCGGCAGTTGCTTCACGCTGCACTGGACGCGCTGAAGGATTTCGACAACCCTGAAATATCCGGCGTGCCGGAACTGGCGGGAAAACTCTACAAAGCCCTGTCCGATGCCCTTGATGACCCGGACCCCTTTGCCGCAGAAAAGCAGCAGGCCAACAACATGATGCAGGCCATCCTGCCGGATCTGCGTACCAGTCTGGAAGAATCCCCGGACCGTTTTGCAGCAGCGGTATCCTTTGCCGTGGCAGGCAACATCATCGACTTCGGTGCCCTTCCGGACCTGCAGGTTCCCGAGGCCATTGACATGGTGAAACAGGCATCAAAAGCCCCCATTGCCATCAACCATACGCAGGAACTCCGGCAAAACATCGCCGAGGCGGGTTCCATTTTATATATTGGCGACAACACCGGCGAAATTCTGGCGGACCGGCTGCTTCTGGAACAACTCCCGTTGGAAAAGACCACCTTTGTGGTGCGGGGCGCGGCGGTGCTCAACGACATTACCATTGAAGATGCTGCCTTTGCGGGTATCGACGGCATGTGCAAGGTTATTACCACCGGTTCTGCGGTGCCGGGAATCAGCTTCAGCGGGGCTTCGGAAGAATTCCTGCAGGCTTTTGACAGCGCCGATGTGGTCATTGCCAAAGGTCAGGGAAACTACGAGAGCATTTACCCCGTTACCAAACGTGAAGTGTTTTTCCTTATGAAGGTAAAATGCGACGTTATTGCTCGGCATATCGGGGCTGCCACCGGCGACCATATCGTGTATCAATTTAAGGGAAACAGCTAGCGGCCCGGCCTATACATGCTCGCCCAAACCTTTGCGTAAAAACTTTTGCACAAAGGGATCAGGGTTTTCCAGCAGTTCCGCGGGGGTGCCAAAGGCCACCATGCTGCCTTCAAATAAAATGGCGCCGTAATCGGCGATTTCCATAAGGGCGGGAATATCGTGGGAAATCACCAGAGATGTGGTTTGCTGGGCAATGTTGGTGGATTTTATCAGTTCATCCACCTGCTCAACCATAAGGGGATCAAGTCCCGTGGTGGGTTCGTCGTAAAAGATAATCCGGGGATCAAGCACAATGGCCCGGGCAAGGGCCGCTCGTTTACGCATGCCGCCGGATAATTCGGAAGGATACTTTTTCTCCACCCCTGAAAGGCCCACTTGGGCAAGTTTTTTCTCTACCCGGTCAGCGATATCGCCCTTGGCCATTTTTGCGTGTTCCACCAGGGGAAAGGCAACGTTTTCAAGCACATTAAGGGAATCAAACAACGCGCCGTTTTGGAACAAAACCCCAAAATCCTTGCGAACTTCATTAAGCTGGTGGGACGACAACGACGGGATATCATAGCTGTCAATCAACACCCGCCCGGCATCGGGCTGCAGCAGGCCGATGATGATTTTCAAAAGCACGCTTTTCCCGGTGCCCGAGGGCCCCAGCACAAAGGTGATTTTGCCTTCGGGAACATCAAAGGAAACATCGTCCAGAACCACCTGAGAGCCAAAGCGCTTGGAAATATTCCGCACCGACAAAACCGGGGTTTCGCCGTAGGGTTCAAGGTTGGAAATGTAGGTGGATTCTGTCGTCATCACAGCACCTCAAAGACATTCATTTCCAGCATGTGCAGTATCTGCCCCAGGAAATAATCCATCACCAGAATGGCTACCGAGGCCACCACAACGGAGCGGGTGGTGGCATTGCCCACACCCTTTGCGCCACCGGTGGTGGTAAAGCCCTGAAAACAACCGATGGTTGACAGGGCAAAGCCAAAGGCCAGAGCTTTGATAAGCCCCATATAAATATCCAGAGGATCAATAAACCAGCGGATATTTTCAAAAAAAATGCCGGAATCCACGCCCTGCATACGGACCATGACAATCCATGATCCGAAAATGGCAACAATATCGCCAATAACCGTCAAAATCGGCAGCATAATAAGGGTGGCCATCACCCGGGGAACCACCAGATACTGTATGGGATTCACTGCCATGGATTCCAGGGCGTCGATCTGCTCCGTCACCCGCATGGTGCCAAGCTCCGCCGCCATGGCGGAACCGCAACGCCCCACAATCATCAAAGCGCACAGCACCGGAGCGCCTTCACGGGTGGTGCCAAGGGCCACGGCGCTGCCCACCATTCCCTGTGCGTTAAACAGGTATGCCACATAAGAGCCCTGCAACGCGGCGATCATGCCGGAAAACAGTGTCGTCAGCATAATAATGGAAAGGGACTGTACCCCTACAAACTCCATTTGCTGCAACAATAAACGCCAGCGATAGGGCGGACGCCACATCCAGCCAAGAAACTGCACCACCATCAGGGTGTAATTACCCATACGCCGGGTGGCGTCGATGACGTATTCCCCGAATTGCTCTACCGGTTCGCGCAGTATACTTACAAGTTTCATGGATGTTATCTTCCGTTTCGACAGATACCCAGTGTTACGCAGCAAAGCGCAAAATTGCAAGTCCTTTCGCTCTTTGAGGTGCATTACTTTCATTTTTTTTTGAAACTCGGATGTATTTGGTCCCGGTTCCCGGACCGACGGGCTTGCCGTTGCCCTGCGATTGTGGAATAATATGCCCGGTATGACCTGTTCTGCTGCCGCCAAACAGCAAATTTAACTAGACAAAGCCCCGTAAACATATTATAAAAGCCGTCTTGGATTGCGATCTTTGGATCTTGTTAAGGAAACGAGGACGAAATGGCACGAGTAACAATTGAAGATTGCCTTGATCATATTGATAACAGGTTTGCCCTGGTGCATATGGCGGCGAAACGCTCCCGTATGCTTCTGGCCGGTGACCGGCCCCTGGTAAACGCTCCCCGCAATAAACCTGCTACGGTTGCCCTGCGCGAAGTCGCAGAAGGTAAAATCAACACCGTAGAGGAGAAGAAGACAACACGGCGTCGTCATGTAGGCGGCAGACGCAGAAGGAGATTCAGATGAGCGAAATTATCGACGTATTTGCACGAGAAATCCTGGATTCCCGCGGATTCCCCACCATCGAAGCCGAAGTATGGCTGGCGGGCGAAGTCATGGGCCGCGCAGCGGTTCCCTCTGGCGCCTCCACCGGTATTCATGAAGCTCTTGAACTGCGCGATGGTGAAGCTTCCCGCTATATGGGCAAAGGCGTTCTGAACGCAGTCCGCAATGTAAACGAAATCGTGGCCGGTGCGGTCTTGGGCATGGATGCCCTGGATCAGCGCACCCTGGACCAGGTACTTCTGGATGTTGACGGCACCGCCAACAAAGATCACCTGGGCGCCAACGCCACTCTGGCGGTCTCCATGGCCGCTGCCCGGGCCGCAGCCAATTTCATTGGTCTGCCGGTGTACCGCTATATCGGCGGTTCCGACGCCCACCTGCTTCCGGTTCCCATGTTCAATATTCTTAACGGCGGCAGCCATGCCGACAACTCCGTGGACTTCCAGGAATTCATGATTATGCCCGTGGGCGCTCAGAACTTCCGCGAAGCCCTGCGCATGGCCTCCGAGACCTTCCATGCCCTCAAAAAGGTGCTGAAGGACAAGAACTACGCCACCAGCGTTGGTGACGAAGGCGGCTTTGCCCCCAACCTGAAATCCAACGAAGAAGCCGTTGAGCTGATCCTGACCGCCATCGAAAACGCCGGTTACAAACCCGGTGAAGACATTGGTCTGGCAATGGATATCGCCGCAAGCGAACTGTACGACAAGGAAACCAAAGAGTATCACCTGCAGTGGAGCACCGGTGAGAAACTGCCCGCCGAGGGTCTGGTTGACATGTACAGCAAGTGGGTGGAAAAATATCCCATCGTCAGCATCGAAGACGGTCTGGACGAAGACGACTGGGACGGCTGGAACCTGATTACCGAAAAGCTCGGCAAAAAGATCCAGCTTGTTGGCGACGACCTGTTTGTCACCAACCCCAAACGCCTTGCCATGGGCATCGAGAAAAAAGTTGCCAACTCCATTCTGATCAAGCTGAACCAGATCGGCACCATCACCGAGACCATGACCACCATGGCTCTGGGCGCCCGTCACGGTTACACCTCCGTTGTCAGCCACCGTAGCGGCGAAACCGAAGATTCCTTCATCGCCGACTTCACCGTGGCCACCAACGCCGGTCAGATCAAAACCGGTTCCACCAGCCGCAGCGAGCGTCTGGCCAAATACAACCAGCTGCTCCGTATCGAGGAAGAGCTGGGCGACGGCGCCGTATACGCCGGCAACATGTTCTTCAAGAAATAATCAACATGCGCCGCATGTCCCCTGCGGGACATGCGGCCTTTTTTTTTGCCCAAAATCATGAAACTCAGATATTTACTCATAACCCTGGTGACCGCGGTTAGCCTGGTCATCCTGGGCAGCCAGTTTAACTGGAGGGAATTGGCCGATGCCACACGGCAGATGAACCCGTGGTATCTGCTGGCGGGTGTGTTCATTTACCTCAGCAGCATCGCTGCCCGCAGCGCGCGATGGGGTTACATGACCAACACCATCAAGCCCATGCGCTTTGCCGGCCTGTTCCAGTATGTCACCCTGGGCTTTATGACCAACAATCTGCTGCCTGCCCGTCTGGGCGAGGTGGTCCGGGCCTATGTTACCGGCAAACGGGAGCACACCAGTCGCTCCGCCATGTTCGCCTCTATTGTGCTTGAGCGCATTTTCGACGGCATGGTGATTGTGCTGCTGTTTTTGATAACCCTGTTTATTACCGGTTTAAATCATCCGCTGCTGTTTCATGTGGCATGGGTATCGTCGGTTGTGTTTGCGGTGGGCTTCGGCTTTCTGCTGCTGTTGACGTACCGCCGCAGCACCGCCATGTTTATCACCGACAAGGTGCTGGTGTTTTTGCCCGCCCCCCTGCGGGAAAAAATCCTGAGCATTCTCAACAAGTTTGTCCGGGGGCTGGTGCTGCTGCATCATCCCAAGGCCTTTGTGCAGGTCTT
>Ga0070728_10002686_pt1 | contig 21358 bp, 8 predicted proteins | sample tdDd471_FD_66723 | JGI IMG/M metagenome (GOLD analysis project Ga0070728, IMG submission 66723) | Marine sediment microbial communities from the Atlantic coast under amendment with organic carbon and nitrate - tdDd47.1 | ecosystem: Environmental > Aquatic > Marine > Coastal > Sediment | place... | reverse complement strand
CGGCAACTGGTCGGTTGATCAGGATGGTTTGGATAAGCCCATATGCCAGAAGTACAACATTGAGTACACTTCGATTTCGGCTCCCACGGTCAAAAGCCCGTCGCATCCTGATCCTGATCAGGAATACTGCACGGCCGATGATCCCGATGGCGTGGTTTCCGCAGAGGCATACACGCCGCATATCTGCTGGGACTGGTTTGAATGTAACGATGATGCTGATTGTATCGACAAGCAGAACGCCCAGGCGGACCCGGATGACTTCGATATTGCTGCGGCCAGCCCTTGTGGCGGTGATGGCTACTGCGTAGACGATGCAGGCAGGCCTTTGTGCGATCCCGAAGAGCCGACGGTCTGCGTCAGCGGTGTTAAGGCATACAGCTTTATGATGAACCTGGATGTTTCCGGCACCCCGGATAACCAGCTGGAAGATCCGTATGAACCGGCTGACAATCCCTGCGATCCTGACTGGAATGTGTGCCGTGATTCCCAGCCCTACTATGACACCGGGCTCCAGGAGGAGTACAGCTACACCTTTAACTATCCCTCCAGCTTCACACCGTCACAAGACGCGGCTGCACCCACAAACAACCATGATATCAGGTATTACATGAACAATTATCCTGGTAACTGGGTGTTCTCCGTTACAGCGCGGTGCGATGCAACGTTTAATGAGGACCAGTATGTGGAATCTTCAAAGGCCATCTTTGATATTAACATCTGTACTGCACCCAAGGAAAACAAGAAGCGCACCCGCATGGTTGTTCCCACCGGCGTGGCCTCTGTTGGCGGCACCGAGATGGAAGTGCCTGAGTTCTACATTGATGTCCGGGAAGTCACCAACTCCGATTACCGCAAATGCGTCAAGCGCGGTCCCTGCCCGGATCTTAGCCCCGATCAGCGGATGAGCGCCACCCGCAACGACTACTATGACAATATGAAATACGCCAAGTATCCCGTGGTGAACGTCACCTGGGATGCGGCGCAGGCCTATTGTCAGTGGATCGGCGACGGTGAAGGACGTCTGCCCACGGAAGCGGAAATGATTCGCGCATCGGATCATTACTACGGCAAGTTTATCGACAGCCGGACGACCCTGCGTAACGATCAGGTTCAGATCGGTGATACCATTTCCGTGAACAACGAATATGGTCCCGGTACCGGTATGCTCATCAACCTGCTGTCCAACGTCAGCGAGTGGACCCACGACTGGGCTGCTCCCGAAGAATATCTCCTGCCCGAAGGCATGGCGGATCAGGCTCAGTGCCGCGCCATTTGCGCCTCCATGGGCAAGGGTTTTGCCAAGGAACTCTGCGACAACGACTGCCGTATGAAGGTTGTCCGTGGCGCCAGCTTCCAGGATTCCGCCCTTGGTATCTACCATCGTCGCTTGCAGGAACCTGCTTTGGGTGATGCCGCCATTGGTTTCCGCTGTGTGATTCCCGTAACTGAAGTACGGGAAAAAATGGAAAGCCAAAAGCAGGTACCGGTTAAAGCAGAACCTGCCATTGAGGCAGGAATCGAGGTTGAACCGGAACCCGCTGTTGAATCCGTGGGTGTCGATGAGACCGTATCGCCTCTGACCCGCAATCCCTGACCGTACGCGGGTGCGGAGCCGATTGTGCTGAGAAATGATAAAAAAGGGAGAGGCACGGGAAGCCTCTCCCTTCTTTGCTGTGAAACTGAACGCTTGTCACCAGGAAACTGACGAGGTTTGATATGCAGGTTTCGATTCGTGGATATGAAATGGTAATGCGCTTTATGGCCATTATGGGGCTCACTGTCGCCATGCTGGTGCTGGTGGCTGGTTGTGATAACGAAAGCCGGCAAGCGCCACCCGATGGTGACGTTGTTGATCAGGATACCGCTGATGGCGACGATGTCGAGATTGGTGATCAGGAACTGGATGGCGAGGAGACGGACAAGGAAGTCGATGGTGACGACGTTGATGGCGATGTTACCGAGGAAGATATCGACGGTGATGTAGAGCCGGTTGATACTGATATAGAAGAAACCGAAGGTACTGACGATATCGATGATGTTGACGATATTGATGATACCGAAGGAACTGACGAAACAGATGACACCGACGATGCAGAACCGGACGGAGATCTGGAGCCCGACGGTGATATTGATACGGATGATCCGGTTGACGGCGATGTTGACGGTGATGTGGTGGATGATGTTGACGACGTTGACGATGTTGATCCTGATGAGGATGTGGTCGATCTGGTGGATGAAGACGATAGCATTACCATTCAGTGCTATGAAGACGTGGATTGCCTTGCGGGACAGCAGTGCATCGAAAATGTATGCGTGGATACTGGTGGCGATCTTGATGATACCGAAGGGTATGATGACGTGGTATGCACCACTGACGCGGACTGTCTGGAATTTGGCATGTACTGCAACAGCTTCAGCCGTTGCCAGACCGATTGCCCCTGCGCCGAAGGCTACACCTGCACCGAAAACGGTTACTGTGAGGCCGAGGGCGGCGATACGGAATCTTTTGAAATCGTAGAGGTGGTCGAGGAAGAGGAAGTTATCTGCTGTACCGCCCATACCGACTGCGATGATTCCCAGTGGTGCGATGATTCCCAGGCCTGCGGTTTGTGCCGTTTTGGTTGCTGGCAAGACGCACAATGCGAAAACGAATTGTATGAGGCTACCTGTAATCCGGATACCCACCGCTGCGAATTTATTATTCCTCCCGATGGCGATGTGGATGAGGTGGAACTGGACCTGCCCACGGTTTCGGGCACGATCCTTCTCAGTGAAGCGCTTTTCCATGATGTGGACGACATTTCGGTGCTTCTTTATAATGAAGATCCCGGCCTGTCCCGCAGGAAACTTGATCCGGTCCAGACGGTAACCGCCGGAAACCCGGATACCGTGGCCTTCACCTATTCCTATGAAATAGCCGATATTGACCCCGGTGTCTGGTATCTGGTGGTGGATGCGGTCTTTGGCACCGCAGAGCGGGAGCGCTTTGAAAGCCGCCGGCATCCCTTTACCCTTGGATACAATCAGACTGTTGTGGACGCTGACTTCTACATTGGTGTTCAGGACCCCCTGATGGGATTCATTGGCGGCTCTGTGGTGGTTGATGCTTTGGACAGCGAGCGTCCGGTGCATGTGCGCCTCTACGATTTCGATCCCGAGGGCGTGCTTCTGCCCAACTATGTTATGGATGTCGCAGCCGGTGCCTACAATTCGGAATCCGGCAGCCGTCCCTATGAATGTATCAATCTTGAAAGTGACCGGTACTGGGTGCAGGCATACTTTGCCGATACCGAAACCCCGGTGCGGGATGCCGCAGATAATCCTCTGGATATCAATCTGGATGATCCCCAGTCCATGAGCTATGAGAATATTGATCTGTATCTGAACGCTGTTAACCCTGAAATGGGCAGCATTGATGGTACATTGTTGCTGGATGCCTCTTTGACTGGTCAACCTCAGGAGGTGCGTCTGTACCGGGCCGCCGACTTTGGTGAAGATCAGTTTGTGATGGCAGCAGTGCTGGGAGTGATTGAAGGCAACCAGCGTTCCTTCAGTTTCAGCAATCTTGATTCCGGCGAATACTGGGTGCGGGCGCAGGTGACAACAGATTTGGGTATGCTCTATGGCCCGGCGGACGTGGCTCCCATTACCATAGATATCACAGATCCCGGTCAGCGCGTTATCAGCGGCGTGAACTGCTATGTCGGTGTTTCCCAACCGGACCGGGGTTCTGTGGCTGGCACCATCAGTTATCATTTTGCATACACCGATATGCAGCCCGGCGTTGAGCTGTACGATACTGCACCGGGTATTGACGACCCGCAGCAGATTGTTCCGGTGTTTGACGCCAGTGCAGAAACCCTCAGCGGCACCTTCTTTGCAGGGAATCTGGAAGAAGGTGACTGGTATCTGGTTGGCGCCATGAATACCGGCAACGAATGGTATCGCAGCGAGTATCTTGCCAATCCCGTGACTATAAGCGTGGCTGGGACAAAGGACCATACCGGTCTTGATCTGTATGTCGAGCCGCCGCTGGAGTGGGGAAGTATGCGCGGCCAGATTACCCTGAACCCGACCTTTGAATCACTGCCGGTGTATGTGCAGATCTATGTTGATCCCTATACCGAAGGTGACGCAGCTGTGATGGCGGTTCAGGCAGAGGCCGGTGTTCCCGATGACGGAATAATGACCTGGCGGATGGACCATATTCCCCCTGGCGCCTATGTGGTTCGCGGACGCGTGGATATTGGCTCGGATAATGATGAGGCCAATGACGCCTGGGGCGAATACGAACAGAGCCTGAATTTTATGTACTACAACCGGGATCGCCTGCATTACGAAAACATTGATTTTGAGATATATCAGGATCAGGGAGCCATTTCCGGTAAGGTGTACGTCCCGGAAGCCCTGTTGGCCCACCCGGTATATGTCAGCGTATACGATGCAGAACCCTTTGAATGCTGCTACCTGACCTTCTCCGAGCCTGTTGCGGTGGTGACTGCGACTCCCATGGCTGGACAGGGCTATGCTCTGTACGATGTTGGCAGCCTGCCGGAGGGAACCTACTGGCTGGAAGCCTGGGCAGATGAAGACGAAGATGGAGAGCGGACCAACAATTTCACCGGCTGGTACGGTGATACTCAGGCCTCTCTGGAAATCACCCGTCTGGTGACCTCCTACAGTGATATTGATCTGTATCTTGGTGTGCCGGAGCCCGGTACCAGTTACATTTCCGGTACCGTGTATCTCGGCCCGGGCTATGAAAACCAGCCCATGGTGATGGAATGGATTGATCCTTCCCAGGCCTATCCTGACGTTTCGGTGCCCCTGCATCGCTTTAACATGGGTAATTACGATTCCGTGGGCAATACCTATCAGTATGTATTGGACGGACTGGCCGACGGTTCCTACGATGTATGGCTGGCGGACGGCGCTGCCCGGGGTCTGTATATGCTGCCGCGTATTCCCTATGCAGGTAATTCGCTGGTTATCGATGGCCTGACCTCCCAGCATGAGAATGTTGATCTGTATTACGGTCTGCCGCATCCGGTGGAAGGTTCTGTCAGCGGTACCGTTACCCTGACCGAAGCGGGCATGGAAGGTCTGGTATATCTGCGGATTTCAGACAGCCCGTTAAGCTCTGCCCCGGACCCGAGCCTGCTGTTTGAGTACGCGGCGGGTAACCGCACCATCTGGTTGTGGGAACGGGACGCAGTTGCCTTTACCACATCCTTTGACGCCATTGGACCACTGCCCACCGGCGATTATTACATTTATGCGGTGCATTTCCCCTGCGGCGAAATTGACCTGAATTTCAACTGGGCGGAATATTCCGGCAACCCGGTGCACATTGATGTTGCACAATCTGGACAGAAAGACATTTCGAATGTAGACCTTAGCTATGAAGGCGTTGAAACTCTTGCCTGTCCGCAGGAATAAGTATTGAGGAGAATCTGCACAATGAAGCGTGTTTTTGCTTATCACAACCTGGCTTTGGCGCTGGTGGCTCTTTTTGCGATAATGGCATGGGGCTGCGGAGACGACTCCACCGGTAGCGATACCTGTCCCGAAGGCACAATCAGAGCCGATGACGGCTCCTGTGTGCCCATTATGGCCGATGGCGATGATACCGATACTGCCGAGGAAGCCGAAATTATCGAGCAGGAAGTTGTTGACGGCGATATTGACAAGGATCTGGAAGATACCGATGTGGTGGACGAAGCCGATCCTGACCCTGAGCCCGATATTGAACCTGATCCTGAATGTACCAGCACCCCCTGCGCCACAGAAGGATATATCTGCAATGGTGCTACGTTGCAGCAATGCCAGAACAATACCCTGGACAATGGATGCATCGAATGTACCTGCAGCGACACCGAAGAATGCGACTACGGGTGCACCGATGCAGGGCAGGGGATTGCCTATTGCAATGACGCTCCCGACGGTGATGTGGATGAAGAAGAAGAGATTGAATGCTCTGAAATCTTCGAGGATCTGCGTGAATGCCGCGGTGACGAACTGTGGGAATGCTCCAGCGTGAATCCTCCCCCCTGTGGTGGTTGCTACCTGGTACGGACCTGCGACGCTGGTCGCTGCATTGATATCGGTGAGGGGACGGCCTACTGCGATACCCCGGTGGATGGCGATGAAACAGATACCGATGAATCGGATGTTGTCTGCGATACCTGCACCGGCAGCGGGGAGTGTACGGTTCAGGGATTTGTCTGCGAGGGTGATAATCTAAACCACTGCAGCACCGAAACCGTTGGTCCCGCCGAGTGTGAGTGCTACAACTGCGCGTGCACCCTTTCATCTGCCTGTCAGTATGGCTGCACCGATCCCGGCAACGGTCTTGCAACCTGTAACGATGCCCCGGTTGATGGTGATGAAGTGGATCCCGACGATGATGTGAATGACACGCCTTGTGTGTGCCTTGATGATACCGATTGTTTATCCAGTTACTACTGCGACGGTTGTCATTGCGTGCTGCGTCCCGATGGCGATATTGACGAAGCTGACAATCTTGACTTTGTAAGCTGTCAGTCGGATACCGACTGTCCCACAGGCTATTACTGTGGTGGTACCAACTACTGCATCCAGGACTGCATTGACGATACCGATTGTCCTCAGGGCTTTGTGTGCACTGATCGTGGCTATTGTACCCAGCCTTCGGATCTCGATTTTGACGTGGTGGATGTCCCCGACGTTGATGAAACCGATGGCACTGGCTGTAATGTGCATCCGGACTGCCCGGAATACATGTACTGCAAATTTAGTACCAATGAATGCCGTATCGGCAGCCGCTGCATGGATCCCGCAGATTGCGTGGGTAATCCTGCCGGAGAATCCTGCGTGGACGGTACCTGTACGCAGTAGCATAATACATGGCTCATATGCAGGGCCGGGGTTTTACCCCGGCTCTGTTGCATTAATGAGCGTCATACAGTGGCATTTACCGGCAAAATACGGTATACTGATAATATATGTTAAAGGATACCAGTAACGACGGTTTCTAAGGATGGTGGCTATGAAAAGCATTTCGGGAAATCATTCATTCAGGCTTTTTGCAATTCTCCTGGCATTTGTATTCGTAACAGTTTCCGGCTGTGGCGACGACGGAGATTCTCCTGACGGCGATGTGGATATCACCGAGACCGATGGAGATGATATTGAGGACGAGGGGGAGGTTGAGGAAGAGGCCGAAGAAACGGAGCCGGAAGTTGAATGTGCAGAAGATCTTGAAGATGAATTCTGCCCCCTTGGAGAGGGGCGTTTCTGCAACGAGGAAAATCCCAACATTCTCGAAGAACACTCTCATCTGGTGGATGCCGACTGCGGAAATCAGACTTGTGAAATTGTCCAGATAAAGGAATGCCAGGAAGGCTGTGTCGATCCTTTTATTGCTCAGGCCTACTGTGTTGAAGACACCCCTGACGGCGATGCTGATCCAGAGCCGGAGGAAGAGGAAATCGTCGAAGAAGAGGACATCGAAGAAGATGTAATCGAAGACGGCGATGTTGATGATACCGAAGGTGAAGAAGAAGGAATCGACGAAGAACTGGAGCCGGAATGCGTCGGCGGATGCCCGGATCACTTCCACTGCGATAACGGTCAGTGTGTTTCCGAATGTACGGTGCCTGCCAACTGCTGCGCTGACAATCCCCCCTGCAGCGATCCTTCCCTGTGGATTTGCACCGATGACGGGCGCTGTATTGAAAATCCCGTTGATGGCGATATTGATGTTGAAGAAACCGAGCCTGAGCCTGGGCCATGCACCGAAGACAGCCAATGCCCTGACGAGCAGTTCTGTTATGTCTACGATGGTGTCTGTTATGACGACTGCGTGGATACCAACGATTGCCTGGAGAGGAATCTTGGCGATACCTGTGATGATCAAAATCGTTGCGTCTTTGGTTCCGGTGAGGACGGAGACATTGACGATAACCCCGATGCCATTGATGAGGATACCGACACCCAGGTAACAGGAACAGTAACAGGAACCATCGCAATCCACGCTGATTTGCTGCCTCCGGTGGACGCCGTGGTGGAAGTATTTGCCGTGGATGGTATTCCGGGCTTACCCGGCACAACCGAGTATCCCGGCACCGCGACTGCGGCCACCGCCAACACATGGACCTACGAAATACCCGGCCTGCCGGATGGAAATTTCTATGTGCAGATGGAGTTGCTGCAGGATGCCACTCCGCTTAATGCCATGGGCTATGTCCATAATCCCATTATGGTTCAGCCTGCCGAAGGACCGGTTGAAAACATTGATATGAATCTTGGCGCCACTTGCGCCGGATGCGGCAGTGTTACCGGTACTGTGTATGTGGGAGAGACGCTTGCCGGTACGCGCATTGAAGTGGGCATCAGCTATCTGGATGATTTGTCCTATGTTCCGGTTACCGCCCAGATGAGCGAACCGGACCCCGTTGACGGCAGCATTGCCTATTCCATTGTGGGTATTCCGCCGCGACCGGGCTTCCCCTTCCGCCTGTATGCCCGCGCCTTTGACGGCGAGACCGAAGTGCAGCGCACCCTGTACCTGACCAGCCTGGCCTTTGGTACGCCGGAGCCAGCTCAACTGGAATGGACCGACATGGATCTGTACCTGGGCACTGAAGCCGGGGACAAAGGGCTTATTGAGGGAACTATTCAACTGTCGCCGGAGCATTCCGGCTGGACCGTTGATCTTATGGTGCACATCAATGGTATTGCAGGTGCTCCGGCATTTTCTGTGGAAGGTCTGCTTCCCGGAAGCAATGACATGGTTTCCTTCAGTCTGCCGAATCTTGAGGAGGGAGTCTATTATCTCAAGGCGAAAGCCTACGATCCTGGTAACACCAGTGAATTTATTATGGATGAGTATCCCGAAGGGCCCTTTACGGTTATTGAAGGGCACGACACCTTCCGCGTGTACCGGAATATCGTATGGAATCTGGCGAATCGGTCTTTGGACAAGGGCATCCTGAACGGTGCATACATGCCGTCGGAAGCAGCGATTGACCTGCCTGCAACGCTGATTGTATATGAAGGCTCCGGTTCTCCGGAAAAAGGCGGCACCATCTATCGCGAGTTCCTGCTGCCCCCGGCGGTTATCACCTCACCGGAACCGCTGGTTCCCTTCAGGCTGGGTAATCTGACTCCGGGTAACTTCAGCGTGTATGTCCGGGTTGATATTCAGACCGATGGCAATACGAACAATGACATCGTGGAACGCTTCCCCGAAGCCGTTGTTATTGAAGCAGCGCTGGAAAGTATTCCGGTAATTATTGCCCATGACCGGGAGAATCCTGATCTGTCCAATCTGTATATCGATATTTCCTATGCCGCCAACATGGACAGCGCTCCGATGTATATCAAGGTGTATCGCTCTGAGCCGCGGTATTTTAACGGTGAGCCGGATTACACCATGCCGGTGCTCTCAAGGGATACCGGGCTTGATGTAGCAACCATACGCCTTGCCAATCTCCGGGGTACATACTTTGTGCAGGCGGTTGCGGATATGGGAGTTGTGGGTGATCCTGCCGATGATGTGGTAGCGTCTTTCCTTGATAAGAACCTGAACTATACCCTTCCGCAGGTGGAAACCATTGACATGTATCTGGGAGTCCCCCACGAGACCCTGGGTGAAATCAGCGGTACGATATTTTTCTCTGACCGCCTGATGGACACGGAATTCTATTTGTATGCACTGCGGCAAGGCAGCAGCAGCCCCAGGTACTATGCAGCCCTGTATCAGCGCAACGATGCCGCCAACACCTACAAATTCACCATTCCCGGGCTTGCCACCAGAGATTATGAATTGACCCTGTGGGCAGATCTTAACGGCGATGGTGTTTTACAGTTTTCAGAGACAGAGAATCCCCTGGAAGGCGTGATTTCTGTTGATACCAGTTCTCCCTCGCAGCGGGTTATTACCGGTATCAATCTGTACCATGGCGTACCTGATCCCTATAACGGGAATTTCTCCGGTCAGGTCACCATGCCGGAAGGATATCTGAACACCAATGTGTCACTTGCGGTCTTTACCGCTGCTCAGGATGTTTCGGCAATCAATGTCCAGGAACTGGTATTGATTCGCATGGTTGGTCCCTATGATACTGAAAACAATATTCAGTATTTTGATGCTGCCGGTCATTTGAGCAGCGGGGAATACTATGTGTATCTGGTGGTTGATCGTTGTGGCAATGAGCTTGATCCGGCTACTGATTTCTTCTATATGGATTTTGCAAATCCCTATCTGATCAACACCAGTAGTCCGTCTTTGAAAAACATCACCGGTCTGGATGTAGTTATTACAGAAGAACAGGCTCAGTGCCCCTTGTAATGTGGTGGAGTATGAAGTGGCAAGAGGGTGGAGGGAACGTCCGGAGTCGAACCGGAGACCTTCAGGGCCACAACCTGACGCTCTAACCATCTGAGCTACGTTCCCAGACCCGAGAGACGTTTATAGCGACTCATACGCGGTTCGTCAAGTATCAAAGGGCGTTGGTGCATACTTTTTTCTTTAATCCGTTTCTAAATGGCATGCCGGAAAAATTTTCTGCAAAGTATTGACAAATTCAGGAACATTTTAAAATATTGATCAGGAACAAGATTTGCAGGAAACAGCACCATGATACACAAGGAAACGACTGCCGGTAAAAGGCTGGTAAACAACATCAAGCGGTGGGTTGTCATTCTTCTCATAGTTGGGAGCTCAGTAGCGGTGAATGTTGGTGCCCACATGAGCATTGACATGGACCGCCTGATGGACCCTGCGATTCACGACGTTATTAATCTCCCTGCCTCTGAAGGAGTTGTAAAGGTGCTCTCCTTTGGGTTTAGAGAGTTTCTTGCAGACCTGTATCTTATTAAAACCCAGGTATATCTGTTTGACCATGAGTATGACTATGAGGCAAAGGACGAAATCGTTCGTTTGTTTAAGCTTATTACCACTCTGGACCCCTACTATAAAGAGCCATATCACCTAGCACACTATACGTTATCAAACTTTTTTGGGCTTTCGGAAGTGGCGGAAGATAATGCCCTGTTGCGGAAAGGCTGGACGTACAACCCACATTCCTGTCGGTTTCCCATGTATATAGGGATGAATTTTTACAAGTACAGTTCCGATCCTTTGAGTGTGGCGCCTTATCTAAAATCAGCGATCCAATACGGAGACGAGAAGTGTCCCGCATCGTTGATTTGGATGATAGATGCAGTGAATGAACGAAAAGGTTCAGATCCCTGTATGCGGAAAAAGATAATATGTGGTGAGCTGGAGCACGCATCCCAGGCCCGGATGGATAAAAAATTCATTGAAATGATTGCCAAACGCTGTAGCGGACTGATTTATCTGTGTGACCTCAACGGGTATCTTAAGCAATATCAGCAGCGCTACAACGGGCAATGTCCCGGGGATTTCCGGGAACTCATGACCGGACTGGGTGTGGTAAGTGGAAAGATGCCCAGGGAACCCTTTGGAGGACACTTCTATATTGATGACTACTGTGAAGCCAAAAGTTCTACCGGGCTTAGGCCACAGAAGGAGAGGTAATTGCGGCAATGACTCAGCATGCTCTGGAAATTCGGGATCTTCATAAAGAATTCCGTTCAGATCTGTTCAAGAAGCGTTTTAAAGCTCTGCACGGTATTAGCTTTGACGTGCATGAAGGGGAAATTTTCGGCTTTGTTGGACATAACGGAGCGGGGAAGACAACCACCATCAAGATTACCAGCGGGTTAATATTTGCCGATACGGGAACAGTCAGTATCTTTGGCAGGGACAGTTCTCATCCTGATGCGCGTTTGCCCCTTGGATATCTTCCGGAGCATCCGTATTTTTATGATTATTTGACGCCTGTCGAAGCCCTGAAATTCTATGGAGGTTTGTCCGGGCTTAAATCCGCCGATGTAGAAAAGAAAATCCCAAAGCTGTTGAAGGAAGTGAATCTTGATTTTGCAGCCAACAAACGTTTGCGGGGGTTTTCCAAGGGGATGTTGCAGCGGCTGGGTATGGCCCAGGCTCTGGTGCATGATCCCCGTTTGTTGATCCTTGATGAGCCAATGAGCGGGTTGGACCCCATTGGACGCAAAATGATGCGGGATATTATTCTGGAGCAGAAACGTAAAGGCCGCACGGTTTTTTTCAGTTCCCATGTGCTGTCGGATGTTGAGGAAATATCTGATCGTGTGGGGATTATTATCCAGGGACGTATGAAGGATGTCGGCGAAATACACTCACTGCTCGGGCCTCCTCAGCGTTTTGAATTTGTTTTTTCCGCTTTGACAGATCAGCAGCTTTCTCTCCTGAACGCCTTTGGGCAGCAGGTAAAAAAGGGGGATGTCTGGTATGTAACAGCGGATGGAGAAGAACCCCGTGATCGTATAATGAGTCTGGTGCGGGAGCATAATTTACCAATGGAACAGTATAATGCCAGGCGAAAGAGTTTGGAAGAGCTGTTTGTTGAAGCCATGGGCACCAACTGAGAATCAGGACACAGGCATGTTCAGAAGAATTTTACTATTGGCGGGCAATACCTTTCGCGAAGCGGTGAGGAACAAGATATTCTACACCCTGCTGTTTTTTGCTATTTTACTGGCAGGGTTTTCAGTATCATTGTCCACGATGATTATCGGTTCCTATACCCGTGTCATTATTGATATGGGGCTTGCCATTATTGAGATATTCGGAACCCTGATTGCAATTTTTGTGGGTATTACCCTTGTTCACAAGGAGATTGACAAGCGCACCGTTCATGCGATTCTTGCCCGTCCTATTCATCGTTATGAATTTGTGTTTGGGAAATTTATTGGCCTGTGGCTGACCTTGTTTGTTGAAGTCTTTTTAATGACCCTGGTGCTTGGCGGCATTGTGGCCATATTTGGAGAAGCCGCTGAAATTCCCTGGATGCTCAAGGGCATATGTATGATTCTGGTGCAGCTGTCTCTGATTACCTCTGTGGCAGTGCTGTTTTCAAGTGTTTCGACACCGATTCTTTCCGGTATGTTTACCATTGGGTTCTATCTGATTGGTGCAATTTCCAGCTATTTGCCGTATTTGGTTGATAAAGACACTCCCCCGTGGCTCGCGGATTTTATTACCTATATCGGGTATATTTTACCCAATTTTGATATTCTCAATTATAAGGGAGCGGTAATTCACCATGCGGAAATGGGATTTACCAGCTATTTCTATTCAACAGTATACGGACTTTCCTATACCCTGATTATTCTCACCTTTGCGGTGGCTGGTTTCAAATACCGCGATCTGAAATAACAAGTCTTCCCGGGTATCAGTGGGGTGCTGAGCAATTGTACAGGCAGACCGAGGTGTCTCCGGAACTGAAGCAACTTGCATTACCCGTACATCCGCCCCATTCGCAACCGGTTTCTGCATCCGGCGGGATCGTCATATCAGCGCTCAGGCAGGCATGCACACCATCTCCGGTAACATTGTAACATACCTGTCCTTCAGGACATTCTCCACAGGCTTCAAGGCAGATATTTGTTTCAGTGCACATGAAATTGCCAGTGGTTCCACAGCGGTGATCGGTAGGGAACGTACAGCTGTCCGCATCGGATGGGTACAATCCATCCTGCAGACAAGCCATGCTGCCGCTATCGTTATATGTCTCGCATGCCAGGCCATCGGGGCACAGAACCGGAGTGGTATCGATTTCTTCCTCTGGTTCTTCAAGTTCGGGTTCAAGGTCTTCGTCTATGTCGCCATCGGGACCGTTATTATCCGGGTCGCAGATATAGGTTGTTGAGGACGGCGTGGGCATATAGGTGTCAATGGGTAAAATCTCAAAGGTGCCGTTGTCCTTGACGCTCAAATAGCAGGCATTCCAGTGATAATTGGCAGAGGGCATGGTTCCGGTCAGGGTTTGCAGCAATTCTCCCCGGATATAGATATCCAGGGTCATTTCTGCGGCTCCACTGCCGCTGTATTTTTCTACCACGATCCAGTAGTCGCCGCTTTCCGGCTGGTTCATTACGATGGTTTCGGGACCGGTCCCGGCAATGTCGTCTATTACCAACATGGGGTCGTCCGGGCGGACATCCAGGGTATTCCAGTCCGGCGCCTGGCTGGGGCCGGGGCATCCCCGTGGAGGGCAGGGGACTGCGGTACCGTTTCGGGTTGCGCAGTTGGTCCAGTGGCAGTCATCCACGTTTTCCCGGGTTCCTCTGGTAAAGCAGCCACCAGGCCTGATAATGTGCAGATCATGGTCGTTGTTTGGAAGGTTCCAGTGCAGGTCAATGACAATATCATCCGCCACTGCCGCTGTGGTTACGGAGACCGTATCCATGTTGGCGCACCCGGCTTCATCATTGGGATTTACCTGCAAACCGATGACATAGGTGCCTACAACCGAAACAGTCACGAAGGGCATGGCTTCCGATGTCCACATTCCGGTGATAGTGCCGCCGCCAGTATTGTTGATTGTGACCGGTGCAGCGTTGGGAGGTGTTGACACGACTGTCCAGCGATAGAAGGATTCTCCGTTTGCAGGGGTGTGGTTGGGATCATAAGAAGCGGAACCATCGAGTTGCACTTCACCGTAGGGGGCTACGATTTTGTCTTCTCCTGCAAGAGGAACCGCGCAGATGTCATCCTGAGCAGAAAGTGACACAGAGGCCACCTGATTGAGAATGCCGTTATTCCATTGGATGGTCATCTGCACTGTTGTGGAACTGGCAAGCTGCCCATTATACGAAACCGTGGCGGTAATATGGCTTCCGGCGGGAATCGTCCATGGGCCGGGCAGGCCACCGGGGGTTACGCCGATCACGCTGAAGGCAGGATTGCCAATAATGAATTCGGATATGGAAAGATCGTCACCGCCAATATTTTTGAGTTGAAGATTTTGGGTGCCGTTGTAGGAGAGTTCCCAGTTCAGGGATTCGGGGGAAATTTGCAAATCCCCAACCTCGCGAAGTCCGCCGCTAAGGGCAATGGGAATGCTGGGGCGGTCGGCACTGGAACTGACTGTTATGGTTCCGGTATGCCAGCCTTCCTCTCCGGGGCGATACAGCACGTTAACCAGCGACGCTCTTCCGGGAGGAATATGTATGGGAATGGGATCTGTGCTGAGACTGAAGTACGGGGAGGTGTCCATGGAAAGAATGAACCCAAGAACGTCAAATCCTTCATCACCGCTATTGCAGATGGTGATGGTGGCGTTGCGCACGCCTCCTACTGGAATATCCCCAAAGGCCAGCTCTTCGGATTCAGGAATAATGGTGATTTCCCGGCCGCTGTTGCCGCTTACCTGGCAGGAGACCAGTGTGGAGTCAACATCATCTTCAATTACGTCTGCATCAAGGTCCGGGTCCGTATCAATGACATCCGGGTCAAGATCAGGGTCAGGGTCTGTATCAATGACGTCCGGATCAGTGTCAATATCGATGATGTCAACTTCGTCTATGGTGTCCGGGTCCTGATCAACAGGATCAGGATCGGAATCAATGGTATCGTCATCGCCATCAATATTGTCCATATCCGGGTCGTTTTCCTGGGGAGAATCCTGTTCTGAGTCGAACTCAATGTCCTGTTCAGATTCATCCAGGATTTCTTCATCACCTGTATCGTCGGTGAGTTCAATGTCAAAGGGAGCATCTTCATCTTCAACATCGTCCTGTATGTCAGTGATATCCGCATCACCATCAATTTCCGGGTCAGGATCAGGCTCCCGGTCTCCGTCGATTTCCACGGAATCCGGCTCTGTATCTCCTGCGTTGTCCTGGTCGGTATCGGTCGTCTCCGTGTCATCCTGTTCGGCAGACTCGCTGTCCCCGTCGGTGATCGGAGTTATGGGATTGTTGCTCAATGTGGATTCGCAGCCCAGAACTGCAAAAGATGCCACTAACAGTGCTACAATAGAGATGCGCCACAACATGCCAGTCATTCCAGCCTCATCTTTCAATGCAATACAACATCGCTTTGTGTTCAAGAATATGTTGTCAGTATAAAGTTATTCAAGAGGCTATGCAAGTGTCGGGAATTACTTTGCAAAGAAAAATTCCATACTTTTACGCCGAAATATTTCGGGATGCAAAAACACCCGCGCCAAAGGGCACGGGTGTTACGTTAAGCATGGTGAATGATATGTTTAATCGTCGCCCTTAATATCATCGCTGAAGAAACGGTACGAGATGATAACTTCATCTCCCTGAACGGGGCGCACATTACCGTAGAACACGACGTTTTCACTGACAGCATCGTATTCGAAACCATTGTGGTAGCTGCGGGCCACGGGCTGGCCTTCAATGGTGACCTGAATGGTTGATGAAATGGGGTGCTTGTTGAGGTTGAAACTTGATGAGTAGCTTGCTGCCGCGCGGACAATTTCGTCAAAGGTGGGGGTCATGTCCACTGAACAAATCGATCCGAATCCACCACCGGTGGCGTTGGAAACCTCAATATAGGCGCTGCCGGATTCACCGGCACTACGGTCATCGGGGCCAACACAGCCGGAAGGAATATCTCCAACAACAGAGAACGCAACGGGATGATCGTAGGGGAAGGGGTAGGATGTGCCGGTGTAGAAGGGGACCATGAGATTATTGAGATAATCATCCTGATCCGCGCTGGACATGCCCTTGTAGGTTTCTTCCTCTTCATCGCTCAGGAACACCACGATAAGCGCTGCATCGGTGCGCAGGCACTCTTGGGGGCATTGGGGCCATGGGTCGGGCAGGGGATCCATAAAACAGGGCATACCGGCCACTCCACAGAATGATCGGTGGATCGTCCACCATCCGGCCTCAAGCCCGGATTCCTGTGAGGTGGATGCGCTACAGGGCAGGTTGCCCAGGTCGCTGGTAAACTCGCTGCGTTGGTTGGTAAAGCCGTGGGGCGCCAGCAGGCCACGTTCCGTCTCAATGTACGGCTGACCGGGGAAGGGGAAGAACTGATACCGCACGCAGGCCATGGAGGTAACTGCAATACGAAAATCAAAGCCCGTGGATTCCAGAATACCGAAGAATTGTTCCGAGGCATCCATAACCGCCTGCTTATCGCCATTCATGGAGCCGGAAGGATCGATAAGCCACAGGAAGTCAACCTTGCCGGTACCTTCAGAGGCAAAGGGGTCGCATTTATCCAGCGTGGTGTTGTCGGCTATGGATATTGCTGTTCCGTTGGTGAGATCATTGGCGGCAATCCGGGGCATTTCGTTAGCGGTATCGTTGAAATCCGTGCTGGTGATGATGGTGGCAAGATGAATAACGATGTTGTCTTCCTCCCGCAGCATGGTTTCAACGATAATCTCAAAGTCCGTGTCGGCATTGCCGGGGTCTTCAAGAGTATTCTGCATCTGATCAACCGTCACACCGGAAAGCTGAGCCAGCATCCAGTCCCGAATGGAACCGATAGTATGGCTGTCAGTGGGGCTAATGGTGAAGCGACTGGTGTCGGCGGGGTAGCCGTCGTAGGTGGTATACACACGATTACGGTGATTAATGGATTCACTGGCAGGTACCAGGGAGGCCAGCATATCGTTGACGAGCTGGCGCTGTGCTTCCACCGTGGAATCGCTGACCTGTCGGGACAGCAAAAAGCCTGCGATGCCTACCGAGGCGTTGAACATACTGCCATTAAGGGTATCGCCGGGGATGTTCAACAGATTTACTTCGTTGAACACGCCGTCAATGGCAAGGGAATACTTGCCGTAGGGATCGTTGATCATGGTTACGGGCCGGATCTGGTCCGGCTGGCAAATTTGTGCCTGGCCTTCCTGATTGTCGGGGACGCCATCGCCGTCCGAATCAACCATGGTGGGATCGGTTTCGCCTTCTTCCGGTTCGTATGTGCCGTTGCCGTTGCGGTCTTCTGCGCCATCAGCAAGGCCGTCGCCGTCAGAATCCACCTCAGTCAGGTCGGTGCTGCCGTTGGTGTAGGTTGAGGTATGTTCTCTCCCATCGGAAAGTCCGTCGCCATCGGTGTCGAAGTTCAGGGGATTGCTGTAATCTTCACCGGGATCATACTGCCCGTTATGGTTGGAATCCTCCACGCCGTCACGGATACCATCGGAGTCGGAATCATTTGTGGTTGGGTTCATTTCGCCGGGGTCTACGATGCCGTTTTGGTTGGCATCTTCCGCGCCATCTTCCACGCCGTCGTCATCGGTGTCCGGGTTGTACAGATCGGTTTCCCCAAGATCCCAGTGCCCGTTGCCGTTGCGGTCTTCCAGTGCGTCCGGGATGCCATCGTTGTCGCTGTCAGTGGTGGGCAGTTCCTGTTCCGGTTCGGCTTCGGGTTCCGGATCTGTATCCTGTTCCACGGGAAGGTCGGCATCGCCATCCGTATTGTCAACAGTATCGGGGTCAGTGTCCGGCAGGTCGGCTGCTTCATCGGTATCAACTGGGTCCGGGTCTGTGTCCACGGTGTCACCATCGCCGGTATTGCCGGGAATGCAGATGCCATGGGGCACGCACACATAGCCAAAGGGGCATTCCGCAGAGGTGTCGCATGGCATATCAGAAGGTACGCATTCGCGGGATTCGTTACACAGGTAGTGCTGCGGGCAATCGTTATAGGTAAGGCAGGGGGTTTGCTGTTCCGCTGCTTCATCTCCGGCGCAGGCAGCGGCGGCAAGTACCGCAGCAGCCATGGCGATCAACCACAGTCGGTGCATTATCCATACTGCGGGATTCTGCATGGGGTCCTCCTTGGGGGACGCTGAGAAACGGTACTGCGTTTAAAGTAATACAAAAGGGGGGTAATACAAAAAAAGCGGCTTCCCGTGAAAGAAGCCGCTTTTGTCATGTGTTAATGCAGGCAGAGGGTATCGTACTCAATGGTGATATCCGCGCCGGCAGGCGGGGCATCGGTAAAGATGATGGAGTTGCTCTCATCGTCATATACCCAGTCGGTGCCTTCTTCCATGGGTACGCTGTTGCCCTGGGCGTCCCGGACATCAACAACGATGGTAGTGGGGTCAGCAAGACGGGTCAGGAAGAACTGACGGCGCAGACCAAAGGCCCGGTTACCGATGTCTTCATAAATGGTTGTCCAGTCGTTGGCGCAGATGGAGTATTCGAAACCACCGCAGGCCGCAGCCACATCAGAGTAGCGGCAACCTTCTCCGGCCTCACCGGTGTTTTGGTTCTGGCAACCGCCCGGGCAATCACCGACAATACCGTAGACCTGCAGCATTTCGCGGTTCTGGAAGCCTTTGATGTTGCGCAGGAAGTCGACATAGTATCCGGTGTCAGGAATGGACTGGTCTTCTTCATCGGAAACATACACAACAACCAGACCGGCGTTTTCGCGCAGGAATTCGGCGTTTTCCGCCGGGTCGGTGATCAGCGGGGGAGACAGGGACATATTGGATGCTTCAAGGCCTTTTTCCGTACCGGAGCAACTGGTGCCCAGTTTGATATTGTCTTCAAAGGCATTGACAAAAGCTGTTCTGTCCATGGCGCCAACGCCACCGTACTTCAGAACCTTGGGGGAGCCCTGGAGGCGACCGGAATGACCGGCATCGTCCATGGAGCAGCTTACTACACCAACCTGAATGTCGGCGTTCCAGGTAACGGCGGTGTTAACGAAGGTGCCGAAGTTGTCTGCAAGGTTGTCCTGCTCTTCACCCATGGAACCGGAGCAGTCTACGACCCACATAATATCCACGGTGGGTTTTTCGTTCTGATGGAAGTTGTCAACCTGGTGAGTTAGCGTGGTTCCCTCTGCTTGAACCGGAACCGTAAACACTGCCTCAGTGGCATCGTTGGACACGATTTCGACAACGCCGGTGTAGGGGCCTTCGTGACCGTCCACCGGAGCGCAGAAGCGTACATGGAAGTTAAAGCTGGTTCCACCGGTGAGGTTGAAGGGAAGCTGGGGCAGGCCGCGGAGCTCGAATCCGGCGTCGGAGTTGGCGCTCATGCGGATTTCCTGAATTTCCAGTTCCAGTTCGCCGGTGTCGTACACGGTGATGGTTTCGTCACGGCTGCAGCAGCCCAGGGTAATCAGACCATAGTCGATTTTGGAGGGCAGCACCGCGATGTCGCGGGTGGCGCCGATACCGGAAATACCAAACATGATCTGGCCCGGGGTGGTGACTTCGGGAATGTCGCTGACAAAGGCGTTGGAATACACAACCAGTGACCAGGATTCCAGGGTGCCTTCAACCGTGGGATTAAAGGTAATATCTACGTTGTAGTTGCCACCACGGGGGATGGTCACGGGAGCCATCATGGGCATGGGCGGCATAAAGGTGTATTCCGGGCAGATGATGCCACCCCAGCCGCAGGGCGGGAAGATCATGCCGGTTTCGATCTTTGTGATGATCAGATCCTCATCACCGCAGTTGGTGATGGTCATCTGACGGGTAGACATGGAGAACAGTTCGGTCATACCAAAACGGATACCCGGGCCCGCCTGTGCGGGGAAGCCGTCCATCCATTCGACACCTTCGATGGGTTCGACATGAATACAGGGAGGTGCAGGTACAACAACATCACCGGTCAGGGGAACATCCCACCCGGTTTCTGTAAGGTTGTTGGGGTTGGTGGTGGTCACCTGCAGCATACCGGAGACTGTTTCACCCATCTGATGGGTGTTGAGAATCGGGTGATACAGAGCTTCAACGGTGGCGCTGCGGCGGGGGGAGATAACATAGCCATATCCGCTGGTGTCGGGGTTGTTGGCTCCCATGGAGTAGGCGCCGTTGCCATCATTGGTGATTTCGAGGTTGGAAAGCAGGCAGTCTGCGTCACCAACATTTTTCACCAGGAAGGACCGGGGTTCGGTATAACCGGTGGGCACAGAGCCAAAATTAAGCGCAGCAGGTTCGATTTCAATGACGCAAACGTCCTTCTGTTTGGCCAGAATATCAACGCCTTTTACCGCTGTGGCGGAAGAATTCGAGATGAGCAGGGTGCAGTGGCGTTCAAGATAAACCTCATCCAGGGTTTCAAATTTTACCATGACTTCCACAAAGTCATTTCTGGCAACGGTTGTCGGAAGGGTGACTTCCTGCATATCAAGACTGAAACCAGGGTCGCAGCCAGGGGAAAGGATCATCTGGTTAATCGTCAGATCGCCTTCGCCAACATTGGAGATTTCAAGCGTTTTCTCATGCATGAGACCAGGTATCGCATTTTGAAAATCGACAACAGGGGGTTCGAGATGGATTTCACCGGATGTGGTGGTATTGATACCACCGGTAATGGTGCAGCCATCATCGCAGGTAAGGTTCAGGCCGGTTTCGCTGACGTCGCCGGTGCATGTTTTATCTTCGGTGGTGGTGATATGACCAACGATATCCACGGTGCCCTGTAGGACGCCGCCGGGGTAGTAAATCACTGCATCGCATTCGTCGGCTGCCTGCAGAACGCTGGCTGTACCGGTTTCCACTGCACC